>Ga0207689_10000308_pt1 | contig 44966 bp, 38 predicted proteins | sample KBSMisM52_FD_184312 | JGI IMG/M metagenome (GOLD analysis project Ga0207689, IMG submission 184312) | Miscanthus rhizosphere microbial communities from Kellogg Biological Station, Michigan, USA - KBS Miscanthus M5-2 (SPAdes) (version 2) | ecosystem: Host-associated > Plants > Roots >...
TCGACATCAATTCTGCCGTAGGCAGAAAAGCCGGTCTGAGCGACGATAAGTTGCTGGCGCTACGCGGCAACGATCTAAACGTTTTTAATGACCTCGAGCGCCTCCTCATCGAGCTTGCAGATCAAATGGCAGCGACGCCATCGAACATTTCTGATGACCTGTATTCGCGATTGCGGGCTCAGTTTTCCGAAGAGCAATTGATGGAATTGTCTGCCCAGATCGCCTTTGAAAACTTTCGCGCGCGTCTGAATCGCGTGTTTGACGTAGGCAGTGACGAGCTGTACCAACCCGCAAAAACTGAGCCGGTCCCCCACTCAAGCGAAAAGCATTTCCCGTGGACACTTTGTAAACGATGTCGTGGACTGGACACAAAACCGGCTTGCAATGGGGCACCCTCTAGCCTGTGATTCAATGAAGCATGTGGTGAACATGCTCGGAACTTCGGCTTACTGCCCCTTTCGAGCTTGATTCCGCGCCTCGAACTCCGCGGTAATTGACTCGTCCTGCGCGCGAATTTCGAACGGGCCGTTGCGCAGCCCCGGATGCTTCGAGATCAACTCGATTGCATGTTTCCGGTCTTTAGCCTCAAGGATCAGGATCCCGCCGACCTGCTCTTTCGTCTCTGCATACGGACCGTCCGTGATAGTCACTTTGCCCTCTTTGAACCGCACGGTGGCGGCATTGCGGGGATAGTCCAGCGCCTGGCCTCCGGCGATGTGTCCGCCCTTGCGCAGCACATCGTCATAGGCAAAGCATTCTTCCATGAAGGCCTTCTGCTCGGTTTCTGACATTGCTTCCCATTGCTTTTCGTCGAAATATCCAAGGCACACGAATTTCATTGTTTTCTCCAACTGGGAACTGACTGCTTTCACTTTATAGTCGTTTGGCGGCGAGTGAAATCGACAGTCGTGCAAAGAAAAAGGCGGGTGGGCCATTTAGGCCGGCTTCGGCCTGAGAGAGCCACTACTAACGCTGTGGCTAGTCCCTGGCTTTTTGTCTGGTGGTAATCCGGCCGATGACGAACTCCTGCAACATGCTGCTCAGCATACGCTCACCGGTAGTGAGAAAGAAATTGGAGAACACCAGGCCGGCGCCGCGGTTCGATGCGGGATAGTAGAGGTTGGAGAGCGCCGCGGAGCCCAGATCTCCTCCGAGGCTCGAATAGTTCGGTTGGAGCTTGCCGTTGTCTCCCCGGCAAACGAATGGGCTGGAGAGTGCATGAAGAGTGCGGGACTTAGTGGTTCCGGTGCCCTGGTAGTAGTAGCGGGGATCCTGATGGAGAAGCGACGGCAGGATCGCGCCGCCGATCATGATGTCTGATACACCGTTTGCAGCGACCGCACCGACACGCTCGCCGTAACCTTTCCAGCCTTGCGGATAGTCAGGAGTGTCTCCTGCCTGATTCATCCCGGCAAGCGCTGCAACTCCGAGGATCGTGACCACGTCGCTGGAAGTCTTCATGGCGAGATGGAACTTGAGCTTGGTCGTGAGCGGAGCGGGACTCGGTTCGTAAACGACATAAAAGTTGGGGATGATCCCGAAAGCGCGCTGCGTCTCCTCGACCTGTACCTGCTCGGTGGCTACTTCTACGGACGAATCGCTGACGTTCACAGACGTAGTCGCTGTGGCAATGCGGAGCTGGCTGCCTGTGAGAATGAAATACTGGCCAGCATTCAGAGTAAAGTCAGGCGAGTTCCAATTCGTAAATTCCTGGGCGGTGATGGCGACCGAGTATGTTCCGGCAGGCAACTGGCGGAATTGGAACGACCCGTTATCCTCCGACAGCATAGTGTGAAAGGTTTTGCGGGCAGCATCTCGCAGGACGACAGTCGCTCCGGCCAGCGTGTCCCCGTTCGTATCCGTTACAGTGCCGGTAATGATTGCGGTGTCAGCGGGGGTGCTCGTCTCCTGAGCGGCCAAAGGTGCGCCGATAGCAATCACGGCCAGGATCAGCAGCCAAATGCGTTCGACTTTCAAGCAGAAAACTCCTGTGAAATAGATATCTATTCATTTTCCGTGCAGGTGGTGGGGGCGGCAACTTACCGAAGTGCAATATGGACGCGGGATTCGGGAACCAGTGGAACCCATGTTAAGTTCCCCAATCAGGCCAAAACCGGGCTTGACTGGACCACCGCTGTTTTCAGGATTATTTTCCATCCACTGCGCAAATCTCCTGGGAACCCCCGCTTATATCAGTGTAAGCAGTTAAAACCTGACAAAAGAAAAACTAAGGAGACGCCACAATGTTCACCACAATCAAAAACGTCCTGGCCGCTGGAGCCCTGATGCTCGCCGCCGTAGTAAGCATCCCGACCTCCGCTGCCGCGCAGAATGCAACTTTCACCGTGTTCAACCGCTCGAGCTATCGCATTAACCATATGTATGTTTCATCCACCAGCAACAACTACTGGGGCAGCGACCGGCTGGGTTTCGACATTCTGTACCCCAACTACCGCTCCGACCTGGCCCTCAACCCGGGCTGGTACGACGTGAAACTGGTCGACCAAGACGGCGACAGCTGCGTGATCCGCAATGTCAACGTTAGCTACGGCGAAACCTGGACGATCACCGACGGCACGCTGCTGGCTTGCGAACTGTTCTCTCACTAAGTGGATTCATAACGGGGTTGTCAGGCGGCGCGTGGTCTTCGGACCCGCGCCGCCTGCATTTTTTTGTATCATTTCTCTTTGTTACAAATCTTTACCCAGCTTGACCGTCTTTTTACCCCTAGCGTCGTCTATGCAGTGTTCAAATATTTGCAGCCGCTCGAAGGAGAAACCATGAGGAACCTGAGTTTTATAGCAATTTTGCTGGCGCTTTGCGTGGCCGGATGGGCCCAGGGACCTGACAACGCGCCACCGCCCGACCAGCCTCAAGGCCAGCAGGGAGGCGGATGGCAAAGAGGCGGACGGCGTGGTCCCGGCGTGGCCGGAACCATCACCGCAATCAGCGGTAACACCATCACGGTAAAGACTATGGACGGCAACACCGCCACCGTCAACGTCACCGACCAAACCCGCTTCCGTAAGGAGCGGCAGGACGCGAAGCTGACTGACCTGAAAGTTGGAGAGAACATCTTCGTCCGCGGAGAAAAGGGAAGCGACGGCAGCGTGCAAGCCGAGATGGTTGCCGTTCCCCCGGCGGGTATGCAGAACCAGTTCCGCGAGGGCTTGGGCAAGAACTTCATCATGGGTGAGATCAAGTCGATCAACGGCACGCAGATTGAAATCGCTCGCCCGGATGGTCAAACGCAAACGATCGCAGTGGATGAGAACACTTCATTCCACAAGAACCGCGAGAGCGTAACCCTTGCAGACTTCAAAACCGGAGACCGCGTATTCGGCCGCGGAGAAGTGAAGAACAATGTGTTCGTGGCGGCAACCCTTAACGAAGGCCAGCCCGGCATGGGCCGTCCCGGTATGCGTATGGGCGGCGGAGAAGGGACTCCACCGCAGCAGTAGCCGCAGCTCGGAAGTGAGGCAAAGACAAGGGCGCGAGGGAACCAACGAAGTGACATTTCCTTCGCGCCCTTTGTGTAGTTTCATAGACCTGAGTAGTGCAGAGTTTCTCAGAGGCCTTTAGCGAAATCAGCGTAGAGTACGCCTAGTTCATGACTTTCAAGCACGAGATTCGTAGATATCTAGTCAAGACGTTTGTGTTGCTGATGAGCGCAGCGCTCTACGCGCAGACACCAGATGCGCCGCAACCTCCGACCCAAATGTCTGCTCCTGCACAAGCCCCGTCGCAGACAGCCACACCAGCGGGCAGCATTCATGGGCTAGTGAAATCCGGCAACATGCCGTTGCCTGGTGTTACTGTCACGGCGTCAAACACGCTGACTGGACAAAAGGTCACAACCTGGACCGATGTTGATGGAAACTATTTTCTGGAAGTTCCGTCGAACGGTCGGTACGTAATCCGCACGCAGATGGCTGCGTTTGCCAACGCGACGCAGGAAGCACTGATCAATGCAACAAATAAAGACCAAAAAATCGATCTCGAACTGATCCTGCTTTCGCGCATTCCTCCAGCCCCGGCCGACGATCAGTCATCTCAGCAAGCACAGCAAGTCATCGCCCAGGCCATGGCCGGACGCGGCTTCCAGAACTTGCAGGTCACGCAAGGCACGGACTACACACCAACGGCGACCGCTGATCAATCCGCAGGATCCACTTCGGGGGGAAGCGAAGTCGGCGCAGCCACCGAGTCAGTCGCGGTCTCCGGCACCATCAACAACACTAACTGGGCCAACATGAGCAGCGACGAGTGGCGCAATCGCGTAGAAGAAATGCGAGCACAGGGAGGCTTGGGCGGCCAAGGTGCTCCGGGGGCTCCGGGTGCTCCTGGAGGCGGTCCGGGCGGATTCGGCCCAGCTGGATTTGGTGGAGGTGGTCCCGGATTCGGCGGCGGATTGGGCGGCGGCGGATTCGGTGGAGGTTTCGGCGGAGGCCGTGGCGGCGCGCGCAATCGCTTCAACATCAACCGTCCGCACGGCACGATCTACTACAACGTGGGCGATGATGCGCTGAACGCCGCACCCTACAACTTGAATGGTGCGGACAATACCAAGCCTAGCTACATCCAGCACCGCTTTGGCGGGGCCATCGGTGGCCCGTTCAAGATCCCGCACATCTATGGCGGTGGAAACAAGACGTTCTTTTTTTTGAATTACAACGGATCGCGTGGAGAGACTCCGTTTGATCGTTTCTCGACGGTTCCGACCGATCTAGAACGAGCTGGAGATTTTTCTCAATCGACAGTTGCAACTCACGGGCCCGGTGGCTTGGTGCAGAGCCCAGTTCAGCTTTTTTATCCGAATGTCAGCAGTTGTCCGCTTGCAGGGCAAGCGATCCCCGGCAACGATCTGCAAAATGCGAATGCGGCATGTCCGCAGATCAGCTCCATCGCGACAGGTTTGCTTGGTTTCTATCCACTGCCAAATGTTCCGAACGCCTTGCCCGACACCCAGAACTTCCACTTCGTCACCTCTACCAACAGCAGCTCTGACGATTTCAACTTCCGCTTAAACCGCAGCTTCGGATCTCAACAACGCCCACGTGGCAATTCGGGACGCGGAGGAGGCTTTTTCGGCGGACGCGGCAACAATCTAAGCGTTGGCATCCACTATCACGGCTCGACTTCGAACCTGACCAACGCATTCCCGGGCATCGGCGGCAACACCGACATCCGCAGCTGGGATATCCCAATTTCCTATACTCGCAGCATCGGGAAAATAAATAACAGTCTGCGCTTCGATTTCAACCGCAACCGTGTCCGTACGCAAAACCTGTTCGCCTTCAAGCAGGACATCACTGGTACGCTTGGAATCACCGGAGTTTCAACCAACCCATTCGATTGGGGATTGCCCGGCATATCGTTCGCCGACTTTAGTGGCCTCGGCGATACCAATCCGCAGCTCAGCCGCAATCAGACCTACACGATTTCGGACTCGATGGTGTGGAACCGCGGCAAGCACACTTGGCGGTGGGGAGGCGATTTCCGCCGCATCCAGATCAACAGTGAAACCGACAACAATGCGCGCGGCACGTTCCTGTTCAGCGGGGTCAACAGCGGATACGATCTGTCGGATTTTCTTCTAGGCCTTCCACAGCAGACCACGCTCCAGTTCGGCGATAACAATTATCACTTCCGAGGAAATTCCTGGGACCTGTTCGTCCAGGATGAGTGGCGCGTGCGCGGCAATTTAAGTTTCAACTTAGGCCTGCGCTACGAGTACGTGTCACCATTTACCGAGATCAACAATCTGCTGGTGAATCTGAATGTGGCGCCAGAATTTTTGACCAATAAATCGTTCGACTCGCCGGATGCGGTCGTGCCGGTGATTGCCGGGCAGAATGGCGCTCCCTCAACTTTGGTGAAGCCTGATCGCAACAACTTGGCTCCGCGAATTGGTTTTGCCTGGAAAGCAACTGCAAAAACAGTAGTGCGCGGCGGATACGGCATCAACTACAACACCGTAGCCTTGCAAAACATCGCGCAGCAGCTGGCGTTTCAGCCTCCGTTTTCCAACACAGCGACAAATGTCCAGACGGCTCCAGGTGCTCTAACCCTTGCCCAAGGATTTCCAACGCTCGCATCGGGCGTGATTACTAACAACTTCGGCGTTGATCCCAACTATCACCTGGGATACGTACAGATCTTCAACCTCAACATTCAACGCGAACTGCGGCCCACGCTGATCCTGAACGCCGACTTCACTAATACGAAAGGTACTGCGCTCGATATCGTGGAAGCACCAAACCGTACTCCCGACGGAGTGCGTCTTGATAATGTTCAGGCGTTCAACTGGGAAACTTCAGGAGCATCCTCCCACGCCTACGCGGCGTCGCTGCGCGTCCGTAAGAGACTGCAATCCGGATTCTCCGTCGGCGGCACCTATATATTCTCGAAAGCGATCGACGATGCGTCTTCGATCGGTGGCGGAGCCATCGTCGTTGCACAAGACCCATTCAACCTGGCTGCCGAGCGCGGACTCTCTAGCTTTGACCAGCGCCACCGCTTCACTGGCGACTATATGTTCGAACTGCCCTTCGGCCACGACAAACACTGGCTCCGCAATGGAGGAGTGGGAAGAACGATCTTAGGGGACTGGCAATGGAGCGGCAGCTGGACGATCGCCTCAGGCACGCCATACACGCCCCGTTCGTTGAATGACATCTCTGACCTGAACCGCGGCACCAACGGAACGATCCGCGCTGATGTGGTTCCCGGACAAAGCATCAGCCTGTCGAATCCATCCATTCAGGAGTGGTTCAACACCGCAGCGTTCACCGCGCCACCGACAGGCGCTTTCGGCGACGCTCGACGCAACAGCATCCAGGGCCCGGGTAGCCTATTGTTCAACATGGCATTGAATAAAGTGTTCCAGATGAAAGAGGGCGAGTTGTTAGAGTTCCGCATTCAGGCCAGCAACGTATTCAACACGCCGCAATACGGCAACATCGACACAAACGTCAACTCGAGAACGTTTGGCCAGGTAATTTCCATCGGCCAAATGCGAACGATTCAGCTATTGGCGAGGTTCAGGTTCTAGGGACTCAAAGCAATGATGAATCAACGGGTCAAAATCGCATTGCACAAATTAATGGCGTTTGCGCTTTGCGCAGCCATGCTCTCGCCTTCGCTCCCTGCACAATCCGACTATGTTTTCCGTGCTAAAACCGAAATTGTCCTGGTCAACGTAACGGTCCGCGACAAAGATGGAAACTTCGCCCGTAACCTGAAGGCCGAGGACTTCACGGTCCTCGAAGACAACAAACCGCAAAAAGTACTGTCCTTCGATCTGGAAAACACCGACGCAGTCGCCACCACAGACGTAGCCCAGGTAAAGGTTTTGGGCAATACCGTGGCGGCGGCACCGACTCCAGATAAACCAGCCACGCCATCAGCCTCCTTCAAGGACCGCCGCATGGTCATCCTGTTCTTCGACCTTTCCTCGATGGAACCGGAAGAAGTCGAACGTGCCACGGTCTCGGCAGAAAACTACGTAGACAAACAAATGGCACCAGCGGACTTGGTAGCGATCGTTTCGCTGGGCAATTCGCTTAACGTTGACCAAGACTTCACCGCCGACAAAGCCCAACTGAAAAAAGTCCTGCAAGCCTTTAATTCGGGAAATGGACAAGGCTTCGAACAAGGGTCCACCGGCACGACAGAAGGCACAGCCGACACGGGTGGCTCTTTCTCGGCTGACGACACAGAGTTCAACATTTTCAACACCGACCGACGCCTCCAAGCCCTGCGGACGGTCGCGAAGCAGCTGGAGCACATCGACCAAAAGAAGTCGTTGATCTATTTCTCCAACGGCATGACGCGCACCGGAATTGAAAACCAATCCGAGCTGCGGGCCGCCACCAACGCTGCGGTCCGCGCCAACATGGCGATCTACACCATGGACATCCGTGGCCTGCAAGCCATCGTTCCCGGTGGCGAAGCGCAAAGCGCCAGCTTACGTGGTGTGTCAGCCTACTCCGGCCAGTCCATGCAGAATGCTTTCGACTCCAACTTCTCCAGCCAGGAAACGCTGGTCACGTTGGCGGGAGACACTGGGGGCCGCGCCTATCTCGACTCGAACGACCTCGGGAAGATTTATAAGGGCGTGCAGAACGATACGTCGACCTACTACATGCTGGGCTATCACAGCACCAATCCCGCGCGCGATGGACGTTATCGGCACATCACGGTCAAACTGAAACAGCCCGGGATGAAGGTTGAATACCGCAAGGGCTACTATGCACCTTCGGATTACAAACACTCCAATGACGAAGACCGCGAGCGTCAGTTGGATGAAGAACTGGCCTCTGATTTACCGAGTACAGACCTGCACGTGTACTTCACCGCGTCGTACTTCCGAGTTAGTGATGACAAGTTTTCAATTCCAGTGTCGCTGGTAGTCCCCGGTTCGGAAATTCCATTCGCTCAGAAAAGTGATCAGGACAAAGCCACGTTGGATATCATCGGCGTAATCACCGATGAGAAGAAACGTCCTATCACCGATATTCGCGACACCGTCAAGCTGGCACTCAACGCCAACGCAGAAGTCCGCCGGAAAAACGTTCAATACAACACACGCTTGTTCCTGCCAGCCGGAAAATATCACGCCAAGTTTGTGCTGCGGGAGAACCAATCCGGACTGATGGGATCATTCGAGACCGACCTGAACATCCCGGACTTCAAAAATATTCCGTTGAAGATGAGTTCGGTAGTCCTAGCCAACCAGGTTCAGCCGGCTGGAAAGGGAAAGAACAATGGAGACCCGCTGGTGCGTGACGGCTCAGAAGTGATTCCAAACGTCACCCACGTATTCTCCAGCGGCCAACATTTGTATCTGTATTACGAGGTTTACGACCCGGCCAAACCGTCAGAACAAGAAAAGGCCGCCGAAAAATCCGACATCAAATTGCTGACCAGCGTGGCTTTCTTCCAGGGCAAAGCCAAAGCCTACGAAACGCCGCTGCTCGAAGCCAAACAAATCAACACGCAAAACCGCCACGCCGCGGTTTTCCAACTAGATGTCCCGTTAACCCAGCTGAAACCGGGTTTCTACACCTGCCAGGTCAATGTGGTAGATGACGCAGCAGGAAAGTTTCTGTTCCCCAGATTAGCCATGCTAGTGCGTCAATGAATCCTTTCGGAACTCACCAGGCACCCTTTAGGTGTGGGGATGGGCTTTGCTCTGTCCAGCACAGCCAAGCTGCGCAGCGCGCCGAAACAGCTGCTAGCATCACCACATCCCATTCGCGTATATTGACGCCACCTCAGCATGACTGCCCAGCCGCCAAAACCGCCGCTAACCATCCGAGACCTCACCTCGATCGCGGATCTAACCCAGGCCATTGAGGTGGAAAAGGAAGTGTGGGGCTCCGACGACTTGGATTTAATGTCCCTAACCTTCGCCATAGCGGCAAGCGAGGCCGGCAATCCCTGGATTGGCGCATTCGACGGCCCCAAGCTCGCCGGATATGCCTTCGCCTTCCATGCGCTGGAGGAGGGAAAGCCAAGCCTCCACTCACACATGCTGGCGGTGCGCGAGCAATACCGGGAATACGATCTCGGCACAAAACTGAAACTCGCCCAGCGTGAGCGGGCACTGGCTCTGCATCTACACGAAATCACCTGGACCTTCGATCCGCTACAAAGCAAGAATGCGCACCTGAACTTTGCCAAGCTGGGCGTGGTCTGCGACAAATACAAAGTTGATTTCTACGGGGCCTCGACCAGCAGCTTGCTTCATCAAAACAGCACTGACCGCTTGTGGGTAAAGTGGCCGATCGCCAGCCGCCGTGTAGAAGACCGTTTACGTGGAAAAGATCATCGCGCAGAAATGCTGGATGCGCTCTCCACTGTCCAACCGCTGGTCCGTTTCAACGGAGAAGGGAAGCCCGCACGCTCCGATCTGGCAGCTGCCCTAGCCAGGCAAAGAGCCTCCATTGAAATTCCCAGTAACATCGGTGCAATCGAGCAAGCCGATCCCTTGCTTGCAAAAGAGTGGCGCCAAGCTACACGTTGGGCGTTCAGCGAATCTCTGAAAGCAAACTTCTTCGTCGCTGAATTCTGTCGGACTGTCCGCGGTAAACAAGGGCCGGGAGCCTACGTCCTCGAAAAAGGGAAGATATCGGAATATGTGCCCGAACTAATCTAAGCCAGCCAAGTCATTGAACCAAATCGCTATAAATTGATTGAAAATATTTAGCCAAATAGCTAAATTGATATATATGAAGTCTGCTTCCAAAGCCTTTCGCGCGCTGGCCGATCCCACCCGCCGCCAGATCCTCCAGGAATTGAAAAAGAAAGAGCTTTCTGCCGGAGAAATCACTGAATGTTTCACCATTTCCGGCCCGTCGATTTCGCGCCATCTCTCCATCCTGAAAAATGCGGATTTGATCTCAGAGCGTCGAGAGGGGAACCGCATCATCTATCGACTGGAGCCGGAGCAGATCTCCCACACCATCGGAGATTTTCTGAGCGCCGTTTGCCCCACGCAAGTCGCGCACCGGCGCCGCTTGAAACACAAGGAGGCCTAATGAGAATTGCAATCACCGGCGGAACAGGGTTTGTAGGCGGCCACTTCGCCCAGAGGCTCATCCAGCAAGGCCATGAAGCGGTGTTGGTAGCAAGACGTCAGCGGGAAGCGTTACCAGCAAACCTAAGATTTGCTGCCAGCGATCTGACCAACATAGAAGTTTTAGCCGCAGCCTTTGCAGGATGTGATGCAGTCGCTCATTGCGCCGGCATCAATCGCGAAATCGGCCACCAAACGTATCAGCGCGTACACGTCGATGGCACTCGCAACGTCGTAGAAGCAGCTCGCCTGGCCGGAGTCCGCAAGATTGCATTGCTGAGCTTTCTGCGTGCTCGCCCGAACTGTGACTCGCCTTACCATGAATCAAAATGGGCTGCAGAAGGGATCATCCGTAATTCAGGTCTCGACTACACCATCATCAAAGCAGGAATGGTCTACGGTCGCGGCGACCACATGCTCGACCACCTTAGCCATTCTTTCCACACGTTGCCAATGCTCGCCACAGTAGGTTTCAAGCCAAAGGCAATTCGTCCGTTGGCGATCGATGATCTCGTCGATGTCGTGTACGCGGCTTTAGTCAACGGTCGTCTAACAATGCAAACCATCGCAATGATGGGAGCGGAGCAACTGTACTTAGGCGATGCGGTCATGCGCGTCGCCAAAATTGTAGGTCGCCCGATCGCAATCTTTCCCGCACCAGTCTGGTTTCATTACGTTCTGGCGCAAATTTGCGAGTGGACCATGAAAGTGCCGCTGGTCGCCAAGGCCCAGGTGCGAATCCTGTCAGAAGGCGTCACGGAGCCGGCGCATGCATGCGATCCCATACCAGAGGACCTGGTACCCACGCGACAATTCACTCCAGAGCAGATCCGCAAAGGGCTGCCCGAGCCCGGCCCATTTGCGCTTACCGATTTGCGTTGCTGTCTCAGCCATGCCGGATGAGCACCCTAATCCGATCGTTCTCTACGACGGCGTTTGCAAATTCTGCAATCGGGCAGTGCAGTTTATCCTGCAGCGGGACCGGCACGATCACTTTCGCTTTGCCACGCTGCAAAGTGAGTTCGCTCGCGGCCTGCTTCAAAAACATGGAATCAGTGCGGAAAGGCTGGAAAGCGTCTGCCTCGTCGTCGATCATGGCCTGCCCACCGAGCAAGTACAAATTAGTTCGACCGCCTCCATCACCATATCCCGAGAACTCGGATGGCTTTGGCGCTTCCTGGCCAACCTGCTGGCGATTCTTCCCAAATCTCTACGCGACTGGGGATACAACTTGATTGCCCGCTATCGCTACCGCATCTTCGGAAAATACGATAGCTGCCCACTGCCGAATCCCCGCCACCGCCACAAGTTTCTCGATATAGCATGAGCCATTTCAGCCGCAACCTGCGCGTGAGTAGATGAGACCGCTGATCTCACTCACGAGGCTAACCCATGTCGCTTAAAGTATTCCATTTTGAATTGCTGATATCCATCGCCCTGCTGCCGGCCTTAGGTTGTGCAGCGAATTCTTCTAATGGAGTCCAGGCGGCCGGTTCGATTACAACCCAATCTTCCGCCAAAGCAACCGCGGACTTATCATTCGCTTTCACCGAAGCCGATGTTGCGGCCTATGAAAAGGGTCTGGGGGAGGAGATAGCGTTGGTTCGAGCCGCACAAGACCGCGGCCGGATCGCTAAAACTCCCGAGGCTCGCGCTTTGGCGGTACAGGATGAATGGGAAGATCACACCATCCCTGGTGGGGCCCAAGCAGCGGGACTGTCAGTAGATCGCTATCGCAAAGTGCGCAAGGCCGTGAATCATGTGCTCGAAACGCTTGACTTTCAGGGTAAGATCAACGGCCCGCTCGAACTCGATCTCGAGCACGCAGCTCCTGACATGAAGCAGCGTCTCACCAGCGATCCATTTGCCGAGTTGGCTCCAGCATCAGCCGCCGCTTTACGCGCTCGCATGAGCTCGTTGGTTCCGGTCTGGGTGAAATATGTGGAACTTGTAGCTGTGAACGGCTAAAAATTCTCATCATCTTCTAATCGCCGCACTTTGGTATCGGTTTTAGTGAACTTTCATTTGCTCTCTCTCGGAATGCATTGTGATAATGATTCCGGCCGCTCAAATGCGGAGATTTTATTATGAGTTTTGCAGCGAAATCTGAGCCCACTGTTTTAACCACACGCCTACAAAACGCGACAGCCAACCTTGCGGAGATTGAACAGCTGGTGAAATCCGGCGACGTTGATCCGCGTGTCCTGCAAGAGTTTCGTAATTCCGTGGACTTGATTCGCCGTACCGCGTGGGCGGTACAGCAATGGATTGGGCTGAAGGAAACTTCCGCTGACCCCTATTCTTTAATGCCCGTGCTGGCGGCGCAACGCGTGCAGCGTATGACGCAGCTTGCGAGAGACTTGACGATGGATCTGGAAAGCGTGGAAGTCGACCTTGCCACGCCAGGGCTGAAGGAGTTATACGAAGCAGTCAGTCGCCTTCACGAACAATTGACGCCGCTGTGCAGGAAAAACATCTAAGAACGGGGTCGCCGCGACAAGATTACAAATCTGAGAAGAACAAATAAGCCCGAGATTACGACTGCCCACACCACGTAGAAAATCCAATCTGATGGCCCGGCATGTCCGGCAAGCTCCATATGTAAAACTGGCTCCAGCCGCCATAGAACCGGCGTCAGCAGCATCGCTGTGAGCCAGCCTGACGGCACTCCAATCGCTATCGCCAATGCAAGCGCAAGCAAACTCTTTTTCATAACATCTTGAAAGCGATCATCATATGCCAGGACTATGAGATCATGTCCGCATTGAAACAGGAGCATACATGCACAAGGCTCTGCTCGCAGTAGCAGCCGTGATGATCGTCGCCACAACCGCATCCGCGCAGGAACCAGCCTGGCAGCCAAAACCCGGCCACACCACTTTGAATCTCTGGCCCAATGAAGCGCCCGGTGCGCAACCCAATGCTCCAGTAGAGGTCAATCTTTACAATCCAGAAAAGGATAAACCCACAGCTGGGCGTCCAATTATCCGTCTGGCTAATGTTTCAAACCCTACGCTGACCATCTATGCGCCCAAGGAAAACATGAGCGGCACGGCGGTTGTGGTTTTTCCTGGAGGCTCATACCGCTTCCTGGCTATCGATCTGGAAGGCACTGAAGTCTGCGACTGGCTCAACTCGATTCACGTCACCTGTGTGCTGGTGAAGTACCGCGTGCCAGACTCCGGCCCATATCCCAAATCTTCCGCCGCGCTTCAGGATGCGCAACGTGCGGTGGGAATTGTCCGCCAGCATGCTGCCGAGTGGAAGATTGATCCACATAAGGTAGGTATCCTGGGTTTTTCCGCGGGAGCACATTTGTCAGCGGCCCTGAGCACGCATTTCGATAAGCGCCTCTACGATGCGGTTGACGTTGCTGACCAACAAAGCTGCCGTCCCGATTTTGCAGTGATTGTCTATCCGGGCTATCTCGCTCTCGCCGACGAGAATTTCGCTCCCAATCGCGACATCAACGTTACCGGCCAAACTCCGCCGTCATTCATCGTTCAAGCAGAAGATGATCCCGTACACGTAGAAAATGCCACTGTCTATTTTCTTGCGCTAAAGAACGCGAAAATTCCTGCAGAACTTCATTTGTATGCTGAAGGTGGACACGGTTACGGCTTGCGCCGGCGGGATGAATTACCAGTCACACGCTGGCCTGAACTTGTCGACGCGTGGTTGCACACAATCAAAATGTTGCCTGCATACGCGCGTTAATGTAACACTCTGGTGCCGTCTGACAAGTGCATGAAGCATTGACTGGGCCAACTCACTTCACTATAGTCGCGCCAACAAGGCAGTAGACCGCCCAATCATTCTCAATTAAAAGGATTTTCATCTCATGATCAGTAATGGGTGGAAGTGTGTCGTAGTGTGTTTCGCGCTGCTATGCTCGGTATCTGCATGGTCAGCAACCACATACAGCAGGGTGGACGAGTTGCAATCGTGGGGTTCATGCGTTGACTGCGCCGACGGGAAAAGTAACAACGCCAGCATTGCAACTTCCGCGTTCCACGAGAATCCCTCACGCGACGGAGCCAGCCGCGACTTCTGGATGAGCGGCAGCGCTTACAGCAACGCCTTGTGGTGGCGCAAGCTCGGGGTAAATAATACCGCCAAGAGTTTCATCTTCGATTTCTGGTTGAAAGTGGCTTCCAACACCAGCGCAGCGCAGGCGTTTGAGTTTGATGCCTTTCAATTCATCAGGGGCCGACGTTACATGTTCGGCACCCAATGCAGCTACGGAAGTGGTGTCTGGGACATCTGGAATGCTGGTGGCTGGTACTGGGTCCACACCAAGGTTCCTTGTAGAAGATTTGTTCCCAATGTTTGGTATCACATCAGGATGAGTTTTCATCGCACCAGCGATTTTTACATGCACTACGACAAACTGGTCATCGTGCAATACAAGAGCGATGGCAAGACCGTTGCTGCCAGCAATACGTACTCCTTCAACAAAGCCCTGCCTTCGGGATGGAACCCTGCGGGTTGGGCCGACAACGTGGGTGTCCAATTCCAGATGGACATTGGCAAGTATGGAGCTGAAATGCAGGAGTGGGTCGACCAGGTTCACTTAATCGCCTGGTAGAACGACGTGACAACAATTTGACAATTACCCAGTGACACGGGTTGTTGGTTCTGCATCGTAACCATCCGATGAGAAAGCAACCCGTCATCTGGTCTTTGGCTGTGTTGTCGGCTGCCATAATCTCAAGTCCGTTGTTCGCGGAATCAATCCCGGTTCGTTTCACCTCGGGGCTGCTGCATGGGTTTCTGGTCCTCCGCAATCAAAATGACGAGGGTTTAGCCGATGGGGAAATTACTCAATTCACTCACGGTGATCAGGTCACGAATCATCTGGTCCTTCATTTCAGGGACGGCTCGCTCAACGAAGAAACTGTCGTATTCTCCCAACATAAAAACTTCCAGCTCATCAGCGACCATCTGGTGCAGAAGGGCTCATCGTTCCCTCATCCTTTAGATGTTTTGATCACCAAAGCAACCGGACAAATCACAATCCATTACACGGAAGATGGACAAGAGAAAACTATCAACGATCGTCTAACGTTGCCGCTCGATGTGGCGAATGGTGTCTGGCTTACTCTTCTGCAAAATATCCGCCCCACGACGCCGAAGGCCACAATCTCCATGGTTGCTATTACTCCTAAACCGAGGTTGGTGAAATTGATCATCACTCCAAGTGGACAAGAATCATTCACTGTCGGAAACTCCAAGCACACGGCGACACACTATGTAGTTAAGATCGACATTGGAGGCGTAGCCGGAGCCGTAGCGCCAGTGGTCGGGAAGCAGCCTCCCGACATGCACGTCTGGATTGCGGGAGAACAGGCTCCAGTCTTGGTCAAAATGGAAGGCCCACTGTACAACGAAGGTCCAATTTGGCGGATTGAAATGGCCAGCCCAACTTGGCCGCAATCTAACAGTGAATCAAAGTCGGACAGAAAACCCCGCTAACAAGCAGACGACAACAACTAGCAGGTGATGAATTTGGAGTCGGAATTTCATGAGCGTCGGAAATATAACTCTCCGCAAGACAGCCTACGGACGTGCACTCGGTATTTACTTCTATAACGTAAAGGAAGAAGGGTAACTAGAAGGTGCCTCATCTTAAATCGCGGTTTGTGCGATTTGGTGAGCCGCCACGTTATAGGATGAATATGTGTTTTTCTTAATTCTATGCCGCAGCAGGGCAAACCCGTACTGTTAGGTATTCCATTCGACGCGCACTCTTCCTACCTGCAAGGTGCAGCTTTGGCGCCACCACTGATTCGCACTGCCATGAAGTGTGACTCATCAAATTCATGGAGCGAAAACGGTGTGGATTTGTCCAAGCCTAAAATATTCTCCGATGCCGGCGACCTACAACTACCGCAAGACGCCTCTGCTTTCCCCCTGATCGAGAAAGGAATCGAAGACCTTCTGGCAAAAAGTCTTCGCCCCGTTTCTTTGGGAGGCGATCACTCCATCACCTATCCCATCGTTCGGACTTGTGCGCGCCATTTTCCTGATCTAACTATCATCCACTTTGACGCTCATCCCGACTTGTACGATGAATTTCAAGGCAATCGCTACTCCCACGCTTGCCCCTTCGCTCGCATCATGGAAGAAGGCTGCGCCAAACGGCTGATCCAGCTTGGCATTCGCACGATGTCCGGGCCTTTAGAGAAACAAGCGGACAAGTTCGGAGTGGAGGTCATCCCCATGTCCCAGCTTCCCGCATACGAGAAGCTGAAGTTGGAAGGTCCGATCTACGTTTCATTCGACATGGACGTGCTCGACCCGGCCTTTGCCCCAGGCATTTCCCATCGCGAGCCGGGAGGGATGTCAGTCCGCGAAGCATTGGGTCATCTGCATGCGATACGGGGAAATTTAGTCGGCGCAGATCTGGTCGAATACAATCCCACGCAAGACGTCGCCCAGCTTACGTGGATGGTTTCGGGAAGGATTTTGAAAGAAATTCTAGGAAAAATGATTGGCGGTTAAATGCATGGCAGGCGAAGCAGACCGTATTGGTGACCTATATCAACGTCACGCACATTCGTGGGACCAGGAGCGAAGCCGTTCGCTGACCGAGAAACCGTGGCTCGATAAGTTCCTGTCTCTGTTGCCGCCGAAACCTCGCATCCTTGACTTAGGCTGTGGCTCAGCACAACCGATCGCGCAGTACTTCATTCTGCAAGGTTGCCAGGTTACGGGAGTCGATTCATCGCCAGCCTTGATCAAACTTTGTAACAAGCGTTTTCCCGATCACAACTGGATCATCGCCGACATGCGAGAGCTTTCCCTGAACGATCGCTTCGACGGCATCCTTGCTTGGGACAGCTTCTTCCATCTGACTCCAGAAGATCAGCGCCTTATGTTCCCAATCTTCCCCAAGCACGCTAAACCCGCATCGGCTTTGATGTTCACCAGCGGCCCACGCTATGGCGACGCCATCGGCAGCTATAAGGGCGAACCGCTTTATCATGGAAGCCTGGATGAATCCGAATATCGCTTGTTGCTGAGTGATCATCAGTTCGATGTAATCGCCCAGGTCACCGAAGATCCCACCTGCGACTACCACACCATCTGGCTAGCCTCCCAACGTCGCTAGATGTCAAAGCGCCCGAGAGAGTACACTAGTTTTTCTTTTTTGTACCTGCATTCCGTCGGTGATTTTCATTTCAACCAGAGGTTTTCATGAATTTTAGGTGGATGTGTGCGTCCCTGCTCGTCATTGCATTAACTCCAGTCGTCCAACCGCAAGCCAAACCTGAGTCGCCATCGCTGTTAGGATTCAGTGGCCAATCTGTCTCCGGGCAAAAAGACTGGGAGAAGAAATTTCAGGATGCCATCGTCCCCGCGAACATCCGCGAAAACATGCGCCGCCTGAGCGCGCGCCCACACCATGTAGGCTCGCCCTACGACAAAGACAACGCTGAGTGGATGCTCTCCAAGTTTAAAGAGTGGGGATTCGACGCACAAATTGAAACCTTCAACGTTCTATTTCCCACGCCGAAGGAACGAATCGTAGAACTGGTCGGGTCAACCAAGTTTCGTGCCAAGCTGCAGGAGCCGGTATTGGCCGTCGATCCAACTTCCAATCAAACCGCTGAGCAACTTCCCACCTACAATGCCTATTCAGCCGATGGCGACGTAACCGCCCCGTTAATCTACGTGAACCACGGCATCCGCGAAGATTATGAGCAACTCGACCGGCTGGGAATCTCCGTCAAAGGTGCCATCGTCATTGCGCGTTACGGCGGAGGTTGGCGCGGCATCAAGCCGAAGGTCGCCGCCGAGCACGGAGCTATTGGCTGCATTATCTACTCCGATCCCAGAAATGACGGCTTCTTCCACGGAGATGACTATCCCAATGGAGGCTGGCGCCCGAAAGAAGGTGTACAGCGGGGAAGTGTCATGGACACGGATTATCCCGGCGACCCGCTGACCCCAGAAATCGGCGCAACCAAAGATGCGAAGCGCCTCGAAATCAAAGATGCTAAAACCATCACCAGAATTCCCGTTCTGCCAATTTCTTACGCCGATGCTCAACCACTGCTCGAAGCATTGCGGGGCCCAGTTGCCCCCGAAGCATGGCGGGGTGGTCTGCCGATAACCTATCACGTAGGCCCCGGCCCAGCTCAAGTCCACCTGAAAGTGACGTCGAACTGGGACATCAAACCCGTCTACGACGTAATCGCCAAACTGCACGGTGCTAACGACAATCATTGGGTGATCCGCGGCAATCATCACGATGCCTGGGTAAACGGTGCAAGCGATCCCATATCCGGCATGTCGGTAGTGCTGGAAGAGGCCCGCGTTCTCGGTGAACTTCATAAGCAAGGCTGGACTCCAAAACGTACCATCATCTACTGCGCATGGGATGGGGAGGAACCCGGCTTACTCGGGTCCGTCGAGTGGGTAGAAACACATCGCCAGGAGTTGCAACAACACGCCATTGCCTACTTGAACTCCGACGGCAATGAGCGCGGATTTCTCGATCCCGGCGGTACGCAGGATCTGCAAACCCTGATCAGCGATGTGGCCAAAGACATTCAGGACCCGGAAACCAACATGACGGTCTTCCAGCGCTCGCACCTGGCAAGCATCGCCCAAGCGAAAAATGATGAAGAGCGCAAGGATCTGCACAAACGCACGGACCTGATTGTGGATGCGCTGGGCGATGGCTCTGACTACACAGCCTTCCAGGACTTCGCTGGAATCTCCACGCTCAGCATTGAGTTTGGAGGCGAGAACGATGGCACGCAGTATCACTCCATCTATGACGACTTCTACTGGTATACCCACTTCGTCGATGGGGACTTCATCTATGGCAAAGCGCTGGCGCAAACTGCCGGCACAACCGTGATGCGCCTGGCAGATGCCGACCTGATCCCGGTCGACTATTCGCCGCAGGCAGAAGCCATCGCAAAATATGAAACAGAATTAGAAAAAATCCTCAAAGACAAGCAGGAAGAATTTACCGAGCGCAACCTGCAACTGAAAGAAGGGGTCTTCACTGCAACCTCAGACCCGCGCCGTCCGTTGCTACCGCCACCTGCAGTGGAAGTGCCACCGTACATGAACTTTGCTCCCATGAAGAACGCGATTGAAGTTCTGAAAAAGAGTGCGCAGCATTATTCAAAGGCCCTGTCCGACTGGCGCGACAAAGGATCGCCAGCACTCTCTCCGCAGGCGGTGGAAACGATCAACGCTGACCTGATGAAAGTTCCACGCCTGTTCCTCGACGAAAAAGGACTCCCCGAGCGTCCATGGTTCAAAAATCAAATCTACGCTCCCGGCGCCTACACGGGCTACGGAGCCAAGCCCATTGCCGCCGTCCGCGAATACATGGACGAAAAAAAATGGAAAGAAGCTGAGGTCCAGATTCCCGGAGTAGCCAAAATCATCGAAACTGCAGCCGGAGGAATCAATCAAGCTGCGGAGGAACTGGAAAAATCGGTAGCGCAAACGCACTGAAAGCGGGGTGCCCCGTCTAAGCTCTGCTTGGGCGGGGTTTTTCATGCCCTGGCCGCCGAACGCACACTGTCATCGTGAGCGAAGTCAATGTTGAAAATCCTTGCAGCTTTGTGGACATTTCTGGGATTTTTTAGTTCCCATCAAATTCTTGTCCGACCTCATGTTCAGAGCTACAATCTTGCTGGTCCAGGAAATTTGGTAGGAAGGAAGTATATGAAGATTCGCGTCTCCCTGACATTGTTTTTAATCGCTGTTCTGGCTCTGTCCGCCATCGCTCAGCAGCCCAATTCGAGCACCACCGCCGTACAGGCGACAACGCCGCATGAAACAGCAACCGGTCAGCCTCCGCTGCCCGTTCCATACAAAGCCGAGAACTGGTGGGATGGGGATGATCCCGGTTTGGCATGGTTGATCTTGCACCCGTTTGCGAGCAAAAAATACGTACGCCGCAATACGCAGGTGGTTCAGGACCGAATCAACGAACTAGATCGGCTGACCGCCGCTAATAACAGTTCGATCAAAGACGTCGATAGCCGCGCCCAGCAGGGCATTCAGCTGGCTTCCACCCGCATCAAGCTGGCGGATGATCACGCCGCCGATGCCAGTAACAAAGCGCAGCAGGCGTATCAATCGGCGACGGCGTTAAACACGCGTGTCTCGACCTCGGAAGCTTCGGTGAGCAACTTGGATCAGTTCAAGGCCACAAACCAAACCGAGATCCGTTTCCGCTTCGGCCAGACAGTATTAAGCAAGCAGGCGAAAGACGCCCTGGACGAAATGGCCAATCACGTGAAGAGCCAGCAAGGCTACATCTTCGAGGTGCAGGGCTTCTCCTCGGGCCGTGGACAAACTGCAATTGCCAACTCTCGCAAGCTGGCGGACTCAGTCGTCCGTTACCTGATGTTGAGCCACGACATCCCGTCCTATCGGATTTTCGTGTTGGGGATGGGGAACGCTCCAGTGGACAATCGCGCCGGCACAACTCGAGTAGAGGTCAGCTTATTGAAGAAGGAAGTGGAAGTTGCCAAGCAGTAATCCCTCAAGTCTAAAACAAAAGGGCCATTCGTTCAGGAATGGCCCTTTACCTTGCCGCAAAATTTATTGCGCGCGTTTCAGGATTAGGAGACAGCCGCCCAGTAAAGAAAGCAGCCAAATCACAGCCGCCGTCGTCATGATGGAATAGAGCGCGAGCCCATGCGGACCTTCGTGCGATGTCGCCGATAAAAAGTGATGCATCCCATGCGCGAGATGCAGGGTTGTGATGATCACAGCAATCCCGCAAACGATATTTAGAATTCGCATAGCTGCCCCCATCGACAATTTTTTATCAACCCAAATTTCACTCTCATCCCAAGCGAAGTCGAGGAACCTTGAGTTTACCGTTCCTCCATCCTCCTGTACATTTAAACGCGCAAAATTTCAGACGACAAGGGGAAATAGGAGAACGCGAAATGACCCAAGCCGAAGCAGTCGTAACCACTAACCGCTGGTGGCGAGTTGTGGGAGGCCTGTGCATGAACATGGCCCTCGGCACTCTCTACGGCTGGAGTGTTTTCGTAGCCCCCCTGGAAAGAGAGTTTCACTGGACACGCTTTCAAACCTCGACCACATTCACCATCGCGGTGTCGGTCTTCGCGCTGAGTTTCATTCTGGCCGGTCGCCTGCAAGACAAACTCGGCCCCTGCTGGATCTCAATCACCGGAGGAGCACTGGTGAGTCTCGGCTTTTTCCTCTGCTCTTACACGCAATCACTAAGCTGGCTCTACGTCTGTTTCGGAGTCGTAGGAGGTTTGGGTAATGGCTTTGGCTATGCCACACCCATTCCGGTGATGGCCAAATGGTTCCCGGATAAACGAGGCTTAGCGGTTGGTCTCGCAGTCGGTGGATATGGAGCCGGTTCCGCGATCTTTGGCCCGCTGTCCAGCAAACTACTCATCCCCACTTACGGTTGGCGTGCCACATTCATGATTCTTGGCGGGATATTTTCTGTCATGACAATGATTGGCGCTTTCCTGTTAAAGAATCCGCCAGTGAACTTTGCTCCAGCAGGATGGACTCCTCAAGCCGCAGCGCAAAATGCAACCCAGGATTTCACGCCGCTGGAAGTATTACAGACATCAAGTTTCTATTTCCTCTGGGCGGCTTACGCACTAGGTACTTCCGCTGGGCTTATGGTGATCAGCCAGCTGGTCCCGTTCGCCCGAAGTCAGGGAATTTCCAGCGAACTGCTGGCCACCATGACACTGGTGGTAGCCGCCTTTGGCAATGCCGGAGGCCGCATCCTTTCGGGCTGGTTCTCCGATAGCCTGGGGCGCCTAAACGTTCTTCGCCTGATGATCGGAATCTCCATCGTGGCCATGCCCGCTCTCTACAAAGCAGGAGCCAACACGAGCATGTTGTATGTGATGGTTTTCATCGTGTACTGGTGCTACGGGACACAACTTTCAGTAAATGCCAGCACGACTTCGGATTTCTGGGGCACAAAAAACGCTGGCGTTAATTACGGAATGCTGTTCACGGCATGGGGAGTAGCGGGCATCATCGGTCCTTATGTTGGCGCGCAGTTATTCGACAAATTCAAAAATTATCAGGCGGCTTTCAACACAGGGGCCATGCTTTCAGCAGTGGCGCTGGGTGCGGCTTTGTTGGCCAAGCGCCCAACCAGAAGATGAGCAAAATTACTGGACGTCAATCAAAACTTGGGTTCTAATCCCAACCCATGGAAACTCTAGGCCTCTCTGATTCGACGCAACGCAGCGAGAGCCGTCTCAAAAGCTTGCTCTGGCCTTCCATTCAAACTGGTACCGACGTAGATTACTTGGGCACCCAAGGATACTGGGTTTGCACGCTGGTGTCGGTGGTCTCACTGATAGTTCTGATTGTGACAAATCAACCAATGATGGGGATAGCCATCTTCCTGTTTTACTACTTGGGAGGGGTTGGAGTGCGCGAACGCAGTCGCTATGCTGCGACGATGGTTTTCCTCATGTACTTGGCGGACACAATCATGTCGCCCGGAGTTCTGCGGATCATTTTCGCAGCTCTGCTCCTATCTAACCTGCGAGGCACCTGGGTTGCTGCCAGATGGAAGCCTGAGTCAGAAGAGGCGATTTTACCGCCTCGAATGAATGAAACATTCTTCGACAAACTGGCGGATCAACTTCCTATGTGGCTCTGGCCCAAAATTCGGATTGGGTATTACATCTATTCTGCTGGCTTGCTCTTGTTGCTGGTGGTGGGACTGATGTTTCTTTCGGCGCGCGCAGTAGCCTGAACGGGCTCAGTGTGCTTTTTGCCACGCCTTGCGATAATCGTCCGCCGTTGTCCGATAGCAGGGCAGTTTATCTTTCGATTGTTCCGCCGCAGGCTGGCCGCGTTCTCCCTCCGGCCAGGTCATGCTCAATAAACTCTCATCGCAACTAGGATCGCGCGTCACCCGCAGATTGAAAGTCTTCGCGGGCTTTACTCCAAACTCGGTCAAGCGGCGCTGATATGGAAGAAAGATGTAAACCAGCTTGATGAGCTGCGTGGTGTTGCGATTCACCGACCGTTCCGCAATAAATGCCTCATAGTTGGAAAAGTAAGCACTCATCGGTAGCGCCAGAGCAAGTTGAATCACCCGCAGGGGCACCACCTCAGTTTTTCCGGCCGGTATGTCAGGAACTTCTGCATTTGATGGAACTGCTGAACTGATAATCGGTGCCGCGCCGGATGCACCGCCTCCACCATTTCCCGCGAGCGATGATGTGCCTAGTCGCGCGACTTCTGTACCACTGCCGGTTGATGCTGCGCCGGATCCTCCGGCAACACCCCCACCCCGCGGCCCGGAAGAACCCACAGAACCTGTGCCAGACAATTCATTTCCGGCGCCGATACCCGCGCCCGATCCGCCAACGCCCATACCCGGGGGAGCTACCGCCTGCGTACCCAGGCTTGAGACAAGCGACTTCCCACCGTTGCCCAGTCCTGTTCCACTGCCTCCGAATTCTGTTCCACCTAACGACGGAGCAGGCGCAACAACTTGTGTCCCCCCGCTCAGTGAGTCTACCCCACGGCCATGACCGTCACCGCTTGCACCATGCAGAGCCATCAGCCCAACCGTCGGAGCTGGCGGCACGACTGATCCATTTCGATCGCCGAGCGACTGAACTCCACCGCCTCCACTGCCTTGAACGCCGGAGCCCGCGATTGACGGAGCAGGAGGCACTACACCAGCTCCCTGAACCTCACCCAGAGAATTTCCGCGACCATGTCTACTAACCAATGCAGTTCCCAGCATCGGAGATGGCGCCACAACCTTTGTGCCGACGCCGCCAATCGTGTCGCCACCGTTGCCAGCCAGATAGGCTCGCCCCCGGATCGATGGCGCTGGAGGCACGACTGGCTCGCCCATCCCCGCGAGCGAGTTCCCGTGTCCACCGGCAAGCAGCAATGAATGTCCCATAGAAGGTGAAGGAGCCACCACTTGCGTCCCCGTTCCGCCAACTAAATCTCCATTGCCGCCGGAACGATAAACTCGGCCACGCACAGAAGGAGCTGGCGGAACAACGGCAACGCCTGAACCTGCCAGCGTTCCACTCGCAACCCCAGGTCCTGCACGCTGTTCGGACAATGACAATGAGGGAGAAGGTGGAACTGCCGCAGTACTGCCGATGTCGACGCCGCCCATCCTTCGGGCACCTAAAGATCCTTGCAAGGCCGGAGTCGGTGCAACCACACCAGCCGGCATCGAGATCCCACCGCCACGCTTAGCGCCTGAGACTCGCGGCGGAGGTGCAACGACCGGCGTTGACAGCCCAGAAACACCTCGCATGGAAAGCTGGCCACCATCTGGTGCGGGGCCAATCACCTCAGCCAAATTTCCAGGCAAAACCAATTTGGATCGCGCAGTCGCCGAAAGCGGCACAGCCGGAAGTGTGGGATTGGAAGATGCAATTTCCGAGTGCCCTGTGCCGTTGACCGCAATGTCCGGCGCTTGCAGGTCGGCGCGCCGTTGTTCTTTAGCTAGGCGAAGGGCCGATGCATACGGCTTGCTGCGCTCTGATGGCATCTCCTCATGCTGACGCCCTTCCCGCGCCGGAAAAGCCTGCGACAGCGGATCGTAGGTAAGCTCCTGCTGGCGGTCCATTGTGTGACTGCGCGCCACCGCATAGTGCCGCACCTCCCAACTTAAAGACCATGTCCAGAGGACCAGGAGCAGAGGCACCGCTGTCATATGCCAGACGATGGATTCCAACACCACCATCCAGTGCACACCCGTGCGCACATAAAAATGCTTACCCAAATGAGCTGGCTGCGAGGCAAGGAATAGTGGCGGCTCAGTTCGCCGCAAAATTAAGTCGAGAAAATTACGAAGGAAAATCCGATGTCTAGGTTCGTGTTCCACCAGCAGTTGAAGCTGCTGCTCAACGTTCGGAGAAGTCTCGGGATAGATATTGCGAACCGCTAATCCCTGGATCATGGAGACACGCTGGGCAGACGAGGAAAATTAGCTCCATTATAGAGGCGATCAGCGGAAATTCAGGCATTCTTTGCACTAATGACTCAAAAAAATCTCAAGCCCATAAATTATGCAAATGCGTTCACATTTGTGATCAAAAGGGTGCCCCGTCCAAGCTTTCGTTGGGACGGGGCTTTTCATGCACAACAGTGGTTTGAGGTGTCAATCTTTACGATTTGAGCGAGTCGATATCGATCACGAAGCGATACTTCACATCACTCTTCAACAACCGTTCATAAGCCTGATTGATGTCCTGAATCTTAATCAATTCAATGTCAGACGTGATCCCATGCTCGGCGCAGAAATCCAGCATTTCCTGGGTCTCACGAATGCCGCCGATAATTGAACCGGCTAGCCGCCGGCGCCTAAACAGCAGATTAAACGCAGCAATCGAAGCGGGTTTTTCCGGAGCGCCTACTAACGTCATGGTCCCATCCAGCTTGAGCGTTTCCAGATAAGGATTCAGATCATGATCGGCAGAAACGGTATCCAGAATGAAGTCAAAACTGGTGGCGTGCTTCTGCATCTCAGCCGTATTGGTGGAGATGACGACTTCATCCACACCAAGACGGTGTGCGTCGGCGCTCTTTTTTGGGGAGGTGGTGAACAGTACGACATGAGCGCCAAAAGCTTTGGCAAACTTTACCCCCATGTGTCCTAACCCTCCCAAACCCACAACTCCAACTTTCTGTCCTTTGCCGACGTTCCAGTGCCGCATCGGAGAATAAGTCGTAATTCCCGCGCACAGCAGCGGAGCCGCGCCAGCCAAATCCAACTTGTCGGAGATGCGCAACACGAAGGCATCCCTGACGATGATGCTCTCTGAATAACCACCGTAGGTAACACCGCCAAGAATCTTGTCCTCAGCGTTATAGGTCAGAGTAGGGAAGTTGACGCAGAACTGTTCATCTCCCGCCACGCAGCTCTCGCAGACGCCGCAGGAGTTGACCATACAGCCGACGCCTACGGTGTCGCCTTCTTTGAACTTCTTTACGTCGCGTCCGGTTTTGACGACGCGGCCAACAATTTCATGCCCCGGAACGCACGGGTACACAGTCGGCATTGTGCTGTGCCATTGATCGCGTACTTGGTGCAAATCTGAATGGCAAACCCCGCAATATTGGATGGCGATCTGTACATCATCCGGCCGCAACTTGCGGCGCGGAATCGGGAGAGGTGCCAAAACGGATGTGGGACTTTTCGCGGCAAAGGCCTTGGCCTGGAATGCCGGGGCTTCGAAGGTGCTTTCAACAGTCAGCGGTAAAGCGCTCATGATTTTTTCTCCTGAAAATCAGAAATTTTTGGGTTAGGAAGTGCGCTATGCCGACAATAGTCGGCGATACATACGTTTTAGACAAAAAAGCGTTGTGGTAATGGATGATCGGCCCATAGCAAAGGACGCAAGAAATACTGCTACAGTACGGCTAACAGACGAGAGGTACATCGATTGGTACTACCAGTGCACCAGTCGTGGCGCCCCCATCCGGCTGTTTCCGCAGAATCGTTCGCCTGCCATAGGACCCAGCCCTTTTGCTAAGGGATCGAGAAGTCAATGCCTGAGCCGCGTACTCCCACTTCGACGCTGGCAAACACGATTGCGGTTTCGTCGGCCTTGTTTCGAGCGGTCGTGGCGACACTACCCCCATAGGAGTAATATCCGGAAATGGCGCCGCCATTCGGCCCATGCCCGATGGACAAGCTCGTAGAACCGCTCCCCGGGGATCTTCTCGCCAATTAGCTTGAACAGCGCCTCAGGGACAGCCTTGGTTCGGACGCTATAAGTAGGACAGCAGCAAGGAAAGCAAAGAGTGTGAACGGATCTTTGATATTTACAGCTGCGGCCTGGATCAATTCCCCCATACAACCTCCCATCTAGGAAGAATCCCCTAGACGAAATTCCGCATGATCGGCCTTGCACGGATAATACTCCATTGTGATCCGAGCTGAAATTTTGTTTCAACCATCGTCGGCTCATTATTTGGTTAGCAGTAAACCTTCCTGTCGGTCGAGACACACCCACCGCCCCCACGGTAAAATCTCCACGCACTATACAAAGGACCCTGACCGATGGCTGAAATACCCGGCACCAATATCGACTCCGTACTGCAGGAACAGCGCAAATTCGAATGCCCGGAAAACTTTCGTAAAGACGCCCACATCAAGAGCCTGGAAGAGTACGAACGGATTTATAAAGAGTCTGTAGAGCAACCAGAAAAGTTCTGGGCCCAGATCGCCGAAGAACTGCATTGGTTCAAAAAGTGGGACAAAGTCCTGGAATGGAAGATCCCATGGGCCAAATGGTTCGTGGGAGGCCAGCTTAATCTTTCCTACAATTGCCTCGACCGCCATGTTCAAACCTGGCGCAAAAACAAAGCCGCCATTATCTGGGAAAGTGAGCCAGGCGAAATTCGCACCCTCACTTATCAACAACTCCACCGAGAGGTGCAGAAATTCGCCAACGTCCTCAAAGGGCGGGGAATTACGAAGGGAGACCGTGTAGCCATCTACATGGGCATGACGCCTGAGTTGCCCATAGCCCTACTGGCCTGCGCCCGAATCGGTGCGCCACACTCGGTTGTCTTTGGAGGCTTCTCCTCAAACGCATTGGTTGATCGTATCAACGACTCGCAAGCCGTAGCGGTAATCACGCAAGACGGTTCCTACCGCCGCGGCGCAGAGGTAAAGTTATTCCCCGCGGTCGAAGAAGCCCTGAAGTCCTGCCCATCAGTAAAAAACGTGATCGTCTACAAGCGCACTGGCAGTCCCATCAACATGCAGCGGGACAGAGACTACTGGTGGCACGAGCTGATGGCCAAAGCCAGCGACGAATGCCCAGCCGAACCGCTTGATGCTGAGCACCCGCTTTACATCCTCTACACGTCGGGAACAACCGGCAAGCCGAAGGGTTTAGTCCACACAACTGGAGGCTATTCGGTAGGTACCTACCTCACCACCAAATGGGTCTTCGATCTGAAAGAAGAGGACACCTACTGGTGCACCGCCGACATCGGCTGGGTCACCGGACACAGCTATATCGTCTACGGCCCGCTGCAAAACGGAGCGACAACGCTCTTGTACGAAGGTGCTCCCAACACGCCTAATCCTGACCGCTTCTGGGACATCGTCACCCGCCACAAAGTAACCATCTTCTACACAGCTCCCACGGCCATCCGTACGTTTCTCAAATGGGGAGACGACTGGCCCAAAAAGCACGACATGAGCAGCCTGCGTCTTTTAGGCACTGTAGGCGAACCCATCAACCCCGAGGCCTGGATGTGGTACCGCGAACTCATTGGCGGCAACCGCTGCCCCATTGTCGATACGTGGTGGCAGACCGAAACCGGCCACATCATGCTGACTCCGATTCCGGGAGCGATTGCTACCAAGCCAGGATCAGCGACCAAACCTTTCCCGGGAGTCGTACCTGAGGTTGTCGACATGCAGGGCAAGCCGGTCCCCGATGGCTCGGGCGGATTTCTCATCCTCAAGCAACCATGGCCGGGGATGGCCCGCACGATTTATGGAGATCCCGACCGCTATGTGCAACAGTACTGGTCGCAGATTCCGGGAAACTATTTCACCGGTGACGGCGCCCGTAAAGATAAAGACGGCTACTTCTGGGTCATGGGCCGCGTGGATGACGTGCTGAATGTTTCCGGGCATCGTCTGAGCACCATGGAAGTGGAATCGGCCTTGGTTGCGCACGAAGCAGTCGCAGAGGCAGCCGTGGTGGGACGTCCCGATGAAATCAAAGGCCAGGCAGTGTCGGCGTTCGTCACCCTACACAGTGGCCGAAAACCCAGCGGCCAGTTAAAGGAAGACTTGAAGAAGTGGGTGGCCAAAGAGATCGGCTCACTGGCCAAGCCCGACGACATCCGCTTCACCGACACACTTCCCAAAACGCGCAGTGGTAAAATCATGCGCCGTCTGCTGCGGGAACTAGCTACCAATGGCGAAGTCAAGGGAGATGTAACAACCTTGGAAGACTTCAGCATAATTGCTAAACTTAAAGAACAAGATGAGGGATAGCCATGGCGTCCATGGCTGATATGTCGTGGTGCAACTCTTACGCGTCGGGGTTTGAATATGACTTGTTCTCGGTGGCGTGTTCGCGCAGGTATGGTTGGGGCAGCATTTCTGGCCTTGATTCTATTCGCTGGTTGTGGTGGAGGTAATAGCACTAGTGGTGGAAATAATGGTGGTGGCGGAGGAGGCGGTGTTGTCACCGCCGTAGCCGTAAGCCCCAGCCATGCAGAGGTCGCTTCTAGCGGTGCGTTACAGCAATTTACCGCCACCGTCAGCGGAGATTTACAAAACCGTGTCAGTTGGACGGTTGATGGAACCGCGGGCGGCAACGCCGCCCTAGGCACCATCGACGCAAGCGGCCTTTACACTCCTGCAGCGACGGCAGGCACGCACTCCATTACCGCCGCCAGTACCGTAGATTCCAGCAAGACAGCATCATCCCAAGTTGTAGTTACCGACCTCAATGGTGTTTTCACTTATCACAATAATTTGGCGCGAGATGGCACGAACACGCATGAGTTCGCACTGACGACAACCAATGTAAAGTCGACGACTTTCGGAAAACTTTTTTCCTGCGCGGTGGATGGCGCCACCTATACGCAGCCGCTGTGGGTGCCGGGAGTGAATATTGACGGCACACTGCACAACATTATCTTGGTCGCAACAGAGCATGACAGCGTCTACGCCTTCGACGCAGACCACAGTCCATGCATAACTTTCTGGCAGAAGAGCATGCTCCAGACCGGAGAAATACCTTTTCAAACCTCCGACTTCGGCGGCGGTTTTTTCGACATCCAACCGGAAATTGGAATCACGGGAACGCCTGTTATCGACCCCGCGACCAAGACCATCTATTTGGTTGCTAAATCAAAGGTCACGGTAAGCGGGGCATTCCATACACGATTGCATGCACTCAGCCTGCTCGATGGTAGTGAAAAATTTGCTGGACCTAAAGACATCACTGCTAGTGTGCCGGGTACGGGCGATGGAACAACCGGGACCAGTGTTCCATTTCTTTCGGAGCGCGAGAACCAACGTTCTGCTCTGGCTTTGGTGAGTGGAAAGTTGTACATCGTCTGGGGCTCGCATGAGGACATCGATCCCTACCATGGTTGGCTGATGAAGTTTGATCCTGCCACATTGCAACCACTGGCAGTATTGAACGTCACACCGAACGCCAGCCGCGGCGGTATTTGGATGGGAGGCGCCGGGCCCGCCGCTGACAGCGACGGTAATGTTTATCTTTCGACGGGCAACGGAACCTTCGATGCGGACTCTAGCACTCCTCCCAATACCGACTATGGTGACACGGTATTGAAGTTGAACAGTTCTTTAGGCATCACCGATTTCTTTACGCCTTTTAATCAGGCGGCTCTGGAAGCGGGTGATACCGATTTAGCCTCTGCCGGAGTTGTGTTGTTGCCGGACCGCGCGAATGCCCCTACGCACCTGATGGTGGCTCTAGGCAAAGAGGGAAGAATCTATCTGTTGGATCGCGATTCCCTGGGTGGATACTGCTCGATTTGCATCAATAACAATACTGGCGACACGAATACGGTGCAGAATTTCGTCCTAGACGGTAATCCGTTTTTTGGGATTCCGGCCTTTTGGCAAAATGCCATGTATACCGGAGAAATATCTGCCGCGGTAAAACGGGTTGTTTTCGACCCAGGGACGGGACAGTTCGATACCAACCCCGCCTCGCAGACAAACGACAACTTTGGATTCCCGGGAGTTACTCCTTCCATTTCGTCGCAGGATGCTAACAATGGAATTGTCTGGGCAATTGACAGCCATGACTTCGGACCACCACATCAAACTGGTCCGGGGCCTGCAATTCTGCACGCCTATGACGCCATGGATCTGAGCACAGAATTGTGGAACAGCACCCAGGCCGCCAGCAATCGGGATCGCGCAGGAAATGCGGTGAAGTTCACAGTGCCAACAGTTGCGAATGGGAAGGTCTACATCGGCACGCGAAGTGAAATTGACGTTTACGGATTGTTGCCGTGAATCCTTAGTATCTTCATGATCGATGGCAAAGCGGAGTGTCTATCGCAGGTGATTGTGGAAGCGCGCGATGGTTCCATTCGGCCCCACTCCCCATCCCTCCTCTCCCCCAATGCTGAGAGCGTTCAGATTCAGCGCATCTGTATGCACCCAATGACGGCCATTGTCTTCAGATATGTCGGTTCCGTTCGGGCCGACGGCGGCCACGGTGGTGTGAGAAAACAATCCAGCGGCTGACCGGAACCCTCCCGGCTCGTTTTGCGAGAGGTGCCAGGTTGCACCCGAATCTTCGGAATAGGCCGCAGCCCGCACGGCACGATTCGGATCTTTATAGTCGCCGCCAACAGCAACCAGATACCCATGGCTATTACATGCAAGACTGAAGATGCCGCTGGATGCATTGCCGCTAGGCAGAGGAGTCTCCGTTACTGTCCAGCTGAGTCCGCCATCTTTTGAGTGAAAAACCCGAGCTGCCGGACCGCCTGTGCCGAAAACCAGGTCTTGGCCACAAAAAGCAATGCCTGTCCCGCTGGCGGCAAATACACCTTCCTGAGGAAGTGCCGCCGGCATTTTGTCGCGAGGGAGCTGTTTCCAGTTTTCGCCATCGTCTGTAGCAACCACTAGGAACTTGTCTCCTACGGGGTCACTCACCGCAACACACCGGGTTGGCGAACTACATGTAAGCGAATCAAGAAAGAACCCTGCGCGCTGATCCGAGTACTGCAGCGTCCAGCTTTCTCCTCCGTTGGTAGTTTTATAAATTCGTGACTTCGCGCCATCCCCACTAGACATCAGGTAGGCGACCCTGTCATCAAAGGCATCGATATCGCGAAAATCTAAGTCGGTGCCGCCCTCGACCGTCAGTTGTTTCCATGTGTTCCCCTCATCAACGGATCGCATAACCACGCCGTTAGAGCCGGATGCCCATATGACATAGTGTCTGCCAGAAGCGTTTGGAGCGTATTTCACGCTGACGCCTCGCAGATTGGTGTTGCGTCCACTGGTCTGCACGGTCCACCAGGGCGAAGATGGAACCCCATAAAGTAGAACAACCAGGAAGATGCGCATGGTGAGGAAGTGTAATGAAGACAGAGAAATCATGCCAGGAGATCCTGGAAAAGCTTGCTGGTGAATTTGGGAAACGATGAGGTAGCGTTTTTCCAATAAACTAACGCGCCGGTTGCAATATCAGCTTGTGAGCGCGGTTATTCTCAACCGCCTGGGCTGAGTAAGGCAGCGAGAACGTAGTCCCCTCATACCACGCTTTCCACTGGTCCATGTAATAAGGACTCATAAAATTCCCCGACTGCCCGGTCACAATATTCATAGTGGATAAATCAAAGTTCGATAGATCATCGGTGATCCGTTCCGATGGCCCATGAGTCCGTGTCACTGCTTTGACAGAGTAGCCGCTGCCGGATTGCGGCTGAACTCCTGGCCCAGTCCAGCGTTTCAGCAAAGGGATATGACCAAGCACGGGATTCTGGATCTCCACCGCATTCACTCGACCCCATTTCCACTCATTGAGATTCTGTGGCGCATCCGGCAGGTTGACGGCAGCCTCGACTGCGGCGGCCAGCAGTTCTTCATGGCTGGCAAATTTCTTTGGCAACCAGCGCTTCGGCTGATTGCGCAGAACATTTTCCAGCCATACCGATTGCATGCCCCAGCTGTAATGAATCCCTGACGCAGGTCCGAGCTTGCCTTCCAGCAGTAGCTTGATCAGCTCTCCACGGGCTTTCACCACCAGTGTAGGAGCCGCGGAATTTGCCGTCATGCGCCCATCCCATCCACGCATGATTTCGGAGGCCTGTTTTACGCGCGAAGACGGGTTATGCGCACGATCGATGCTGTAGACAAACCGTTCAGCTGCGAATTGATCAAACGAAGAGTAAGTATCGGTCTGCAAAGCCAGCATGTCCGCAGCAGAAAATTTCTTACCGGATTCAAGTACCTGATAAATGCGGTCCGTGCGCCAAGGTGCTTCCCACCCGGTGCTAATCGAATATGGGTATTTATCTGGTGTCACGCGCCCATTGGCCGTGGCAATGATCCCCGACGGCGGATTGTAAACACTCGGCAGCTTGTCGAAGGGAATGTATCCCGTCCACTCATGTGCGTTGCCGCTGCCATCCTGGGGCAAACTGCCGTCGCCAGTGGCGCGAATCGGAATCCTACCGGTGGTGTGATATCCGATATTGCCATCCACGTCCGCGTAGACAACATTTTGCCCAGGAGCGTCGAGCTGTGAAAATGCATTCAAAAACTGCTTCCAGTTCTGCGCGGAGTTCACGGCGAAGAAGGGAATGTGCGCGCCTTCATACAGCGTCCAACGAAGCGCCACCGGCCGCGTCTCTCCGGGAAGCAGGGAAGTAATGATCGGGCCGTGTCGCGTTACAACCACATCAACAAATTCATCGGGTCTGCCTTTGACATGAATTTTTTCGCGCCGGTGAGTTGGCTCCTTCCACCCACCCGGAGTCAGAAACTGCCCCTGGTCGTTGAAGGTTTCGATGTAGACATCTTCCACTGTCCCGCCAACGTTGGTGAATCCCCAGGCGATGCGCTGGTTATGCCCCACAATCACATACGGCAATCCCGGCAAAGTTACGCCGACAACATCAAGGGGGCCACTTTTCAAATGCGCTTCATACCACAGATTCGGCATCTGGTGCCCCAAATGCATGTCGTTTGATAAAAGCGGCTTGCCGGAAACCGTGTGCGCTCCGGAGACCACCCAGTTATTCGACCCAGCCAGCAAGCTAGGCTCGGAGACTTCTGCGAGTGGTTGAATATTTCTGGCCACCGAATCATCAGGGCCGGAATCGTCTTGGTCATCCTCGTCGCTGCCAGGCTTACGCGCAACGCCGTGCGAGCCGGTTGGAGGATGATCATACGCCGATGTGTTCACATATAAATCAGCGGTCAGCTCCGGACCCAGCCGGGCCAAAATTTTTTCCCGCGCCATGGTACTGCGATAGCTGTAGTGGGTGAGGTCTTCAATCATCTGCCCGCCGATAAGGGCGGAGTCTTCAGGAGTCCAGGGCAACGGCTGGTACTTCAGAAGACGAAACTCCAGCGGCAGATGGTTGCGGTGCGATTCGATGTAAGCGGTCACGCCGCGAGCGTACGCTTCAAAATGGGCCCGGCTCTCCGGCGATGCAACCTCTATCGTTCTATGTGCCGCAACGCGCATCCCCAGTATGCGCTGCTCGCGATCATGCGCGAGAAAATCCGGTCCAAGAATTTCTGACAACTCTCCCGCTGCATACCGCCGCATGCCTTCGATCTGCCACAGCCGGTCTTGTGCCGTTACGTAGCCTTGTGCGAAGTAGAGATCCTCGACATTAGCTGCTTCAATCGTGGGAACGCCGTGGGGATCGCGCGTTACTGTGACCGGGGCGGACAGGCCATTCACATGTAGTTGCCCATCCAGTTGAGGGAGGGCGGAGCGGGTAATCAAATATCCCCAAAGTAGAGTTGCCAAACTGAGGAGGAGACAAATCACCAGGACCCCGATAACGGTCTTCAGCGTTCGAGGGCGCGAGCGGGGAGACGAAACGGGCACGGTCGTAGTAGCCATTGCCGACTAGGTTGATTCTAGTATAGGAAAATAGCCTATGACTTCCACACGAATAGATAAGTGGCTCTGGGCCGCACGATTCTTTAAATCCCGATCACTGGCGGCAAAGGCTTGTGAACTCCACCGGATTGAATCGAACGGTCAACCCGCCAAGCCTTCTCGTGATGTCCGCATCGGCGATAGGCTAGAAATCACCAACGACAGCGGGATTTTCACCGTAGAAGTCTTATTGCTAAGCGATATTCGAGGTTCGGCGGCGATGGCGCAAACTCTCTATCAGGAAACAGAGGCCAGTCGCGAACAGCGGATGAAAGTGGCAGCCGAACGCAAAGCCATGCGCGAATTCGAACAGCTACCTGCGGGCCGCCCCGACAAACGCGACCGGCGGAGAATCATTCAATTCCGTGGACGAAGCTGATTGCGCAAGTAGTATGATCCTGTTTGTGCCGACTCTTCTCCATGACGACACCTTCCGCCGTCTCTGCCGCGGCCGCGATCTCTTAGCTTTCGAATACCAATCGCGTGTTCGCCTCGAGCAAGCTGCTCGGGAAGCATGTCTTTCTGAATTCCATTTCCATCGTCTGTTCCGCACTACTTTCGGAGAAACGCCCCACGATTTCTTGACCCGCCTGCGCATGCAGCGTGCCCGTCAGATGCTGGCCTCCGAGCGCACCGTCACTGAAGTCTGCTTCGAAATCGGCTACGAAAGTCTGGGATCATTCTCCAGCAAATTTCGCGCCCAATTCGGCCGCAGCCCCGCTCAATTTCAACGTGAAGTCCGCCGTATCTTCGGATACAGCGCACCATGGCGAATCGTCATGGTGCCAGGATGCTTTCTTAATTTTGGCATCGGCAAGTAAGTAAGCGGGGTGGTTCGGCAGAATGAACAGCAAGAATTAAGAAGTATCACCATCGCGAATCTACTAATCTCTCCACCAAGGAGAAATCATGATTCAAAAGATGTCGCACGCAACCATCTACGTTCTAGATCAAGATCAGGCCAAAGACTTCTATGTGAACAAGCTAGGCTTCGAAGTCAAAGTGGACCATTCCATGCCCAACGGCTTCCGCTGGCTGACGGTAGCACCAAAGGGGCAGGGAGACTTGGAACTTATCCTGATGAAAGTAGGCAGCGGTACGGACTTCGTGAAGATGAAGGGCGGCACCTCTCCCGAGAGCGCAAAGAAAGACGCCGAAGCCATGGCCGATCTTTTGAAGAGAGGATGGTTCAGCGCCGGCGCCTTCCATACCGCGGATTGCCGTAAAACTCACGCGGAACTCAAAGCCAAAGGCGTCGAATTCGTTTCCGAGCCGAAAGATCAGTTTTACGGCGTGGAAGCAGTATTCAAGGATCCTTTCGGCAACTGGTTTAGTTTGACGCAGCCTAAGAATCACTGAAAGGGGGCATGGTTTCGATGTTTACTTCACGGCCAATTGGATTTGTGAGCAGCCCGTACAAAGATGGGAGCAAAATTCCCAAAGGCCTTGGCGCCAAACATGATGTAGATGGAGTGCTGAATATCCTGCCGGAGTTTGAACAAGGGCTCACCGATATCGAAGGCTTCTCACATCTATTTGTGATCTGGGAGTTCGATCGCTCCCAAGGATTCGAGTTGATGGGGGCGCCGCCTGCCGACAATCGTCGACACGGCGTGTTTGCCACACGCTCTCCGTACCGCCCAAATCCAATTGGCCTGACTGTTGTGCAACTACGACTTCGTGAAGGTGCGAACCTGCATGTTCGTGGCGTGGATATGTTGGATGGGACACCCATCCTCGATATCAAACCCTACCTATCGGGTATCCCGTTCGAAGAATTGCGCCGTGGATGGTTGGCGGAAGCCGAGGCGAGACAGAAGTAATTTTGGAGAGATTAATTGCGGAGAATTACAACTCAGCCGGTCCATGCTAGCGCTGCTAGCAATCTAGAGCAAGGCCTGCAACTCCCATTATTTCTAATACTTTAACTCGGCTCACTGGCGATATGGATAGGCTCCTGGCGATCCCGCATCGCCCTCACTCCATCCCAGAAGTTTGCGCACATCCGCAGGCAGAGTTGCGCTTCCCGGGATTGCGTGAAGCAACTCATACCGCCCGACATCTGGCCCCTTGAAAACCGATCGAGGAGTTCGGCCAAGTTGCCGCCCATTAGCCTCGAACGCCGGTACGAGTTTACGGAATTCATCCAGTGATCCCAGTTGCGCGAGGCAGTTGTCGGTACTTGCTGGACTCATTTCGACCAGCGGCACCGTGGTCGCGCCTGCGCGCATATACACATTGCCGTTGACCTGTTTGGCCATCGGTCGCGTGAGCTTGGCACACAGGGATGCTGGCTGCTCAAATCGTAGCAGGGGCTTGCGATAGGAATCACTGCCTACCATCAGATTGTTCACAAACACATGCCCTTCACGCTGATCAACATCCGGCCCTGTCGAAGGATGCCATCCGAAATGATCGGCAGTCGCGCTGCGCTCGTTACGTTCAAATGATGCTGGGTTATCGACGAACGTGTTGTTATACACATGCACATCCGCAGAATTGAGGACGCGGATACCTTTGTCATTGCGAAGGAAAACATTACCTGCCACAGTGGCTCCGCGGGAAATCTCAAAGAAGAAGCCATCTACCGCTCCTTCAATCCAATTGTTAATAATCACCCCGTCACGATTGCCCACGTCGTACCAAACGCCGTTCGAATAAGGCTGCTCAATAATCAGATTGTCGCGAAAAGTAACGCGGCGGGTTTGATTGAAAATCTTAACCGCTGCCGGATAATACCCGGTGAGCTGGCGAACGTTGTTCCGCCGGATAATGTTTTTCTCCAGCAAAACATCCGATGACCCAATGACATAAATTCCTTCCGTTCCGGTATCACTGACCAGGGAATTACGAATAATCAACCCATCGCCGCGAAAATATCCCGCCACCCGCGAGCAGTAAGTAATGGTCACGTTCTCCAGCACAGTGCCAGTGGTCTCTTTTCCGAACGTGGCTGGGTCTGACAAGCCGACCGGTTCGTCGGTTGGCTCATCGTTCACTGTGAAGTGCTTCTTACCTTCGACTTCCAATGCGCGATAGGCATATTGCGTGAACATAATCCCACGAATCACTGGCCCCTGGTGATCGCTGGTCTTGCCATGTACCGGAGCACTGGTCCGAACCAGGGCGCTATCAAACGCGGTGATCTCCACCTGCTTATTGGTGGGATCAACTCCGATGTACACATAGCCGTTGTTGTAGTCGATATAGAACGAGTGAGCATCAAGCGCGCCTTCCCACCCCTCCGACCGGAGCATCTCGCCGTCCACAAACACCATATCGTTGTTGAAACGGTGCAACGGTGTACGCATGCCTTCGCGGTTGCGTTGCCACCAGCCCAATGGAGCAGCAGGGAACAGCGGTTTTGCCGAAGTACGCCAGACGTTATTGCGCAAGGCCTCCCACTTGGTTGCGATCTGAGTTCCTTTGAGAATCGGTCGCTCATCCGCATACGGTTGAATTGTCACTCCCTGATTGAGTGTCAGACCTCCCGTGCGATAGACACCTCCGCGGAGAATGATGGCGTCACCAGTTACAACACGGTCAATTGCAGATTCCAGCGTTGTCGGCTGATCCAAAGACGTACCAGGAGATTCAGCTTTTCCCTCCGGGGCAACAAAGTAGACGTGTGCTGCCTTGGGAATCTCATAGCGCTGATCGATTGGCCCATACGGTCCCCCAGACGGCTGCGCCGCTGCCAGCGCCGCTACATACATGAGAAGAAAGGAATGACGAAACCACGACATCGCCGCTTGAGACATATGCATTTCGTGTCCTTCTAAAGCGATTTAGATGAATAACCGCGAAAGTCAATGGACACTATACGCAAACCAACCGCGGACTGTCATCGCCCGGCTTGAGGAATTGGAATCGGCGAGGGTACTGCCAAGCAAAATGAATAAGCCCACAGGCTGAGCCTGTGGGCTATTGAAGTAGTGAATAGAATCTTCAGTCCGCCCAGGCCAGATATCCCGGAACAATCAGACCCGCCACCGGGACAATCAACAGGATGCCCCACCAGTTCGGCTTCCCGCGAGCCTCTGCCACGCCCATCCAAACGATGATCGCGATAACGATGCTGACAAACGGAATAAGGAAAAGGATGATCCACCAAACTGGTTTCTTGGCGATATTCAGCATTAAAACCACATTGGCGATTGGAATCCACGCAAGCCACGGGTTTTCCGTGTTGGTTTTCGTGGCGATCGTCGACAAGGCCAAAGCGAAGTAGACATAGCATGCCGCCGCAAGAACCAGGATAAACAAGAGCATTCCGCCGGCAAACAGCGTCGGCGGGGTTCCATCAGAAGATGAAGAGTCTTGAGCGAAAACAGCAGTGGCAGAAAGCAACATCACAACCACAGCAGCGCCCATAGCAAAAACTGACAACCGACTGAAGCGTAGTTTCATGCGAATTCTCTCCTAGGAATGAGGAATCGTACGTCGCCGCGAGCACGTACCCAACGCGTGGCGGCAGTATAACCCCAATGCAGGGAATTCGTTCCCAACTTTATTGTGCGGGAGTACTTAATTCGTATCGGCCAAAATCAGCAAAGGGAAGAGTACAAAACAGGTCCCACCGGCAGTCGGTGACACTGCCGGCTGGGCCGCTGAAAGAAACTCGGTTTCATATCCTTACAGTTTACTCGGCATTTCCCCGCTGTTCGGAGTTAACTACCGTAATTTTCCCGAACAATCCATCATTCTCGTCGTTCGGCCCGGATGTAAAGAACAGTTCGTTGAACGCCCCAGTTGTTCCACTGCCGAAGCTTAGCGCCCAGAGGTCTTCGATGAATAGCGGGCTGCCGTCTGGGCTAAGCAATTGGCCCTCATGTCGTCCGGTGATGGTGTTGAACACCTCAATGTTGCCGCTGCCAAAGTTCCCGACCAGAATACGGTGGCTAAATGCACCAAAATCCGCTGGGCTGAGTGCAACTCCCCAGGGAGCATTCATCCAGGGACCCGCCTGAAGCTCACTAATAAAGTGTCCCTCCGTATCGAAGATGGCGACACGTCCGAATCCCGCACCATGCTCTTCATCGTCCTCACCCGGCTTACGCCGGGCGTAGGTGACAACAATATTTCCGCCGACGTTTTGAATGCCAAACGCCGACCAGTTCGTTCTGCCGATCAGAAACGGATTGCGAAATGCAATCGGACTCAGACGTACCGGTTTGAATGTTTCGTTAAAAACCTCGACGTCGCCAGTCACGAAATTTGTGGCGTAGAGACGAGGTCCATGAGCTGTCTGCGCAAGGGCCAGTCCTTTATAAATCGCGGCACCAGGCCGATTCACCTGGCGAACCGCATGGGTTGGATCCACGCGCGGGTTCCATCCAGAGATCGTCCCGTCTTCGGTGGCAAAAATGAAAATGGCCTGTTGGTTCGGGGCAACTTGAAATGCAGTTGTAGCGTTGAAAACAGTTCCCGTCGGAGCTGCGCCACCGGTTGCGTCCTTCGGTGGAGGAATACTGACAACCAGTGGCTGAGGAACGCCGTTGCCATCGTAAAGCGTGGAAACTCCGGCGTGGTTATCTGCAATCCACCAGGCACTGGTCGCAGAGCGGGCCAGTCCCCATGAGTTGAGAAGATTGGGATCATAGTTGATGTGGCTCGAACCTTCTGCCACTGCCGGAGCGATAACGCCCTGATCTGAGGTCAGATCGACACGAGTATAGTGTTGTGCTACGGCAGGAACAGTGAATCCGAGAAGAAGGGTGAACGCCGCACCGGCCAAACCCCGCGCAACGTTTCGTACCGCTGTATCCAATAGAATCTTCATTTTGTTCTCCATACGTTGAATGTGTTTTGGGGGTGTGTATGCGCCTGGGATGATGACCTCTAATTGGAAGATCGAAATCAGGAAGGAAAAGACGACTCATGCAGAAAGCAGCCGGAAAAATTGGTGCAGACGCAATCTCCGGTTACCTAGGGCAGCCGCCCCCGGCTGTCCAGAAGCGAAGCTTCGCAAGACCATTGAGCACATCAACACTCCATGCGTAGAATCGTTGTTGCCGTAACACCGGGGACCCTAGATGCCAAACGAAAAAGACTCGAAAGACATTTCACGACGCAGTTTTGTCCAGCGCACAGCGATGGGAGGGGCAGGGCTTCTCGTCGCAACCGACATCCTAAAATCAAATCTGGCGGCGGAAGCGCCTAACAGCTCACATTCCACAATGATCGGCGTGCCGTTCGAAGCCCGAGAGCGTGTGCGCATGGGAATCATCGGCGTTGGCGGACGCGGCACCAGTCTGCTCGGAGAATTGCTTGGGGTAGAAAATGTTGAAATCAAAGCAATCTGCGACATCATCCCGGCAAAAGTGGCCCACGCGCAAAAGGCAGTTACAGACAAAGGTCAACCAGAGCCAAAGGCATTCACCAAGGGCGACTGGGATTTCAAAAATCTAACGCAGCTTGACCTCGACATCGTCTACATCGCCACACCGTGGAACTGGCACGTGCCTATGGCGGTCGAGGCCATGAAAAATGGCAAACACGCCGCCGTCGAAGTTCCCGCCTGCACGACGCTGGAAGAATGCTGGCAATTGGTCGACACCTCCGAGGCCACCCGTAAGCATTGCGTTATCCTCGAGAACTGTTGCTACGGCGAAAACGAAATGATGGTTTTGGACATGGTGCGAGACGGCGTGTTCGGCGAAATCACGCACGGCGAAGCCGCTTATCTCCACGACTTACGCAGTATTGTGACCGCGAACGAAGGCGAAGGTTTGTGGCGCCGCTTCCCGCACATGCAGCGCAACGGCAATCTGTATCCCACACACGGCTTGGGTCCGGTCGCTCACTATATGGACATCCACCGCGGCGATCGCTTTGACTACATGGTTTCGGTCAGTTCGCGTGAGGCATCCCTGAGCGCATACGTGAAAGCAAATTTTCCTGACGCGGATCCAAAGCGTGCGGAAAAATACATCTGCGGTGACATGAACACCAGCATCATCAAAACCCTGAAGGGCCGCACGATTCTGCTTCAACATGATGTCGTCAATCCACGCCCCTACAGCCGTCTGAACTCAATTCAGGGAACTAAAGGCATGTTCGCCGATTACCCGGCACGCATATTCATCGACGCCCCAAAGAAAGAGGATTGGGACAGCATCGACCTATTTCAAGAGAAATATGCACATCCACTCTGGAAAAAGACGGGAGAGCTAGCGCGCAAAATGGGTGGTCACGGTGGCATGGACTACGTCATGAACTACCGCCTGATGGACTGCATCAAGCGCGGCCTCATCCCTGACATCGACGTCTACGACGCCGCGGCATGGAGCGCACCCACTCCGCTGAGTGAAACCTCGGTGGCACAAAATGGCGCCTCGCAAAAGTTTCCTGACTTTACCCGCGGCAAATGGAATGTTCGCTCCCAGTCGCAGGGCTTTGCCTTGTAGATCGCAAAAGGATCTCGTCATGACCGAAACAGCGCAACTCGAAGTACCCGCCGTGAAACCAGCAACTAACTCGAAGCCCGAATCTCCGATGCGCCTGGTTTCTCTCGACGCCTTCCGCGGATTGGTGATGACGCTCATGCTCGGTGAACACATGCAGTTGCATGACGTGGGGCTGAAATTCCCGAACAGTGCATTCTGGGCGATCATTGCTTACAACACAGACCACGTAGAGTGGCAAGGTTGCTCTTTACATGATCTGATTCAACCCGCATTTTCGTTCTTAGTCGGTGCAGCACTCCCGTTCTCCATCGCCAGCCGTAAGGCGAAAGGGGAAACCTTCGGACAGATGCTTGGTCACGCATTCCGTCGTGCGCTGATCCTCATTTTTCTCGGGATCTTCCTGCGCTCGCTGAGATCACATCAAACCTACTTCACATTTGAAGACACGCTGACGCAGATCGGCATGGGTTACGTTTTTCTGTTTCTTCTAGGATTCGCGCGCGTGCGCACGCAGGTCATAACGCTGCTGCTGATCCTGATTTGTTTCTGGGCAGCCTTTGCGATTTATCCGGCTCCCGGCCCCCAATTTGATTATGCGCGAGTGGGTGTACCACCGAACTGGCCACATCTCTATACTGGTTTCCTTTCTCATTGGAACAAAAATTCCAATCTTTCCTGGGCATTCGACACTTGGTTCTTAAACTTGTTTCCGCGTGAGCAACCCTTCGTCTTCAATGAAGGTGGATGGTCGACACTGAGTTTCATCCCTACTCTAGCTACCATGATCATGGGGCTCCTAACCGGAGAATGGCTCAAGGGGAAGGAATCAAAGGAGCGCAAACTGCAGAGCATGGCAGTCGCGGGAGTATGCCTGATCCTGCTTGGTCTCATCCTCCAATGGGCTGGCATCTGCCCCATCGTGAAAAGAGTCTGGACCTCGTCGTACACGCTGTACAGCGGAGGCTGGGTCTTGCTGATTCTCTCCGCGTTCTATGCGTCGCTGGACTGGAAGGGTTGGCGGCGATGGGCATTCCCGTTGGTAGTGGTCGGAATGAACTCGATCGCTGTTTATGTAATGGAGTGGACTATGCGGGGCTTCTTCAGTGATGCCTTAGACCGGCACACAGGAAACCTGATACCGGCGATAGCCGGACCAACTTTTGCGCCGGTGCTTCACGGATTTTTAGTGATACTGACCTTCTGGCTGATTTTATTCTGGATGTATCGGCGGAAAATCTTTTTGCGGATATGAAGAAATTCCAAATTTGCTAATAATTTTTACTAGTGGGCTTTTTTCTTTTCCGATGCCACAGTTTCGCGCCGTCTAAATACCGGTATCTTTCGACCGGCTCAATTCTTGAAACCGTGGATCCTCGCCCGGTATGTCGCACCCCAGTGCAAGGGAGATCAGTATGACCTCTCCTGTTAGCCTCGGAAGCTAAGTATTCGCTCTCGATCAAAGCGGATTTCTCTATCGCGAGGAGTTTAGTTTCTCGGATCAGAAGCCACCGTCCTGAAGGCGTATACTGCCTTGCGGAAAGGTAGGCTATTCAGTGCGTCAAACTCGACTTGCTCTGTTCTTTTTACTCTTTTTTTTGATTGTCAACATCTCAGTCTTCGCCCAAGATTCTCCGGTTGATCCTTCAGTCGCTCCACCGCCCCACGCTCACCAGATCCATCTGAAGCACATCTTGGTCATAAGCCAAACCAAGGGCTTCGAACACGACTCCGTTTCTGATGCCATGGCTGCCATCTACAACATGGGCAAGGAGAGCGGCCTATGGGATACGATGCTGCGCACAGACACGGAACTCATTACCAAGAAGGATCTTGGCCGCAATACGAAGACCCTCGACTACTACGACGCCATAGTTTTTGCGAATACTACGAGCGAACTCGATCTGGACGATAGCCAGAAGAAAGACATGATGTCGTTCATCAAAGAGGAAGGGAAGGGCTTTGTGGGAATTCACGCCGCGATGGATACCAATTACAAGTGGCCTGAGTACGGCGAGATGATTGGCGGCTGGTTTGATCAGCATCCTTGGTCCACGTTCAATGCCCCGATCATCAATGAATCCCCAGACTTTCCCGCGGTCCGACACTTTCCCAAGGGATTCGTGAAATATGACGAGATTTATCAAGCCAAAGAATGGTCACGCGACAAGCTAAACGTGCTGCTCAGCCTTGATCCAAACAAACTCAACTATGACAATCCACGCGTCCACAGAAAAGACCATGACTTTGCCGTAGCTTGGGCCAAGACCTACGGAAAAGGACGCGTCTTTTACTCCACTTTAGGTCACACGCAAGAAAGCTGGAATGATCCCGACA
>Ga0207689_10000310_pt1 | contig 44928 bp, 35 predicted proteins | sample KBSMisM52_FD_184312 | JGI IMG/M metagenome (GOLD analysis project Ga0207689, IMG submission 184312) | Miscanthus rhizosphere microbial communities from Kellogg Biological Station, Michigan, USA - KBS Miscanthus M5-2 (SPAdes) (version 2) | ecosystem: Host-associated > Plants > Roots >...
GCCTCGCGCGGCGTCAGCGTATCGAGGATGTCCTTGCACACGTCGCGCAACGACGCATTGACGGCGGCGTCGGATGGCGCGACCGTCGACTGATCCTCGATGAAGTCGCCCAGGTGCGAATCGTCGTCGTCGCCGATCGGCGTCTCCATCGAGATCGGCTCTTTCGAGATCTTGAGGATCTTGCGGATCTTCTCCTCGGGCATCTCCATCTTCTCGGCGAGCGTGGCCGGATCGGGCTCCTGCCCCGTTTCCTGCAGGATCTGCCGCGAGATCCGGTTCATCTTGTTGATCGTCTCGATCATGTGCACCGGGATGCGGATGGTGCGCGCCTGGTCGGCGATCGAGCGCGTGATCGCCTGCCGGATCCACCACGTTGCATACGTCGAGAACTTGTAGCCGCGCCGGTATTCGAACTTGTCGACGGCCTTCATCAGGCCGATGTTGCCTTCCTGGATCAGGTCGAGGAACTGCAGCCCGCGGTTCGTGTACTTCTTGGCGATCGAGATCACGAGGCGCAGGTTGGCCTCGGTCATCTCGCGCTTGGCCTTGCGGGCCTTCGCTTCGCCGGTCGACATCTGCTTGTTGATCTCCTTCAGGTCCTTCAAGGGGATCATCACGCGTTCCTGCAGGTGGAGCAGCTTCTGCTGCTGCTCGACGATCGCCTGCCGGTACTTGGCGAGCTGCTCGCTGTAGTTGTGATGCGCACTGACCTCGCGGTCGATCCAGCGCAGCGACGTCTCGTTGGTGGGGAACGCCTTGATGAAGTCCGGACGCGGCATGCCGCCCTTGTTCACGACGAGGTCCTGGATCTTGCGCTCGATCTGGCGGATGTTGTCGACTTCGGTGCGCACCGAGTCGCACAGCCGCTCGACCTGGCGCGCCGAGAAGCGGATCTGCATCAGCTCGGCCGAAATCTTCTTCTGGAACTCGAGGTACTTCGGCGCCTTGTGGCCTTCCTTCGTCAGCACGACGAGCATCCGCGCGAAGTGCTTGCGGATGGCGAGGAACTTGACCATCGCTGCGACCTTCAGGCGCTCCAGGTTTTCGCTGGCGATGGCACCGGCGTCGGCTTCGTCTTCCTCGGAGGTCTCGTCGTCGGTTTCCTCGATGGTCGTCAGCTCTTCGGTGAAATCGAGCAGGCCGTCGACGAGGTCGTCGATCTTGAGCTCGTCCTTTTCGATCTTGCCGGCGAGCTCCAGGATGTTCGCGACGGTCATCGGACATGCCGAGATCGCCATGATCATGTGCTTCAGGCCTTCCTCGATCCGCTTGGCGATCTCGATCTCGCCTTCCCGGGTAAGGAGCTCGACCGAGCCCATTTCGCGCATGTACATGCGGACCGGATCGGTCGTGCGGCCGAATTCCGAATCGAGCGTGGACGCCGCGGCTTCGGCTTCTTCCTCGACATCCTCCGCCGGCACCGTGGCCGGCGTTTCCGCCATCAGCAGCGTATCGGCGTCGGGCGCCTCGTCATAGACCTGGATGCCCATGTCGCCGATCATCGAGATCACGCCTTCGATCTGCTCGGCATCGAGGATGTCGTCAGGCAGATGATCGTTGATCTCGGCGTACGTGAGGAAGCCGCGCTCCTTGCCGAGCACGATCAGCGTCTTCAGGCGCCGCTTGCGCGCCTCGACGTCGGCCGGAGTCAGCTCCCGCGGGGCCAATTCGGCGTGCTTGCCATTCTTGCCTTTCTTGGTCGCGTCCTCGGCCCGCTTGCCGGCGAGCTTGGCGGCGATTTCGCCGGCCGTGGGCTTGTGCGCGGCGACGGCCACCGGTGCGCCCGGTTTCGCGACAGGCGTGCCTTTGGCGACGGGCGCCGGCTTGGCGCCGGCCTTGAGCGGGGGCATCTGCTTGCCGTTGGCGACCTTCGTCGGCGCCATCGGCTTGGCTTGCTTCCCAACCGGCTTGGTACCTGCCTTCGCCTTGGGCAGCTTCTTCGCGACGGCCTTGGCCTTGGTCCCGGTCTTTTTTACCGCTTTCGGCGGTGTTTTCCTGCTTGCGGTCTTCTTCACGGCGCGGCGCGAGGGCTTCTTGTTGGCGGGCTTGGTGCGGCTGGATGCCTTCCTGGCCGCGGGCTTATGGCGCGATTTGGCCGTCCCCTTGCGCGTCGCCGACGGCGCGCGCCGCGACGTGGCCTTGGGCTTCGGCTTGGACTTGCGGGCGGGCTTCGCGGGCTTCTTGGCCATGGTTATCCTTGAATGGAACGGTGCGGCGCTGATTTCGGGTCTTGACCCCGAATATTGGGTCGGCGCGGGAAAACCTCAAATAATATCATGATGCTGCCCCTTCGGCCGGCCGGCCGTCGGGCAGGGTGGCTGTCGGAAGCGTGTTCCGCTCGGCCTCGCGCCGACGCACGTAATCGAGCTGCTGGACGCGACTGGTCTCTTCCGCCGGCACCGTATCCGGCGACATCGGCGCCGGAGCGCCATCGCGCCGCGCCTGCTGCCACCAGCGGTCGAGGCCATCCCTGACTTCGGCCGCGACGGCCACATCGTCCAGGTGCTGGTCCTCCGCCGTCGCGAGGACCGATCCCAGCACCGCGGCGTGCGGCGTGCCGGCGAACGCCTGCAGGACACCCGCCGTGGTCAGAAGGCCCTCGCTTTCGGCGCAATACGCGACCAGCGCGGTCAACGTCGCCGCCTCCGGCGTGCGGTCATCCGGGCGGGGAAAAGGAAGCGATTTCGCCAGCACCGGCAGCAATAACAGCCCGCGGATCAATTGACGCGCCAGCGAAGGCGGGCGCCGCACCTGGGGGCGAAAACCAGCGCTCCGTGGCACTCGTCGATCATTGTTGAGACGATCCCGGGCAGGGGGAGTTCCGCCCGCGGGTTCACCGGCGATCTGCAGCAAATCGCGGAGCTCGCTTTCCGGCAGGCCGGACAGCTCGCCCAGCCGTCGGCGCAGGATGGCCGCCAGCACCGGCGCCGCGATTTCGCCGAGCATCGGACGCGCCGCCGCCACCAGCGCGGCACGGCCTTCGGACGATGTCGGCGGATGGCGCGCGGCGAGTTCCGCCAGCAGGAATTCGGAGAGGGGGACCGCATTGGCAACGGCCCGCTCGAACGCCGCCCTGCCGCGCTGGCGGACGAAATCGTCGGGATCTTCGCCATCGGGCAGGAACAGGAACACCGCATTCTTGCCGTCCGCCAATACCGGCAACGTGTTTTCCAGCGCCCGCCATGCCGCCTTGCGTCCGGCGTTGTCGCCATCGAAGCAGAACACGACTGTATCCGTCAGGCGAAACAACTTTTGCGCGTGCACCGGCGTGGTCGCGGTGCCCAGCGTCGCCACCGCGTATTCGACGCCATGCTGGGCGAGCGCGACGACGTCCATGTAGCCCTCGACCACGACGACCTTGCCGGCGTCGCGGATGGCGTTGCGCGCGAGGTAGAGCCCGTAGAGCTCGCGGCCTTTCGAGAATACGGGCGTTTCCGGCGAATTGAGGTATTTCGGCTCTCCGGCGCCGAGCACGCGGCCGCCGAAGCCGATCACCCGGCCGCGCGTATCGTGAATCGGAAACATGACCCGCTCGCGGAACCGGTCGTAGCGCTTCCCGCCATCGCCGCTGATCACGAGCCCCGCTGCTTCCAGCGCCACGTCGTCGTACTTCGGAAAGACTTCGGCCAGGTTCTGCCACCCTTCCGGCGCGTAGCCGATCCCGAAGCGCGCGGCGATCTCACCGGTGAGACCCCGCCCCTTGAGATAGTCGATCGCTTGCGGAGCGTCCTTCAGGCGCCCCCGGTAGAACTTGGCGGCCGCGAGCAGCAATTCGTTCAGGTCGTCGGTCTCTTCGCGCCGTTCCTTGTCGCCGGCGCGCTCGATCCGCGGCACCTCGAGCCCGGAGTCGCGCGCGAGCTCCTCGACGGCGTCGGGAAACGTCTTGCCTGCGTGCTCCATCAGGAAGCCGATGGCGGTTCCGTGCGCGCCACAGCCGAAGCAGTGATAGAACTGCTTGGTCGGACTCACCGAAAACGAAGGCGTCTTTTCGCTGTGGAACGGGCAGCAGGCCACGTAATTGGCGCCCGCTTTCTTGAGCGGAACGTACCGGTCCACGACTTCGACGATATCGACGCGGGATAGCAACGTCTGGATGAAGTCGTTCGGAATCATGGATTTCCAAGGATTTCGAAGGTCACGCCGCCGTAGGACCGGCCGGGAATCCGGCGGTCTGGCCAACGCAATGCAGCAGGGGATAACCCGATTATAGGCAACGATTGCGCCGGCGGAAGGGCCGCAATTGTCGGGCCAACGACCGGGATTTCCGGGGTGACGCCGACGCGCGGTCGTCGGCCGATGGTCAACTTGCGGCGAGCTTGGCCTTCACCTTGGCGGAAACGGCGGTCATGTCGGCGCGTCCGGCCAGCTTCGACTTCAGTGCCGCCATCACCTTGCCCATGCCCGCGGGCCCGGCAGCGCCGGTCGTCGCAATCGCCTCGGCAACCAAAGCGTCGATTTCGGCATCGGCGAGCTGCCTGGGAAGGTACCCCTGCAAAACCTCGAGCTCGGCCTGCTCGATGGCGACGAGATCCATGCGCTTGCCTGCCTCGAACTGCGCAATCGAATCGCGGCGCTGCTTCACCATCTTGTCGATGACGGCCAGCACGTCGGCGTCGGTCAGATCCTTGCGCTCGTCGACCTCGCGCTGCTTGATGCCGGCGAGCAGCAGGCGGATCGTCGACAGGCGCGCCGCGTCCTTCGCGCGCATCGCGTCCTTCATGTCTTCGGTGATGCGGGCTTTGAGCGTCATGGCAAGGTCCAGATGGGGTGCGCGGGGCGAAACAAAAAGGGGCGAATCGCTTCGCCCCTTCGTCGGTGACTGGTTATGCTGACGCGTCAGAACAGCTTCGGCGGCAACTGCTGGCTGCGAATACGCTTGTAGTGGCGCTTCACGGCCGCGGCCTTCTTGCGCTTGCGCTCGGCGGTCGGCTTTTCATAGAACTCGCGCGCCCGCAATTCGGTCAGCAGGCCCGTCTTTTCGATGGTGCGCTTGAAACGGCGAAGCGCTGCCTCGAAGGGCTCGTTTTCGCGGACACGGACGCTCGGCATCGGGTGCAATCCTCAAGAGTTTGGCCGCTGCACGCATGGTGAGGCAGCAGCGAATAATCCGCAACTATATCCTATGGATGGCGGATCGGCAACCCCCTGTATCATTGGTCCTTTTGGCTCCCTCCCACATGCGGGTCCTGGGCATCGAGACTTCCTGCGACGAGACCGGGGTCGCCGTGTACGACACTACCCTCGGCCTTCTCGCGGACGCGTTGCATTCGCAGGTCGCGATGCACCAGGAGTATGGCGGCGTCGTCCCCGAGCTTGCCTCGCGCGATCACGTGCGGCGCGTGGTGCCGCTGACGGAGCGGGTGCTGCGCGAAGCCGGCCTCGGCCTCGCCGACCTCCACGGCATCGCCTACACGCAAGGCCCCGGCTTGGCGGGCGCGCTCCTGGTTGGCGCCAGCGTGGCGACGTCGCTCGCCTATGCGCTGGGTATTCCGGCCGTCGGCGTCCATCACCTCGAAGGCCATCTGCTGTCGCCGTTGCTCGGACAGCCGCGGCCCGCATTTCCGTTCGTTGCGCTGCTGGTCTCCGGCGGCCACAGCCAACTCTTCGACGTGGGTGGCGTTGGTCGATACCGGTTGCTCGGCGACACGCTCGACGACGCGGCCGGCGAAGCGTTCGACAAGACATCGAAGCTCCTGGGACTTCCCTACCCCGGGGGTCCGGCGCTCGCGCACCTCGCCGAGCGCGGGACGCCGGGCGCCGTGAAGCTGCCGCGGCCGATGCTGGCGTCGGGTGACCTCGATTTCAGTTTTTCGGGTCTCAAGACCGCGGTGCTGACGCTCGCGCGCAGGGAGGCCGGGGCGGCGACACCCGACTCGCTGCCGGAGGCGCGCAAGGCCGACATCGCGCTCGAGTTCCAGAATGCGATCGTCGACGTGCTGGTCGCGAAGGCGTTTGCCGCATTGGACGAGACCGGACGGCAACGGCTGGTCGTTGCCGGCGGCGTCGGCGCCAACCGCGAATTGCGCGCGCGTCTTTTGCGCATCGCCGCATCGCGTGGATGCGAGGTGTTCTTTCCCGACGTTTCCCTCTGCACAGATAACGGCGCGATGATCGCGCTGGTGGGCGCGTTGCGGCTGGCCGATGCGAAGGCCAGCGACTATGCGTTCGCGGTGCGGCCGCGCTGGGAGCTGACAACGGTCAGCGCGGCGACGGTCGATTCAGAAAATCCAGCACGCGGCGCGTGAATTCCTGCGGCAGCTCGACGGGAAACGAATGCGCAGCGCCGTCGATCGCAGCGAAGCTCGCGTGGGGGATGGCCTTCGCGAACGCCGCGCTGGCCGCGATCGGAAACAGCAAGTCCGCGGTTCCGGCCAGCACCAGGGTTCGCGCATGGATCGCGGAGAGATGCCGGGTACTGTCGAACGCGGCGATTGCGCGGACCTGACTGGCGAGCGCCGCGGCGCTTTGCTGGTAGGGATACGTCGCCGCCAGCTGCACCAGCGCATCGACGCTGGTTTTCTTGTCGAAGAATCCCGATGACAGCACCCAGTAATACAGATTGCGGAACCACAGTGTGCGGTCAAGCGTCGTAAAGAGCTCCACCCAGCTTGCGAAGAGATCGTTGTTGCGCGCGGAATTGACCGAAGCCGTGGCCGCCAGCACGACGCGATCGAACAATGCGGCGTGGCGGATCGCGCACTCCTGCGCAATCATGCCTCCCATTGAATGGCCGACCAGGTCGACGCCCGCTAACCGCAGATGGCGTACCAGTGCCGCGCAATCGTCGGCCATTGCGCCAATGCCCGTCGCGGTATCCATTGGTGTGGTGCGGCCCGATCCGCGATTGTCGATGACGATGACCTGGCGGTGCGCCGCGAAAGCGTCGATGACCGGCAACCAGAATGCGTTGTCCGAGGCAAGGCCCGCGACGAGCAGCACGGGTTTTCCGCGCCCGCGAATCTCGTAATAGAGATCGACGTCGCCGTGTGCAAATGAAGGCATCGTGGGTCGGCCTTACCGGACGGCGAACGGTCAGCCGCCGATCGTGCGTTCCTTGCCCTCGAGCAGCTGCTTGATGTTCGCCCGATGCCGCCAGAACAACAGCGCGCAAATCGGGACCATCGCCCACGCCGTCGCCGTGTTGCCAAACACGTAGAAAGCACCGAGCGGCAACAGCGCGGCGGCCGTCAGCGAAGCCAGCGACGAGAACTTGAAGCCAAAGGCCATCGTCGCCCAGACGACGACCAATGCGAGGCCCAGCGGCCAGTGCAGCGCGAACATGATGCCGCCGACGGTGGCCACGCCCTTGCCGCCCTTGAAGCGGTGATAAACCGGAAACAGATGCCCGACGAACACCGCGAGCGCCGCCGCCGGAACCGTCCACTCCGGCGCGCCAAGCCGGGTCGCGGCGAGTTGCGCGAGAAACACGCCGAACCAGCCTTTGACGCAATCGCCGAGCAGCGTCAACAGCGCGGCCGGCTTGTTGCCGGTGCGCAGGACGTTGGTCGCGCCGGGGTTGCCCGAGCCGTAATCGTGGGGGTCCGGCAAGCCGAACGCGCGACTGACGACGACGGCGAACGACACCGAGCCGATCAGGTAGGCCCCGATGACGATGAGTATTGCGGCGGCCAGGGCAGTTCCTTCGAGCCGGAGGGTAGAATCGGGGACGATTCTAGCCTATCGATTCTCGCGCAATGAACAAGATCTTCATCCATGACCTGCGCGTCGAAGCGCGCATCGGCGTCTACGACTGGGAACGGCATCTGCCGCAGACGATCCGGCTCGATCTCGAGCTCGGTGCGCCTTCGGAAAAGCCGTTCGCGACCGGCAGGATCGCGGATGCCCTCGACTACGCGAAAGTGGTCGAGCGCCTGAAGGCGTTTGCGAAAGATGCGCCGCCGCCGCTGCTCGAGCGATTCGCGGAAAAAGTCGCGCAACTGGTGTTGACCGAGTTCGAGCCGTCGTGGGTGCGCGTGCGCGTGGCCAAGCTGGGCGCGCTGGCGGGCGTCAAGGAGATCGGCGTCGAGATCGAGCGAACAAGATAACAATGGAGCAATGCAGAACTGGGTGGGACGCCAGTCCTGGATATCGTCGTCCCCGCGAAGGCGGGGACCCAGTGGCGTACGTCAAAAGACGCTAGGTTCCAGCCTTCGCGGGAACGACGCGGTTTAGTTGTCGTCGGCATAAGCGACCATCGGCACCGACCACGGCTCGGGCCAATGGATGCCGAACGGAAGATAGGGCTCGGCAGCGATTCGCACACGCGCGAAGCCGGCTTCGTGGAATTCCCGCTCGAGCGCCGCGCGGGAAAAGAGCCGCATTTCGAGCGTCGACCCTGGCCCGCCGTGAAACACGAGGTCGGTGAAGATTTGCTCGCGCCCGTCCCGCGTGCGGTTGATCAGCGTCCAGTTGCCGTCTTGGTCGGCCATCGACCAGTCGAACAGTTCCGGATAGTGCTCGATAGTGTCGTTCTCGAGCGTGAACGGAACCGTGAAGATGAGCTTGCCGTCAGGCTTCAGCAGCCGGCGCGCATTGGCGAACGCGCGCGCGACCGGCGGCGCCACGTGCTCGAACACGTCGCTTGCGATCAGAAAATCGTAGCGGCCGTCGCGCGTTGCATCGATGTCGGCGATGTCGAGCCGGGGCTCGGTGTGAAAGAACGTGTTTTCATAGGAGAATTTCTCCGCGAGCGGCCGTGCGTAGGCTTCTGCGTCCGACAGTCCTATCCCGGCAATGTCCTTGCGCAGCGGCACGTCGGGGAGGAGCAGGGGCCGGCCGAGCACCTCTCGCGTCACCAGGTATGCCATTGCACGAAAGCGCACGTTCGACCCGCAGTGCGTGCAGGTAAGCGCTTCACGCGACAGCGCGTCGAGCGTGCCCTCGTTGGGCGTTGCGCAGAGGTTGCACAGAAACGGAATGGACGCGCCGGGCGGAATGCTCGAAGGATCGCCGCCGTCGCCCTCGCGCCAGCGGCGCCAGGCTTTGAGGCGCAGCATCTGGCGATACGCGAGCTTGCGGGCGGAAACGAGGGGTCGGGACATCCTGGAGGCGAGCACGATTGAAGCGACGGCGCCGCGATTGTACGCGAACGGAATGCGCGGTCAGCCGCGCGGATGATGTTGTGCGTGCAGTTGTTTCAGGCGCTCGCGCGCGACGTGCGTGTAGATCGTGGTCGTCGTGATATCGGCGTGGCCGAGCAGCAGCTGCACGACGCGCAGGTCGGCACCGTGATTGAGGAGGTGTGTGGCGAATGCGTGCCGCAGCACGTGCGGCGACAGAGATGCCGCTGGAATCGCCGACTTGACCGCGTAACGCTTGATGAGCGCCCAGAACGCTTGTCTCGTCATCGGCGTGCGGCGCGCGGTGAGAAACAGGTGATCGCTTTTTCCTTTGGCCGCGAGCCCGGGGCGCGCGCCCTTGAGATAACGCTGCAGCCACGTCACGGCTTCGTCGCCGAGCGGCACCAGCCGCTCCTTGCTGCCCTTGCCCATCACGCGCACTACGCCGCTGTCGAGCGACACCTGGCTGATCTTGAGTCCGATGAGCTCGGAAACGCGCAGGCCCGTGGCATACAGGGTTTCGATCATGGCGCGATCGCGCAGCCCGAGCGTCGATTCGATGCTCGGTGCGGCCAGCAGCGCCTCGACCTGCGCCTCGGACAACAGCTTCGGAAGCCGGCGCGGCATTTTCGGCGCGCGCACGCGCACGGTCGGATCTTCGCGCACGGCGGCGCGCTCCAGCTGCAGCCGATAGAAGCGGCGCAGCGCCGAGAGCCTGCGCGCGATCGACGTTGCCTTCGCCTTGGCGCGGAACTGGTCGGCCAGCCACGCTTCGACATCGCCGCGATCGGCGGCCAGCAGCCCGCGCGTGCCAAGCCATGCCGACCACGCGACGAGATCGCGGCGGTAGCTGGCAAGCGATGCGGGCGCCAGGCCATCCTGCAGCCACAATTGGTCGCAGAACGCGTCGATGAGCGCGCTGTCCGGCGGGCGCATTGCGCCCGCGCGCGTCGTGTGCCGGGCGCCGGCCATCGAAGTCAGAAAGTGAACGTGCGGCCGACCGCGAGCGGCACGACGCGCTGGTCGCCGTACGCCGCGGCGAGAGCGGCCGTTGCACGCCAGCCGCTGCAATGTCCCGGCACGATATAGCGAAGCGCGAACGCGCCCAGATCGCGCACCGTCTCGGGAATGATGGTCTCGTTGGCGCCCGCGAGGTGGAAGCCGCCGACGACGGCGTACAGGGGCCAATCGGCAAACACATCATGCGCATGCCGCATGACATTCACCACACCGGCATGCGAGCACGCGGTGAACACGACCACGCCTTTACCCTCGATGCGAACGGCGAGGAACCGTTCGTCGACGATCAGCGGATCGGGTTCCCAACCATCGCCGTCCGCCTCGCGCCGCAGATGGCCCGGGAAGCCGCGCTCGTAAGTGGTTGCGCGCGGGATCTCGCCGCTGACGTAGAACGACGCATCGAGGAAGGCGGCAGGCTCGCGGGTGACGACGGGAGTGGCGCCGGCCTGAGCGATTTCACCGACCGAAGCAATCGCGCGAATCGGCAATATCGATCCGTCGGGGAGCGTGAGCGCACGCTGGCGAAACATCTCGGGATGCAGGAAGCAGGGCACGGCACCGCGTCGTTGCTGACGGATGAGCCGCAATGCGGCAAGCAGCCCGCCCGCATGGTCCCAATGGCCGTGCGACAACACCACGGCGTCGATGGCGCCGAAGTCGATGCCGAGGCGGTTGCCGTTCATCTCGACCGCGTAGTCGACTGGGCCGGCGTCGAAGAGGACCGTGTGGCGTTGGTCTCCACGATACGCCGTCACGACCAGCGACAACCCGTGATTCGCGCAGCACTGGCACGACCCCGACAGCTCGGTCATGCCGGCGCGCATCAACGCGCGCCATTCGTGGACGACATTGGCCGGCACCGTCGACAGGCTGTCGGTCACGTTGTCGACGAGAACCGCAACGACGACGCGATCGACGGCGGCGGGCAAGTTCGACATCGCATCCTCCTGGGAAGGACCTTAACCGGTCAGGCTCCGAACCGATAGCCCTCGTGCCGCAGCAGCCAGCGCTTGATCGCGAGCGGATCGCCGTCGTCGGCGTTCATGAAGCCGCCCAACGAGCCCATTGCGCCGACCACGCGGTGACACGGGATGATGAGCGCGACGCGGTTGGCTCCGCACGCTTGTCCGACGGCGCGCGGCGCGCTTCTCACCATGCGTGCGATTTCTCCATAGGTGCGCGACTGCCCGCGCGGTATCGCTTCGATGGCTTGCCAGACACGGCGCTGGAACGGCGTGCCGGTGGGCGCCAGCGGAACCGTGAAGCGAAATTCCGGATCGGCGAAGTAAGCTTTGAGCTCGCGCACGACCTGTTCGGCAACCTCGTCGGTGGGCGGCTGCGCGCGCGCATCGAGCGGCAGATACGTCAAACGCGTCACCGCATGCCCATCGGTGCGCACGCCAAGCACCGCAAAGGGTGCGCGTAATTTGGCCGCAAATATGCCGGTGTCGTCGTTCAACACGGCTTCATCCCATCTTCATCTGGCGGGGAAGGAACGTAATGAGGTCGGGGACGAACCAGATCAGCATGACCGCAACCACCATCAACAAGAACATCGGGAGCGTATGTCTTGCGATCCAGGTGATCTGCTTGCCGGTCATGCCCTGCAGCACGAACAAGTTGAATCCGACCGGCGGCGTGACCTGCGCCATCTCCACGACCAGCACGATGAAGATGCCGAACCACAGGAGATCGATGCCGGCTTTCTCGACCGTGGGGAGGATGACGCCCATCGTCAGCACGACCATCGAAATGCCGTCGAGAAAGCAGCCGAGCACGATGTAGAACGCGGTGAGCGCGACGACTAGCGCGAACGGAGTAAGTCCAAGCGATCCTATCCACTCGGCCAAATGACGCGGCAGGCCGATATAGCCCATGGCGAGCGTCAGGAAGGCCGCACCGGACAGGATCAGCGCGATCATGCAATAAAGACGGGTGGCGCCCATCATGCTGTCGAAAAATGTCTTGCGGGTAAGCGAGCTTTGCGTCGCCGATATGATCAGCGAGCCGACGACGCCGAATGCCGCCGCTTCGGTTGCTGTCGCGACACCCACGTAGATCGAGCCCAGTACCAGTGCGATCAGCAGCATCACCGGAATCAGGTGCCGCGATGCGTAGAGCTTCTCGGCGATGGTGGTGCGTGCAGTGACCGCAGGAATCTTCTCGGGATGCGCAAGTGCCCAGACGATGATGTACCCGGAGAACAGCGCGGCGAGCAGCACGCCCGGAATGATGCCGGCGATGAACAGCTGCGCGATCGACACGTTCGCGGTGACGCCGTACACGATCATGATGATCGACGGCGGGATCAGCAGACCGAGCGTGCCGGCACCGGCGAGCGTGCCGATCGTGATGTCCTCCGGGTACCCTCGTGCCCTCAATTCCGGCAGCGTCATCTTTCCGATGGTGGCGCAGGTGGCGGCCGAGGATCCCGACACCGCGGCGAAAATCGTGCAGCCGATGATGTTGGTGTGCAGCAGGCGGCCGGGCAGCCGCTCGAGCCAGGGTGCCAGTCCCTTGAACATGTCCTCGGACAATCGCGTCCGGAACAGGATCTCGCCCATCCAGCAGAAGAGCGGCAGCGCGGTCAGCGTCCACGACGAAGCCGTGCCCCAGATCGTGACGGCCATGGCGTCCCCCGCGGGTCGCGACGAGAAGAGCTCCATCCCGATCCACGCCACGCCCGCGAGCGCCAACCCGATCCAGACGCCGCTGCCGAGCAGCGCGAAGAGTGCGACGATGAGCAGCGTGGTGACGGCGGCGTCATTCATTGTGAAGCGCCTCTTCCGGGGCCTTGGGAAGGCGCGCGCCTTTCCACTCGAGGATGAGGTCGTCGACCAGCGCGACCAGCAGGATCACCGTGCCCACGGCCATGGTGAGTTGCGGGATCCATAATGGCGTTGCGTCGTTGCCGGTCGAGATATCGTTGAATTGCCACGATTGCAACGACAAGCGGACACTGTAAAAGGCGAGCAGCGCCGCGAGCAGCGTCGAGATACCCAGCGCCCACAGTTCGAGTGCGCGCTGCGCGCGGCCATGGAGGTGCTCGACGAGCAGGGTCACGCGAATGTGCTCGCCGCGCTTCAGCGTATGCGCGAGCGCCAGAAAGCCTGCTGCCGCCATGCAATAGCCGGCATAGGAATCGGTGCCGGGCACGTGGAAGTTGAGGAGCCTGCCGGCGATGCCGATCAGCACCATGACGAGCGTGCCTATCAAGAACAACGCCGCCAGGACTCCGGCGGCGCTGTAGAGGCGGTCGAGCAGCGTGCGCACTATTGCTGCGCGCGATAGGCGTCGATCACTTTCTTGCCGTCATCACCAGTTTTGCGCTGCCACTCGGCGAGCATGTAGTTGCCCACGCGGCGCAGGTCAGCCGTCAGTTGCTCGGACGGCTTGATGATACTCATGCCTTTGCCTTTCAGCTGATCCACGTACCAGCCGTTCTTCTCCTCGGAGAGCTTCCATCCGCGCGTCTCGGCATCCGCGGCCGCCTTGAGGACGGCGGCCTGCGTCGGCTTGTCGAGCGCGTCGAAGGCCTTGGCGTTGACGATCACGGCGTTCTTCGGCAGCCAGGCTTGCGTGTCGTACCAGTTCTTGATGTGCTCGTAGGTTTTCGAATCATAGCCCGTCGCGCCCGACGACATGTACGAATCGATGACGCCGGTGGCGAGCGCCTGCGAGACTTCTGCCGCTTGCACGGTCACCGGCTGCGCGCCGACGAGTTCGGCGATCTTGGACGTGGCGGGACTGTAAGCGCGCCACTTCAAGCCCTTCATGTCGGAAACCGAAGCGAGCGTCCTCTTCGAGTAGATTCCCTGCGGCGGCCACGGGACCGTGTAGAGCAGCTTCATTCCCTGCTTCGCGAGCTTGTCGTCGAGCGCCTTCTTCGATGCCTTGTACAGCTTCATCGAGTCGCCGTACGACGTGGCGAGGAACGGAATGCCGTCGACGCCGTACAGCGGGTCCTCGTTCTCGAAATTCACGAGGAGAATCTCGCCTGCCTGCGCCTGGCCGCCCTGCACCGCACGCTTGATTTCGTTCGCCTTGAAGAGCGACGCGTTCGGGTGCACCTGGATCTTGAGCTTGCCGCCGGACGCCTTGTCGACGTCAGACGCGAACTGCGTGATGTTCTCGGTGTGGAAGTTGGCCGCCGGATAGGCGGTCGGGAGGTCCCACTTGGTCTGGGCCGCGGCGGGCCATGCCACGGCAAAGCCGATCGCGGCGGCCATGGCGACGAGTCGTTTCATCGGAAGTCTCCTGTCGGACGCGGGGAGGGGCGGAACGAAACCGCGCCAAGCATACGATTTTTACCACAAATCGGTGTGGGCGTAACGCGGCCGTTGCCGTGCGATCCCGGCATGGACCCAGGCGATGAGCTGCACGGCATCGAAAACCGGCGGCGGCATCGCCAACTTCGGTACTATTCACGCGATGCGCAACGCCGGGTCGACAATGCGTGGCAGCAAGCCCACCGGTCGCTTCGCCGGGGACCGCGGGCGATGTCGGCGCCAGGGATTCGAGCACGATGAGCAAGCCCTTCAACGTCACACGGATTCAGCCGCAAGGCTACATTTTCTCGGCGGCGCTGAAGGAAGCCGCCGAGTACTTGTGCGCCATGTTGCAGCAATGCGGATTCGATGCGCAGCTCTCCACGAACGAGCTCCGGCCCGGCGCGCACAACGTGATTCTGTGCGCCCACCTGCTCGGCGCGAGCGATCTGTCGCGCATTCCGCGCGATTCGATCGTCTTCAACAGCGAACCGCTGGGCAAGGGTGATCATTGGCATTTTGCCTCGGACACGTACAGCAGGATCCTGGCGCGGTTCCACGTCTGGGATTACGCTGAGCGCAATCTGGCCAGAATCGATCACGCCCGCAAGGATACGATCCCATTTTGGTATTGTCGCCAATTGGTCAGGACGCGATCGCCGGCAAGGCGGTTGCGGTCGCTGCTGTTCTACGGCGCCCCCACTCCGTGGCGGCGAGCGCTGCTTTCCGAAATCGCGGCGAAGGGCATCGAGGTCAAGTTCATGCATGGAATGTACGATGCGCAGCGCGACGCCGAGATGTTCGCCACGTGGGCGGTGCTCAACCTGCACAAGACCGACGACAACGGCGTATTCGAACCGATCCGGTGTTTCTATCCGCTGACCAACCGGGTTCCGGTCATCAGCGAAGAAGTGCGCGGGGACGCCACTGCCGACGAATTCAGGGATTCGATGTTCTTCTTCGATCGCCAGACCATGGCCGACCGCATCCTGGCACTGTACGACGACGATCGCGCGTTTGCGGAACAGACAGCGGCGCAGGCGCGCAACTTCGAAAGCAAATCGGCACAGGGCTATGTTCGTGCCGCCGTGGAGCGCTTCCTGCAATCGGTGCAAGCGGGTTGAGTCCGTTTCACGCCGAGCCGTCACAGGGCGCAATACAAATCCGGAACCGATGACACACCCGAGCAAATGGCAATTCTGGATCGACCGCGGCGGCACGTTCACCGATATCGTCGCCCGTCGGCCGGACGGTACGCTGGCCACGCACAAGCTCCTTTCGGACAATCCGGAACGCTACCGCGATGCGGCGGTGCAGGGCATACGCTCGCTGCTCGGCGTGGCGCCGGGTGCGCCGATTCCCGCGCAGCTGATCGACGCGGTCAAGATGGGAACGACCGTTGCGACCAACGCGCTGCTCGAACGCAAGGGAGAGCGGACGGCGCTCGTGATAACGGAAGGATTTGCCGACGCGTTGCGCATCGGGTATCAGAACCGGCCGAAGCTCTTCGTGCGCAGGATCGAATTACCCACGCAGTTGTACGAGCGCGTGATCGAAGCCGGCGAGCGCATCGGCGCGCATGGCGACCTGGTGGCGCCGCTCGACCTGGCGCGCGCGGAGCTGGATCTACGCGCGGCATTTGACGACGGCATTCGTGCGGTCGCCATCGTGCTGATGCACGGCTACCGCTATCCGCAACACGAACAGGCGCTTGCCGACCTCGCGCGCGCGATCGGCTTTCCGCAGGTGTCGGTATCGCACGAAGTGAGTCCGCTGATGAAGCTCGTGTCGCGCGGCGATACGACGGTGGTCGATGCGTACCTGTCGCCGATCCTGCGGGGGTATGTCGCCCAGGTCGAACGTGAATTGACCGGAGGCCGGAGCGATACCGGCGTCCGCCTCCAGTTCATGCAGTCGAGCGGCGGGTTGACGGACGCCCACCTCTTTCAAGGCAAGGACGCAATCCTGTCCGGGCCTGCCGGCGGCATCGTCGGCGCCGTCGAGGTCTCGCGGCTCGCCGGCTTCGACCGCATCATCGCGTTCGACATGGGCGGCACCTCGACCGACGTCACCCACTGGGCCGGCGAGTACGAGCGCGCGTTCGTGACCGAGGTGGCCGGCGTGCGGTTGCGCGCGCCGATGATGAGCATCCACACCGTGGCGGCCGGCGGCGGCTCGATCTGCTCGTTCGACGGCGCGCGCTTTCGCGTGGGACCCGAGTCGGCCGGCGCGAATCCCGGACCCGCTGCGTATCGCCGCGGGGGTCCCTTGACCGTCACCGATTGCAACGTGATGGTCGGCAAGCTCGATCCGGATCTTTTCCCGAAAGTGTTCGGTCCGGGTGGCGGCGACGCGCTCGATGCAGAAGTCGTGCGCGACAGGTTCGCGGCGCTCGCGGCCGCGGTGTCGGCGCAAAGCGGCGTTATGCGAACCGCGGAAGAGGTGGCGGCCGGATTCCTGCGCATTGCCGTCGAGAACATGGCCAACGCGATCAAGCACATCTCGGTGCAGCGCGGCTACGACGTCACCGAGTACACGCTGTGCTGCTTCGGCGGCGCGGGTGGCCAGCACGCATGCCTCGTCGCCGATGCGCTCGGCATGACGCGCGTCTTCATTCACCCGTTGGCCGGGGTGCTTTCCGCCTACGGAATGGGATTGGCCGATGTGCGCGCGCTGCGCCAGCAGGCGGTTGAAGCGGAGTTGTCGGACGCCGCGTTGGCGGCGGCGGATGCGGCGTTTGCCGGACTGGAAGATACGGCCCGGGCGGAGGTCGCACGGCAGGGCATCGCGGCCGAACGGATCGGATGCCGCCATACGCTGCACATGAAGTACGACGGCACCGACACGACACTCGAGATTCCGCTTGCGGAGACGACAACGGCCATCCTCGCGGACTTCGAGCGCCGCTATCGGCAGCAATACGGATTTCTGATGCCGGGCAAGGCGCTCGTCATCGAGGCGATCGCGGTCGAGGCCATCGGTCGGGCCGAGTCCGCCGCGGACCTCATGCCGAAGTTCGCGCCGCGTGCGGGTCCACTGGTCCCGCTGAAGACGAATCGCGTTTACACCGAAGGAGGGTTTCACGACGCCGGCGTGTTCGAGCGCGACGACCTGCGCCCGGGCGATACCATTGCCGGCCCCGCGATCATCCGCGAGCGGAATGCGACCACCGTGATCGAGCCGGGCTGGCGTGCGGCGCTTACGCCGCGGGATCACGTCGTCATGGACCGGGTCGAGGCGGCGCAGCGCACGCACGCGATCGGCACCACCGCAGATCCGGTGTTGCTCGAGGTCTTCAACAATCTCTTCATGGCGATCGCCGAGCAAATGGGCGTCACGCTCGCCAACACCGCGTACTCGGTGAACATCAAGGAGCGTCTCGACTTCTCGTGCGCGATCTTCGACGCGGACGGCAACCTCATCGCCAATGCGCCGCACATGCCGGTCCATCTGGGCTCGATGGGCGAATCGGTGAAGACGATCATCGACCGGCGCGGCGCCACGATGCAACGCGGCGATGTGTTCGTGCTCAATGCGCCGTACAACGGGGGCACGCATTTGCCGGATGTGACAGTGATCGCGCCGGTGTTTTTGTCGTCCCCGCGAAGGCTGGGACCCAGTGACGTGAATGGGAGCGTGACTTCAACGACGCTGGGCCCCCGCCTTCGCGGGAGCGACGACGGCGCCGCCGGCGCCGTCCCCGAATTTTTTGTCGCATCGCGCGGCCATCACGCCGACATCGGCGGCATCACGCCGGGTTCGATGCCGCCCGATTCGAAGCATGTCGACGAGGAGGGCGTGCTGCTCGACAACGTGCAGCTCGTCGCGGCCGGCCGCTTCCTCGACAGCGAGATGCGCGCAATTCTTGCGTCGGGTCGCTACCCGTCGCGCAACATCGACCAGAACCTGGCGGATCTGCGCGCGCAGGTCGCGGCATGCGCCAAGGGGGCGGAAGAGCTCGCGAAGATGGTCGCGCACTTCGGCCTGACCGTAGTCCGCGCCTACATGCAGCACGTGCAGGACAACGCCGAGGAGGCGGTGCGCCGCGTGCTGGACGTCCTGAAGGACGGGCATTTCGTTTACGAGATGGACAGCGGCGCGCGCATCGCCGTCACCATCGCCATCGACCGGGCCCAACGCGAGGCCACGATCGATTTTTCCGGAACGAGCGCGCAGCAGCCGACCAATTTCAATGCGCCGTCGGCAGTGTGCAAGGCCGCCGTCCTCTATGTGTTCCGCACGCTCGTCGACGACGAAATCCCGATGAACGCCGGCTGTCTCAAGCCGCTGCGCATCCTCATCCCCGAAGGTTCGATGCTGAATCCGCGCTACCCCGCCGCCGTCGTCGCCGGCAACGTCGAAACATCGCAGACGATGACCGACGCGCTGTACGGCGCGCTCGGCGTCCTGGCGGCGTCGCAGGGGACGATGAACAACTTCACGTTCGGCAACGAGACCTACCAATATTACGAAACGATCGCCGGCGGCTCGGGCGCCGGCCCGGATTTCGACGGCGCCAGCGCGGTCCAGACGCACATGACCAATTCGCGGCTCACCGATCCGGAAGTGCTCGAATGGCGCTTCCCCGTGCGGCTGGAATCGTTCGCGATCCGCCGCGGCAGCGGCGGTGCCGGCAAGCACAGGGGCGGCGACGGGTCGCGCCGCCGCGTGCGTTTTCTCGAAGCGATGACGGCGGTCATCCTCGCCAATCATCGGCGCGTCGCGCCGTTCGGCGTTGCCGGCGGTAAGCCGGGCGCGCTCGGCCGCAACTGGGTCGAACGCACCGACGGGACGCGGGAAGAATTCGGCGCGACGTGGCAGGTCGAGATGCGGCCGGGCGACGTGTTCGTCATCGAAACGCCCGGCGGCGGCGGGTTCGGTGCGCGAGTGAGTGCGGCGGGCGAGGCCTAAGGCCGAGCCACCAAGGCGCGAAGGGCGTGTCGCCGCGCGACCAGGCGACGCCCGACAACTCGCGGCGACTGGCGCGAGGCGAGAACGTGGAAGGGCGCCGTTGTGTTGAGGAGCGCGCGGAGAGCGCTTTACCCCGCCCTCCCCGCTCGCGGGAGGGGGCGCCCGAAGGGCGGGTGAGGGGACGTTTCCTCCCCGCTCCGGGGAGACGATGCAAGGCGCGAAAGCGTCGCGCGCTCCGCCTGACCGACATATCCATTGCCCACGGTCGTCATTGGCGAGGAAACCCGCCGGGTCGCATAATTGCACCTTGGCATCGACCCGCATTCGCGGCAGGAGCGTCTCATGGCCTCGATCTACGATTTCACCGTCAGCGACATTCACGGCAAGCCCGTCAAGCTGGACCGCTATCGCAACAAAGTCATGCTGGTGGTCAATACGGCCAGTCAATGCGGCTTCACGCCGCAGTACAAGGGCCTGGAAGCCTTGTACGAAAAACTCCATGGCAAGGGCCTCGAGATCCTGGGCTTCCCGTGCAACCAGTTCGGCGAACAGGAGCCCGGCGACGAAAAGGAAATCGCAAAGTTCTGCGAGCTCAACTACGGAGTCACGTTTCCGCTGTTCGCGAAGGTCGACGTCAACGGCGAGACCGCGGCGCCCGTCTACAAGTACCTGAAGGCGGAAAAGCCGGGACTGCTCGGGAGCGAGGCGATCAAGTGGAACTTCACCAAGTTCCTCATCGATCGCAAGGGCAACGTCGTCAAGCGCTACGCGCCCAACGACACGCCGGAATCGCTGGCCGGCGACATCGAAAAGGTTCTCTGATGTCACTGGGTATTCGAGCCGCGGCGCTCGCCGCGGCGTGCGTGTTCACGACCGGTGGCGCGCTCGCGCAAGCCGATCCGAACAAGGTGCTCAAGGTCGCGTTCCTGATCGCCGAATCCGGGTTCGACCCCCAGGCGGTTTCCGACCTGTATTCGAACTTCGTCAATCGCGCGATGTTCGACGCGCTTTACCGCTACGACTACATTTCCCGCCCGTACAAGATCATTCCGAACACGGCCGCGGCGATGCCCGAAGTGTCGAAGGACGGGATGACGTGGACGATCAAGGTCAAGCCCGGAACCTACTTCATCGACGACCCGGCATTCAAGGGGAAGAAGCGCGAGCTCACCGCCGCCGATTACCTCTATTCGTGGAAGCGCACGCTCGATCCCAGGATGCGCTCGCCGCAACTCGACCTCTTCGACGGCAAGATCGTCGGCATGGACCCGGTGCTGGCCAAAGCGAAGCAGACCGGCAGGCTCGATTACGACGCACCGGTCGAAGGCATGCAGCTCGTCGATCGCTACACGCTGCGGTTGAAGCTCAACTATCCGTCGTACGACCTGCTCGCCGACCTCACATCGTCACCCTCCGCCGCCGTCGCGCGCGAAGTGGTCGAGGCCTACGGCGACGCGAGCGGCTGGGTGATGGCGAATCCGGTCGGCACCGGGCCGTACAAGCTGAAGGAGTGGCGGCGCGGCCAGAAGATCGTGCTTGAAGCGAGTCCGAGCTTTCGCGAAGTGCGCTATCCGGAAAGCAGCGGCCCGGCCGACGCCGCGATCCTGGCGAAGTTCAGGGGCAAGCGGATTCCGCTGATCGGCAAGATCGACATCACGATCATTGAGGAAGCCAATCCGCGGCTGCTCGCTTTCGAGAAGGGCGATCTCGACTACATCGAAGTGCCGGTCGATCTCGTCGCCAACGTCCTCGAGCCCGACAACAAGCTGAAGCCGCGGTTTGTCAAGGCCGGGGTCACGCTGCAACGCGGGGTCCAGCCGGCGATCACGTACACGTGGTTCAACATGGAAGACCCGGTCGTCGGCGGTTATACCAACGACAAGATCGCGCTGCGGCGGGCGATCGGCATGGGCTACAACGTGGAGGAGGAGATCCGCGTGGTGCGTCAGGGGCAGGGCGAATGGGCAACCCAGGTAATCCCGCCCGGCGTGTCCGGACACGATCCGCAATTCGTCGGTAACACCAAATACGATCCCGCGGGCGCCAAGGCGCTGCTCGACAAATTCGGCTACATCGATCGCGACAAGGACGGCTGGCGCGACTTGCCCGATGGCAAGCCGCTGGTGCTGAAGAAAGGCACGTCCCCCAGCGCGCTCGAGCGCCAGTACGACGAGCTCTGGAGACGCAACATGACGGCGATCGGCATCCGGATCGAGTTCGTCTCCCAGAAGTGGCCCGATCTGCTCAAGATGGCGCGCGGCGGCCAGTTGCAGATGTGGCAGCTCGGCAACCGGGCGGCGACCACGGAAGGCTACGGCTTCCTTCGCAATCTCTATGGCCCCCATGCGGGGCTCGCCAATCTCGCGCGCTTCAAGCAACCCGATTACGACCGGCTCTACGAAGCCTCGCTCAGGTTGCCGGACGGGCCGGAGCGCGCAAAGCTGATGCGAGAGATGGCGCAGATCGTCGCCGCGTATCAGCCGTGGAAGCTCAATGCGTACCGCTACGAGAACATCATCCTCTATCCACGGGTCGAAGGCTACAAGCTCAACGTGTTCAACATCCACCCGTGGCAGTACCTCGACATCGTTGCGAAGACGCCGCGCGAGTCAGTCGAGTGACATTGTTGCGGAAACTGGCGGCCATGCTGATGGCCGCGATGCTCGCGACCGGTGCCGCCGCGCAGGCCGATGCGAACAAGGTCCTGCACGTCGTGTTCCGGACGGCCGAGACCGGTTTCGATCCGCAGGCGGTGTCGGACCTGTATTCGAATTACATCGTCCGCGTCATCTTCGAGCCGCTGTTCCGCTACGACTTTCGCGCGCGGCCGCACCGTATCGAGCCGAATACCGCAGTCGCGCTGCCGCAACCTTCCGCGGACGGCAAGGAATGGACGATCAAGGTCAGGCCCGGCATCTACTTCACCGACGATCCCGCATTCAAAGGCAGGAAGCGCGAGCTGACGGCGGCCGATTACGCGTATTCGTGGAAACGCATCGTCGATCCGAAGACGCGATCGCCTCATCTCGAGCTGTTCGACGGCAAGGTCGTGGGGATGGACGCGCTCGTCGCGAAGGCGAGGGCCACGGGCAGGTTCGACTACGACGCGCCGGTGGAAGGGCTGCAGGTCGTCGATCGCTACACGCTGCGCATCAAGCTCAACCATCCGTGGTTCGACATCGCCACCAACCTGACGGAGTCCGGAACGGCCGCCGTCGCGCGCGAAGTCATCGAGGCCTACGGTGATGGGGGCGGATGGGCGATGGCGAATCCAGTGGGCACCGGTCCATACCGGCTCAAGGATTGGCGGCGTGGCCAGCGCATCGTCGTCGAGGCGAACCCGGGCTTTCGCGGCATTCCGTATGTCGAGAGCAGCGATCCCGCCGACCGCGAAGTCAACGCGCGACTGCGCGGCAAGACGTTGCCGCTGATCGGCCAGGTCGAGATTGCCATCATGGAAGAAGGCAGTCCACGCGTGCTCGCGTTCGCGAAAGGCGAGCTCGACTACCTCGACATCCCGTACGAGCTCGTGCCAAACGTGATGGAGGGCAACGATACGCTGAAGCCGCGCTTTGCGAAAGCGGGCGTGGTGCTCCAGCGAGGCGTGCAGCCGTCGATCACGTTTTCGTATTTCAACATGGAAGACCCGGTCGTCGGCGGGTATACGAATGACAAGATTGCGCTGCGCCGCGCCATCGGCATGGCGTACAACGTGGATGAGGAAATCCGTGTGGTGCGCCACGGACAAGGCATGTTCGCGACGCAAATCGTGCCGCCCGGTGTCTCCGGATATGACCCCGACTTCCTGGCGAACACGACATACGACCCGGCGGGGGCGCGAGCGCTGCTCGACAAATTCGGCTACATCGACCGCGACAAGGATGGCTGGCGTGACATGCCGGACGGCAAGCCGCTGGTGTTGAAGCGCGGCACGTCGCCCAGCGCGCTCGAGCGCCAGTTCGACGAGCTGTGGCAGCGGAACATGACGGCGATCGGCATCCGGATCGAAATGGTGACGCAGAAGTGGCCGGATCTGCTCAAGATGGCGCGCAACGGCCAATTGCAGGTGTGGCAGCTCGCGAACACGTCTTCGACCACCGAGGGGTACAGCTTCCTCGGAATGCTCTACGGACCCAATGCGGGGTTTGCCAACCTCGCGCGCTTCAAGCAACCCGAGTTCGACCGCCTGTACGATGAGTCCAGGAAACTGCCGGACGGGCCACAGCGTTCCAGGCTGGTCAGGCAGATGTCGCAGATCGTCGCCGCGTACGCGCCGTGGAAGATCAACGCGTATCGCATCGAGAACGTCGTCGTCTATCCGTGGGTCATCGGCTACAAATACAATCCATTCAACCAGCAGCCATGGCAGTATCTCGACATCGATCTTCGGATGCCACGGAAGTTCGTCGAATGATGCGTACCCTTCTGGCTGCCCTGTGCTCCATGTGCGTGTTCGCCGTCCACGCGCAGGGGACCGCGAAGTGGGCCGATCCCGCGAAGGTGCTGCGGGTGGCGATCCCGATCGCGGAAACGGGGTTCGATCCCCAGGCCGCGCAGGATCTGTACTCGGCCACGATCATGTCGGCGATCTTCGATCCGCTGTACGAGTACGACTACCTTGCGCGCCCGAATCGGATCGTTCCGCGGACGGCCGAAGCGCTGCCCGAGATATCGGCCGACGGCCTGACGTGGAAGATCAGGATCCGCAAAGGCATCTACTTCGCCAACGATCCGGCGTTCAAGGGCGTCAAGCGCGAGCTCACCGCCCACGACTACGTGTATTCGCTGAAGCGCCTCGTGGACCCGAAGATGCGCTCGCCCAACGTCTTCATCCTGCGGGGCAAGCTCGCGGGCCTGTCCGAGGCGGTGGCGAAAGCCGGCGCCAAGCTCGACTACAACGCCGAGATCGAAGGGCTGCGCGCGCTCGACCGCTACACGCTGCAGCTGAAATTTGCCGATACCGACTACACGTTCCTGCCAGCCTTGACGGCGACCCAGACGGCCGCCGTCGCCCGCGAAGTCATCGACGCGTACGGCGACGCGAGTGGCTGGGTCATGGCCAACCCGGTGGGGACCGGGGCATTCCAGTTGAAAGAGTGGCGCCGCGGCCAGAAGATCGTGCTCGATGCGAACCCGAACTATCGCGAGGAATTCTTTCCCGCGTTGCCGGCAACTCCCGACGCCGACGCGCGCGCGGCATTCTCCGCGATGAAAGGCAAGCGGCTGCCGCAGGTCGGCCGCGTCGAAGTATCGGTGCTCGAGGAATCGAATCCGCGGCTGCTCGCGTTCAACAGCCGTGCGCTGGACATGGTCGATGTGCCGCGCGATCTCGTGTCGCGCGCGCTCGATGACAAGAACCGGTTGCTGCCGGCATACGCGAGCGAGGGGGTCACGCTGCAGCGCGTCTCGGAGGCCGGGCTCGCCTTCTTCGCCTATTTCAACATGAACGACCCGGTAGTCGGTGGCTATGCGCCCGAGCGCATTGCATTGCGCCGTGCCGTGCTGATGGGCTACAACGTCGCTGACATGATCAAGGTTGGCCTGCAGGGCCAGGGCACGATCGCGAACCAGCCGATTCCGCCCGAGGTACCCGGGCACGTCGCCGGCATCAGGAGCAGCACGACGTACGATCCCGCGCTGGCGCGCACGCTTCTCGACAAATTCGGTTACAAGGACCGCGACGGCGATGGGTTTCGCGAGCTTCCCGATGGCAAGCCGCTGACGTTGTCGATGGGGTCGGCGCCGACCGGCGAGAACCGCATCCGCGACGAGCTGTGGTTGAAGAACATGCGCGACATCGGCATCCGGATCGAGTACCTCCACCAGAAGTGGCCGGATCTTCTCAAGATGTCGCGGGCCGGACAACTGCAGATGTGGCAAGTCGGCTGGAGCGCCACGTCCGCCGATTCGTTCATGGAGCTGGCCTACGGTCCGAACGGCGGCGAGTCCAACCTGTCGTTCTTCAAGAATGCCGAATACGACGACCTCTTTCGCCAGAGCCGCAAGGCGAAAACGGATGCCGAGCGCGACAAGCTGTATGCACGCATGACCGAGATCGTTGCCGCGTACGCGCCGATGGGCGGCGGCATCTACCGCATCGAGAACACGCTGGCGCAGCCGTGGGTCAAGGGCTACAAGAAAGACAGCTTCCGGACGCCGCCGTGGCGTTTCGTCGATATCGATCGCGCGGGGCTCAAGCCGGGGATGTGACCCGGCGCAGCACGTGGCGCAAACGCGACACGTGGGTGTTTTCCGGACGTTGAACGCCGTCCGAAGTTTGCGAGCCGGCGCGCGGCCGCGTAGAATTCGTGGCGAACGACATCTCATTATCTGGCGACCAACCCATGTCTCTCAATCCCAACCCGTACTCGCAAGCCGCAACGGCGCGCGTGCGCTCGGGATGGTGCCGCCTCATGCATCCCAATGACCCGCTGCCGCTGATTGCGCCGATCCGCGCACTCGCGGTGCGTGGCTTGGCCGTACCGATTTAAGCGCCCGCCGGGCTTCCCGCCGGGTTCATGGCGGGAACCGGAGCAGCAAGCGCTTCGCGATTTTCCGGATTCCCGCCTGTCGTTGAAGTCGTGCATTTGCGCGCCGATACGCGCGATGCCGGATGGATTCTCGTCCGTTTGCGTCTGACAGGTGTCGACATGGATGGCTTGCAACGCTGGCTCCGCCGCTCGTTTCGCGGCCTCTGGCGCTCAAAGGATTTCCGGAAGCTCTGGATCTCGCTGACGATCACCTCGTTCGGCGCCCAGGTGACCAATCTCGCGCTGCCGTTGACGGCGGCGCTGCTGCTGCACGCCACGCCGCTGCAGATGGGCATCCTCGTGGCGCTCGAGACGTTGCCGTTCGCGCTTGTGTCTTTGCATGCCGGCGTGCTGCTCGACCGTGTGCGCAAGCTGCCCATCGTCATCGCCGCGGACGTGGCGCGCGGCGCGGCGCTGCTCGCCATACCGATCGCAGCGTACACGGGCTCGCTGTCGGTCGAGATCCTGTACGCCGTCGGCTTCTTCTGCGGCATCCAGAACGTGGTCGGCGGCGCCGCCTATCAGGTGCTGCTGGCGCAACTCGCCGGTCGCAAGCGCCTGGTCGAGGCGAACGCGAAGATTGCGCTCGGCGAAACCTCGTCCGCGCTGGTCGGCCCGGGTGTCGCAGGCGGCCTCATCCAGTTACTGACGGCGCCGTTCGCGATCCTGCTCGATGCGTGCGCGTTCTTCTTCTCGGCGTTGCTGCTGCGCCGGCTGCACGCCCCCAATGATCTGCCGCATGACGGGCCGAAAGGCTCGGTGACCGCGGAGATCGTCGAAGGATTGAAGCTCGTCTGGGGCAACCGGACGCTGTTCGCGCTCGCCTGGCTCTCCGCGCTGTGGCAATTCCTGCATCACATGCAGATCGCCGTGCTGATCCTGTTCGCCACGCGCGATCTCGAGCTGTCGGCAGGCGCGATCGGCATCACCTACATGTTCGGCGGGCTTGGCTGCGTCATCGCCGCCGCCTTCGCCGAGCGCCTGTCGGCGCGCTTCGGCGTCGGTCCGATCATCGTGCACGGCCTGATCCTCACCGCGCTGGCCTGGCAGGCGTTCGGCCTGATCGGCGGACCCGTGTGGATGGCCACGCTGCTGCTCGGCGCCGCGATGTTCATGTTCGACTTCGGCGGCGTGCTGTACGGGATCAACTACCTGTCGCTGCGCCAGGCGATCACGCCGGACCGGCTGCTGGGACGCATGACGGCGACGATGCGCTTCCTTACCGTGGCAATGGCGCCGATCGGTTCGCTCGTCGGCGGCGTACTCGCGACGGTCATCGGTTTGCGCGGAACGCTGCTGACGGTCGGCGTGCTGGGCCTCGTGCTGGCAGGTGCCGCGGTATTGTGGTCGCCGGTGCGCAGGCACCGCGCGCTGCCCGCTGTCTCGGTCGAGTAGCGCGGGGGCCGAAGTCAATCGTTCTTGATGTTGGCTTCCTTCATCACCCGCGCATATTTCGCAAGCTGCGCACGCGTCGCCGTCCCCAGCTCTTCCGGCGTCGACCCACGTATCGTCAGTCCCTGCGCGTTCAAGCGCTCGCGTACGTCGGGATCGGCGAGCGCCTTGACGACCTCTTCGTTCAGGCGCGCGATGATCGGCTTCGGCGTGCGCGCAGGCGCCATCAGCGTAAACCACGAGTTGAATTCGAAGCCGGGCAGCCCGGACTCCGACATGGTCGGCACGTCAGGAAACGCGGGCAGGCGAGAGCGCGTCGTCACCGCGAGCAGCCGCAGCTTGCCGCCGCGAACCAGCGATGTGACGGTCGACAGCCCCTGGAATCCCACGGCCACCTGCCCCGTCGCAACGTCGAGTGCGGCCTGGGTTGCGCCTTTATACGGTACGTGCGTCAACGAAATGCCCGCAGTTGTTGCGAATACCTCCATCGCGATGTGCTGCGGGCTGCCGTTACCACCCGAGCCATAGTTGATCTTGCCCGGATTCGCCTTGGCCGCGGCGATCAGGTCGGCCGCGGTCTTGTATGGAGCGTCGTTGTTGACGACGAGCCCCCATTCCACTGTGGCGACCAGCGATACCGGTTCGAAGTCCTTGAGGATGTCCCACGGCATGGTCGCGTGGAGATTGGGCAGCATGGTCATGATGCTGTCGTTGAAGCCGCCGATGGTGTAGCCATCCGGTGCGGCTTTGGCCACGCGCTCGGCGCCGATCAAGCCGGCGGCGCCGGGTTGGTTCTCGACGACGATCGCTTGCCCCATGTTCTGCGACATCCGCTGCGCGACAATCCGCGCGGCATTGTCGACGGCGCTCGCCGCGGCGAGCGGCACGATCATTTGTATCGTCCTGCTTGGATACGCCGGCTGCCCGAATGCCAACGGTATTCCAGCCACCAGCGCGGCCATCGGCGCGACGGCGACAAGCATGCGATGGGCGATACAAGAAGTGGTGGTCATGATTCCTCCCGCTTTCGGTCGTCTAAATCAGTCTTGCGATGCCGAGATCGTCGGCAAGCCGATCGAGGTTCTGCCGCAGATTGGCCGTCATCGGAATACCGTCTCGCGCGTACTCGATGCGCTTGGCGTTGCTCTGTTCCCCCGGCAACCAGATCCGCTCGACGTTCGGCATGCGGTGGCTGCCGCGGAGATCGGCGATCAGCGCGTCGACGCGCTCCTTGAATGCATCCAGATCGCCGAACGCCGCGATGTCGATCGCGACAATCGCCTGGCCGGTATTGGTGACGCTGGTGTCGTCGTGATTGAAATCGATCACGTCCTTGCCCATCGCGGCACCGTTCAGGGTCCCGGCCAGCAGGCCGACGACAAGCGCAAGCCCGTAGCCCTTGTAGCCGCCGATCGGCAGCAGAAAGCCCTCGTCGGCGCGACGAGGGTCGGTGAGCGGCTTCCCTTCTCGATCGATCATCCAGCCTTCGGGCATCGCCTCGCCGCGCTGCGCCCTGGCCTTCACCTTGCCATACGCGGCGACGGTCGTCGCCATGTCGAGCACGATCGGTGCGTGCTTGCCCGAGGGAATCGCCACGGCGATCGGATTGGTGGAGAGCAGCATGTCGAGTCCGCCCCATGGCGGCAGATGGTTGGCGTTGCCCACGGCGAAATACAGGCCGAGCATGTCGTGCGCGAGCGGCTTGCGCGCGTACAAGGACGCCGGTCCCGCGTGGTTGCTCATCCGTGTACCGACCCAGGCAGCGCCGGCGCCCCGCGCCTTGTCGATGGCGAGGTCGGCGGCGCGCGTCATGACGAGATGGCCCATGCCGTTGTCGCCGTCGATCAGCGCCATCCCAGGCCGCTCCTTGAGCACGCGGATATCGGGATGCAGGTTGAGTCCGCCGGCACGAATCCGCCGCGCGTAGTGCGGCAGGCGAATGACGCCGTGACCGTCCGAGCCCTGCAGATCGGCTTCCGCCATCAGCGCCGCGACGGCGGCGGCGTCGTCATCCGGCATTGCAAGGCTGCGAAAGGCTGCGCCAATGAACTCGCGCAGCCGGGCAACCTCAACGCGTGTTGGCGCGTCGCTCATCGTTGCCGGTCGAAAAAGGGCGGGCGCGCACGCATCATCAATCTGCGCGCACTTGTTGGAAGGGATAAACGCTGCCCAGGCGCAGCAGCTGCGAAACCTCGTCGAGCGCGCGGCGCGATTCGTCGAGCAGCGCCGGGTCGGCCAGGTCCTCGGGGGACAGGCGGTCACGATAGTTGCGCCGGATCCAGGCGTCGAGCGCGGCGGCCAGCGCTTCGTCGAGAAAAATGTTGGCGCGAATGCTCGCGCGTTCCTCCTGCGTGAGCGGCACGCGCAAGCGCAGGCAGGCGGGACCGCCGCCGTTGCGCATGCTTTGCCGGAGGTCGAAAGTGATCACTTCGCGAATCGGGCCGCCGGAGGCGACCAACCGGTCGAGGCATGCAGACACGCTCGCGGTCTCGCGACATTCGGCTGGTGCGACGAGCACGAGCCCGCCATCGGACCGCGGCAGCAGCTGACTGTTGAAAAGGTAAGTGGTGACCGCATCGGCCAGGTTGACATCGGCGTTGCTGACCACGACCGGCGTGAAGGTCGATCCCACGCGTTGCGCAAGCTCGGTGAGCACGGCGTGCTGTTCGACGTAGGCAAGCTCGTGACAGAACAGCACGTCGCCATGACCCACGGCAATCACGTCGTTGTGGAACACGCCGGCGTCGATCGCGTGCGGATTCTGCTGCGCGTAGACCACGCGCTCCGGCGCGAGACCATGACGGCGGGCGACAGCGGCGGATGCCTCGCGCGTCTGCCGCGCCGGAAAGCGCGCCGGCTCGGGGCCCGACCCATAGCCGTATCGGCCATAGACGAAAAACTCGGTGCCGGGATTGGCGTCCGCCGTCCATAGCCGCGTGTGGTTGGCGGCGCCCTCGTCGCCGAATTGCGGCGCGGCGGGCAGCGGTTCGTGGACGACGAAGCGCTGCGCGTCGGCGAAGATCGCACGCAGGATCGCCGTCGTCGTCGGCGCTTCCAGCGCGCGATGGAAATGCGCGACCAGATTCGCGGGCGTGAAATGCACGCGGCGATCCGCGGTATCGGCCGACGGGCTTACCGTCGCCGCGTTGGCCACCCACATCGGGGCCGCCGACGAGCACGCGGCGAGCAGGCCGCGCGCTTCCCTGGCCGCTCGTGAGATGACCGCGGCATCACTGCCGGCGAAGCCCAGCGCACGCAATGCATCGATCGCCGGACGCTCGTGCGGCGGCAACACGGCCTGCGGAACGCCCATTTGCGCGAGCGCGCGCATTTTCGCGAGTCCCTGCAACGCGGCTTCGCGCGGATTGGCCGCGAGATTCGCGTTGCGTTCCGAGGCCAGGTTGCCCTGCGCGAGCCCGGAGTAGTTATGCGTCGGCCCGGGAATGCCGTCGAAATTGAACTCGCGGATTTGGTCCCCCCACGCTTGCGGCGTACGCCGCTGCGCTGCCCCCGAGGGGGCGGAATTCGCGCCTTGGGGCGGCCCGGCGGTGCTCATCTTGGTGTTCATCGATCGCCCGGTGCGAGCGGAACCGCGCGCACACTGTCACCCTCGCCGACGCGTAGCGCATCGGCGGCGTATGGAAGCAACGGCAGCCGATCGACGCGCGCGGGGGCCGCGACGACGATCGCGCGAAAATCGGCAAAACTGCGATTGCAGACGAGCCACAGGATGTCGTCCGTGAGACTGTCCGGGACCGGGTCCTCTTCGCCAAGCGTGACCGGCAATACCTGCGATTGTCGCACCGCGTGGATGTCGTCGCGGAAGCATTCGAGCGTGGGACCCGCGTCGAAAATGTCGACGTAGCCTTCGTAGCGGAAGCCTTCCTGCTCGAGCATCACGCGCGCCGGCATCGTGTCGGCGTGCACGGCGCCGATCGCGTCGCGAGCATCGGGCGGCAGGAGATTCACGTAGACCGGATGCTTGGGCATCAGCTCGGCGACGAACGATTTCTGCCCGATGCCGGTCAGGTAGTCGGCCGTCGAGTATTCCATCGCGAAGAAATGGCGGCCCAGGCCTTCCCAGAACGGGCTCCTGCCGTCGGCGTCGAGCCGTCCGCGCAGCTCGGCGATGATCTTTGGCGCGAACTGTTGCGTGAATTCCGCGATGAACAGCAGCCGGCACTTCGCCAGCAGCACGCCGTTCTTGCCCTGCCGGAATGCCTGGTCGAGAAAAAGGGAACACAGCTCGGTGTGCCCGGTGTGATCGTTGGCGAGGAACAGCGTCGGCGCGACCGTGTACACGTCGAGTGCGCGCGACGCGTGCACCAGCGTCCCCACGTGATAGTTGTACCAGGGCTCCTTGCGTCCCACGGCGGCCTCGATCGCGCTGATGCCGACGACGCGATCGGGACCGTTGGCGCCGGCGCCGTGGGGCGCGCTGGTGACGAGCACGAACATGTAGCACGCGTCGTCCACGCTCGCCGTTCCGGCGAACGCGGCGAGCGATCGCTCGATGCGCGAAGCCAGCCTTTCGCGATTGGCCGGAAGCGTGGTCAAGCCCGTCCCGGTGCGCTCCGACAGCGCAAGGATGCTCGGGAGGTCCCCCCGGGCGATCGGGCGGATGTAGAACATGCGGGCGCCTTGGTGCTTGAACTGCGGAAGCGCTAGGTCAGCGCTGCACCAAGCGCCGTTTCCAGCCGCGCCAGGCCTTCGAGGATTTCATCGAGCGAAATGACGAGGGACGGCGCGAGACGCACGACGTCCGGCCCGGCGACGAGCACCATGAGACCGGCGTCGCCGGCCGCGCGAACGACGTCCATCGACTTGCCTTTCCAGCGCGCCTCGAGCTCGCAGCCGATCCACACGCCTTCGCCGCGCAGGTCGGCGAACACTCTGCGGCGGCCATTGATCGCGCGCAATCCTTCCATGAACAGCGCGTGCCGCGCCTTGACGCCGTCGAGCACCTCGGTCGTGTTGATGATGTCGAACACCGCGCCGGCGACCGCGCAGGCCAACGGATTGCCGCCATACGTGGTGCCATGCACACCGACGGTGAAAGCGCTTGCGATTTCCGAAGTCGTCAGCAGAGCGCCGATCGGAAACCCGCCGCCTAAACCTTTGGCGCTCGTGAGGATGTCCGGGACGATGCCCTTCTGCATGTACGAAAAGAGCGCGCCGGTCCGACCCATGCCGCTCTGGATTTCGTCGAGGATCAGCAGCGCGTCGTGCGCCGTGCACAGGCGCCGCGCCGCATGCAGGAACTCCGGCGTGCCGGGGGTCATCCCGCCTTCGCCTTGCATCGGTTCCAGGATCACCGCGCAGATTTCGCTGCCGTGCGCGGCGAATTCGTGCTCGAGCGCCGCCACGTCGTTGTACGGAATGTGCGTGAAGCCAGCCGGGTTCGGACCGAAGCCCGTTGCGTATTTCGCCTGGCCGCCGGCCGTGACCGTGAACAGCGTACGGCCGTGGAAGCTGTTGAGCGTGGAGATCACGCGGATCTTCTTGTCGCCGAATCGATCGTGCGCATAGCGGCGCGCGAGCTTCAGCGCCGCCTCGTTGGCCTCGGCGCCCGAGTTGCAGAAGAAGACGCGTTCCGCGAACGTGTGATCGACGAGCCGCCGCGCCAGCCGCAGCGCCGGCTCGTTCGTGAACCAGTTCGACGTATGCCACAGCGTGCACGCCTGGTCGGTCAGCGCGCGGATCATCGCCGGATGGCAGTGGCCGAGCGACGTCACGGCCACGCCGCCCGCGAAATCGATATACATGCGCCCGTCCTGGTCCCAGATGCGCGAGCCTTCGCCGCGCACCGGAATGAACGTGGCCGGCGCGTAGCAGCGCACCATCAGCTCGTCGAACGTCGCGCGCGTGACCGGCAGCGTCGAGGCAGTGGTCGGCACGGCGGCGGCATCGCGCCGCGCGGTAGCAGCGACGATCGCCTGGGCGGAGAGCTTGTTCATCGTGGCGCTCCGATTCCGTCAGGCGGGCGCGGTGGCCACGACCTGGATCTCGACCTTGTAGGCAGGATGGGCGAGCGCCGCCTCGACGGTGGCGCGCGCCGGCGTCTGGCCCGCGACGACCCACGCTTCCCACACCGCGTTGAGCGCGGGGAAGTCGGCCATGTCCGGCAGGAAAATGGTCGCGGACAACAGGCGCGACTTGTCACTGCCCACCTCAGCCAGCAGGCGGTCGATCGACGCCAGCACCTGCTTCGTCTGCGTGGACATGTCGGCGTCCTTGTCGTCGGCAACCTGGCCGGCGAGAAAGACGATGCGCTCATTGCCGGGCGTGAAGACGACAGCATCCGACAAGCGCTTGCCGACGTGATGGCGTTCGATGGGCATGGCGAGAATCCTGGGAACTCGGCTAAACCGGCAGTTTAAGGCAAATAGGCCGCCACGACGTTTGTCCGGCGGCAACCCGGTTTGGCAAGTAGACGTGGGCAGTCGCCGGGCGCGGAGTGCATCGAAGGCATTCAGTGCGCATGCGCGCGCTACTGAGCGAGTCGCGAAGCGACGGCGATCGGCGCGCTTCGTGCCGTTTCTACACGAAGGGCGCGCGGCCGCCCGAAGCCCTTCGTGCAAACTTACATCGGGCGCAAATTGCAAGAGCCCGCCGCGAAGCGGCCGCGCCACGCAATTTGCGCACGCTCAATCCACTTTCGCGCCGGAGTCCTTGACCACCTTCTGCCACTTCACCGTTTCGGTGGCGATGTGCCGCGCGAATTCCTCGGGCGGCAATCCGGCCGGAATGGCGCCCTGCGCCGCCAGCTTTTCCTTGGCTTCCGGCGTCGCCAGCCATTTCGCCACTTCGCTGTTGAGCTTCGCGATGATGTCCTTCGGCGTTCCCGCCGGCGCGAGCAACCCGAACCACGACGACGCCTCGAAGCCCGGCAGCCCGGACTCGGCAACGGTGGGCACGTCGGGCAGCGCCGCCGAACGCTGGACGCTGGTCACCGCAAGCGCCTTCAGCTTGCCGCCTTTGATGAGCGCGAGCGCCGAGGGCAGGTTGTCGAACATGAGTTGCACCTGACCGCCGGCCAAATCCACCAGCGCGGGCGCGCTGCCTTTGTACGGGACGTGCGCCATCTGGACACCGGTCATCGTCTTGAACAACTCGGCGGACAAATGAATCGACGTGCCATTGCCCGACGATGCGAAGTTGAGCTTGCCGGGATTGGCCTTGCCGTAGGCGATCAACTCCTGCACCGACTTCACCGGCAGCCCCGGAGTGACGACCAGCACGTTGGGGACGCCGGCCACCAGGATCACCGGCGCGAAATCGCGAACGTGGTCGTACGGCATCTTCGCGTACAGGCTCGCGTTGATCGCGTGGGTGCCGACCGTGCCCATCAGCAGCGTGTAGCCATCCGGCGGGGACTTGGCGACCAGATCCGCGCCGATGTTGCCGCCGGCGCCTGCCCGGTTGTCGACGACCACGGGTTGGCCCATCGACTCGGTCAGCTTTTGCGCGACCGCGCGTGCCAGGATGTCCGTCGTGCCGCCCGCGGGAAAGGGGACGACGAGACGAATCGGTTTCGCGGGGTACGTCGTTTGCGCATGCGCAAGCGCTGCGAATCCGGCAATCGCGATGGACGCCATCGCGCGAAGCAGCAGGCCTTTCATGGCATTCCTCCGATGGCCGCCCGTAGCGGCAACTCTAGTGGTCGAACGGTATTCCTCTAGTCCACTTTCGCGCCGGACGCTTTCACGATCCGCGCGTATTTCGCGAGCTCGCGCGCGATCATTTGCGCGAATTGTTCGGGCGTGTTGGGCGCGGGCTCCGCGCCGTCGGCCATCAGCTTCGCCCGCACGTCGGGCGCGTTCAGGATCCTGGCCACGTCGGCGTTCCACTTCGCGATGATCGCGGGCGGCGTGCCGGCCGGCGCAAAGAAGCCGTACCACGTCGAGATGTCGAAGCCGGGCAGCCCGGCCTCGGCCATCGTCGGCAGTTCGGGCACGAGCTTGGACCGCTCGGCGGTCGTCACCGCGAGTGCCTTCAGCTTGCCAGCCTTCACCTGCGCCATCGCGTTGGCAAGGTTGTCGAACATGAATTGCGTGTCGCCGGCGAGCAGCGCCTGCGTGGCCGGCGCGCCGCCCTTGAACGGCACGTGCACGGCATCGGTCCCGGTCTCGACCTTGAACAGCTCGCCGGCGAGATGCCCGGCGCTGCCGTTGCTGCCGGAACCGAACGCCAGCTTGCCCGGATTCGCTTTCGCGTATGCGATGAATTCCTTCACGTTGTTGACCGGCGATGCGGCGTTGACGACGAGCACGTTTGGCGTGACCGCGATCAGCGTGATCGGTGCGAAATCCTTGGCCGCGTCGTAGGGCATCTTCGCGTACAGGCTCGGATTGACCGCATGCGTCGACAGTGCCCCGAGCAGGATCGTGTAGCCATCGGGCGGCGACTTGGCAACGAAATCCGCGCCGATGTTGCCGCCCGCGCCCGGCTTGTTCTCTACAACCACCGATTGTCCCCATGCATCGGTCAGTTTCTGCGCGATCAGCCGCCCGGCGATGTCGAGCGAGCCGCCGGGCGGGAAGGGCACCACCATTTTGACGGGCTTGCTAGGATAGTTCTGGGCCTGGGCGACAGACCAGGACAGCGCCGCCGCACCCGCCGCGGCCATGAGGAACGCGAGCCGAAAATAAAGGGAAACAGGGTGTAACAGGATGCGCACTGGGGAACTCCGGAAAAGGCTCGGACGTCCGACCCATTCTAGCAGCGCACCGACCCGAACCGTTTCGCCCGGAGGCGGTGTTTGGAGGAAGATCGGCCTGCGCGCATAATTAAGGTTTGTCCCGCGTCGCGTCAGCGCGCCTTGCAAAGAGCACGCATGCCGGTCGCCCGTGACCGAACGGCTGCCGGAATTCAACCGATGACCATTAAATGAACAAAGCCATCATTGGAACCATTGTTGTCGTGGGCGTCCTCGGCGCCGCGGCAGGTGGCTATTGGTTCGGCACGCAGAAGACGGCGGCACCGGTGCAGGCGAGCGGAAGTGCCGGCGGTGCAGCGCAGGGTGCGGTCAAAGGGAGCGCCGGCCAAGGCCAGGCGACCGTTGTTTCGGTCGAGGCGATCAAGGTCGTGACAGCCCCCATTCCGCAGGTCATCACGACGGTCGGCAGCCTTCGCTCCGATGAATCGATTACGTTGCGGCCGGAAAGCGCCGGACGGATCAGCGCGATTACGTTCCAGGAGGGCCAGCGCGTCGCGAAAGGCGTGCCGCTGGTGACGCTCGATCCCGCGATTCCACGCGCAGAGCTCGAGCAGGCCAAGGCCAATTACGTGCTGGCGAAACAGAAATTCGACCGTGCTGTCGATCTCGCCAAGCGCAACTTCATTTCCGGACAAGCCAAGGACGAGGCGGAGAACAACGTCAAGGTGGCCGAGGCCTCGGTGCAGCTGGCCGAGGCCAAGCTCGCGAAGACCGATATCCGTGCCCCGTTCTCCGGGATCATCGGCTTGCGATCGGTTTCGGTCGGCGACTATGTCAAGGAAGGCGCGGACCTGGTCAACCTCGAGGCGATCGACCCGCTCAAGGTCGACTTCCGCGTTCCGGAGACGTACCTGGGCCAGGTGCAGGTAGGGCAGTCGCTGCAGATCACGCTCGACGCGCTGCCGGGCAAGACGTACCAGGGCAAGGTGACCGCGGTGAATCCGCTGATCGACGCCGCCGGCCGCTCGATCATCATCCGTGCGCAGGTAGGCAATCAGGACACGACGTTGCGGCCCGGCATGTTCGCCCGCGTGAAGCTGATCACGCGCGCCGAACGCGACGCCATGATGCTGCCCGAAGAAGCGCTGGTGCCGCAAGGCTCCGACAAATACGTGTTCCGGGTCACCGATGGCAAGGTGACGCGGGTCAAGGTGGAGACCGGCCAGCGGCGCGACGGCAAGGTCGAGATCGTGAATGGCGTCAACAAGGACGACGTCATCGTCACCGCCGGCCAGCTCAAGCTGCGCGATGGCGTATCGGTGCGCGTGGCGGGCGCCGAGACGCCAGTTCCCGCTGCGAGCATGACGCCCATGAGCGCACCGACGTCGATGATCGAATCCTCCGGCGGACTCGTGACACCGGCCAACGCGCAGCCCTCTCGGCGCGGCCCGAAGTCCTGACGGAGCCCGCGTGAGGCACGAGGTGAATTCATGACCCTGCCCGAGATCTGCATCAAGCGGCCGGTGTTCGCGACGGTGCTGTCGCTCATTATTCTGCTGATCGGATTGATCTCCTACCAGCGGCTGTCAGTGCGCGAATATCCGCGGATCGACGAGCCGGTCGTCAGCGTCAGCACGGTGTACCGCGGTGCTTCGGCCGAGGTCGTCGAGTCGCAGGTCACCAAGATCCTCGAGGATTCGCTGTCCGGCATCGAAGGCGTCGAGCTGATGACGTCGCAAAGCCGACCGGAGCGAAGTCTGATCAACGTGCGCTTCAAGCTGGCGCGCAGTCCCGATTCGGCGGCTGCCGACGTGCGCGACAAGGTCTCGCGCGTGCGCGCCAAGCTTCCGGACGAGGTCGACGAGCCTGTGATCGCCAAGGTCGAGGCCGACTCGCAGCCGATCATCTATATTGCCGTCGAGGCTGGCTCGCTGTCGACGCTCGAGGCTACCGATTACGTCAATCGTTACATCAAGCCGCGGATGTCGGTGCTTCCGGGCGCCGCCGACGTGCGCATTTTCGGCGAACGGCAGGTGTCGATGCGCATCGATCTCGATCGCACCCGCCTTGCCGCGTACAAACTCACGGTGCAGGATGTCGAGGACGCGCTTCGCCGGCAGAATGCGGAAATCCCGGCGGGCCGCATCGAGTCGACCGCACGGGAGTTCACGGTCGTCGCGGAAACCGACGTGCAGACGCCGGAGCAATTCGGCCGCATCATCGTTGCCAACGCCGGCGGCCTCCCGGTGCGCATTCGCGACGTCGGGAGCGCCGCTGTCGGGCCGCTCGATGAGCGGGTGATTTCGCGCTACAACGGCAAGCCGTCGCTGAATATCGGCGTCATCAAGCAAGCCGTCGCCAATCCGCTCGAGCTCTCGCAAGGGGTGCGTGCCGAAGTCGTCAAGATCAACGAGAATCTCCCGTCGGGGATGAAGCTCATCGTTGCGTACGACACGTCGGTGTTCATCGATCGCTCGATCTCGTCGGTGTTCGAGACGATCGTCGAAGCCATCGTCCTCGTCGTGCTCGTCATCTTCTTCTTCCTGCGCAGCCTGCGCGCGACGGTCATTCCGATCGTCACGATCCCGGTATCGCTGATCGGCGCGTTCGGGCTGATGTATTTCTTCGGATTCACCGTCAACACGCTGACGCTGCTCGCGATGGTGCTGGCGATCGGCCTCGTCGTCGACGATGCGATCGTCGTCCTGGAGAACATCTTTCGCCATATCGAGGAAGGGATGCCGAGGCGGGAGGCGGCGATGCAAGGCTCGCGCGAGATCGCCTTCGCCGTCATTGCAATGACGCTGACGCTTGCGTCGGTGTTCGCACCGCTCGCGTTCGCGACGGGCCGCACAGGACGGTTGTTCATCGAGTTCGCGTTGACGCTCGCGGGCGCGGTGATGGTCTCCGGGTTCATGGCGCTTACGCTGACGCCGATGATGTGCTCGCTGTTGCTTCGGCATGAGACCAAGCACTCGTGGCTCTACAACAAGATCGAGGCGGGCTTCGAGGCCTTCATCCACGGGTACCGGCGGCTGCTTGGTGCCGCGCTGCGAAACCGCTGGGTGGTCGTACTGGGCTGGGTGATCACACTCGGCGTCGGCGCCACGTTCTTCATGATGTTGAAATCGGAGCTTTCGCCGGTCGAGGACCGCGGCGTGGTATTCGGCCTCGTGACGGCGCCGCAGGGCTCGACGCCGCAGTTCACCGCGGATCAGCTGAAGCCCATCGAGGAGTTCTACAAGCAGATTCCGGAAGCCTATGCGTACACGTCGATCTCGGGCTTCCCGACGGTGGTCGACGGCAACGCGGTGCTGCGCCTGAAACCGTGGGAAGAACGCACGCGGAAGCAGCAGCAGATCACCGAAGAACTGCGGCCAAAGATGCAGTCGATTCCCGGTGCGCTCGCGTTTCCGCTCAATCCGCCATCGCTCGGGCAGAGCTTCCGGTCGACGCCCGTCGAGTACGTCATCATGGCGCAGGTTCCCTACGCAGAGCTGCAGCGGCTGGTCGACCGCTTCCTGGACGAGGCGCGCAAGAATCCCGGTGTGCAGAACCTGCAGATCGACCTGCGGCTCAACACGCCGGAGGTGCGCGTCAACATCAACCGCGACAAGCTGGGCGACATCGGCGTGAACGTCGACACGGTCGGCCGCACGCTGGAAACGATGCTCGGGGGCCGCCAGGTCACGCGCTTCAAGCGCGATGGCGAGCAGTACGACGTGATCGTCCAGGTCGCGCCGGTCGATCGCACGACGCCAGCGGATATCAGCGATATCTACGTGCGCGCCCGCGACGGCAGCATGACGCAGCTCGCGAATCTCGTCGAGGTCAAGGAAGGCGTTGCGCCGCAGTCGCTCAATCACTTCCAGCGGCTGCGTGCGGTCAAGATCACCGGCACGTTGGCCCCCGGCTACTCGATCGACGAAGCGCTGAAAGCGTTCGACGAGGCCGCCAAAGTCACGCTCGGCGCGGCGGCGCAGACCGGTCTTGACGGGCAATCGCGCGAATTCCGCGCGTCCGGCAGCGAAATCTACTTCGTCTTCGTGCTCGCGCTCATGTTCATCTATCTCGTCCTCGCGGCGCAATTCGAGAGCTTCATCTCGCCCTTCGTCATCATGCTGTCGGTTCCGCTGTCGATGACCGGCGCACTGTTCGCGTTGTGGGCCACGGGAGGCACGCTCAACATCTACAGTCAGGTGGGCCTCATCACGCTGGTCGGCCTCATTACCAAGCACGGCATCCTCATCGTGGAATTTTCCAACCAGTTGCGGGCGAAGGGCGAGGACATGATGTCGGCGGTCATCGATTCGGCCACGCTGCGCTTGCGCCCGATCCTGATGACCACCGGCGCGATGGTGCTCGGCTCGGTCCCGCTGGCACTGGCAGCCGGCGCCGGCGCCGAATCCCGGACGCAGATCGGCTGGGTCATCGTCGGCGGCATGTCGTTCGGCACGCTGCTGACGCTGTTCGTCGTGCCCGTGGCGTATACGCTGCTGGCGGGCAAGGCGCACATCGAGGCCCACGGCATCGACGTGGAGCATCCGCCGCAGGTCCCCGTCACGCCGCAACCGGGCCACGCGGACTGAGACGCCTCGCGATCGGGTTCTGCAACGGCGGCGGCGGGGAGACCTGCCGCCGTTGTCATATTTGACATAGAATCGTCACCCACAAGAGGCAGACTGCCCGATCGATCGATCTTCGAGGAGGATTCATGAGGCATTCCATTCCCGGCTTTGCGCGCGTTGCGCTGGCCGTCATGCTCGCTGTTGCCGCGACGGCCGCGCAGGCCGTCACCGAAATCCAGTGGTGGCACGCACAGACCGGAGGCAACAACGACAAGATCAACGCGCTCGCCAAGCGCTTCAACGAGAGCCAGAGCGACTACAAGGTCACGGCGGTCTACAAAGGCAGCTACCCCGAGGCGATGGCTGCGGCGATTGCCGCTTATCGCGCAGGCAACGCTCCGCACATCCTTCAGGTATTCGAAGTAGGCACCGCGACGATGATGGCCGCCAAGGGTGCGATCAAGCCGGTCTATGAAGTGATGGCCGAGGCCGGAGAGAAGTTCGACCCGAAGGCGTATGTGCCCGCCGTAGCCGGCTATTACACGAATCCCAAGGGACAGATGCTGTCGTTGCCGTTCAACAGCTCAACGACGGTGTTCTGGTACAACAAGGACGCGTTCGAGAAAGCAGGTCTCGATCCCAATCGGCCGCCGCAGACATGGCCCGAGGTCGTCGCGGCGATGGCCAAGCTCAAGGCCTCCGGTCATGCCTGTCCGTTCACGACGGGCTGGCAGACCTGGACGCAGCTCGAGAGCTTCTCCGCGTGGCACAACGTGCCGTTTCTCACCAAGGAAAACGGCTTCGCCGGCTCCGACGCCCAACTCGTGTTCAACGGGCCGGTTCAGATCCGCCATATCGAGAACATGCAGGATTGGATCAAGAAGGGCTACTTCGTCTACGGCGGCCGCAAGAACGAGCCCGAGGCCAAGTTCTACAGCGGCGAGTGCGCGATGATGACGACCTCGTCCGCGGCCTACGCGACGATCAAGCAACAGGCCAAGTTCAAGTTCGCCGAGTCGACGCTGCCATACTACGCCGACGTGCAGGGCGCGCCGCAGAACACGATCATCGGCGGCGCCAGCCTCTGGGTGATGGGTGGCAAGAAGAAAGAAGAATATAAGGCCGTGGCCAAGTTCTTCACGTTCCTTTCGCAGCCGGACGTCGCGGCGGAATTTTCGCAGGCGACTGGCTACTTGCCGATCACGATGGCTGCGTACGAGCTGACCAAGAAGTCCGGCTTCTACGAGAAGAATCCGGGGACCGATGTCGCAGTCCAGCAAATGATCGTCAAGACGACCAGCAACTCGCGCGGCGTTCGCGCGGGCAACATGCCGCAGATCCGCGATGCGATGGACGAGGAGCTCGAAGCGGTCTGGGCAGGCAAGAAGACCGCGAAGCAGGGCCTCGACGACGCCGTCAAGCGCGGCAACGAGATCATCGACCGGTTCAACAGGGCCAACAAGGGTTAGGGCGTCGCCGTGGGCGACGCACTAACTCGCCAGGATGAGCGTCGCGCGGCGATGCTCATCCTGGCGGGCCGCGAGGGCTTCGCGAGATCCTTCGGCTACATCAAACGCTAGTGCCTTCCCGACCTTCCATCTGAGATGGAGAAGCGAGCCCGTTTCGAATCCCGGTGGCTGCCGTACGCGCTGATCGCGCCGCAGCTCATCGTCACGATCGTCTTCTTCTTCCTGCCGGCATCGCAGGCGCTGTACCAGTCGTTGCTGGTGCAGGATGCGTTCGGCACCAACACGGAATTCGTGTGGTTCGAGAATTTCCGGGATCTGTTCCGCAACGACGACTACCTCGCATCATTCCGCGTGACCGCGGTGTTCTCGGTGCTGGTCGCGGCGCTCGGGCTGTCGCTGTCGCTCGTGCTCGCGGTGCTCGCCGACCGCGTCATACGCGGCGCCACCGCCTACAAGACGCTGCTGATCTGGCCCTACGCGGTCGCCCCCGCGATCGCCGCGATCCTGTGGCTGTTCCTGTTCAATCCGACGCTTGGCGTCGTCGCGCACTGGCTGAAGGGGCTCGGGATTGCATGGGACCCGCTGCTCGACGGCAACGATGCACTGATCATGGTCGTCATCGCGGCGGTGTGGAAGCAGATCAGTTACAACTTCCTGTTCTTCCTCGCCGGTCTGCAGTCGATTCCCAAGTCGCTGATCGAGGCGGCGGCCATCGATGGCGCCGGACCCGTCAAGCGCTTCGTCACGATCGTGTTTCCGCTGCTCTCCCCGACGCTGTTCTTCCTGCTCGTCGTCAACATCGTCTATGCGTTCTTCGACACGTTCGGGATCATCGACGCAGCGACAAGCGGCGGGCCCGCGCAGGCGACCAACATCCTGGTCTACAAGGTGTACGCGGACGGCTTCAAGGGGCTCGACCTCGGCGGATCGGCTGCCCAGTCGGTCGTGCTGATGTTCATCGTCATCAGCCTGACCGTCGCGCAGTTCCGGTTCGTCGAGAAGAAGGTTCAATACTGATGAGCGCGGTTCCCGACGTTCGGAAGACGCTAGTGCGCCTGCCCTTTCTCGTGCGCATGGTGCTTCTCCCCTTCACAAGGAAGAAGGGCACACCCGAGGGAATGATCGAGCGGCGGCCGCTGCTGACGTTTTTCACGCACGCGATCCTGTGGATCGGCATAGCGATCGTTGCCTTGCCTGTCTACATCACGTTCGTTGCGTCGACGCTCGCGGCCGACGAAGTGCTGCAGTCGCCGATGCCGCTCCTGCCGGGCACGCACCTCATCGAGAATTACCGCAAGGTGCTGGGCGAGGGCGCGTCGACCAACGTCACGAGTGCCCCGGTCGGCCGGATGATGGTCAACAGCCTCGTGAGCGCGCTGGTGATCGCGTTCGGGAAGATCGCAATATCGCTGCTGTCGGCGTTCGCGATTGTCTACTTCCGTTTCCGTTTTCGCGCATTGGTGTTCTGGATGATCTTCGTGACGCTGATGCTGCCGGTCGAAGTACGCATCCTGCCCACGTACAAAGTGGTCTCCGACCTCGGGATGCTCGACTCCTATGCCGGGCTTACCATTCCGTTGATTGCCTCGGCCACCGCCACATTCCTGTTCCGCCAATTCTTCCTGACGATCCCGGACGAGCTGGCCGAAGCGGCCCGCATGGACGGCGCCGGCCCGATGCGGTTCTTCTGGGATGTCGTCGTGCCGCTCTCGCGGCCGAACATCGCCGCGCTGTTCGTGATCCTGTTCATCTACGGATGGAACCAGTACCTGTGGCCGCTCCTCGTGACTACGCAGGAGACGATGTATACGGTGGTGATCGGCATCAAGCGGATGATCGCCGGAGGCGATGCCGCGACCGAGTGGAATCTCGTCATGGCCACGGCGATGCTCGCGATGCTGCCACCGGCGCTGGTCGTGCTGTTGATGCAAAAGTGGTTCGTGAAAGGCCTCGTGGATACTGAGAAATGAGTGAAAAATGAGGCAGCGATAATGGCCGAAGATCCGCGCGCATCGATTCCCTACGACTGGGGCCGGGACCGCGATGTGCTGCTGCGCCTCCTTTCGGTGACGGCGTCGCTGGCAGGCCTGTGCATCGCGGCGCTGGGCTTCATCGAATACGGGACGCCGGAGGCCGCCTATCGTACATACGCGGACGAGGTCATCGCGTTCGACGCACTGCTGTTCGTATGCTGCGTCTATCTCATCCTGTGGGCGCTGCGCACGTCGTCGCTTCCGCGTGCACGCATGCTCTCGAAGCTTGTCGATATCGTATTCCTCGTCGCGCTCACGACCATGCTCCTCGCGTCGGGCTACATCGTCTACTGGGTGTTCTAGCATGAACCATCCCCCCACGCTCGCTCCGCTCGCTGCCTCCCAGGCCCTTCCCGACTGATATGGCCAAAGTCGAACTGCGCGACGTACGCAAGAGCTACAGCGAGCTCGAGGTCATCCACGGCGTCTCCACGGACGTGGCCGATGGCGAGTTCATCGTCATCGTCGGCCCTTCCGGCTGCGGCAAGTCGACGTTGCTGCGGATGGTCGCGGGGCTCGAGGCGATCACGGCGGGCGAGATCGTGATCGGCGACCGCGTGGTGAACACCCTCGAGCCCAAGGACCGCGACATCGCCATGGTGTTCCAGAACTACGCGCTGTATCCGCACATGAGCGTGTTCGACAACATGGCGTACGGCCTCAAGATCCGCGGCTTCACGAAGGACGACATCAAGGCGCGCGTCGATCGCGCCGCCGGCATCCTCGAGCTGGGACCGTTGCTCGAGCGCAAGCCGCGGCAGCTTTCCGGCGGACAGCGTCAGCGGGTGGCGATGGGCCGTGCGATCGTGCGCGAGCCGGCCGTCTTCCTCTTCGACGAGCCGCTGTCCAACCTCGACGCGAAGCTGCGCGTGCAGATGCGCTTCGAGATCCAGAAGCTGCATCGGCGGCTCAAGACGACGAGCCTGTACGTCACGCACGACCAAGTCGAGGCGATGACGCTCGCGCACAGGATGATCGTCATGAACGCGGGACGGGCCGAGCAGATCGGAACGCCGATG
>Ga0207689_10000312_pt1 | contig 44850 bp, 29 predicted proteins | sample KBSMisM52_FD_184312 | JGI IMG/M metagenome (GOLD analysis project Ga0207689, IMG submission 184312) | Miscanthus rhizosphere microbial communities from Kellogg Biological Station, Michigan, USA - KBS Miscanthus M5-2 (SPAdes) (version 2) | ecosystem: Host-associated > Plants > Roots >...
CCCGGGCCTGGCCTGAACGGCCGGCCCTCCTCCTCTACTTCCGGAAATCGGCCACCCGCCACCCGCGCCCGAAGCGAGATCCACCCATCGGTGAAGCGTGCTGCTCGATCGGATCGGGACGGCAGGGCGCCCTGTTTTGCGCAAGTAAAGGAGGAGGGCCGGCCGTTCAGGCCGGGCCCGGGGGACATGGAGCAAAACAGGGCGCCCTGCCGTCCCGATCCGTGCGGACAACATCCTCGAGTTCGCGCACACCACCGGCGTGGACGATCAAACGTGCAGCAGCAGGTGCTCACGCTCCCAGGGCGAGATCACCTTCATGAACTCGTCGTGCTCGGTTTCCTTGACCTCGCTGTAGATGGTCACGAACTCGGGGCCGAGGACCTCGCGCAGGTCGTCGGCTTCGCGCAGGAGCTGCAGCGCCTTGTCGAGGCTGCGCGGCAGCTCGTGGTCGGCGTCGTACGCGTTGCCGGTGCACTCGGGGCCGGGCTCGATGCGCTTCTGGATGCCGAGCCAGCCGCACGCGAGCGTCGCGGCGATCGCGACGTAGGGATTGGCATCGGCGCCGATGACGCGGTTCTCGACCCGCCGCGCTGCCGGCGCCGCGATCGGCGCACGGATGCCGACGGTGCGGTTGTCGCGACCCCACTGCAGGTTGATCGGCGCTGCGCTGAAGCGCGCGAGCCGCCGGTAGCTGTTGACGTAGGGCGCGAAGAGGGCCGTCGCCGCCGGGGCGTAGCGCTGCAGGCCGCCGATGAACCACTGGAACTCGCGGCTCGGCGAACCGTCCGGCCGGCTGAACAGGTTGGCGCCGGTCGCCTTGTCGACGATGCTCTGATGGACATGCATCGCGCTGCCCTGCTCGCCCGCGATCGGCTTGGCCATGAACGTCGCGAACATGCCGTGGCGGAGCGCCGCTTCGCGCACCGTGCGCTTGAAGAAGAACACCTCGTCGGCGAGCGCGGTCGGATCGCCGTGGAAGAAGTTGATCTCCATCTGGCCGGCGCCGGTCTCGTGGATCAGCGTGTCGACCGTCAGTTCCATCTGCTCGCAGTACGCGTAGATGTCCTCGAACAGAGGATCGAACTCGTTGACGGCGTCGATCGAGTACGACTGGCGCGACGTCTCCGGGCGGCCGCTGCGGCCGACCGGCGCCTGCAGCGGCATGTCGGGGTCGCTGTTGCGCGAGACGAGATAGAACTCGACCTCGGGTGCGACCACCGGCAGCCAGCCCGCGCCCTCGAACACCTTGCAGACGCGGCGCAGCACCGAGCGCGGCGCGAACGGCACGAGCTTGCCCGCGGCGTCGTAGCAGTCGTGGATCACCTGCGCGGTCGGGTCGGTCGCCCACGGCACGATGCGAACCGTCGTCGGATCGGGGCGCAGGTGCATGTCGGGATCGGTGTCGTGGATGACGTCCCAGTAGGGGCCGCCGCGCGGCACCTCGCCGGTCACGCTGAGCGCGACCGTGCCTTCGGGCAGCCGCATGCCGCGCTCCTCGGTGAAGCGCTCGCGCGGCAGGATCTTGCCGCGGGCGACGCCGGTGAGGTCGGGCACGAGGCACTCGACCTCGGTCACCCCGTGCGAATCGAGCCAGCGCTCGAGGTCGCTGAACGTCTGCACCTCAGGCCGTCGCATGCTCTTCCTTGATCGAGACCTGCTCGCGCGACGTCGCCCCGCGGTAGGCGCGCACCGCGTCGCCGAACGCGCCGAGCAGACGCATCGACACCGGGTTGTCTTCGGCGTTCCACTCGGGATGCCATTGCACGGCGAGCGCGAACCCGAGCGCGTCGCGGACCGAGAACGCCTCGACGAGTCCGTCGGGCGCGCGTGCCTCGACCTGCAATCGCGAAGCGAGCCGGTTGATGCCCTGGCCGTGCAGCGAGTTCACCGCGATGCGGTCGACCTCGAGCAGCCGTGCGAGCACGCCGCCGGGCTCGATGAAGACGTCGTGCGCGACCTGGTACTGCACCTCGACCGGGTCGTCGTCGCGGTCGCGGTGATCGGCGAAGCCCTGCACCTGATGCACCGCCTGGTGCAGGGTCCCGCCGAGCGCGACGTTGGCTTCCTGGAAGCCGCGGCAGATCGCGAACAGAGGCATGCCGCGCGCGAGCACCTTCGGGATGATCGGCAGGATCCAGGCGTCGCGCGTCGGATCGAGCGGCAGCGATTCGTCGAGCACGGTCTCGTCGTAGTGCTGCGGATGGACGTTCGAAGGCGACCCCGTGAGCAGCAGCCCGTGCGCGACGTCGAGCAGCGCATCGACGTCGGGGGGCGCGACGCTCGGGACGATCAGCGGCTGGCAACCGGAGATGCGCACCGCGTCGAGGTATTTCGATGCGGCGACGTGATAGCAGAGCTCGCCGAGCATGCGGTTGCACGCCGGCACGAGAACGAGCGGGCGCGCATCCCCCGGGACGAGGACGCGCGGTGCGTGTTCGGACGTTGCGGCCATGGCACTGGCGAGCATTCCTCATGCCCGCGTCGACCGCAGTCGGACGACGCCGCGCGTGGCCGTCAGGACGATTCGAGCGCGAGGTCGAAGTGCTCGACGTGCGGCGGGCTCGCCAAGTACGGCCCGATGTGCGAGCGCCACTCGGCAAAGAGCGGCCCCTGGCGGAAGTCGACGGTGTGGTTCTCGATCGCGTGCCACCAGATCATCAGCAGATAGCGATCCGGCGACTCGATGCCGCGCTGCACCTGGTGCGCGATGTAGCCGGTGGCGCGCGGCAGCACGGTCTCGAGGCCGCGCTGGATCGCCGCCTCGAACTCGGCGTTGGCTCCGGACGTGATGCGGATGTCGGCGACTTCGAGAATCATGGCGGCCTCGCGCGGTCTGGCTCGCGCCAGTCTACGCCGCGGTTCAGACGCCGAGCGTCTTCAGCAGCGCGTCGCGGTCGGCTTCGAGCTCGGCCGATGTCCCGGCGAGGACGACGCGGCCTTTCTCGAGGACGACGGCGTCGTCGGTGTGGGCGAGCACGGCGTGCGCGTTGCGATCGACGATCAGCGCCGCGATGCCGCTGGCGCGGATCGTCGCGATCGTTCGCCAGATCTCGGCGACGACGAGCGGCGCCAGCCCTTCGGTCGCCTCGTCGAGGATCAAGAGCAGCGGGTTGGTGAGCAGCGCGCGGCCGATCGCGAGCATCTGCTGCTCGCCGCCAGAGAGCTGCTGGCCGCCGTGGTCGAGCCGCTCGGCGAGGCGCGGGAACGTCGCGAGGACGCGCTCGAGCGTCCACTCGCGGCGACCGTCGGCGCCGGCGCGCGCGCACATGACGAGGTTCTCGCGCACCGAGAGGTTCGCGAAGATGCCGCGGCCCTCGGGGACGTAGCCGACACCGAGGCGCGCCATCCGTTCGGGTGCGGCGCCGGTCGTGGCAGCGCCCTGCCAGGCGACGCTGCCGCCGCTCGCGCGCACGTAGCCGAGCACGGTGCGGATCAGCGTCGTCTTGCCCATGCCGTTCCTGCCGAGCAGCCCGAGCGAGCGGCCGCTCTTGACTTGCAGGCCGACGCCGCGCAGGACGTGGCTGTCGCCGTAGCGCGCGTGCAGGTCGACGACGTCGAGAAGCGTGGTCATCGCCCGGCGCCCTCGCCGAGATAGGCGACCTGGACGGCGCGATCGGTGCGGATCCGCTCCGGCGTGTCGCTCGCGATGACCTGGCCGTTGACCATCACGGTGATGCGGTCGGCGACCTTGAACACCGCGTCCATGTCGTGCTCGATCAGCAGGATCGCGTGGTCGTCCTTCAGCGCGACGAGGAGGTCGAGCATGCGCCCGGTCTCTTCGGCGCCCATGCCCGCGAGCGGCTCGTCGAGAAGAAGCGCGCGCGGCGACGTCGCCAGGCACATCGCGATCTCGAGCTGGCGCTTGGCGCCGTGGCTGAGCGTCGCGGCGACGCGGCGTGCGTCGCCGTCGAGGCCGGCGGCGGCGAGCACGCGCTGCGCGATCTCGACGCCGCGCGCGTCGCGTGCTGCCGGCTGCCAGACGCGCCACGCGTGCGGCGCGTTCGCCTGCGTCGCGAGACGACAGTTCTCGAGCACGCTGAACTCGCCGAAGATGGTCGTGCGCTGGTAGCTGCGGCCGATGCCGGCGCGCGCACGCCGCGGCTGCGACCAGCGCGTGACGTCGTCGCCGGCGAAGCGCACGCTCCCTGCGCTCGGCGCGAGCTCGCCCGAGAGCATGTTGACGAGCGTCGACTTGCCGGCGCCGTTGGTGCCGATGACGGCGTGGATCTCGCCGATGCAGACGTCGAGCGTCACGCCGTCGACCGCGGCGAGGCCGCGAAAGCGCCGGCCGAGCCGGATCGCTTCGAGCAGCGGTCGCGCCGCGCTGTCGGCGCGCGGCGCCGCGACTTCGGCGAGGACTGCGCTCATGCGGCGTTCCGCGCGGCGCGCGCGGCGCGCTCGCGCGCGAGCGCGCGCAGCTGCGCGCCGATGCCGATCAGGCCGCGCGGCAGCGCGGCGACGAAGGCGATGATCGTGAGCCCGAGCGTGAGCTGCCAGTGCGGCGCGAGCGGGCCGAGCAGCGCCTCCGACTGGAACAGCTCCTTCAGCAGCGTGAACGTGACGGCGCCGAGCACCGCGCCGCGCAGGCTGCCGATGCCGCCGAAGATCAGCATCAGCAGCACCGCGCCCGACTCGTGCCACGACAGCAGCTCGGGGTTGACGGCACCGTCCTTGACCGCGAGCAGGAAGCCGGCGAGCCCAGCGAGCGCGCCGGCGACGACGAACGCGGCGAGCTTGTACGGCGTCGTCGCGAAGCCCGCGGCGCGCATCCGCTGCTCGTTGACGCGGATGCCGGCGAGCGCATGGCCGAAGCGCGACGCGAGCAGCATCGCGATGAACGCGTACGTGAAGGCGAGCGCGACGAGGACGGCGTAGTAGAGCGCGGCGCGATTGCCGAGGTCGACGAGCGTCGTTGAGCCGATGGCGAGCGTCGGCTTGGCGTAGAGGAAGATGCCGTCGCTGCCGCCGGCGGCCTTGGTGTCGTGGACGACGAAGTACGCCATCTGCGCGAACGCCAGCGTGACCATGATGAAGTAGACGCCGCGCGTGCGCAGGCTGAGCGCGCCGACGACGACGGCGTATGCGGCCGCGGCGGCGACCGCGAGCGGCAGCAGCCACGCCAGCGAGGCGCCGTCGCTGCCCGAGCCGAGCACCGTCGCGTACGCGCCGATGCCGAGGAACGCGGCGTGGCCGAGGCTGACGAGCCCGGTCGCGCCGACGAGGAGCTCCAGGCTGAGCGCGAAGATCGCGTAGACCGCGATGCGCAGCACGAGGTCCTGCCCGTAAGGCGAGACGAAGAACGGCAGCGCGGCGACGACGAGCGCGGCGGCCGCGGGGACGAGCCAGCCGCCGGGCTCGCGTCGTGCGATGTCGGGCAGCGCGCCGACGTCGGCGACGCTGTCGACGACCGCCGTGCCCGCGACGGCGTCAGAAGCCACGCTTCATCAGCCCTTCGGGCCGCCAGATCAGCACGATCGCCATCAGCAGGTAGATGCCGACGCCGCTCCACTCGGCGAAGAAGACCTTGCCGAAGGTGTCGACGAAGCCGACCAGGAGCGAAGCGATGAGCGCGCCGGTGATCGAGCCGATGCCGCCGATGACGACGACGACGAAGCAGATGATGAGCACGCTCGCGCCCATGTTCGGATACACCGACGAGAGCGGCGCCGCGATCATGCCGGCGAGGGCAGCGAGCGCGACGCCGCCGGCGAAGACGATGCGATAGAGGCGCCGGATGTCGACGCCGAGGCCGCGCACCATGTCGCGGTTGCTCGCGCCGGCGCGGATCATCATGCCGAGCCGCGTCTTCTGCACGACGGCGTAGAGCGCGAGCGCGACGACGAGGCACGCCGCCGATGCGAAGACGCGGTACCACGGGTACTCCATCAGGGAGCCGAGGCGAAAGCCGCCGCCGAGCCACGACGGCGCCGGCACGCCGTGGACGTCGTTGCCGACGAGGATCGAGCGCAGCTCCTCGAAGACGAGGATGAGCGCGTAGGTCAGCAGCACCTGCTGGAGGTGGTCGCGCTCGTAGAGGAAGCTGAAGAACGCCCACTCGAGCAGGTAGCCGAAGATCGCGGCGAGCGCGACGCCGGCGACGAGCCGCGTCACGAACCAGTCGCCGAACCAGGGCGCGAGCGCGAACGCGAGGTACGCGCCGAGCATGTAGAAGCTGCCGTGCGCGAGGTTGATGACGCCCATGATCCCGAAGATCAGCGTCAGACCGCTCGCGACGAGGAAGAGCAGCAGCCCGTACTGGACCGCGTTCAGGCACTGGACGAGGAAGGTGGCGAGATCCATCGTCTTCGCTTCAGTGCGTGCGAGGTGACGCGGCGGCGGCAGCCGCCACGCGAACGACGATCGGCCCTACAGCTTGCAGCCGCGCGCCGGGTCGGCGAGCGCCTTCACCGCGACCGAGCGGAACTCGTTGTTGTTGCCCTTGACCTCGCGCAGATACATGTCCTGCACCGGGTTGCCGGCGGCCGAAAGCGTGAACTTGCCGCGCGGGCTGTCGACCGCGGTCTTCCGCATCGCGGCGCTCAGCTGGTCGCGCTTCGAAAGATCGCCGCCGACTGCCTTGAGGCCGTTGGCGAGGATCTGCGCGGCGTCGTAGCCCTGCACCGCGTAGACGTCGGGCTGCGACTTGTAGGCGATCGCGTAGGCCTTGCGGAACGCGTTGTTCTTCGCCGTGTCGAGATTGTCGGCGTAGTGCAGCGTGGTCAGCATGTTCTGCGCCGAAGCGCCCTGCGCCTCGAGCGTGCCGTCGGTGAGGAAGCCCGGGCCGTAGAGCGGGATCGTCTTGTTGAGGCCCGCCGCGGCGTAGTCCTTGACGAACTTGACCGCACCGCCGCCGGCGAAGAACGCGTAGACGGCGTCGGGCTTCTGCGCCGCGATCTCGGTGAGCAGCGCCTGGAACTCGACGTTCGGGAACGGCAGCGTCAAGTCCTTGATCACCTTGCCGCCGCCCTTCTCGAGACCTTCGGTGAAGCCTTTCGTCGACTCGGCGCCTGCCGCGTACGCCCAGGTGATCGTCATTGCGCGCTTGACCCCCTTCTGGCCGGCGACGACGCCCATCGCGTAGCCCGGCTGCCAGTTCGAGAACGAGCTGCGCACGATGTTCGGGCCGCACATCGGCCCGGTGATCGCGTCGGCGCCGGCGTTGGGAATGACGAGCAGCGTGTTGTTGTCCTTCGCCGCCTTGGCCATCGCCAGCGCGACGCCCGAATGCACGGTGCCGACGAGGACGTCGACGTTGTCGCGCTTGATCAGCTTGTTGACGTTGTCGGTCGCCTTCGCCGGCTCCGACTCGTCGTCGACCTTGAAGTACTGCACCTCGCGGCCGCCGAGCTTGCCGCCCTGCTCCTGCACGTAGAGCTTGAAGCCGTTCTCGATCGCGGTGCCGAGCGCGGCGTAGGTGCCGCTGTACGGCAGCATGAGGCCGATCTTGATCGGGCCGGACGTCTGCGCCGTGGCGCCGATCGACGCAGCGGCGAGGAGGGCGCCGGCGACGGCGGGCCAGGCGAGGCGAATCGACTGCATGGGGATGCTCCGGTCTTCAGTGGGTGGATGCTGCGCCGACGATGAATCGGCCGGCCTCGCGCGAGAGGATCTCGGGCTGGTCGCGATGCGGCGAGTGTCCGCATTTCGGAATGACGAGCAAGCGGGTTTTCGGCAATCGCCGCACGATCGCGTGGACCTGCTCGAGCGTGCCGTACTCGTCGTCCTCGCCCTGCACGGCGAGCACCGGGCAGGCGATCGTCGCGATCTCGCGCTCGACGTTCCAGCCGCGAAACGCCGGCATCAGCCAGACGTCGTTCCAGCCGTAGAACGCCGAGTCGACGTCGGCGTGGTGGCGGGCGAGGCGATCGCGCAGGTCGCTCGCCCGGTACGCGTCGCGCGCCTGCGCGATGCTCGTCACCGAGACGTCCTCGACGAACAGATGCGGCGCGACGGCGACGACGCCGGCGACGTCGTGGCGTGCGGCGTGCAGCAGCGCGATCGTGCCGCCGTCGCTGTGGCCGAAGAGCCAGGGTCGCTCGATGCCGGTCGTGGCGAAGAGCGCGGGGAGGACTTCGTCGGCCTGGCGCGCCATGAAGTCGGGCTGCCAGTGCTCGTCGGGCGCGCGTGGCGTCGAGCGGCCGTAGCCGGCGCGCGAGAAGACGAAGCCGGCGAAGCCGTGGCGTTCGCAAAAGGCGCGCGGAAAGTCGCGCCACATCGACACCGAGCCGAGCCCTTCGTGGAGGAAAACGACGGTCGGGCGCGCCCGGTCGCGTGGCGCGCCGACCCACGCGCATTCGAGGCGGAGCGGTCGACCGCGCCAGTCGAGGTCGACGAATCCGGCGCCCTCTGCGCCCCCGGTCACGGCGCCCGCGCTCGCTCGCGCTCGCGCAGGCGAAAGCGCTGGATCTTGCCGGTCGCGGTCTTCGGCAGCTCGTCGATGAACTCGATCGCGCGCGGGTACTTGTACGGCGCGAGCTTCTCCTTGACGAACGCCTTCAGCTGCTCGTCGCCGACCTCGGCGCCGGGCTTGCGGACGACGAACGCCTTCGACTTCGTCAGCCCTTCGCCGTCCTCGATGCCGATCACCGCGCACTCGAGCACCGACGGGTGCTGCATCAGCGTCGCCTCGACCTCGAACGGCGAGACCCACATCCCGCTCACCTTCAGCATGTCGTCGCTGCGGCCCGAGTACGTGTAGTAGCCGTCGCGGTCGCGCACGTACTTGTCGCCGCTTCGGGTCCACTCGCCCTGGAAGGTCGTTCGCGAGCGGGCGCGGTCGCCCCAGTACATCAGCGCCGCGCTCGGCCCCTTGATGTAGAGGTCGCCGACCTCGTCGTCGCCGACCGGCCGGCCGTCGTCGCCGCGCAGCTCGATCTCGTAGCCGGCGACGGGCTTGCCGGTCGTTCCGTAGCGGATGTCGCCCAGGCGGTTGGAGAGAAAGACGTGCAGCATCTCGGTCGAGCCGATGCCGTCGACGATCGCGCAGCCGAAGTGGCGCTCGAAGCGCTGGCCGAGCTCGGCGGGAAGCGCCTCGCCGGCCGACGAGCACATGCGCAGCGCGACGTCGCCCTTCGCCGGCAGCGCAGGCGACGCGAGCATGCCGGCGAATCCGGTCGGTGCGCCGAAGAAGATCGTCGGCTTGAGCGCCTGGCCGATCGCAGCCGCTGCGGCAGCGCCGGTCCAGCGCTTGAAGACCGCGTCCGGCGTCGGCCGCTCGGCCATCAGCACCACGCTCGCGCCGACGGCGAGCGGAAACGTCAGCGCGTTGCCGAGGCCGTACGCGAAATACAGCTTCGCCGCCGAGAAGCAGACGTCGTCTTCGCGCAGCGCGAGGACGCCCTTGCCGTACAGCTCAGCGGTCCACCACGCGTTGGCATGGGTGTGGACGGTGCCCTTGGGCTTGCCGGTCGAGCCCGACGAATAGAGCCAGAACGCCGGATCGTCGCCGCGCGTCGGCGCAGCGGCGTTCATCGGCGCGTGCGCTGCGAGGAGCGATGCAAACGCGAGCGCGCCCGACAGCGCTTCGCCGCCGCCGTCGCCGGCGACGATCGTGTGCCGCACTTCGTGATCGCCGCGGCCGAGTGCCTGGGCGAGCGTCGGCGCGAGCGCCGCCGAGACGATCGCTGCCTGCGCGCGGCTGTTCGCGAGCATGTAGGCGTAGTCGTCGGCGGTGAGCAGCGTGTTGACCGCGACCGGGACGACGCCTGCGTAGAGCGCGCCGAGGAACGCGATCGGCCACTCGACCGCGTCGTGCATCAGAAGCAGGACCCGCTCCTCACGACGAACGCCGAGGGCGGCGAGCGCTGCGCCGAAGCGGCGGGCACGCTCCTCGAGCTCGCCGTACGTGAGCCCGCCGCGGTCGTCGACGTAGGCGATGCGCGCAGCGCGGCCGCGGTTAATGTCGAACAGGTGTTGCGCGAAGTTGAGCGGTTCGGGCGGCGACAGCATCGCTGGAGGTGAAAGCCGGGGAGGGCGCACGATAAAACGTCCGCCTCCGCTCGTCAAGCACTATACTGCATGTATGGCGACGACCGCAGGCAAAGATCCGTTCCTCCTCGCGCTCGGCGAACGCGTCCGCCTGCTGCGCGCGCGGCGCGGCCTGACGCGCAAGTCGGTGGCGATCGCCTCGGGCGTCTCCGAGCGTCACCTGGCCAACCTCGAGTACGGCATCGGCAATGCGTCGATCCTGGTCCTGCAACAGGTCGCGGCCGCGCTCGACTGTTCGCTCGCCGAGCTGGTCGGCGACCTCAGCACCAGCTCACCCGAGTGGCTGATGCTGCGCGAGCTGCTGCGCGGCCGCAGCGACGCCGAGCTGCGGCGCGCGCGGCTCGCGATCGCGACGCTGTTCGGCCTCGCCGGCGGCGACGCCGACCGCGGCCGACGCATCGCGCTGATCGGGCTGCGCGGCGCCGGCAAGTCGACGCTCGGCGCACGCCTCGCCGAGGCGCTCGACATGCCGTTCGTCGAGCTGAGCCGCGAGGTCGAGCGGATCGCCGGCGCGAGCGTGCGCGAGATCCACGACCTCTACGGCAGCAACGCCTACCACCGCTACGAGCGCCGCGCGCTCGACGAGACGATGCGCACGCATCCGGCGGCGGTGATCGCGACGCCGGGCGGGATCGTCGCCGAGCCGGCGACGTTCAACGCCTTGCTCGGCCACTGCACGACGGTGTGGCTACAGGCGTCGCCCGAGGAGCACATGGCGCGCGTCGTGGCGCAGGGCGACACGCGGCCGATGGCGCAGAGCCGCGAGGCAATGGCCGACCTGCGCCGCATCCTCGCCGGACGCTCGCCCTTCTACGCCAAGGCCGACGCGCGCTTCGACACCGCAGGCAAGAGCGAGGACGAGAGCTTTGCCGGCCTGCTCGACCTCATCAGCGGGTTGCTCGTCGACGGCGTGCGCCGCCCTCCGGCGGACAAGCGCGTCGGTGTCGGGGGCAGTGATGTGAAGGAAACTGCATCTCCTGCTTGACGATGCAGAAAACAATGCACTATGATGCAGAAAGCCGCGATCGAACCGCCGCTCCCCTGATCGGAGACTGCCGATGGATTCCACCGTTCCACCTCGCGTCGACTACCGCACCGACCCTTCGCAGTACCGCCACTGGAAGCTCGCCGCCGAAGGCGAGCTTGCGCGGCTGACGCTCGACGTCGCCGAGGACGGCGGCATCCGTCCCGGCTACAAGCTCAAGCTCAATAGCTACGACCTCGGGGTCGACGTCGAGCTCGCCGATGCGCTCAATCGCATCCGCTTCGAGCATCCCGAGGTGCGCGCGGTGATCGTCACGAGCGGCAAGGACCGCGTCTTCTGCTCGGGAGCGAACATCTTCATGCTCGGCACGTCGAGCCACGCCTGGAAGGTGAACTTCTGCAAGTTCACCAACGAGACGCGAAACGGCATCGAGGACACGTCGAAGCATTCCGGGATCAAGTTCGTCGCCGCGGTCAACGGGGCGTGCGCCGGCGGCGGCTACGAGCTCGCGCTCGCGTGCGACGAGATCGTCCTCGTCGACGATCGCTCGTCGTCGGTGTCGCTGCCGGAGGTGCCGCTGCTCGGCGTCCTGCCCGGCACCGGAGGGCTGACGCGCGTCACCGACAAGCGGAAGGTCAGGCACGACCTCGCCGACATCTTCTGCACCAGCGTCGAAGGCGTCCGCGGCCAGCGTGCGGTCGACTGGCGGCTGGTCGACGCGGTCGCCAAGCCGGCGCAGTTCGCCGCCGCGGTGCACGACCGCGCCGGGCAGCTCGCGGCGTCGAGCCCGCGACAGCGCGGCGCGACCGCAGTCGCGCTGCCCAGAATCGCGCGCGAAGAGAGCGACGACGCGCTCCGCTATGCGAACGTCGAGGTCGCGATCGATCGCAGCAAGCGGACCGCGGCGATCACCGTGAAGGCGCCGACCGGCGAGCAGCCGAACGACGTCGCTGCGATCGAAGCGGCAGGGGCGTCGTGGTGGCCGCTCGCGATGGCGCGCGAGCTCGACGACGCCATCCTGCACCTGCGCACCAACGAGCTCGAGCTCGGCACCTGGATCCTGAAGACCGCTGGCGACGCCGCGGCCGTTCTCGCCGCCGACCGCACGCTGCTCGCGCACCGCGACCACTGGTTCGTCCGCGAGACGATCGCCATGCTGCGCCGCACCTTCGCGCGCCTCGACGTCTCGTCGCGGACGCTCTTCGCGCTGATCGAGCCGGGGTCGTGCTTCGCCGGCGTCCTCGCCGAGCTCGCGTTCGCCGCCGACCGCGCCTACATGCTCGCCCTTCCCGACGAGCCCGAGCGCGCGCCGACGCTCCAGCTCGACGAGCTGAACTTCGGCGCCCTGCCGCTCGTCAACGACCAGACGCGGCTCGAGCGGCGCTTTCATGGCGAGGAGGCGCCCCTTGCCGCGTCGCGCGCCGCGATCGGCCGGGCGCTCGACGCCGACGCCGCTCTCGCACTCGGCCTCGTCACCGCCGCGCCTGACGACATCGACTGGGACGACGAAGTGCGCATCGCGATCGAGGAGCGCGCCGCGATGTCGCCCGACGCACTCACCGGCCTCGAGGCGAACCTGCGCTTCGGCCCCGGCGAGAACCTGGCGTCGCGCGTCTTCGGACGGCTGACGGCGTGGCAGAACTGGATCTTCCAGCGCCCGAACGCGGTCGGCGAGAAGGGCGCGCTCAAGGTCTACGGCACCGGCGAGAAGGCCGGCTTCGACTTCAAGCGCGTCTGAACATCGAATCATCGAGAACGACATGGCCATCGACTACAGCCAGAAGATTCCGAACAACGTCCAGCTCGCCGACGACCGCACGCTGCAGCGCGCGCTCGAGCAGTGGCAGCCGAACTTCATCCAGTGGTGGGACGACGTCGGCCCCGACGAGTCCGCGAAGCTCGACGTCTACCTGCGCACCGCGACGAGCGTCGACCCGCAGGGCTGGGCGCACTTCGACTACGTGAAGATGCGCGACTACCGCTGGGGCATCTTTCTGAACCCGGCCGAGGCCGACCGCAAGATCCACTTCGGCGATCACCTCGGCGAGGCGGCGTGGCAGGACGTCCCCGGCGAGCACCGTGCCAACCTGCGCCGCATCATCGTCACGCAAGGCGACACCGAGCCGGCCTCGGTCGAGCAGCAGCGCCACCTCGGCCTCACCGCGCCTTCGCTCTACGACCTGAGGAATCTCTTCCAGGTCAACGTCGAGGAGGGCCGCCACCTCTGGGCGATGGTCTACCTGCTGCAGAAGTACTTCGGCCGAGACGGCCGCGAGGAAGCCGGAGCGTTGCTCGAGCGGACGTCGGGCGACGAGAACAACCCGCGCATCCTCGGCGCCTTCAACGAGAAGACGCCCGACTGGCTGGCGTTCTTCATGTTCACGTACTTCACCGACCGCGACGGCAAGTTCCAGCTCGCCGCGCTCTCGGAGAGCGCGTTCGATCCGCTGGCGCGGACGACGAAGTTCATGCTCACCGAGGAAGCGCACCACATGTTCGTCGGCGAGAGCGGCGTTTCGCGCGTCCTGCAACGGACCGCGCAGGTGATGAACGAGCTGAGGACCGACGATCCCGGCAAGGTGCGCGCCGCCGGCGCGATCGACCTGGCAACGCTGCAGCGCTACCTCAACTTCCACTACTCGGTGACGATCGACCTCTTCGGCGCCGACCAGTCGAGCAACGCAGCGACGTTCTACTCGTCGGGCTTGAAGGGTCGCTTCGAGGAAGGCAAGCGCAGCGACGACCACGTGCTGAAGGGGCAGACGTACAAGGTGCTCGAGGTCCAGAACGGGCAGCTCGTCGAGAAGGACGTGCCGATGCTCAACGCGCTGAACGAGGTGCTGCGCGACGACTTCATCAAGGACTCGGTCGCCGGCGTCGGCCGCTGGAACAAGGTGCTCGACAAGGCCGGCCTGCCGCAGCGGCTCGTCGTCCCGCACAAGGCGTTCAACCGCAAGATCGGCGCGCTCGCCGGCATCCGCATGTCGCCCGAGGGGCGCGTCGTCGGCGACGACGAGTGGAAGGCGCACGAGGCCGAATGGCTGCCGAGCGCGGCCGACCGCGCGTTCGTCGGCTCGCTGATGGGCCGCGTCGTCGAGCCCGGCAAGTTCGCCGGCTGGATCGCGCCGCCCGCGGTCGGCATCAATCGCCAGCCGGTCGATTTCGAGTACGTCCGCTTCGGCTGAAACCGTTCCCGCTTTCGCGCACACTTCGACGATGGACACCGCCGTCGCGGCCGACGCGGTGCTGATCAAGCAGCACCTGATCGACCCCGAGATCTGCATCCGCTGCAACACGTGCGAGGCGACGTGCCCCGTCGGCGCGATCACGCACGACGAGCGCAACTACGTCGTCCGTGCCGACGTCTGCAACCAGTGCATGGCGTGCATCGCGCCGTGCCCGACCGGGTCGATCGACAACTGGCGCACGATGCCGAAGGCGCGCGCGTACGCGATCGAGGCGCAGCTGCTCTGGGACGAGCTGCCTCCCGAGCTGACCGCCGATCAGCTCGCCGCCGAGGGGGTGGCACCCGATGCCGTCGTCGCCGTCCAGGCCGAGCCGGTGCTCGCGGTGAAGCCCGAGGCCGCGAACGGCGAGGCGCCGTTCAACAGCGCGGCGTACGGCGCGACCGTGCCGCCGTGGTCGGCGGCGCACGCGTACACGAACCTGTTCGGGCCGAAGACGCCGACGACGGCAACCGTCGTCGGCAACGTCAACTGCACCGAGGCGGGCTTTCACAACCAGACGCACCACATCGTCCTCGACTTCGGCGCGATTCCGTTCCCGGTCCTCGAAGGCCAGTCGATCGGCGTCGTGCCGCCGGGAGTCGACGCGCTCGGCCGGCCGCACGTCGCGCGCCAGTACTCGGTCGCGAGCCCGAGGAACGGCGAGCGCCCCGGCTACAACAACGTCTCGCTGACGGTGAAGCGCGTCACCGAGGACCACCAGGGCCGCGCGGTCCGCGGCGTCGCGTCGAACTACCTGTGCGACCTCAAGGTCGGCGACACCGTGCAGGTCATCGGGCCGTTCGGGCAAAGCTTCCTGATGCCGAACCACCCGCGCTCGCACATCGTCATGGTCTGCACCGGCACCGGCAGCGCGCCGATGCGGGCGATGACCGAATGGCGCCGGCGCCTCCGAAAGAGCGGCAAGTTCGAGGGCGGCAAGCTCATGCTCTTCTTCGGCGCGCGCACGCGCGAGGAGCTGCCGTACTTCGGGCCGCTGACATCGCTGCCGAAGGACTTCATCGACATCAACCTCGCGTTCTCGCGCACGCCCGGGCAGCCGAGGAAGTACGTCCAGGACCTGATGCACGAGCGCGCGGTCGACCTCGCGCCGTTGCTCGCCGACCCGAACGCGCACTTCTACGTCTGCGGCCTGAAGGCGATGGAAGAAGGCGTGCTGCTCGCGCTGCGCGATGCTGCCAGCGGCTCCGGGCTCGACTGGGAAGAGGTCGCGGGGTCGCTCAAGCGCGAAGGGCGCCTTCACCTCGAAACGTACTAGGGACTGCCGCGGCATCCCTGGGCAACGCGAGGTCGGCGCAGAGCGCGCGGCCGAACGCCTCGACGCGCTTCCAGTCGGTGTACTCGACTACCGTATCGGGTCGGGTCGGGCCGCCGGTCATGCGCATGATCAGCCGGATGATCAGGCGGTCGACGACGCCGTAGCGCGGATAGTCGAGCCGTCCGGCGAACACCTCGACCCGGCGCGGACGCCAGCGCGCGCGGCGCAAGAACGGGCCGACGTACGGATTCGTCTCCGGCCGGTCCTTGCCGGGCTTGCGGGCGACGATGTTGACCGAGAAGTACGCGTTCGGCATCGCTTCGAGCGTCACCGCATGCCGGCGCGCGAAGTCGATGACGCGCGCGTCGGTACGGCCGTAGCGGATCCGGGCGCCCACCACCACCAGGTCAAAGCCAACCGGTGCGACGTCGTTCGCGTCTTCGATCATCGTCAGCGTGACCGCCGCGCCGGCGTCTTCCAGGATTCGGCTCAGGCGCTCGCAGATCCGTCGCGTCTGTCCGTCGGTCGATGAACACAGCAGGAGCGCGCGCCTGATCATCGTCCCGCCCGCGACTACGGCGCCTTGAAGTCGAACTTCGCCTCGATCGTGCCGGGGACGCCGGGACGCCGGATCTGGGCGGTGATGTTGTAGGCGGTGCCGCCGGAGAAGCGATAGAAGCCGCCATAGCTCACGGTGTTGCTGGCCGCCAGCAGACCGAGCGTGTGGGTTTCGCTCGTCATGCCGTCGGAGACCTGGACCTTCACTTCGGCATCGGTCACCGGCACATGCGACTTGCTGTCAGCGAGCGAGATGTTGACGTGGTAGTAGCCCTTTCCTGCCGGGATGTTGGGCTTGTCGGTGCTTCGCGCGTTGTCGTATGCCGCGCGCATCGACTCGGCCCGCATCAGGCCGAGGTAGATGTCGGTCCCGGAGACGACCCTGTGGTGCGGATCGGTCGCGGTCGTCGCCGGTTCCGCAGACGCGACGGGCGGCACGCCGCCGTTGAACATGTAGACGATTGCGCCGCGAATCTCCGCGTCACTCAGGTCGGGAAGTCCGCCGCGCGAGGGCATCGCTCCGTGCCCGTGCACCGCCGAAGCGACCAGCGGGTCGAGTCCGCGCTTCAGTCTCGGAATCCAGGCGGCCTGGTCGCCGATCTTCGGCGCGCCGTCCCGCCCTGAAGAGTGGCACGTCGCGCACTGCGTGCGCACGATCGCTTCGCTGCTGCGCACCAGCGCCGGTGTCGCGCCTCCCAGCGGTTCGATCCAGTGTCCGCCGGACTGGTTGACCATATAGGTGATCGCGCGCTCGATCTCGATGTCGCTGACACCGGCATTGCCGCCGTGCGCGGGCATGTTGCGGATGCCCTTGAGGGCGTTGTCGGTGAGGGCCGTCAGGCCTTTCGATGCGCGCGCGGACCACGCCCTGGCGTCTCCGATGCGCGGCGCGTTGTCCTTGCCCTGAAGGTGGCAGGCGCCGCAGACGGCGTCGACCACGTCCTTGCCTTGCCGCTCCGTGCGCTGGGCCTGTGCCTGCGGGATGAAGGTCGACAGCGCGATCAGGAGCACGAACTCGGACAAGGCCGCGACATGCGGCATGGATCGAACCGGTGTTTTCATCGCAGGTCTCCTCGGTGGCGGGCGGACGCTGCAACGGCGCTCCCCTGCAGGCACCGACGCCTGCTGCGCGCGCCCTCGGCTCATCTGCGCCTGGGTGCGGACAACCTACTGCTCGCGTTGCGCACCGGCATTGATCGACGTCAATCGCCGGGAATGCGGCTTCGGTCAGGAGCGCGAATTGGCAGATGCTTGCAGTCGACGCCGTTCGACGCTACCGCGCCGCGGTCGAGCGCAACCTCGATCGGGAAGGCGCGATCGGGCCCGGCGTCGAAGCGCGACGACTGCGCTCAGCCGCGCCTCGCCTTTTCGATCGCCGCGATGTCGATCTTCTTCATCGTCATCATCGCGTCGAAGGCGCGCTTGGCCGCTTTGGGGTCGCGGTCGGTGATCGCGGCCGTCAGGGCGCGCGGCGTGATCTGCCACGACAGCCCCCACTTGTCCTTGCACCAGCCGCACGCGCTTTCCTCGCCGCCGTTGCCGACGATCGCGTTCCACAGGCGATCGGTCTCGGCCTGGTCGTCGGTCGCGACCTGGAACGAGAACGCTTCGCTGTGCTTGAACAGCGGACCCCCGTTCATTCCGAGGCAGGGGATGCCCATCACCGTGAATTCGACCGTGAGTACGTCGCCCTGCTTGCCGGACGGAAAGTCGCCGGGGGCACGATGGACCGCCTTGACAGCGCTGTCGGGAAACGTCTCGGCGTAGAACCGCGCGGCGGCCTCGGCGGTGCCGTCGTACCAGAGGCAGATCGTGTTCTTGCTGACCATTCTTCTTTCTCCAACGTGATCGATGCAATCGGGTCGCCGAGTCTGCCCGATCCGTTGGAGCCCACGTCGACGCGAGGGCTGCTGCTCCTTGCGTCAGCGATCGGCGTCCTTCTTCGGCAGGAACGGTGCGATCAGGTCCATCGGCAGCGGGAAGAGGATGGTCGTGTTCTTGTCGGCGCCGATCACCGTCAGCGTCTCGAGATAGCGCAGCTGAATCGCCTGCGCTTCCTGCGCGAGCACCTTGGCGGCCTGGTAGAGCTTCTCCGACGCCTGCAGCTCGCCTTCGGCGTGGATGACCTTGGCCCGGCGCTCGCGCTCGGCCTCGGCCTGGCGCGCGATCGCGCGGATCATCGATTCGGTGAGGTCGACCTGCTTGATCTCGACGTTGGTGACCTTGACGCCCCACGAGCTCGTCTGCGCGTCGAGCGCCTGCTGGATGTCGAGGTTGAGCTTCTCGCGCCCGGCGAGCATGTCGTCGAGCTCGTGCTTGCCGAGCACCGAGCGCAGCGTCGTCTGCGCGAGCTGGCTGGTCGCGATCAGGTACTGCTCGACCTGGATGATCGCCTTCTCGGCGTCGATGACGCGCAGGTAGACGACGGCGCTGACCTTGACCGAGACGTTGTCGCGGGAGATGACGTCCTGCGTCGGCACCTCGAAGACGATCGTGCGCATGTCGACCTTGACCATCTGCTGGACCGCGGGGATGAGCAGCACGAGCCCGGGCCCCTTGACCTTCCAGAAGCGGCCGAGCATGAAGACGACGCCGCGCTCGTACTCGCGCAGGATCCGCACCGAGGCGGCGAGGAGGAACCCGAGCAGGACGAGCAAGACCAGCCAGGAAATGCCGTAGATCATCTTGTCCTCGCGTTCGCTTCGTTCGGTTGCGGCTCGACGTCCAGGGTGAGGCCGTCGATGCCGGTGACGCGCACCCGCTGGCCTTGCGTCAACGGCACGACGCTGCGCACGCGCCAGGTCTCGCCGTGCACGCGCGCCCAGCCTTCGCCGGTGAAGTCGGCCAGCACTTCGCCGCTCTCGCCGGCGAGCTCCTCGCGGCCGCTCACGACCGGCCGCCGGCGCGATTGGACCGCCATGCCGACGACGACCAGCACGAAGAGCGCGGTCACCGCGGCGATGCCGACGATCAGCGCCAGCGGAATGCCGAAGCCCGGAACGTCGGTGTCGATCAGCATCATCGCGCCGGCGACGAACGCGATCACGCCGCCGACGGCGAGCGCCCCGGACGTCGGCACGAAGATCTCGGCGACGAGGAACGCCATGCCGAGCGCCATCAGCGCGAGCCCCGTCGTGCTGAACGGGAGCATCTGCAGCGCGAACAGGCCGAGCAGCAGGCAGATGCCGCCGACGACGCCCGGCAGGATGTAGCCAGGGCTCGAGAACTCGAACAGCAGCCCGTAGACACCGATCGTCATCAGCAGCAGCGCCAGGCTGGGCGAGGCGATGACGAAGAGCATCCGCGTGCGCCAGTCGGGATCGAAGGCGACGACCTCGGCGCCGGCGACGTCGATCGTGACCGTCGTTCCCGCGGCCGAGACGCGGGTTCCGTCGATCTGCTTCAGCAGCTCGCCGACGTCGCTCGCGACGCGATCGACGACGTGGATGCGCAGCGCCTCCTCGGCGCTCAGGCTCACCGCCTCGCGCACCGCGCGCTCGGCCCACTCGACGTTGCGCCCGCGCAGCTGCGCGAGGCTGCGGATGTACGCCGACGCGTCGTGCAGGTGCTTGAGCGTCATCGTGTCGGCCTGCGGCGCCGCCGCGCTGGCGGCGGAGCCGGCCGGCGCGGGGGGAGCGGTCGGCACGGCGCCGCCGATCCCGATCTGCACCGGCGACGCGGCACCGAGGTTGGTTCCCGGCGCCATCGCGGCGACATGGCTCGCGTAGAGGATGTAGGTGCCGGCGCTCGCCGCCCGCGCCCCGCTCGGCGCAACGAACGTCGCCACCGGAACCGGCGATGCGAGGATCGCCTTGATGATGTCGCGCATGCTGGTGTCGAGGCCGCCGGGCGTGTCGAGCTTGAGCACGACCAGCCGCGAGCCGCCGTCCTGCGCGCGCTTCAGGCCCCGCAGCACGTAGTCGGCCGACGCCGGCGAGATCGCGCCGTCGACGGTCAGCACGGTGACGACCTTCGCGTCGGCGGCCGCGGGGAGCGGCAGCAACAGCAGGAGCAGCAGGAAAAGCTGCGGCATGGCGGACCTTGCGTCGGCGAGCATAGTCCTTTCGCCGTGCCGAGTGCAGGGCGGGGCGGCGGCGGCGCACTCCTTGAGATTCGTCCCGCTAGACTGATCTGCGAAGGTTCGTTCGCCGTTGTGCCGCCTCCCGTGTCCGAGCTCGAAAGCTTCCATCCCGCCGTCGCGCGCTGGTTTGCCGGCGCCTTTCGTGCGCCGACGCCGGCGCAGGCAGCGGCGTGGCCGCACATCCGTGCCGGCCGGCACACGCTCGTCGCCGCGCCGACCGGTTCGGGCAAGACGCTGACCGCGTTCCTCGCGGTCCTCGACGGCCTCGTCCGCCAGGGTCTGCGCCCCGAAGGACTGCCCGACGAGACCGTCGTCGTCTACGTCTCGCCGCTGAAGGCGCTCTCGAACGACATCCGCATCAACCTCGAGGCGCCGCTCGCGGGGATCCGCGCCGAGCTCGCCGCGCTCGGCCTTTCCGACGTCGACATCCGCACCGCGGTGCGCACCGGCGACACGCCCGGCCACGAGCGGCAGAAGGCGCTGCGCAAGCCCCCGCACATTCTGGTGACGACGCCCGAGTCGCTCTACGTCCTGCTCGGCTCGCCGCGCAGCCGCGCGATGCTCGCGACGGTGCGCGCGGTGATCGTCGACGAGATCCACGCCGTCGCGGCGACCAAGCGCGGCAGCCATCTCGCGCTCTCGCTCGAACGTCTCGAAGCGCTCACCGCCGAGCACGCAAGCTCGCTCGGCACGCCGCATCGGCTGTCGCGGATCGGCCTGTCGGCGACGCAGAAGCCGATCGACGAGATCGCGCGCTTCCTCGTCGGCGCCGGTGCCATGAAGGACGGCGTCGCCGACTGCGCGATCGTCGACGTCGGCCACGCTCGCGAGCGCGACCTCGCGCTCGAGGTGCCGCCGACGCCGCTCTCGGCCGTGCTCTCGGGCGACCAGTGGGAGCAGCTCGTCGGCCGCATCGCCGAGCTCGCGCTGCAGCACCGGACGACGCTCGTCTTCGTCAACACCCGCCGGATGGCCGAGCGCGCCGCGCGCCACCTCGCCGAGCGGCTCGGCAAGGAGGCGGTCGCCGCGCACCACGGCAGCCTCGCCAAGGAGACGCGGCTCGCTGCCGAGCAACGGCTGAAGCGCGGCGAATTGCGCCTGCTCGTCGCGACCGCATCGCTCGAGCTCGGCATCGACATCGGCGACGTCGACCTCGTCTGCCAGCTCGGCTCGCCGCGCTCGATCGCTGCGTTCCTGCAGCGCGCCGGCCGCGCCGGCCACTCGGTCGGCGGCATCGCGAAGGCGCGCCTGTTCGCGCAGACGCGCGACGAGCTGGTCGAGTGCGCGGCGCTGCTCGATTGCGTTCGCCGCGGCGAGCTCGACGCGCTCTCGGTCCTGCGCGCTCCGCTCGACGTCCTCGCGCAGCAGATCGTCGCCGAGACGGCGTGCCGCGAGTGCGACGAGGACGAGCTCTTCGCGCTCGTCCGCCGCGCCTGGCCATACGCCGGGCTCGAGCGCGCGTCGTTCGATGCCGTCGTGCGCATGCTCGCCGACGGCTTCGCGAGCCGCACCGGCCGGCGCGCCCACGTCCATCGCGACGCCGTCCACCACAAGCTGCGCGAGAAGCGCGGCGCGCGGATGACAGCGCTGACGTCGGGCGGCACGATCCCGGAGACCGGTGACTACGCGGTCCTGCTCGAGCCGCAGGCGACGACGATCGGCACCGTCAACGAGGACTTCGCGGTCGAGAGCCTGCGCGGCGACGTCTTTCAGCTCGGCAACACCAGCTACCGGATCCTGAAGATCGAGCCGGGGCGCGTCCGCGTCGAGGACGCCGAAGGCGCGGCGCCCAACATCCCGTTCTGGCTCGGCGAAGCGCCGGGCCGCAGCGACGAGCTCTCGCGCGGCGTCTCGCGGCTGCGCGACGCAGTCGCGGCGCGCATCGGCGAGGGCGGCGCCGCGGCGGCGCGCGCGTGGCTCGCCGACGAGGTCGGCATCGGCGACGATGGCGCGGCGCAGCTCGTCGAGCATCTCGGTCGTGCGCTCGCTGCGCTCGGCACGCTGCCGACCGCCGAGCGCATCGTCCTCGAGCGCTTCTTCGACGAGTCGGGCGGGATGCAGCTCGTCGTCCACTCGCCGCTCGGCAGCCGGCTCAACCGTGCGTGGGGGCTGGCGCTGCGCAAGCGCTTCTGTCGCCGCTTCAACTTCGAGCTGCAGGCGGCGGCGACCGAAGACGCGATCGTGTTGTCGCTGTCGACGAGTCACAGCTTCCCGCTCGACGAGGTCGCGCGCTACCTGCATTCGGCGACTGCGCTCGAGGTCCTCGTCCAGGCGGTGCTCGAAGCGCCGCTCTTTGGCGTGCGCTGGCGCTGGAACGCGACGACGGCGCTCGCGCTGCCGCGTTTCAGCGGCGGCCGCAAGGTCGCGCCGCAGCTGCAGCGCATGCGCTCCGAGGATCTGCTCGCCGCCGTCTTTCCCGACCAGGTCGCGTGCGCAGAGAACGTCGCCGGCGATCGCGAGGTGCCCGACCATCCTCTGGTCGCGCAGACGCTGCGCGATTGCCTCGAAGAAGCGATGGATGCGCCGGGCTGGCTCGCGCTGCTGCGCGCGATCGAGCGCGGCGAGGTCGAGGTCGTCGCACGCGATCTCGCCGCGCCATCGCCGCTCGCCGCCGAGGCGCTGACCGCGCGGCCGTACGCGTTCCTCGACGACGCTCCGATCGAGGAGCGGCGCACGCAGGCCGTGCGCAGCCGCCGCTACACCGACGCCGACGCCGCCGACGACCTCGGCCGGCTCGACCCGGAGGCGATCGAGAGCGTTCGCACCGAAGCGTGGCCGCGGCCGCGCGACGCCGACGAGATGCACGAAGCGCTGACGTCGCTCGGCGCGATCACCGACGCCGAAGTCGACGCCGAGCCCGGCTGGCGCGGCTGGCTCGACGTGCTTGCGGCAACTGCACGGGCGACGCAGGTGCGCTGGAACGACGGCGCGCGCGGCGCGTGGGTCGCTGCCGAGCGGCTGCCGTTGCTGGTCGCGCTGCATCCCGACGCGACGCTCGCGCCGCCGATCGAAGCACCCGCCGACTGTGCGCCCGCCGGCGACGACCGCAGCGATGCCTTGCGCGAGATCGTGCGCGCGCGACTCGCCGGCCTCGGCCCGACGACCGTGCGCGCGCTCGCCGATCCGCTCGGCGTCGCGACCGCGGACGTCGACGCCGCGCTCGCCGCGCTGCAGCAGGAGGGCACGGTGCTGCAGGGCCGCTTCGGCCCCGAAGCGATGGCCGGCGGTGCGATCGAGTGGTGCGAGCGGCATCTGCTCGCGCGCATCCATCGCTACACGCTCGGGCGCCTCAGGCGCGAGATCGAGCCCGTCGAGCCGCGCGACTTCGCGCGCTTCGTCTTCGAGTGGCAGCACGTCGCGCCGGGCGCGCGCGTCAGCGGCCCCGACGCGCTCGCCGGCGTCCTTGCGCAGCTCGAGGGCTTCGAGGCGCCGGCGGCGTCGTGGGAGACGGAGCTTTTGCCGGCGCGCGTCGGCGACTACGCGCCCCGCTGGCTCGACGAGCTGTGCACGTCGGGACGGACGGTGTGGACGCGGTTGCGCCCGACCGCGGGCGACGCCCGCGGCGGCGTGCTGCGCGCGACGCCGATCCTGCTGCTGCCGCGACGCAGCGCTGCGATCTGGTCCGTGCTGCCGCCTGCTCCGACCGGCGAGGAGCGGCTCGGCTCGCGCGCGCGCCGCGTCGCCGACTTCCTCGCCGAGCACGGCGCATCGTTCTTCGACGACATCGCCGCCGGCGTCCGCCTGCTGCCCGCCGAGCTCGAGGACGCGCTCGCCGAGCTCGTCGTCCACGGCGTCGTCCACGGCGACAGCTACGCGGGGCTGCGTGCGCTGCTCGTGCCGCCGTCGCGGCGCGCGGCGAAGGCGGCGCGCGGCCGCGCCGGCTGGTTCGGCGTCCCCGACGCTGGACGCTGGTCGCTCGCGCGCCGTCGCGTCGCGCCGGCTGCGGAATCGACCACCCGCGCCGCCGCGCTCGACTCGCCGGCGCTCGAGCATGTGGCGCGCACGCTGCTGCGCCGCTACGGTGTCGTCTGCTGGCGTCTGCTCGAGCGCGAGCCGGGGTGGCTGCCGCCGTGGCGCGATCTCGTTCGCGTGCTGCGCCGGCTCGAAGCGCGCGGCGAGATCCGCGGCGGCCGCTTCATCGCCGGCGTCGCCGGCGAGCAGTACGCCCTGCCCGATGCGGTCGCCATGCTGCGCCAGGTGCGGCGGCGGCCGGGCGACGGCACGCTCGTCTGCGTCGCCGCGACCGATCCGGCGAACCTGCTCGGCAACATCGTTCCTGGCCAGCGCGTCGCCCGCGTTGCCGGCGCGCGCGTCCTCTGGCGCGACGGCGTGCCGCTGACGACGATCGTCGCCGGGCAGGTCGAGTGGCTCGCCGACGACGTCGACGCCGCCGAGCGCTCGCGGCTCGCGCGCGCGATCGCGGGCGAGCCGTTCGCCCAGCTCGATGCACGGTTGCACGGCGAGCGCGTGCCGGCGTAGCCCGGACGCGTCGCGACCGTTCGGCGCGCCACCGGGATACCTCTGAGACCCGCGCCGGCACGAAGCGGCACGATCGCGGCAGCGCATCAGCCGCCGCGACCATGACCGCACTCCACGCCCTCGACCGCCGCATCGCCGACGCCTGGCCGTCGCTGACGAGCGAAGCCGACGTCCGCGCCCTCGAAGCCGTTCCGTACGCCGAGCGCGTCGCCGCCGCGAGCACGTACGAGGCGCTGCGCATCGGCGCGATGCAGTCGCCCGAGACGGCGGCGATCGTCTTTCTGCCGAACGCGGATCCCGACGACACGCCGGTGCGGATCGCGCACCGCGACTTCTTCGCGCGCGTGACGCAAGCGGCCAACGCGTTCCATTCGCTCGGCGTCGGCCCGGGCGACGTCGTGAGCCTGCTGCTGCCGCTCGTCCCACAGGCGTTCTACGCGCTCTTCGGCGCCGAGGCGGCAGGAATCGCGAACCCGGTCAACCCGCTGCTCTCGGCAGCGCAGATCGCCGAGATCCTGCGCGCGGCGAAGACGAAGGTGCTGGTCGCGCTCGGCCCCGTGCCGGGCACCGAGATCTGGTCGAAGGTCGAGAGCATCCGCGATTCGCTTCCCGAGCTGCGCGCGGTGCTCGTCGTCGGCGGCGACGTCGCGGCGGCGCGCGGCGCGCAATCATTCGATGCGCTCGTTGCAGCGCAGCCCGCCGATCGTCTCGTCAGCGGCCGCACGATCGCGGCGAGCGACCCGGCGGCGTACTTCCACACCGGCGGCACGACCGGAATGCCGAAGCTCGTTCGCCACAGCCACGGCAACCAGGTCTACCAGGCGTGGGGTTGCGGCTTGATGCTGCGCAATCACCCCGGCGCGACGCTGCTCTTCGGGCTGCCGCTGTTCCACGTCGGCGGTGCCTTGACGCAGGCGCTTGCACCGCTCGCCGCCGGCTGCACGCTGGTCGTGCTCTCGCCGTCGGGATGGCGCAACCCCAACGCAGTGAAGAACGTGTGGCGGCTGGTCGAGCGCTTCCGCCCCGAGGTGTTCGGCGGCGTGCCGACGGTGCTCGGTGCCGCGATTCAGGTCCCTGTCGAGGGCGCCGACACGTCGAGCATCCTGTTCGCGTCGGGCGGCGGCTCGGCGATCCCGGTGCCGATCGGCAAGGCCTACACGGAACGCTTTCAGGTCCCCGTGCTCGAGGTCTACGGCATGACCGAGACGTCGAGCGTGCACACGATCGCGTACATGGAGCGGCCGGTGCGGCTCGGCTCGGTCGGTCACCCGATGCCGTACAGCCGCGTGCGCATCGTCGAGCTCGACAGCGAAGGACGGGTGCGGCGCGAATGCGCGCGCGGCGAGATCGGCGTCGTCGCGATGGCGGGGCCCGGCGTCTTCGCCGGCTACGTGAGCGATGTCCACAACCGCGCCGCGTTCGTCGAGCCCGGCTGGGTCAACTCGGGCGACCTCGGCCGCATCGACGACGACGGCTATCTCTGGCTCACCGGCCGCGCCAAGGACCTGATCATCCGCGGCGCGCACAACATCGATCCGCTCGCGATCGAGGAAGTCTTCTTCACCCATCCGGCGGTGGCGCTCGCCGCGGTCGTCTCCGAGCCCGATGCGTACGCCGGCGAGCTGCCGGTCGCGTACGTGCAGGCCAAGCCCGGTGCCAGCGTCGACGCCGCCGAGCTGCTCGGCTACGTCGCCGAGCGCACGCCGGAGCGCGCCGCGGTGCCGGTGCAGCTCTACTTCGTCGACACGATCCCGCTCACCGCCGTCGGCAAGGTGTTCAAGCCGGCGCTGCGCTGGGACGCCGCCGAGCGTGCGGTGCGGCGAATGCTCGCGCCGCTCGCCGGCGACGGCTGCAGCGTCGACGTCGCGGTTGGCAACCACGCCGAGCACGGCACGCTGATCACCGTCACGCTCGGCGGCTCGGCCACGGCGCGCGCGCTCGTCGAGCAGCGCGTGCACGAGAAGCTCGACCCGCTGCCGCTGAAGCACGTCGTCGTCGCACGCTGAGAAGGGCGCAACGGGCAACGACTGTCCGCCGCCTACTTCGCCGGTCCGCTTGACCCGACGAGCGACGTCTCGCCCGCGGTGCCGCGCTGCGCTCGCGTGAAGAGCGTGAGCTGCACGCGATGCAGTCGCCCGTCGTCGACGAGCGGCAGCGAGTCGTCCTGCTGCAGCGTGCCGTCGAGGCGGAGCTCGCCGCCGCCGTCGCCGTCCTGCTGGAGGACCTCGATCTCGTACAGCGTCGCGCGGTGGCGAACCTGCAGCGTGCAGTGCGTCCACGCCGCCGGCAGGCGCGGCGCGACGACGAGCCGCAAGCCGCCAGCGGCCGCGACGCGACGCAGGCCGAGCAGCGACTCGACGATGAGGCGATACATCCAGCCGGCCGAGCCGGTGTACCAGCTCCAGCCGCCCCGCCCGGTGTGCGGCGCCACGCTGTAGACGTCGGCGGTCATCACGTACGGCTCGACCTTGTAGCGTGCGACCGCCTCGCGGCTGTCGCCATGGCGGACCGGATTGATCATGTCGAGCAGCTGCCACGCGCGCTCGCGCTCGTCGAGCGCGGCGAACGCCATCGCCGCCCAGATCGCGCCGTGCGTGTACTGGCCGCCGTTCTCGCGCACACCGGGAACGTAGCCGGCGATGTAGCCTGGATTCGGGCCGCGCTGGTCGAATGGCGGATCGAGCAGCTGGACAAGGCGCGCCTCGGGCCGCACCAGCTTTTCTTGGAGCGAGGCCATCGCCTGGCGCGCACGCGCCGGGTCGGCGATCGACGACAGCACCGACCAGCTCTGCGCGATCGAGTCGATTCTGCACTCGGCGCTGCGTGCCGAGCCGAGCGGCGTGCCGTCGTCGAAGTACGCGCGCCGGTACCACGCGCCGTCCCACGCGTTCGTCTCGAGGTTGGTGCGCAGCTTGGCGCGCTCGCTGGCGCAGCGCGCCGCGGTCGCGTCGTCGCCGTGGCGCGCGGCGAGCGCACCGAAGCGCTCGAGGACCTCGGCGAGGAAGAAGCCGAGCCAGACGCTCTCGCCGCGGCCGTCGTGGCCGACCAGATTCATGCCGTCGTTCCAGTCGCCGCTGCCCATCAGTGGCAGGCCGTGGCCGCCGAAGCGCAAACCGTGGACGAGCGCGCGCAGCGCGTGCTCGTAGAGCGTCGACGACTCCTGCGAGTGTCCCGCGAGGTCGTAGTACGACTCGTCGTGGGGTGGCAGCGGACGGCCCTGCAGGTACGGTGCCGTCACCGCGAGGACGTCGAGGTCGCCGGTCGCCTCGACATAGCGGGCGAGCGCGAGCGGCAGCCAGAGGTAGTCGTCGGAGATGTGCGTGCGCACGCCGCGCCCCTGCGGCGGATGCCACCAGTGCTGGACGTCGCCCTCGGGAAACTGGCGGCTCGCGCAGAGCAGCAGCTGCTCGCGCAGCATCTCGGGCCGCGTGTGGACGAGCGCCATCGCATCCTGCAGCTGGTCGCGGAAGCCGAACGCGCCGCCCGACTGGTAGAAGCCGCTGCGCGCCCAGATCCGGCACGCGATCGTCTGGTAGAGCAGCCAGCCGTTGACGAGGACGTCGAGCGACGGGTCGGGCGTCTTGACCTGGACTGTGCCGAGCGTCTTCGTCCAGTGCGCGCGGACTTCTTCGAGGGCGCGCTGCGCCGCGGTCGCGCCGCGATACGTCTGCACGAGCTCGTCGGCTTCGTCGACGCTCCTGCCCATGCCGAGGCGAAAGACGATCTGCGTCGAGTCGCCGTCGACGAGGGTCAGCGGGACCTGCAGCGCGGCGCACGGGTCGAGCGCGGCACCGGCGCGGCCCGAGAGCCGCGTCCTGCCGAGCGCCGCGGGGTTGCGCAGCGATCCGTTCCTGCCGATGAACTCGGCGCGGTCGCACGTGAAGCTCGTGCCCGAGAGCGTCGCGCCGTCGACGTCGAAGAACCCGATCCAGTCCGCGTAGTCGTTGCTGTACGGATTGCGCGCGTAGATCGCGCCGCTCTCGGTCTGGACCTTGGTGACGATGTGCGGCGCCGACTTCGCGCGCAAGTCGCCGAGCACCCATTCGACGTAGCCGGTGACGCTGATCCTGCGGCTGCGGCCCGATTCGTTGCCGATGCGCAGCACCGCGAACTTCACCGCCGCATCGAGCGCGACGAAAACCTCGAGCTCGCTGCGGATGCCGTACGCGGTGTGCTCGAAGATCGTGCTGCCGAAGCCGTGGCGCGCGACGTATGGCTCGGCCGAGTCGGCGAACGACGGGCACGGCAGCGAGGTCGGCGACCAGAACTGGCCGGTCTCGTCGTCGCGCAGGAAGAAGGCCTCGCCCGAGCCGTCGCCGATCGGGTCGTTGTGCCACGGCGTCAAGCGCAGCTCGTGCGCGTTCTCGCACCAGGTGTATGCGCTGCCGGCCTCGGAGACGATGAAGCCGAAGCGCGGATTGGCGACGACGTTGATCCACGGCGCCGGCGGCCGCTCGCCGGCGGCCGGTGCGACGACGTACTCGCGGCCGTCGGCAGCGAAGCCGCCGATGCCGTTGTCGAGCAGCAGCCGGCGGCCGCCGCGGCGAAGCGCCGCGACGGCGAGCGCGTCGTCGTCCTCGCGGGCGCTGCGCGGCGCGGCGCTGCGTGCGCGCGGCTCGGGGCTTCGCGTCGCCGCCAGCGTCGGCGGCCGCCGCTCGCGCAGCGGCCGGCGTTGCACCTGCTCGGCGAGCGTGCCGCGGGTGTCGCTGAAGACCGCGCGCGCGACCGCCTGCATCAGCGTGCGGTCCTCGGGCGCGATCTGCTCGACGTGGCGGACGAAGATGCCGCCGGGCCGGTCGATGAACTGCGCGCCGGCGCTGCCGACGATGAGGCCCATGATCTGCTCGTGCAGGCGCTGCCGGTAGACGTCGCGCTCCTCGTTCCAGACGACGAGGTCGACCGCGAGCCCCTTCTGCCGCCACCACGCGTGCGCCTGGACGAGCTGGCGGACGAGCTCGATGTTGTCGGCGCTGCCGATCTGCAGCAGCACGATCGGCAGGTCGCCCGAGATCGCGTAGCCCCAGAGCCCCGACTGGGCGCGCCGATTCCTCGTCATCACGCTCGGGTCGGCGCGCAGCGCCGCCTGCGGGTGCAGGATCGCGCCGGCGAGGCGCGCGTAGAGCTGGGCCTCGGCCTCGCTCGCGTTGAGCTGGCGCAGCACGACGTGCGCATGCGTCCAGGCGAGCTCGAAGACGCGGTCGGCGAGGCGACGGTCCTGGTACTTGCTCGCCATCGCGACGCAGGCGTCGCGCGTGTCGGCCATGCCGACGACGACATCGACCGTGACCGTCTGGTCGGGCTCGAGCGTCAGCACGCAGCGGCTTGCCGCGACCGGATCGAGCACCGAGCCGACGGTGTTCGAGAGCGGCCCCGAGGGATCGACGAGCGCCTGCGGCAGCTCGACGCTGCGGCCGCGGCCGATGAAGCGCGCGCGGTCGGTCTCGTGCGAGATCGCGCTCGCCCGCATCTCGCCGCTTTCGCCGCGCGCGCCGTGGATCGCCATCAGCTGGAACAGGCACGGCGTCACTTCGTCGGGCGCGCGCTTGCGTCGCGTCGCCAGGATCGCCGCCGGCCGCTCGAGGATCTCGGTTTGCACGAAGAGCTTGCTGAACGCGGGGTGGAGCGCATCGGCGATCGCCGGCGCGAGAACGATCTCGCCGTACGTCGTCACCTCGATCGTGCGCTCGGAGCGGCTGCTGTTGGTGATGCGCACTCGCCGCAGCTCGATGTCGTCCTCGGGCGAGACGACGATCTCGGTGTGGGTGTCGATGCCTTCGTCGCGCCGGCGGAATTCGGCGCGGCCTTCGGAGAAGATCGCCTCGAAGCGGCCGGCGCGCTTCTTCGTGGGCTGGTGCGCGGTCGACCACGTCGCGCCGGTCGCGACGTCGCGCAGGTAGCAGAAGCTGCCCATGTCGTCGACGGTGCCGTCCTCGCGCCAGCGCGTCACCGCGAGGTCCTTCCAGCGCGTGTAGCCGCCGCCGGCGTCGGTGACCATCACGTGCAAGCGTCCGTTCGAAAGCAATTGCACCTCGGGCGTCGGTGCCTCGAAGTCGGTGACGACGCGCACCGACGGCTGCTCGCCTTCGACCGTCGCGCGGCGGCCGGCGCGCTCGTCGATGTCGGGCTGGAATACGGTGACGCGCGGCACCCGCTCCTGCAGCAGCAGCAGGGTCGCCTGCAGCCGCGGGTCGGCCTCGAACCAGCGCTGCAGCGGCTTGTCGAGCAGGAGATGGGCGATCGCGAGCAAGCCCATGCCCTGGTGGTGCGCCATGTAGGAGCGCACGATCGCGCTCGCCTGTCCGCGCGGCAGCCGCGACGGCGTGTAGTCGACCGCCTCGTAGAAGCCGTAGCGGCTGAAGACGCCTTCGGCGACGAGCCGCTGCAGGTTCATGCACGCCTCGTCGGGCGCGACCATCAGCGCCATCATCGACGCGTACGGAGCAACGACGAGGTCCTCCGCGAGGCCGCGCTTGAGCCCGAGGCCGGGAACGCCGAACGCGCGGTACTGGTAGTTGAGCGCGGTGTCGGTCGCGTTGTAGCCCGACTCCGAAACCCCCCACGGCACGTCGCGCTGCTCGCCGTACTGGATTTGCCGCCGCACGGCGCCGCGGCACGTCTGGTCGAGCAGCGTGTGCGGATAGCTCGGCATCAGGAGCATCGGCATCAGGTACTCGAACATCGAGCCGCTCCACGAGAGCAGCACCGGCTCGCCGGCGGCCGACGTCAGGAGGCGCCCGAGCGCGAACCAGCTCTCCTGCGCGATCCGCCCTTGCGCGATGCAGACGAAGACGCCGAGCCGCGCTTCGGAGGCGAGCAGGTCGTAGTGACCGGCGTCGGGGCGGCGCTCGTCGACGTTGTAGCCGATCGCCATCAGGTGCCGCGACTCGTCGTAGAGGAAGCTGTGGTCCATCTCGGCGAACGCGGCGGCGCGATCGGCGAGGTCCTCGAGCGTCGTCAGCGCCTTCGTCGCCGCTGCCTTGCCGGCGCCGGCGCTGGCAAGGCCGGCGAGCGCGCGCAGCGTCGGCAGCGGCGCTCCGGCGAGCTCGCTGCTCTCGGGGATCAGCTCGTCGATCTCCTCGAGCGCGTCGCCGATGTCGCGCAGCAATGCGTCGGCCCAATGGCGAGCGTCGTCGGCCTCGCCGCGCTCGTCGGTGGACGCGACCCCTTCTGCGCTTTCGCTGGCGGCGACTGGATTGGCGACGATCGGCGGCTCCGGCGTCGCTCCGGCGGCGATCGCGTCGTGCAGCTCGAGCGCGCAAGCGTGCAGCGACGCGATCGCCTTGCGCCATTGCGCGACCGTCTGCGGCGGCAGCGCGCGCAAGCGCGCGACCGCCTCGTCGATCGCTGCGAGCGCGGCGGCGATGCTGCGCCGCTCGGCGGCGTCGAGGCGCGACTCGAGCGACTCGCGCAGCACGCCGAGGGTGTCGTGGACGCCCTCGAGCCACGTCGGCGCGAGGAGCGGCGCATCGATGAGCGCCAGCAGCCCGGCGCGCAGCGTCAGCAGCTGGCCGGCGAGGTTGCCGCTATCGACGGTCGAGACGTAGCGCGGCCGGAGCGGCTGCAGCGTCTGCGTGTCGTACCAGTTGTAGAAGTGGCCGCGGTGTCGCTCCATGCCCTGCATCGTCGTCAGCGTCGCTTCGATGCGCGCGAGCAGCCGCCGCTTCGTCAGGTAGCCGAACTCGTGCGCCGTCAGCGCCGACAACAGCGCGAAGCCGATGTTGGTCGGCGACGTCCGGTGCGCGACGCGCGTGACCGGGTGCTCCTGCATGTTGTCGGGCGGCAGATGGTTGTCGGCGGCGCCGACGTGGGCGTCGAAGAACGCCCAGGTGCGGCGCGCAAGGCGGCGCAGGAATACCGTCTGCTCGTCGTCGAGCGCGTGCAGACGTTCGACGATCGGGCGGTCGATCCACCAGACGATGAGCGGCGCCGCGAGCCAGAGCAGCAGCACCGGCAGCGCGACCGGCAGCACCTCGGGACGCCGCAGCGCGAGCGCGACGCCGATCGCGACCGCGAGCAGCGGCCCGATCGCCATCGTGCGCACGCTGTGCAGCAGGTCGGCGACCGTGCCCGGCGGCGCGGCAACGCGGACGTCGGCCGACGGCCGCCATTCGAGCAGCCTGCGCCTCGAGATCGCGACCCGCCAAAGCGTGCGCGCGATCGCGCCGAGGTTGTAGACGGCCTCGTGCGGCAGGCACGCGAGCGACTGGGTGACCTGCACGAGCAGGTTCTGCGCCTGTCGCGTTGCCGACGTCGCGACGGTCGGCTCGCCGCTGCCCGCGGGCTCGAGCGGCTTCAGCAGCATCCCGGCGACGAGCGCAGCGAACGGCACGGCGCCGATGATCGCGAGGACGACGAGCAGCCAGGTCGGCGACGGCGGCAGCAGCGCCCACGACGCGAGCAGGGTTGCGACCATCGCCGCCGGGACGAGGCTGCGGCGCAGGTTGTCGAGGATCTTGGCTCGCGAGAGCAGCGAGAGGGGATTGCGCGGCGCGCCCGGCAGCGTGTGGACGCGGCGGCGCAGCCACCCCAGCAGCTGCCAGTCGCCGCGGATCCAGCGGTGCCGGCGCGCGACGTCGACGCTGTAGCGCGTCGGCGATTCCTCGAGCAGCTGGACGTCGCTGAGCAGCCCCGAGCGGGCGTGACAACCTTCGATCAGGTCGTGGCTGAGGATCCGGTTCTCGGGCAGGCGATCGTGCAGCGAGCGCTCGAACGCGTCGACGTCGTAGATGCCCTTGCCGATGAACGAGCCTTCGCCGAAGAGGTCCTGGTAGACGTCGGAGACAGCGCGGGTGTACGGGTCGATGCCGGGCTCGCCGCCGTACAGGCGCGCGTAGCCCGAGCGGTTCGTGCTCGGCAGGCTGAGGCCCACGCGCGGCTGCAGGATGCCGTAGCCGTCGACGACGATGTCCTTCTGCACGCCCTTGCCGAAGCGCGGGCGGTGCAGCGGATGCGCCATCGTCGCGATGATCCGGGCGGCGGCGTCGCGCGGCAGCTGGGTGTCGCTGTCGAGCGTGATGACGTAGCGCACCGAGCGCAGCACGTCGGTCCTGCCGACGAGGCGCGAGAAGCGCACTCCGATCCGTGCCGCTTCCTCGCTGCGCAGCAGGGCGTTGAGGTCGCCGAGCTTGCCGCGCTTTCGCTCGTAGCCCATCCAGACGCGCTCGCGCGCGTTCCAGCGCCGCGGCCGGTGGAAGAGGAAGAACATGTCCGACTCGGCGCCGGCGGCGTACTTCTCATTCAGCGCCGCGATCCGCGCCGCGGCGAACTCGACGAGCGCGTCGTCGCCGTCGACGTGCTCTTCGTTCGCGTCGTGGAAGTCGGTCAGCAGCCCATAGTGCAGGTGACGGTCGCGGTTGGCGAGGAAGCGCACCTCGAGTGCCTCGATCAGCGCCTCGATCGTTTCGGTGCTGCCGAGCATCGTCGGCACGACGACGAGGGTGCGCGATTCGGGGGCGATGCCGTGCGAGTAGTCCATCCGCGGCAGCGTCCGCGGCTGCACGAAGAGCGTCGCCAGCCAGTTGACGGTCGCGACCGCGAGCTGGCTGATGGCGACAAAGAGGACGAGCGCGAAGAGCGTCTCGCCCCACCACGGCCAGCGCACCTCGCCGTGGATGTCGAGCAGCAGGCGAGCGACGAGCACGAGCGTCAGCGCGCCGATGCTGCCGGCGTAGAGCGGCAGCGCCCACCGGCGCGCGCGTCGCGCGACGACGGTGCCGGTCGGCAGGTCCGCGCCGACCGCCTGTTCGAGCTGGGCGCGGCCGGCGCCGAGCAGCCAGTGGCCGACGTGGCGCTCGCGCGGGTCGCTCGCAGCGCCGGCGTCGGCGCTCGCCGCCGCGGCTTCGGCGAGGGCGACGGCGTTGCGCGCGACGTCGGTCTCCGAGGTCGGGCTGAGCTCGGCGATCTTCTCGATCGCGTGGCGATAGCCGTCGCGCGTCTGGAAGTCCATCGCCGCGTAGACGCCGCTCGGGTCGCCGCGCAGCGCCTGCTCGACGCTGCTCAGCGACTCGACGAACTCGGGCCAGTTCATCGCACCGAGGAGCCGCAGGCTGCCGATGCTGTTGCTGACCGAGACCTGGTTGGCGGCCTGCTGTCGCGCCTCGAGCTGGACGTGCAGCTCGATCGATTCGCCGTTCTCGGCGAGGCGCTGCTCGATCCACTGCAGCGCGAGCATCAGCGCGGTGCCGCGTCCTTGCAGGCGGCGCGCGAACTCGGCGACGAAGGCGTTGGTGAGCGGCGGCCCCGAGCGCGCCATGTCGGCGATGACGAGGATCAGGTCGCTCGGCGAGCTTTCGGCGACCGCGACCATGGTGTCGGCCCACGCGCCGGCGGTGCCGCGCTCGATGTGCGCGACCTCGACGCGCGCCGCGATCCGGCGCAGGTTCTCGATCAGTGCGAGGCGCAGCATGATCGGAAACGCCCACAGCTCGCCGAGCAGGAGCGGCTGCACCGACTGGTACGCAGCGACGAAGCGCGCCAGCGTGCCGCGGCCGATGCGGCTGTCGCCGTGCGCGATCGCCTGCAGCGCGAGGTCGTAGACGCGCGGCAGGCCGGCGCCGGCGCCGTTCGCGCTGGTGAGCGCGAGGCGCGGCAGCTTCTTGCTGTAGCCGCGCGGCAGGTGGCGGCGCGCCGTCCGGACTTCTTCCTCGATCAGGTAGAAGTTGTCGAGCAGCCATTCGGCCGCCGGGGTGTAGCGGCGGTCGGCGTCGGCGGCGACGGCGAGCTGCTTGGCGACCGCGACGAGAACACGCTCGTTGTCGGCGAGGCGTCCGAGCAGGCGGTCGGGAAGCTGCGTGTCGCTGAGGACGTGCGTCTTCGCGAGCCGCTCGCCGTGCTCTGCGATCTGCTCGGCGCTGAAGAGCTCGGCGCGCAGCGGCGGGTCCTCGACCTCGATCTCGCCGATCGTGGGGACGACGCGCTGCCACCACGTCGGGCTCGAACGGATCGTGATCGGCAGGTCGCTCGGGGGCAGGGGCATCGGCGTCGGCCGGTCGGGTCGAGCCCGAAGGCTACCCGCAACGGCGCGCTGCCGCAGCACGCCGCTGCGCGCGCTCAGCGACCGCGCGCGGGGCGGAGGCCGAGCCAGACGACGGTTGCGACGACGAGCAGCGCGCCGACGAGCTGCGACGGCGCGATCGTCTGGCCGAGGATCGCCCACGCGAGGACGAGCGCGAACACCGGCTCGACGTTCATGATCGCCGCGTTGCCGACGACGCCGAGCCGCGGCAGCACGGTGAAGAGGATCGTGATGCCGGTGCCGTAGAGGAGCGTGAGGAGTGCGAGCCCCCACCAGCCTGCCGTCGCATCGGGCAGGCGGAAGCCGCCGCGCGCCGCGACCGCGGCGAGCGCGAGGACGGCGACGATCGCCATCGTCGCGGTCGTGCGGACGCGGCCGTCGACCTTGCCGGCCTCGTGCTGCGTCAGCACGAGCGCGATGCCGAACGTCGCCGCGGCGGTGAGCGCGAACGCGACGCCGACGCCGATCCGCTGCCACTGCAGCGCGGCGCCGATGCCGGCTGCGGCGCCGAGGACGTCGAGCGCGAGCGCGAGGCCGAGCAGCATCGGCGGCATCGCGACGAGGACGCGGCGCTCGGCGCGGTGCGCGTAGAAGAGGCGCGCCCAGAGCGCGGTCCAGAGCGGATAGGTGTTGAACGCGAGCAGCGCGAGCGCGACCGGCAGCCGCGCGACCGCGGAGTAGAGGCAGACGCTCTGCACCGCGACGATCGCGCCGATCGCGAGCAGGAACCTGCGCTCGCGCGGTGCGAGACGGACCGGCACGCGCTGGACGAGGACGAGCGTGCCGACGACGAGCGCCGTCACGAAGCTGCGCACCGCGACCGCGGTCGCGACGTCGACGCCGTGGTCGAAGGCGACGCGCGCGGCGACGTGGTTGGCGCCCATCAGGAGCGCGATCGCGAGCAGCGTCGCGAACGCCGCGATCGAGAGGGCGCGGGGCGCGGCCGGCATCGCGCGATTGTCGGGGCGCTCTTGCAGCGTCGCCGACGACGCCCTATACTAAGCCTGATGGCTAACCAACTGCCGCCCCTCGACCACGTCTTCGCCGCGCTCGCCGACCCGACGCGGCGCGCGATCGTCGGCGCGCTCGGTCGTGGCCCGGCGTCGGTCTCGGCGCTCGCGGCGCCGTTCGCGATGGCGCTGCCGTCGTTCATGAAGCACCTCTCGGTGCTCGAGAAGAGCGGCGTCGTCCGCTCGACGAAATCCGGTCGCGTGCGCACCTGCGAGCTGCGACCGAAGGCGCTCTCGCGCGCCGAGCGCTGGATCGCATCGCAACGTGCCGTCTGGGAGTCGCGCAGCGACCGCATGGCGGCGTTCACCGAACGGCTTCACCAGGAGGATCTCGACCGTGGCCAACGATGATTCGAACGACCTCGTCATCTCCCGTCTCGTCCGCGCGCCGCGCGCCAAGCTCTGGCGCGCCTGGACCGACCCGCAGCTGCTGAAGGAGTGGTGGTGCCCGAAGCCGTGGACGACCGAAGTGCGCGCGTTCGAGCTGCGCCCCGGCGGCGCGTTCCACACCTTCATGCGCGGGCCCGACGGCGGCACCAGCGACAACCCGGGGTGCTTCCTCGAAATCGTTCCGCAGCAGAAGATCGTGATGACGACGATGCTCACCGGCGGCTGGCGGCCGGCGACGCCGTGGCTCGGCATGACCGCGGCGATCACGATGGCCGACGAAGGCGACGGCACGCGCTACATCGCGACCGTGATGCATCCCGACGCTGCGACCAAGGACCGCCACGAGGAGATGGGCTTCTTCCAGGGCTGGAACACCTGCATCGACCAGCTCGAGGCGTTCGCGCTCGCGCTCGCCTGACGGATCGCACCGAGGCCGCGCGACGCGCGCGGCGCGGTGGTAGCGTTCGCCATCGCACTTCGGAGGCGAACGCCATGACGACCAGCACGAACGACGGCCTGCAGCTTCGCTCGCTCGTCAAAGGGAGCGGCGAGATCGAGCTCTCGCTCGTCCGCGTGCCGACGCCGACGCCGGCCGCCGACGAAGTCGTCGTTCGCGTCGAGGCGACGCCGATCAACCCGTCGGACATCGGGCTCCTGTTCGGCGCCGCCGACCTCGCGACGGTCACGGTGCGCGGCAGCGGCGAGCAGACCGTCGTCACGGCGCGGATCCCGCCGGCGGCGATGCGGGCGATGGCGGGCCGCGTCGGCCAGTCGCTCGCGGTCGGCAACGAAGGCGCGGGCACGGTCGTCGCCGCCGGCAGCGGCGCTCAGGCGCAGGCGCTCCTCGGCCGCACGGTCGCCGTCCTCGGCGGCGCGATGTATTCGCAGCTGCGCACCGTCAAGGTCGAGCTCTGCCTGCCGCTGCCGGCGGGAACGAGCGCTGCCGACGGCGCGTCGGCGTTCGTCAATCCGCTGACTGCGCTCGGCATGTGCGAGACGATGCGCCGCGAAGGGCACCGCGCGCTCGTCCACACCGCGGCGGCGTCGAACCTTGGTCAGATGCTGAACCGGATCTGCATCGCCGATGGCATCGGGCTGGTCAACGTCGTCCGCCGCGACGAGCAGGTCGCGCTGCTGCGCGACGCGGGCGCGCGCCACGTCGTCAGCACGGCGTCGCCTGCGTTCGCGGGCGAGCTCACCGATGCGATCGCCGCGACCGGCGCGACGATCGCCTTCGATGCGATCGGCGGCGGCCGCCTCGCCGGCCAGATCCTCGCCGCGATGGAGGCCGCGCTCGCGCGCAGTGCGACCGAATACAGCCGCTATGGAACGTCGACGCTGAAGCAGGTCTATCTCTACGGCGGCCTCGACACGGGCCCGACCGAGATCGTGCGCAGCTTCGGCATGGCGTGGGCGGTCGGCGGCTGGCTTCTGTTTCCGTTCCTGCAGCGGATCGGCGTCGACGCCGCGAACGCGCTGAAGGCGCGCGTCGCACGCGAGCTGAAGACGACGTTCGCGAGCCGCTACACGCGCACCGTCTCGCTCGCCGGCGCGCTGCAGCCGGACGCGATCGCCGAGTACGGCCGCCGCGCGACCGCGACCAAGGTGCTGATCGACCCGAGCCGCTGACCGTCGCCGGGCGCTCGCGCGCAGGGAGTGAAACGCAAGACGTGTGGGTGCGGCGCGCGAGTCAGGTCATCGCCGCGCGCAGCGCCGCGACCTCGCGGCCTGTCTCCGAGTCGGGCGTCGACTCCATCGCCTGCACGAGGGCCTCGGCTTCGGCGAGCGCCTCGCGTGCGCGACCGGCCTCGCCGAGCGCCAGCTCGATCCGCCCGCGAACGCACAGGAGCTTGCAGAGCTCCTCGCGGTCGGCGATCTCGCGCAGGATGGCTTCGGCAGTGCGCACGCTCGCGATCGCTTCTTCGGCGCGTCCTTCGCGCATCAGCAGCGAGCCCATGCCGCCGAGCACGACGCCCTCGAGACGGCGATAGCCGGCGTCGCGCGCGGTCGCCAGCGCGCTCCCGTACAGCGCTCGCGCGTCGTCGAGCCGGCCCTCGTCGAACGCGAGCTGGCCCAGACGGCTGAGCGCGATGCCCTCGCTGCGCGGATCGTGGATCTCGTGCGCCAGCGCCAGCGCGGCCTCGTAGTCGCTCCTCGCCTCCGTCGTGCGGCCCTCGACGTGCAGGAGGATGCCGCGGACGACGAGGAGGAAGCCCTCGTGGCGTCGATTGCCGAGCTCGCGCGTGACGACGAGCGCGCGCTCGTAGCAATCGCGCGCCTCGGCGGCCCTGCCCTGGATCGACGCCATGCCGCCGAGGTTGCCGAGCGCGATCGCCTCGAGCCTGCGGTTGCCGACGTCGCGCTGGATCGCGAGTGCGGCCAGGAGATGGCTGCGCGCGCCGTCGAAGTCGCCTTGCTCGCCGAGCAGATGCGCGAGGTTCGCGCGAACGGTGCCTTCGAGCACGCGATCGCCGACCTCGCCCGCGATCGCCAGCGCCGCGGTGAGGTCGCGGCGCGCATCCGCGACGTCGCCGGCCTCGATCTCGAGAAGGCCCAGGTTGTTGAGCACGCCGCCTTCGTGGACGCGGTCGCCGATCTCGCCGGCGATCGCGAGCGCGGCGGCGAAATGCCCGCGCGCGTCGTCGCTCATTCCCTGCTCGCGATGCAGCACGCCGAGACTCGAGCGCAGCGCACCTTCGCTCGCGCGATCGCCGGTCGTGCGGGCGATGGCGAGCGCCCGGTCGAAGCGCTCCTTCGCCTGGTCCCTGCGCGATTGCTCGCGATCGAGCTCGCCGAGCTCCTTGAGCATCCGGCCTTCGCGCCTGACATCGGCAACGGCGCGGGCGAGCGCCAGCGCCTCGTCGAGCGCCGCCTTCGCGTCGTCCATCCGCCCGCTGCGCCTGAGTGACTGCGCCAGCGTCGCCAGCGCCGCGGCGCGATCGCCATCCGCGAGGTCTGATAGAGCGAGCACCTGCGCGCCGAGCGCCGCCCCCGTCGCGTAGGGGCCGTGCAGCTCGAGCACTTCCCAGGCGCCGCGGTAGGTCGCGACAGCCGTCGTGCCGTCGCCGCGGCCGAGCGCGCGACGGCACGCCGCGACCAGGTTGTCGAGCTCGAGGCCGAGCAGGCGCCGCCGCCTCGCGCCGCCGGCGAGCGACAGCGCCTCGACCGCGGCGTCGCTGCCGAAGTCGGCGAAGTAGCGTCCGTGCCGCACCTCGGCGGCGCGCTCGCCGGCCGCGCCCGTCGCGTGCAGCTTGCCCGCCGCGTACTCGTGGATGCTCAGGTACATGCCGAAGAACGGCTCGTCGATGTCGTAGCGGCTCTGCGTCGCCGGCACCCACGTGCGCAGCAGGCTCTTGTCCGAGAGCGCCTGCACGACGTCCATCGCCCGCGGCGCGGTCGGCCACGTCGAAAGGTCGATCACCGCCTCGGCCGCCTCGAGCGTGAAGCCGCCGTCGAACACCGAGCACTGCGCGAGCGCGTCCTGCTCCCACGCGGTCAGGAGCTCCCACGACCAGTCGATCGCCGCGCGCAGTGTCGCCTGGCGCGCGGCCTGGCCGCGCGCCGCGGCGAGCAGCGCGAAGCGGTCGCGCATGCGCTCGACGAGCTGCGCAGGCGAGAGCAGCCGCACACGCGCGGCTGCGAGCTCGATCGCGAGTGGCAGCCCGTCGAGCAGGCGGACGACTTCGGCCACCGCCGCGCGATTGCCTGCGTCGACCGCGAAGTCGGGACGCTGCGCACGCGCGCGCCTGGTGAAGAGCTCGACGCCGTCGCGCTCGATCGGCAACGGCTCGACCGGGAAGACCGCCTCGCCGGCGATGTGCAGGCGCTCGCGGGTCGTGACGAGGAACGTCGTCTCCGGCGCACGGTCGAGCCAGCGCCCGAGCGTCGCCGCGGCGTGCGCCGCGACCTGCTCGAAGTTGTCGAGGATCACCAGGCAGCGCCCGCGGCCCGCGATCGCGCTGCCGAGCTGCGCGGCCGGCTCGTCGGTTCCCGGCGGCACTTCGAGCGCAGCGGCGACGGCGAAGTGGATCCCGTCTTCGGAGCGTGCTTCCGAGAGGTCGCAGAAGTAGACGCCGCCCGGCCAGTCGCCGAGCCATGTCCATGCATAGCGGCGCACGAGCCGGGTCTTGCCCATGCCGCCGGGGCCGAGCACGGTGACGAGGCGAGCGCCGCCGTCGACGCGCGCGGCGAGATCGCGCAGCTCGGCCGTCCGTCCGACGAACGCGTCGCGTTCCGCGGGCAGGTTGTGACGAACGTGGCGCAGCGGTAGCCACGACTCGCCGGTGCGCACGACGCGGTACGCCTTCTCCGCGTCGCCCGGGGGCTGGAATGCCGATGTTCCGCGCACGCCGACCTCGAAAAGCTCGAGCGGCTGGTCGATGCCCTTCAGCCGGTAGTGTCCGTGCGAACGCAGCTCGCTCGCCTCCGCGAGCGAGTCGGCGAGCGCATCGCGCACCTTCGTGCTGACAAGCGTCTGGCCGCCGAGCGCGAGGCTCATCACGCGCGCCGCGACCGCCTTCGCGAGCCCTTCGACCTCGAGCGGCTTCGCTCCGCGCGCGACGTCCTCGGGCGCGTTCTCACGCAGGATCAAGGGGCCGGCATGGATCGCGACGCGCGCGCTGAGCGCGAGCTCGCCGACCGCGGTGTGGTAGTCGAACGCGAACGCCGCCGCCGCAACGGCGCGGTCGAACAGCACGAAGAAGCCGTCGGTGCGGTCGATCTCGCGGCCGCCGTGTCGCGCCATCAGCTCGCGCGCCCGCCGGTCGTGCTCGACCCAAAGCACGGATGCGCGTGCGTCGCCGAGTTGCTCGGCCAGCGACGTGCTGTCGACAAGGTCGGTGAAGACCAGCACGCGCTCGGACTCCGAGGGGAAGGTTCCGCCTGGTTCCGCCATGGCTTGGGGCGCCGCGATGTCGTACGGACGCCTCCGTCGCGGCGCCGCGATTATTCACGAAGCGCCGCGCTCGGCGAACGCCGCCAGGGCGCCGCCGGTCGTTCAGCAGCCTTTCGGCTAGGCGTTAAACGGCTCGCGTTGCGACGCCCGACGCGTCGACGTGTCCTCGCGTCGAGGATCCGGAAACACGAACTGTCGCCAGCCCGTGCGCTCGAACGGTTGCCACTGCCCTTCGGCTTGGGCGAGGCGATCGCTGACGGCAAAGAGAACCGCGGCGTTGAAGCCGAGGCCGAGGTGGCTGCCCACGACTTCGATATTCTCCGACCGGTCGCCTTCGGTCTCGACGCTGCATCGCCACGGCACGATCTCGTCGCTGCGGCTGTAGATCGAGGTCGTCGGGACCACAGGCGTGGGCCTGTCGGCGGCGTGCGGATGATGCAGCGGACTGCCGAGGGTGATGACGCTCCGCACGAATTCCGGCCGCTTCGCCGCGAGAGCGCTTGCGTAGAGCCCGCCTAGGCTCCAGCCGACGAGGCTCACCGTGCGACCGCTTTCGTCGCGAAGCCGGTCGAGCGCGTCGAGCAGCACGCGCTCGACGCCGGCACGCGGCCCGAAGTTGCGGCCCAGGCCCCACCCCCTCGCCGCATAGCCGCGATCGCGCAGGAAGCCGCGCAGCAGCTGGGTCGACGTGTCGCTCGCGCCGAGCCCGGGGAGAACCAGCACGGCATGACCGTCGCCGCGCGGCGCCATTCGCAGCCAGGGCAATGCCGCAAACGCGGCGCCGAGCTCGACGCCGGCGCGCATTGCCAGCTGACCGATCCGCCGGCCGCGAGAGGCGTGGCTCGGCGTCGATCCGTTCGTCTTCATCATCGGGCACCTTCCTTCCTGTGAATCCGCACCGTTATGATGGTAACGTAATTGCATTACGGTCACAATGTTTCCCAATCTGCACCAGCTCCGCAGCCTGAACACGCGGCAGCGCCTGCTCGAGGCCGCGCTCGAGCTGCTCGCGCAGCGCGGCGATCTCGGCGTGTCGCTCCAGGAAGTGGCGCGCGAAGCCGGCATGACGACTGGCGCCGTGCAGCACCACTTCGCCTCGGTCGCCGGGCTTCGCAGCGAGGTCCTCTCCCGCCTCGTGCAATCGCTCGGCGAGGCCGAAGGGTTCTGGCCCGACCCGACGTGGCCGCTCGCGAGACGTGCCGGCCACTTCGTCGGCGGGGCCTGGCGCGAGGTCTTCGGCCGACCGCGCTTCGGCACGGCGTGGGCGGCGTTCCTCGGCGCGCGCGCGCACAAGCCGACGCGAGCCCACGTCGTGCAGCGGCTGGCGCCGATCCTGGTCGGCATGGCGGAACAGCTGCTGCGCTCGTTTCCCGAACTCGCCGCCCGCGCCGACGGCCGTACGCGCGCCGAGTTCGTGCTGGCGGCGTTGCGCGGCATGGGCCTGGCGGCTCCGTTCTGTCCGCCGGGGTTCTTCGACCCCCACCTCGAGCTGCTCGGCGACTACCTCGTCACGTCTTGCCAGCAACCAGCGCCTGCGCCGCGCGCGCCCGCTCGAGCAGGCGCGGCGCGTTCGCGCGCTCGGCCCACGCCGCGAAAGCGGCGGTCGGCCCGCGCCAGCGCAGCGCGCTCGCGCCGCGAAAGAGCTTGGCGTCGGTGCGCAGCGTCGCGAGGCGCTTGAAGAGCAGCGCTTCGTCGCGGCGATCGCCGAGGACGGCGTCAGGGAACGCCTCGATCGGGCCGTGGCGATTCAACAGTCGCGCTGCGCCGACCGCGCCGATGCCGGCGATCCCCGGGTAGCCGTCGGCGACGTCGCCGACGAGCGCGAGCCAGTCCGGAATGAGGCGCGGCACGACGCCGAACTTCGCGCGCACGCCGGCGGCGTCGCGGACCGTCTTCGCGCGCCGGTCGACCTGGACGACGCGGTCGTCGACGACGCACTGCGCGAGGTCCTTGTCGGGCGTCCAGATGCAGACCTTGTCGACCGCGTCGTCGTTGTTCGCGAGGTGCGCGGCCGACGCCAGCGCATCGTCGGCCTCGAGCTCGGCCATCGGCCAGACGACGACGCCCATCGCGGCGAGCGCATCCTCGAGCGGATGGAACTGCGCGAAGAGCGCCGGCTCGATCCCCGCTCCCGTCTTGTAGCCAGGCCAGAGCGCGTTGCGGAACGACTCGATGACGTGGTCGGTCGCGACCCCGACGTGCGTCTCGCCGCGCTCGAGGATCTGCAGTACCGACTGCAGCACGCCGACGACGGCGCCGAGCGGCGGGTCGGTCTTGTGGAAGCGCCGCAGGCCGTGGAAGTGGCGGAAGAGCTCGTACGTGCCGTCGACGAGGTGGACGATCATCGACGCGACCGGCGGACGCGCGCGCTAGGTCCTCGACGGGACGGTGGGCGCGATCGACGACGTCGTCGTCGCCGAGCGCGGCACGAACACCCCGATCGTGCCCGGCAGCGCTCCGCCCCAGAGCTTGCGCAGATGGGTGCGCTCGTCGGCGTACTTGTCGACGATGCCGACGATCTCGCCGTCGAGCACCCGGAACACGTCGCGCACTGCGAGCAGCGCCGCGTCGTTCGCTTCGATCTCGCGCCGCAGCTCGGGCGGCACTCCCTTTGGATAGAACTCGGCCTTCTCGGCCAGCACCTTGTGTTGCGCGAGCAGCTCGGCGAGGCGCGCGTTCGGCACCCGCAGCTTGACGACGACGGTCGCGATCTCGCCGAGCTCGGCCTTGCGGTGCATCGCCTCCGACGGATACTTGCTCAGCCAGCGACGATCGTCGCGCTCGGCGGCCCGGCGGCAGTCCGCGGCGATGCTCGCCCAGCGCGCGTATTCGGCGCACGCGAGCTCCTGTGCCGGCGAGAGCGCGCTCGGCGGCACGCACACCGGGGCCGCGCGCCCTGCGAGTCGTGCTGCGGCGGCCGAACAGTCGGTGCCCTGGGCGCGCACCGTG
>Ga0207689_10000313_pt1 | contig 44828 bp, 42 predicted proteins | sample KBSMisM52_FD_184312 | JGI IMG/M metagenome (GOLD analysis project Ga0207689, IMG submission 184312) | Miscanthus rhizosphere microbial communities from Kellogg Biological Station, Michigan, USA - KBS Miscanthus M5-2 (SPAdes) (version 2) | ecosystem: Host-associated > Plants > Roots >...
GATCTCGCCCTGGGAGCGTGAGCACCTGCTGCTGCACGTTTGATCGTCCACGCCGGTGGTGTGCGCGAACTCGAGGATGTTGTTCGCACGGATCGGGCAGCACGTTTCACCGATGGGTGGATCTCGCTTCGGGCGCGGGTGGCGGGTGGCCGATTTCCGGAAGTAGAGGAGGAGGGCCGGCCGTTCAGGCCAGGCCCGGGGGACATGGAGGAAATCGGCTACCCGCCACCCGCGCCCGCACTGCGCCACGACGTCGGATGCGCCGGCCTCCCGCGTTATGAAGCAAGCGAAGAAGCAAACGACGAAAGTGTTCTTCGCCCGCGGCCGAGGCGTTCTTACAGTCCGCGCTCCGGCGCTGCGGCGCCTGTGCACCCGAGGCGATGGACACGGCGAAGGCGACGGCTCTCCATGCACGCGCGAGCGCTGGCTTCGAAGAGCGCGTCGCGAGCGCGCGCCGGCGGCTGGCACGCGCGGCCGACGCGCATCCCGACGCGATCGTGCAGGCGTCGAGCCTCGGCGCCGAGGACCAGGTCATCACCGACCTGATCGCGCGCGACCGGCTGCCGATCGCGGTCGCAACGCTCGACACCGGCAAGCTCCACGTCGAGACGCTCGCGCTCATCGATGCCATCCGCGCGCGCTACGGCAGCTTCGTCGAGCGCTACCAACCGGTTCACGAGGCGGTGGTCGCGTTCGTCGGCCGCCACGGCAACGATGCGATGCGAACGAGCGTCGAGCTGCGCAAGGCCTGCTGCGCCCTGCGCAAGGTCGAGCCGCTCGGGCGGATGCTCGCGGGTCGAAGCGCCTGGATCACGGGCCTGCGCCGCGAGCAGTCGGCCGACCGCGCGGCGGTCGATTTCGAATCGATCGACGGCGAAGGCCGCCTCAAGCTGAGCCCGCTCGCCGACTGGACGTGGGGCGACGTCTGGCACTACATCCAGCTCCACGACGTGCCGTACAACGCGCTCCACGACCAGTTCTATCCGAGCATCGGCTGCGCGCCGTGCACGCGCGCGATCGCGCTCGGCGAGGACTTTCGCGCCGGGCGCTGGTGGTGGGAGCAGGACGGCGCGAAGGAATGCGGGCTGCACGTCGCGCCGGTGTCGGCGCTGCGCGAGGCGGTCGCGTCATGAACGCGCCGACGCCGCTCGATCGCCTGCTGCCCGAGGTCGACCTCGGACAGCTCGACGCGCTCGAAGAAGAGGCGATCTTCATCCTGCGCGAGACGGCAGCGGCATTCGAGCGGCCGGCGTTGCTCTTTTCGGCCGGCAAGGACTCGTGCGTCGTCCTCCATCTCGCGCAGAAGGCATTCAAGCTCACCGGCAGCGCGAAAGCGCGGCTGCCGTTTCCGCTCCTGCACGTCGACACCGGCCACAACTTTCCCGAGGTGATCGCCTTTCGCGACGCCATCGTCGAAGAGCTCGGCGAGCAGCTGGTCGTCGCCCACCTCGAGGACTCGATCGCGCGCGGCAGCGTGCGGCTCGCGAGCACCGACGAGTCGCGCAACGGCCACCAGAGCGTGACGCTGCTCGAGGCGGTCGAGGAGCATCACTTCGACGCGCTGATCGGCGGTGCCCGCCGCGACGAGGAAAAAGCACGCGCGAAGGAGCGGATCCTGTCGCACCGCGACAGCTTCGGCCAGTGGCAGCCGAAGAACCAGCGTCCCGAGCTGTGGACGCTCTTCAACACGCGCCTCAAGCCCGGCGAGCACATGCGCGCGTTTCCGATCAGCAACTGGACCGAGCTCGACGTCTGGCTCTACATCCAGCGCGAGCGGATCGCGCTGCCGAGCCTCTACTACGCGCACCACCGCGAGGTCGTGCGCCGTCGCGGCCTGCTGGTCCCGGTCACCGCGCTGACGCCGCCGAAGGCCGGCGAACGCGTCGAGACGCTCGACGTTCGCTTTCGCACCGTCGGCGACATTTCGTGCACGTGCCCGGTCGAAAGCGACGCCGCGAGCGCCGCCGAAGTCGTCGCCGAGACGCTTGCGGTCACCGTGAGCGAGCGCGGCGCGACGCGCATGGACGACCGCACGTCCGACGCGTCGATGGAGCGGCGAAAGAAAGAGGGCTACTTCTGATGGGACTCGCGCTGCGCGACAACGACGACCGAGAGGCGGCGACGCGCCGGCCGCTGCGGTTCCTGACCGCCGGCTCGGTCGACGACGGCAAGAGCACGCTGATCGGCCGGCTCCTGCTCGACGGCCGCGCGATCCTCGCCGACCAGCTCGACGCGCTCGAGGCGCGCGCCGGCGGCGGCCAGCCGATCGACCTCGCGCTCCTCACCGACGGCCTCGAGGCCGAGCGCGAGCAGGGCATCACGATCGACGTCGCGTATCGCTACTTCGCGACCGCGAAGCGCAAGTTCGTCATCGCCGATGCGCCCGGCCACGAGCAGTACACACGCAACATGGTGACCGCGGCGGCGGGCAGCGACGCCGCGGTCGTCCTCGTCGATGCGACCAAGCTCGACCTCGCCCGGGAGCCGTTGCAGCTCCTGCCGCAGACGCGCCGCCACGCCCTGCTCGCGAAGCTGCTGCGCGTGCCGCACATCGTCTTTGCCGTCAACAAGCTCGACGCCGTCGCCGATGCCGACGGCGCGTTCGCGCGCGTTCGCGCCGCGCTCGAGGCGTTCGCCGCCGAAGCCGGCTTCGCTCCCGCGGGGATCGTGCCGATCTCGGCGCTGCACGGCGACAACGTCAGCCGTCCGAGCGCGCTCGGCGGCAGCGACGGACCGACGCTGCTCGAGCTGCTCGAGGCGCTGCCGGTCGACGACGGCGCGACCGCCGCGGCGGCGCTGGTGCCGGTGCAGTTCGTCGCCAACGCAGCGAACGGCGGCGTCGGCCACCAGGCGCGCGTCCTCTGGGGCCGCGTCGCGCGCGGCGAGGTCGCGCTCGGTGCCGAGCTCGTCGTCTTCCCGAGCGGCGAGAGCGCGCGCGTCGCCGAGCTGCACGTCGCCGGTCGTCGCGCCGAGCGCGTCGGCGCCGGGCGATCGGCCGGCGTCGTCCTCGACCGCCAGCTCGACGTCTCGCGCGGCGACTGGCTGGCCACTCCCGGAACGATCGCGCCGACGTCCCGCTTTCGCGCGACGCTCGCCTGGCTCGACACCGAGCCCGCCATCGTCGGCCGCAAGTACTGGCTGCGCCACGGCAACCGCTGGCTGCAGGGCCGGATCGCCGCGATCGTGAGTCGCGTCGACGTCGCGACGCTCGGTCATCACGCTACGGATGCGCTCGGCGTCAACGACATCGGCGAGGTCGTCGTCGAGGCGCAGCACGAGCTTCCGCTGGCGAGCTTCGACGACGACCGCGTCGCCGGCGCGCTGCTCGTCGTCGACCCGGCGAGCCACCGCACGAGCGGCACCCTGCTCGTCCGCGCCGCCGCCTGAGCGCGGCGCGAGCCGCTATCGGCTCGCCACCTGGTCGAAGACGCCGCCATCGGCGAAATGCGTCTTCTGCGCCTTCTCCCAGCCGCCGAAGACCTCGTCCACCGTGAACAGCGCGATGCGCGGAAACTGCGCCGCGAACTTCGCCGCGACCTGCGCGTCGACCGGACGGTAGAAGTTGCGCGCGACGATCTCCTGTCCGGCGGGCGTGTAGAGGAACTCGAGGTACGCCTGCGCGACCTTGCGCGTGCCGCGCTTGTCGACGACCTTGTCGACGAGCGCGACCGGCGGCTCGGCGAGGATGCTCGTCGACGGATAGACGATCTCGAACTTGCCGGCGCCGAGCTCGCGCAGCGCCAGCTGCGCCTCGTTCTCCCACGCGATCAGGACGTCGCCGATGCCGCGCTCGACGAAGGTGACGGTCGATGCACGCGCGCCGGCGTCGAGCACCGGCACGTTGCGAAACACCTTGGCGATGTACTCGCGCGCCTTCGCGTCGTTGCCGCCCGGCTGGCGCAGCGCCCAGCCGTAGGCGGCGAGATAGCCCCAGCGCGCGCCGCCCGAGGTCTTCGGGTTCGGCGTCACGACCGCAACGCCCGGGCGCGCGAGGTCGCTCCAATCGCGGATCTGCTTCGGGTTGCCCTTGCGCACGAGCAGCACCGCGGTCGACGTGTACGGCGAGCTCGCGTGCGGCAGGCGCTTCTGCCAGTCGGCCGGAAGCAGCTTCGCTTTCGCGGCGATCTCGTCGATGTCCCAAGCGAGCGCGAGGGTGACGACGTCGGCCTCGATGCCGTCGATCACCGAGCGCGCCTGCTTGCCCGAGCCGCCGTGCGACTGCCGGATCGCCACCGTCTCGCCGGTCTTCGCTTTCCACGCCGCGGCGAAGGCGGCGTCGATCTGCTGGTAGAGCTCGCGCGTCGGGTCGTACGAGACGTTGAGCAGCGTGACGTCGGCGGCTTGCGCGGCGAAGAGCGCAGGGCCCGCGATCGCGAACGCGGCGGCGCGGGCGAGAAACGATCGGCGCAAGGGACGCTCCCGAAGCGATGGAGCGAACGATCATAGGCAGCAACCCGCGCAGGGCAACGAACCGTTCGTCGCATGCTTATTCGGTGCGCTCTTATGATCGGCGCATGCCATGCACCGTCTTCGCGCGCGCCGGCGGCGCCGCGCTCCTCGCCCTCGCCGCCATCGCCGCGCCGCAGCTCGCGACGCGCGCACTTGCCGCCGACGCCAAGGCGAGCGCGCCGCTGGCGGTCAAGCCGGTCGTCTTTCGCGAGCGCAAGCTCGCCAACGGCCTGCAGGTGCTGACGGTCGAGACGCACACGAGCCCGACCGTGAGCGTGCAGGTCTGGTACCACGTCGGCAGCCGCGAAGATCCGCCCGGCCGCTCCGGCTTCGCGCATCTCTTCGAACACATGATGTTCAAGAACACCGAGTACCTGCGCGCCGAGCAGTTCGACCGCCTGACCGAGGACGTCGGCGGCAACAACAACGCGTCGACCGGCGACGACGTCACCGAGTACCACGAGGTCGTGCCGTCGAACTACCTCGAGACGCTGCTCTGGGCCGAAGCCGAGCGGATGCAGAACCTCAAGGTCGACGAGGCGAGCTTCAAGTCCGAGCGCGCGGTCGTCGAGGAGGAGTATCGCCAGCGCGTCCTCGCGTCGCCGTACGGCCGCTTCTTCAACGGCATCGCCGCGGTCTCGTATCTCGAGCATCCTTACAAGCGGCCGGGCATCGGCAGCATCGAGGACCTCGAGGCGGCGACGCTCACCGACGTCGTCGCGTTCCACAAGCGCCACTACCGGCCCGACAACGCAACGCTGATCGTCGCCGGCGACTTCGACGAGAAGCAGCTCGACGGTTGGATCGACAAGTACCTCGGCGCCGTGCCGAAACCGTCGTCGCCGCTGCCGCGGTTCGAAGCGACCGAGCCGCCCTGGCAGCGCGATCGCCAGGCGCTGCTGTCGGGACCGCAGGTGCCGCTGCCCGCGGTCGCGATCACCTGGCTCGCGCCGCCGACGACGAGCCCCGACGCGCCGGCGCTGCAGGTCGCCGCCGCCGTGCTCGCCGCCGGCGAGTCGTCGCGCCTCAACCAGTCGCTCGTCTATCGCCAGCGGATCGCGACGTCGGCCGGCTTCAGCGCCGACCTGCGCGTCGGGCCCGGGATGCTGATCGCGTACGCGATCGCCGCGGGCGGCAAGCCCACCGCCGAGCTGAGCGCTGCGCTGCTCGCCGAGGTGAGGCGGCTGGTGACGACGCCGCCGACGGCGGACGAGCTCGCCAAGGTCAAGACGCAGATCGTCACCGGCGCGTTCATCTCGCGGCAGACGCCGCTCGGGCTCGCGTCGGCGATCGGCGACGCCGCCGTTCTCGAAGGCAATGCAGCGCGCATCAACACCGACCTCGACGACCTGCAGCGCGTCAGCGCCGCCGACGTGCAGCGTGTGCTGCGCCGCTACGTTCTCGAAGCGCACAAGGTGACGATCGAGTACCGCCAGCAAGGGAGCGCGAAATGACGACGCTCGCGCTCTTCGCGGCCGGCATCGCGCGCCGCTCGCTCGTCGTCGCGGCCGCGTGCGCTGCCGTCGGCGCCCTCGCGCAGCCGTACCCGACGCCGCCGCCGCCGGCGCCGCCGCGCCCGCTCGCGATCGATGCGCCGAGCGAGGGCAAGCTCGGCAACGGCCTGCGCGTCATCGTCGCGCGCCGCGAAGGCGTTCCGATCGTGAGCGCGGAGCTCGTCGCGCTGTCGGGCGCCGAGGTCGATCCGCCGCAGCTTTCCGGGCTCGCGTCGCTCGCCGCTGCGCTGATGACGCAGGGCACGAAGCGCCACAGCGCTCCCGAGCTCGCCGCCGCCGCCGAAGCGCTCGGCGGCTCGCTCGACAGCGGCGCCGGCTGGAACAGCGCCACCGTCTCGATCACGGTGACGACGCCCAAGCTCGACGCCGCGCTCGGGCTCGTCGCCGAGGTCGCGCGCGAGCCGGTGTTCGCGCCCGACGAGATCGACCGCGTGCGCACGCAGACGCTCGATGCGCTCAAGGTCGCCTACGCGAGCCCGGGGACGCTGGCGTCGCTCGTCGCCGAGCGGCTGGCGTACGGCGCCGGGCCGTACGGGCACCCGGCAGGCGGCACGCCGGAGTCGCTGCCGCGGATCACGCGCGACGACCTCGTCGCCGTCCATCGCCGCACCTTCAGGCCCGACAACGCCGTCCTCATCCTCGCCGGCGACATCCAGCTCGACGCCGCGCTCGCGCTGGCGCGCCGCCACTTCGGCAGCTGGCCGGTGCCGAGCGACGCAGCGCCGCCGGTGCCACGCCCGAGCGGCGCGACGGCGGGGCCGACGGCGGCGCTCGTCGACATGGCGAACTCGGGCCAGGCGGCGGTCGTAGTCGCGCTCGCGCTGCCCGAGCGGACCGGCGGCGAGCGCGCGATCGGCGCGGTGCTCAACTCGGTGCTCGGCGGCGGCTACTCGTCGCGCGTCAACCAGGAGATCCGCATCAAGCGCGGCCTCAGCTACGGCGCGAGCAGCGGCCTCGAGGCGCGCCGCGAAGCGGCGTTCTTCCGCGTCGGCGTGCAGACCAAGAACGAATCGGCCGCGGAGGTCGTGCGGCTCGTGCAGGAAGAGATCGACCGCTTGATGAACGAGCCGGTCGGTAACGACGAGCTCGCTGCCCGCAAGGCCGCGCTGATCGGCGGCTTCTCGCGCAGCGTCGAGACCACCGCCGGGCTTGCCGCGGCGATCCGCGCGCTCGTCATCGCGCAGCGTCCGGTCGGCGAGCTGAAGTCGAGGATCGAGCAGCTCGACGCGGTCACCGCGCAGGAGATCCAGCGCTATGCGGCGGCCAACCTCGTTGCGGCGCGGCGGCGGGTCGCGGTCGCTGGCGAGGCGCGCGCCTTCGCGCCCGCGCTCGAGCAGGCGATGCCCGGGGTGGTCACGGTCGGCCGCGACGCGCTCGACCTCGAGCGCGGCGACGGCCTGGCGCGCCGCTGAGCCGCGGCCGCGGCGCTCGGGGCCGCGTGGGGGCAAGGCAAACCCTTCGTACGGCCGAGGGCGTTTGCTGGGACAATAGTGCCCCCCGGCGGAAGGCGCGTTCCACCGAGCCCTCTGCCCTCCTCATCAGGTATCTTGCACATGGCCACCCGTCGCTCCGTTTCCCCGTCCAAAGGGTCTGCCACTACCGCCCCCGTCGCGGCGACCCCTGCCGCTTCGGCCGCTCCCGCACTCAAGCTTCGCCAGACGCAAGCCGAGTACGTCGCCGCGCGCCCGTCCGGCGAGCCCGGCGTGAAGCCGATGATGTCGAGCTCGAAGATGTACGTCTGCCGCCGTTGCCAGGCCAACTTCAAGACCGGCGACGGCAAGCCCGACGCCCGCCTGCCCGGGCTCGGCAAGTGCAACAAGTGCCTGGCCGCGCAAGCCGCCTCGGCGCTCGCCGCCTGACGGAGCCCGCCGGCGCGCCGCTCAGGCGCTTTCCGCCTTCGGGATGAGGAGCCCTGCCTGCACCGCGGGCCGGGCGACGAACGCCGCGAGCGCGCGCTGCACTTCCGGATAGCCGGCGATCCCGACCAGTTCGCCGGCGCCGTAGAAGCCGACCAGGTTGCGCACCCACGGAAAGATCGCGATGTCGGCGATCGTGTAGTCGTCACCCATCATCCACGCGCGTCCGGCAAGACGGCCGTCGAGCACCGCGAGCAGGCGCTTGGCCTCGCCGACGTAGCGGTCGCGCGGCCGCTTGTCCTCGAAGTCCTTGCCGGCGAATTTGTGGAAGAAGCCGACCTGGCCGAACATCGGTCCGATGCCGCCCATCTGGAACATCAGCCACTGGATCGTCTGCCAGCGCGCCGCCGGATCGGCGGGGAGGAGCCGGCCGGTCTTGTCGGCGAGATAGAGCAGGATCGCCCCCGACTCGAAGAGCGCGAGCGGCCGCCCGCCGGGGCCGTCGGGGTCGATGATCGCGGGGATCTTCTGGTACGGATTCAATGAAGCGAATTCGGGCGAGCGCTGCTCGTCGCGATCGAACGCGACGCGATGCGGCTCGTACGGGAGCCCCGTCTCCTCGAGAAAGATCGCGACCTTGACGCCGTTGGGCGTCGGCAGCGAGTAGAGCTGCAGGCGATCGGGATGGCGCGGCGGCCACTTGCGGGTGATCGGAAAGGACGCGAGGTCGTTCATGGCTCCGATTGTCGTGTGCGCGCGCGCGGCGCTGCCGCGGTGCGGCGCGCGGGCTTGCGCGCGGGCGCGATCGCGTCGAGGCTCGCGCGCAACGCGGCGACGAGGTCGATCACCTCCGCGCTCGGCGCCGGCGGCGCGGCCGGCGCGGCGAAGGTGCGGCCGGCGATCTTGCGTTCGACCGCGGCAAGGATCCGTTTTTTCTCTTCGTCGACGAACTGCTCGGGGCGGTACGCGTCCTCGGAGGTCTGCTCGATCAGCCGCAGCGCGAGCTGCAGCTCCGCGGCGCCGACGTCGACGAGCTCGACGCCGAGCGCCTCGATCGAGCGCACCTCGTCGGCGTAGAGCAGCTGCTGCAGCACGAGGCCGCCGTCGACCGGTCGGACCTGGACGACGTATTCCTTGGCGCGCCATGCCCACTTCGCGAGCGCGGTGCGGCCGCTTTTCGCCATCGCCGCGCGCAGCAGGCTGTAGGGCTTGGCGCTCGGGCGCGAGGAAGTACGCCTTGTCGTAGTGGATCGGGTCGACCGCTCCGGCGGGGATGAACGAGACGATGTCGATCGTCTGCCGCGACGCCTGCGCGAGCTCCTTCAGCTCGGCCTCGGTGAAGGTGACGAAGCGATCCTTCGCGAATTCGTAGCCCTTGACGATCTGCCCGGGCCGCAGCGCGCCGAGCTCGTCGTCGTCGTCCTCGGCCATGACCGCGGCGCGCGCCGGCGCTGGTGCCGCTTCGCTTCTCCTGTCGTCGCGCCGAGGCGGCGCCGAAGGTGCCGCGTGGGCGGCCGCGGGCCGCGAAGGCTCGCGGCGCGCCGGTGGCCGCGCCTGGTCTTCGTCGATCTCCTCGAGCACGAGCGGCGGCTCGGTGGCGTCGGCGATGTATTGGCGGCGAACGCGCGCGCCACCGCGCGAGAGCAGCTTGAAACGCAGCGCTGCGCTGCTCTCGGTCGCGGCGTAGACCTTCACCGGGATCGAGACGAGCCCGAAGCTGATCGAGAGCGACGCGATCGAACGGATGGCCACGCCCGACCATAGGGCGGCGCAGCGGCGCATCCGATCGGAGGGGTCCGCGTGCGCGCGTAGGAAGGCGGCATCGACGAAGTCGAATTGCGGCGCGCCGGTGATGGGCGCGATCTGCGGCGTAGGCGTTTTCTTTCACGCCGATCAGCCGCGCGCCCGCACGCGCTGCCGGCGCCCTGCGCTAGCGCGCGTGCACGTCTGCTCCTATGGTTCGCGCCGGTGCTGCGGCACCGACGCATCAATCGGCGATGTGCCGGATTTCCAGGAGACTTTCGATGGCTGACAACAAGACCCGTGGCCGCACGACGGACCGCAAGCGTCTCAACATGAGCGAACCGTACGAGGTCGCCTACGCCAAGTCCGATCGCGCGTCGCCGGAGCGAAAGGCGATGCTCGCCAAGGGCACGGCGAAGCGAGCGGCGAAGACAGGCGCCAAGAAGAAGACGTCGGGGTCGAGCGCGGGCAGGGCGACCAAGCCGTCGGCCGGTGGCAAGGCGACGAAGTCGTCGACGCGCGGCAGCAAGTCGGCCGCGGGAGCGCGCAAGTCCACGGCGGCGAAGGCGCGCAAGGCGTCGGCCTCCGGCGCGCGCAAGGCGTCGTCCGCGCGCGCCAGCGGCTCGGCATCGCCGGCGATGAAGCGGACCAACGCCGCGCCGACGAAGCCGCGCACACCGACCAAACGCGACACGCCGCACCCGCCGACGGCGGAAAAGACGGTCGAGAACACGGCGCCGAAGACGATGCGCGAGCCCGACGCGGTCGACCTCCTGACCGACGACCACCTCGCCGTCACCGCGCTCTTCCAGCGCTACGAGCGGCTCGCCAAGCGCGACGGCGGCGCCGCCGAGCGCCGCGCGCTCGCGCAGCAGGTCTGCGCGATGCTGAAGGTGCACACGCAGATCGAGGAGGAGCTCTTCTATCCCGCCGCGCGCGCCGGCGGCATCGACGCCGACATGCTCGACGAGGCGAAGGTCGAGCACGCGACCGCCAAGGACCTGATCGCGCAGATCGAATCCGGCAACCCCGACGACGACCTCTACGACGCCAGGGTGACGGTGCTGCGCGAGTACATCCAGCACCACGTCGTCGAGGAGCACACCGAGATGTTCCCGAAGTGCCGCCGCAGCGCCATCGACCTCGTCGCGTTGCGCGGCGAGCTCGAGGCGCGCAAGGCGTCGCTCGAGCCTGCAGGGGCGACGACCGCCGAGCCCGAGCAGCCGAAGGAGGAGCCGGGGCTGCTCTCGCGGCTGAGCGACAAGCTGTTCAGCTCGGCCGACGACAAGGGCGAGAGCGGGTCGGGCTCGCGCGGCTGACGACGGCGACGGCAGGGGCACCGCAGAGGCGCGGTGCTTCTGCTCCAATGGCGCATGCGCAGATCGATCACCGGCATCGACCATGCCGTCGCGCTCGTGCGCGAGCTCGACGGCGCGCGCGCACGCTTCGAGCGGCTCGGCTTCACGGTCGCGCCGCGCGGCGTCCATCCGCCCGAGCTCGGCACCGGCAACCACACGGTGATGCTCGAGCGCGAATACCTGGAGCTGATGGGCGTGCTCGCGCCGACCGCCGCGAACGCGCGCTACCGCAGCGCGCTCGCGCAGCGCGAGGGGCTGGCGGCGCTGGCGTTGCAGACCACGAGCGCCGACGCGGTCGTCGCCGAGATGACCGCCGCCGGCGTCGCGCTCGAAGCGCCGGTCGACTTCGCGCGCCCGGTCGTGCTCTCCGACGGCATCCGCACGCAGGCGGCGTTTCGCACCGCGCATTTCGCCGAGGGCACCGCGCCCGGGTTCCACGTCTTCTGCTGCGAGCACCGCACCCGCCACGTCACCTGGCGGCCCGAGCTGCTCGACCACGCCAACGGCGCGGTCGCGCTCGAGCACGTCCTCGCCGCGAGCGACGACCCGCAATCCGACGCTGCGGCGTGCGCCCGGCTGTTCGCGAGCACGCCGAGCGAAGCGAGCGACGGCGCGGTTGTCGTCGACACCGGCAACGCGACGATCCGCTTTCACTCGCAGCGCTCGCTCGCCGCTCGCTTTCGCGGCGTCGACCTGGCCGGCGCCGCGACCGCGGGGCTCGTCGGCCTGTCGCTCAGGACGACATCGCTCGCGAAGGCAGAGCGAGCGATCGCCGGCGGCGGCGTCCGCGCCACCGAGACCGCCGACGGCATCGCGATCGCGCCCGGCGACGCGTGCGGCGTCCTGCTCGTCTTCGCCGGACCGTGAGCGGCGCGCGCCGCGTTCAGCGCGGCACGTCGCTGCGCGCCGCCGCGTCGACGACGTCGCCGAACGCGCGCAGCACGCGGTAGTCGCCGCCCGGCGCCGACTCGACGAGCGCGAAGCCACTCGCCTGCCAATCGAGCTCGGGCGGCGGCAGCGGCGGCGCCGCGCCGCGCGCGCCGCGGGCGAGCGTCACGTGCGGCGAGAACGGACGCGGATCGAGGGCGACGCCAAAGCCCGCGACGACGCCACCGATCGCGGCGTGCAGCGCGGCCACCTTCGGCTCGGCGGCGAAGAGCAGCACGGCGATGCCGCCGCGCCAGACCTCGCCCCGCGACGCCCGCAGCGCGGTCGGCGCCGGTTCGAGCGTCGCCAGCGCCGCCGCGAGCCCATCGACGCGCTCGCGCGGAAAAGCGCCGATGAAGTGCAGCGTCAGGTGCAGCTTGGCCGCATCGATGCGCCGCGCGCGCGGCGGCCACTGCCACGCGTCGCTCGTGGCGGCGAGTCGGGTGCGCACTGCAGGGTCGGGCCAGAGCGCGGTGAAGAGGCGAACGCGGTCGTCGGGCATCGGGCCGTCGAGGCTCCGGGTTAGTCACCTGTCGAGCGCCCGGGCCGCCGGACGAAGATGCCGGCGGCCGCGACCCGCAGCGCGGCGCCCACAGGAGATCCGCAAATGTTGACGATTCGATTCTGGCGCGCCGTCGCCCTCGCGTTCGCGAGCGTCGCCTTCTGCACCGCCGCCGCGCAGGCGCAGGAGACGTTCAAGCTCGGCATCGTGAGCTTCCTGTCGGGACAGGCGGCCGAGAGCTTCGGCATCCCCGCGGTCAACGGCGCCAAGGTCGTGATCGAGGCCTTCAACAAGGGCGCGGCGCCGGCGCCCTACAACAAGCCGGGCTTCGGCGGCATGAAGATCGAGCCGGTCTACGTCGACGAGAACGGCGGCGCGACCAAGCAGGTGCAGGAGCTGCGCAACCTCTACGACCGCGAGAAGGTCGACGCCGTCGTCGGCTACGTCGGCTCGGGCGACTGCCTCGCCGTCGCGCCGGTCGCCGAGGAGATGAAGCGCTTCCTCATCCTCTACGACTGCGGCACGCCGCGCATCTTCGAGGACAACAAGCTGCAGTACGTCTTTCGCACCGCGTCGCACGCGGCGATGGACAACGTCGCGCTCGCGCGCTACCTGAAGGCGAAGAACGTCAAGATCGAGACGTTCAACATGATCAACCAGGACTACGCGTGGGGCCAGGACTCGAAGAAGGACTTCACGCTGTCGATGGAGAAGCTCTATCCGGGCGCCAAGCCCGGCGAGGACCAGCTGCCCAAGTTCGGCGCCGGCCAGTACGGCACCGAGATCTCGGCGCTGATGGCCAAGCCCGCCGACGTGACGCACTCGAGCCTGTGGGGCGGCGACCTGCAGGCGTTCGTGCTGCAGGCGGCGCCGCGCGGCCTCTTCCAGCGCACCCAGGTCGTCTTCTCGGCCGCCGACCACGTCCTGCCCGGCCTCGGCGAGAAGATGCCCAACGGCGTGATCCTCGGCGCCCGCGGCGCCTACGGGCTGATGTCGCCGAAGTCGGCGCTCAACGACTGGTGGTGGGACCTCTACTCGAAGGCCTACAACACGTATCCGGTGCAAGCACCGTACCGGATGGTGCAGTCGCTGCTCGGGTTGAAGCTCGCGGTCGAGAAGGCGATGGCCGCCAACGGCGGCAAGAAGCCGACCGGCGAGCAGATCGCTGCCGCGCTCGCCAACTCCGAGTGGGAGTCGCCCGCCGGCCGCATCCGCATGGCGCTCGGCGACGGCCACCAGGCGGTGCAGGACACCGCGATCGGCAAGACGCGCTACGACGCGGCCAAGAAGATGGTCGTCCTCGACGACATCCAGCGCTTCCCGGCCGACTGCGTCAACCCGCCGCCGAACATGAAGTCCGAGGACTGGATCCGCGCCGGCTTCCCGGGCGCCAAGGGCTGCCCCTAGGCCGCTCGGCGGAGCGGTCGTCGTGAACGCCGTCGTCACGATCCTGGTCGACGGCCTGACGTACGCGTCGTGGCTCTTCATCGTCGCGGTCGGGCTGACGCTCGTCTTCGGCGTCCTCAAGATCCTCAACATCGCGCACGGCAGCTTCTATGCGCTCGGCGCCTACGCGGCGGCGAGCTTCGTCGCCTGGGGCGCGACGCTGAAGTGGGCACCGGCGTGGAGCCTCGTCGCGATGCTGCTCGCCGCGGTCGCGGTCGCCGTCGCGATGGCGCCGCTCACCGAGCGCGGGCTGCTGCGCTTCTTCTACGGCCGCGACGAAGTCCTCCTCGTCCTCGTCACGTATGCGCTCTTTCTCATCCTCGAGGACGTCACCAAGCTCGTCTGGGGCGCGAATCCGTACTACGTGTCGGAGCCGTACGGCCTGTTCGGCAGCCTCCATCTCGGCGTGCAGACGTGGGTCGGCTACGACTTCGCTCTGGTCGCGCTCGCGCTCGTCGTCGGCGGCGCGGTCTGGTGGGGGCTCAACCGCACCCGCGCCGGCAAGATCACGCTCGCCGTCATCCACAGCGCCGAGGTCGCGTCGAGCATGGGCGTCAACGTCTCGCGCGTCTACATCGGGGCGTTCTCGATCGGCATCTTCCTCGCCGCGCTCGGCGGCGCGTTCACCGCGCCGATGATCTCGGTGCAGCCGGGCGTCTCGGTCGGCGTCATCGTCGTCTCGTTCGCCGTCGTCATCATCGGCGGGCTCGGCAGCATCGAGGGCGCCGCGATCGGCGCGCTGATCGTCGGCCTGGCGCGCTCGCTCGCGGTCCACATCGCGCCGGTCGCCGAGCTGTTCTCGATCTACATCGTGATGGCGGTCGTGCTCATGTTCAGGCCCGAGGGACTGTTCCAGCGCATTCAGGCGCGCAGGATCTAGCGATGTCGGCGGACGCGAACCCAGTCGCGATCCCGGCCCGGCCCGCTGTCGCGCCGGCCGTCGCGTCCGCTCTGCCGGCGCCGCGCCCCCTCGCCGGCGCTGGTGCGCGACGCATCGCGCTCGCGCTCGTCGCGTTCGCCCTCCTCGCCGCGTGCGGCTGGGTCTTTCCACGCTGGCTGACGTTCCTGCTGACGATGGCCGCCGGCAACGGCCTCGTCTCGCTCGGCATCGTCGGCCTGATGCGCGGCGGCGTCGTCCCGTTCGGTCAAGGCATGGTCTTCGCCGCCGGCGGCTACGCGACGGCGCTCCTCTACAACAAGCTCGGCTTCACCGACGCGATCGGCCTCACGCTCGCCGGCGGCATCGCCGCGCTCGTCCTCGCGGTGCCGTTCGCGCCGCTGCTGTCGCGCTACCGCGGCATCTTCTTCGCGACGCTGACGCTGGCGCTGTCGATGGTGATGTACGGCCTCCTGATGAAGCTCGACACGCTCGGCGGCTCCGACGGCTTCAACGTCGGCCGGCCGACCCTGCTCGGCTGGAAGCTCCCCGACGAGCGCGTCGGCTATCTGCTCTACCTGCTCACGGTCGGCATCGCGACGATCGCCGCGGCCTTGATGCGGACCGCGTTCGACAGCACGCGCGGCCTGGTCACGCTCGCGGTGCGCGAGAACGAGCTGCGCGTCGAGTACCTCGGCGCCTCGGTGCGGCGCGCGATGGCGATCAACTTCGTCGTCGCCGCGTTCTGCGCCGGCGTCGGCGGCGCGCTCGTCGTCCTCTCGCTCGGTCACGTCGAGCCCAACTTCAGCTACTGGACGACGTCGGGCGAGTTCGTCTTCGTCGCGATCCTCGCCGGCTGGCAGAGCGTCGTCGCCGTGTTCGTCGCGAGCACGGTGCTCGAGGTGGTGCGGTCGTTTTCGAGCGCGTACTTTCCGAACACGTGGCAGCTCGCGCTCGGCCTGTTCCTCCTCTTCGTGATTCGCTTCCTGCCGCGCGGCATCGGGTCGCTGTGGACGCCGCGTCGCGGGCCCTGAGGCGACGATGGCTCTGCTTTCCGCCGAAGGACTGAACAAGCGCTTCGGTGCGGTCGTCGCCGCCGCCGACATCGCGATCGCGATCGACGCCGGCGAGCGCGTGAGTCTCATCGGCAGCAACGGCGCCGGCAAGACGACGTTCGTCAACATGATCACCGGCTACCTGAAGCCGGACGCCGGCCGCATCGTCCTCGACGGCCGCGACATCACCGCGCTCGCGCCGCGCGCGATCACGCGGCTCGGCGTCGCGCGCTCGTTCCAGATCCCGCAGGTCTACGGCGAGCTGAGCGTCCTCGACAACATGCTCGTCGCCAACGCCTGCCACGACCGGCGCCTGAGCTTTCGGCTGCCGGCGCAACGGCCCGAGGCGGTCGAGCGCGCCGAGCGCCTGCTCGAGCGCTTTCGCCTCCTCGAGCACCGCAACCGCCGCGTCGCCGGGCTGGCCGGCGGCGTTCGCAAGCTGCTCGACATCGCGATGGCGCTCACCGGCTCGCCGCGACTGCTGCTCCTCGACGAGCCGACCAGCGGCGTCTCGGCCGAAGAGAAGTTCCCGCTCATGGACACCGTGATGGCCGCGATCGGGCACGACTCGACGTGCGTGCTCTTCGTCGAGCACGACATGGAGGTCGTCGCCCGCTACGCGAGCCGCGTCGTTGCGTTCTATTCCGGCCGCATCGTCGCCGACGGCGCGCCGGGCGCCGCGCTCGCCACCGAAGACGTCCGCCGCTACGTCACCGGTGAGCTGCTGACCGAGGTGTGACCGCGATGCTCGCCGTCCGCTCGCTCCACGTCGCGATCGACTCGGTCGTCGCGCTGCGCGGCCTCTCGCTCGACGTCCCCGACGGCCGGATGGTCGGTCTCGTCGGCAGGAACGGCGCCGGCAAGACGACGCTGATGCGAACGCTGATGGGCCACCTCGCGCCCACGAACGGCAGCGTCGAGCTCGACGGCAAGGACCTGCTCGCGCTGCCGGCGCACGCGCGCGCCGGGCTCGGCATCGGCTACATGCCCGAGGACCGCGGCCTCGTTCCCGAGCTGACCGTCGAAGAGAACATCCTGCTGCCGATCTGGGTCGGCCGCGGCCTCGTCGAGGCCGAGCGGCTCGCCCTCGTCTACCGCGCCATCCCCGAGCTCGTCGAGATGCGCGCGCGGCGCGCGCTGCTGCTCTCCGGTGGCCAGCAAAAGCTCGTCGCGCTCGCCCGCGCGCTCGCCGCGGGAACGCGGCTGCTGCTCCTCGACGAGCCGTTCGAGGGCGTCGCGCCGGCGCTCGCGAAGCGCCTCGCCGAGGTGATCGCGTCGCTCAAGGGCAGCGCCGTCTCGGTGCTGATCGCGCAGAGCGACCTCAACCATGCGCGCCGGCTCGTCGACACCGAGTTCGTCGTCGAGCGCGGCACCAACGTCGGCGACCAGGTGGCGGCGTGAGCCACTGGCGCGGCGTCGCGATGCCGCCGATCCGCGCGGAAGCGCTCTACGGCGACCGCATCGTGCGCTGCTTCGCCGAACGGCCGGCCGGGCTCGCCGCGATGTTCGCGCGCTCGCGCGCGGCGCGACCCGACGCCGACGCCGTCGTCGCCGACGGCGCCCGCTGGAGCTACGCGCAAGCCGACGCCGAGGCGGCGCGGATCGCCGCCGGCTTGGCGGCGCTCGGCGTCGGCGCGCGCGACCGCGTCGTCCTCCTGCTCGGCAATCGGCCCGAGTTCCTGTTCGTGCTGCTCGCGGTGCAGCGGCTCGGTGCGATCGCGGTGCCGGTCGGCACCCGCGAGCAGCGCCCCGGCGTCGCCTACGTCGCCCGCCAGTGCGACGCGAAGGCGATCGTCTTCGACGACGAGCTCGCCGACCGCATCCCTTCCGGCGACGACGCGCCAGCGCTCGCCTTGCGCATCGCGGCGTCGGCGCTCGCGCGGCTTCCCGCAGCAAACGCGCCGCCGCAGCTCGACATCGCCGAGACCGACGTCGCCGTCCTCCTCTACACGTCGGGAACGACCGGAAAGCCCAAGGGCGCGATGCTGACCCACGTCGCGATCGTGCATTCGGTGCTGCACTACGAAGCGTGCATGCGGCTCGGTGCCGACGACCGCTCCGCACTCGCGGTGCCGGCGAGCCACGTCACCGGCCTCATCGCGACGATCGCCGCGATGTGGCGCGTCGGCGGCGCGGTCGTGATCGTCCGCGAGTTCAAGGCCGAAGCCTTCGTCGCGCTGCTTGCGCGCGAGCGCGTCACGCACACGCTGATGGTGCCGGCGATGTACAAGCTCTGCCTGATGAGCGAAGCGTTCGCGCGCGCCGATCTGTCGGCGTGGCGGATCGGCGGCTACGGCGGCGCGCCGATGCCGGTGGCGACGATCGACGAGCTCGCCGAGCGCGTGCCGGGGCTCGTCCTGCAGAACGCATATGGCGCGACCGAGACGACGTCGCCGACGACGCTGATGCCCGCGGGCCTGACCCGCGCGCACGCCGATGCGGTCGGTGTCGCGCTGCCGTGCGCAGAGATCCGGGTCATGGACGACGACGGCCGCGAGCTGCCGCCCGGCGAGGTCGGCGAGCTCTGGATCGGCGGGCCGATGGTCGTCCCCGGCTACTGGGGCAACGCCGACGCGACCGCAGCCTCGTTCACCGCCGGCTTCTGGCACTCGGGCGACCTCGGCTCGGTCGACGCCGACGGCTTCGTTCGCATCGTCGACCGCAAGAAGGACATGCTCAACCGCGGCGGCTACAAGGTCTATTCGGTCAAGGTCGAGAACGTGCTGCTGTCGGTGCCGGGCGTCGTCGAGGCGGCGGTGATCGGCGTGCCGTGCCCGGTGCTGGGCGAGCGCGTCCACGCGGTGCTCCACGCGCCCGGTCTCGCCGACGCCGACATCGAGGCGATCCGCCGCCACTGCGCCGAGCGGCTCGCCGATTACGAGGTGCCGGAACGCTTCGTCTGGAGCACACTGCCGTTGCCGCGCAACGCCAACGGCAAGGTGATGAAGCGCGTGCTGCGCGAGCAGAATGCCGCGACCTCAGGAGAACCGCCATGAGCAATCACGTCTACAAGATGCTCGAGCTCACCGGCTCGTCGCCGACGAGCATCGAGGATGCCGTCGCGTCGGCGATCGCCAAGGCGAGCGAGACCGTCCGCAACATCCAGTGGTTCACCGTCACGGAAACGCGCGGCCACGTCGTCGACGGCAAGGTCGCGCACTGGCAGGTGACGCTCAAGCTCGGCTTCACGCTCGAGTAGCGCAACCGGCCGTCTCGACTAGCGCGCGCGGGCCAGGCGCGGGAACGCGTGGCCACGGGTGGAATCGATCGGCCGCGCGCCTTCCTTCCGGCAGAGGATGCGCGACGCTGGCGCGCGGCGTACAACGATCGCGCCATGGCCACCCACCCGCCAGCACGCAAGGCCGGTCCGAAAGGAGCGGCGATCGAGCTGTTCGTCAGCCACGTTTCCAGCGAGGCGAAGATCGCGGCGTACTTGCGCGAGATGCTCGACGCCGACTTCATCGGCATGGTCGAGCTCTTCGCGTCGTCCGATGTGCCGAGCATCCAGGTCGGCGAGAAGTGGCTCGACGCCATCCGCAAGGGGCTCGACCGCGCCGCCGCGGTCCTCGTGCTGTGCAGCAAGGCGTCGCTGCATCGGCCATGGGTCCAGTTCGAGATCGGCGCCGCCTGGTACAAGGGCGCGACGATCGTCCCGGTCTGCCACTCGGGCATGAAGCCGGCCGATCTGCCGCTGCCGCTCGCTGCGCTGCAAGGCATCGAGCTCGGCACCGAGCACGGCCTGCGAAAGCTGAACACGACGATCGCTTCGATCCTCGGCATGCCGCGCGCGCCCCAGCCGAACGACATCGCCGGCCGCCTCGCGCGAATCGCGGCGCTGGAGCGCGTCCAGGAGCCGATGCAGCGATTCGGCCGATATATGGACATCATCGCTCCAGCGCAGCTCGACAGCCCCGCATTGCCGGCAAGGTGCACGGTCGAGTCCAACAGCGAATCGCTCGGGGTGTTCGGGCTGGCGGAGGGAGCGACACGATGGAGCGACATCGAGGCAGCGGCGCGCGAAGCGGCCGACCAGCGATGGCTAAAGCAACTTCAGGAATGCATCTGGCTCGCCAGCTGCGGCCGCGTGTTCCAGCCGGTGCAGGCGGTCTATCACGGCAAGCGCGGCTCGTTCCAGCCCCATCTCGCCAAGCGCGAATGGCAGGCCGACGGCGACGTCCGCTACCACGTGCACCTGATCGAGACGACCGTGGCGCCGCTCGCCGAGGTGCAGAACGACTTCGGCCTGCTGGCGACGCTGCTGAGGCTCGGGCTTCGCTTCCGCTTCGAGGTGATCCAGCGCAGCGAGAAGGCGCTCGCCGCGCTGCCGCGCAAGAAACCGGCGCCGCCCGCTGTTCTCTTCGAGGTGGTCAGGGCATGTCGCGAGGCGCTGGAGACGATCGAGACCGACGCGATGTCGCGCGGCGCCCAGAACATGGACCGCGTCTCCGTTTCCGAGCTGTTCGACTCCGACGACGACAAGGAGACGATGGCGTCGATCCAGGATGAATGGGACGAGGAGCGCGGCCGGCTGTACGCGACCGAGGAGCTCGCGCTCGACGAATTCGCCGACGTGCTGCGCAAGATGCGCGACATGAACTATCGCTTCATGCACCTCGCGACGCGGCGCTTCCACGAAATGGTCGTCGCACGGTGGCAGGCCAGGCCGAAGACGGTGCCGGAGCCGCGAGGCGATGCGCCGCGAGGAGAAGTGCCGTGCAACGAAGAGTCGCGAATGGATGGCGTGGCCGTGCGCCTCGACGCCAGCGCGCCGGCTTGATCGCCCACGTTCGCCGCTGCGAACGTTGCGGCATCAACCTGGTGGCCAAGGGCGGAATCGAACCACCGACACGCGGATTTTCAGTCCGCTGCTCTACCAACTGAGCTACTTGGCCGTGAGCCGACGATTATATCGGCCGCCCTCTTCGCGATCGTCGCTCGGGCTGTGGGTCGTCCTACACTGACCGCATGGATCGACGCACGCTGCTGGCGCGACTCGCCGCATTCGGCGCCGTCGCGTCGGCACAGGTCGAGGCTGCGGCGCCGCCGCGGCGCCGACGTCTGGCCGTCCTGCTGTTCGATCGGCGCGAATCGTGGACCTGGTTCGAGCCGGAGCTGCGCGACGAGCTCGCCGCGCTCGGCTGGGTCGAAGGCAAGAACCTCGGCCTGCAGTGGAACTACGCCGACGGCGACCTCGCCCGGCTGCGCTCGCTCGCCGCGCAGATCGTGGCGTCGGCGCCCGATGTCATCATCGTGCGCGGCACCCCCGCCACCCACGTGTTGCAGGAAGCGACGCGAACGATCCCGATCGTGACCGGCGTCGGCGATCCGATCGGCAGCGGCTTCGCGAAGACGTATGCCGAACCCGCGGGCAACGTCACAGGGATCTCGTGGGCGATCGCCGAAACAACCCAGAAATCCGTCGAGCTTCTTCGCTTGCTCGTGCCCCGGCTGTCGCATCTCGTCGTCGTCTGGCAGGCCGACCGCGTGCCATTCGAACAAGAACGGACGAGGCCCGTGGAAGCGGCGGCGCGCGCCGGAGGCCTGACGATGCGCCCCGTGTTCGTTGCAGACCTCGGGGATCTCAAGGAGGCGTTGCGGCTCGAACCTGCACGCGGTCCGACCGCAGCACTGGTCTTCAACCTCGGCAGTGACGTTGGAGGTTCGTTCGAGGCGGTGGCAGACGTCGCGCTCGCGTCGCGCATGCCCACCATGTTCGAGCACCGCGCCTTCGTCGATGCCGGAGGCCTCGCGAGCTACCGTCTGAACTGGGACCGTCAGACGCAGCGGAACGCGGTCCAGATCGACAAGCTCTTTCGCGGCGAACGGCCGGGCAAGATCCCGTTCGAGCTGCCGACGCTCCAGGAGTTCGTCCTCAACCTGAAGACGGCGCGCGCGCTCGGCTTGGCGGTACCGCGGACCCTGCTGCTGCGCGCCGACGCGGTCGTCGAGTAAGGCGCTCTGCCCGCCGTCGCCACCGCTTGGCAGCGCGAAACGTCAGATCGCGCTGCGCTTGTTGCGCGAGAGGTCGACGCCGAGCTGCTTGAGCTTGCGATAGAGGTGCGTGCGCTCGAGGCCGGTCTTCTCGGCGACGCGCGTCATGCTGCCGTTTTCCTGCGCGAGGTGGAACTCGAAGTAGCTCTTCTCGAACGCGTCGCGCGCTTCGCGCAGCGGCCGGTCGAGATCGAAGCTCTGCTCGGGCTGCGGGCCGAGCAGCACCGGGGCGAGTGGCTGCATCGTGCCGCCGGTCATCGCCGCCTCGACGGTGAGGCCGCCGCTGTCGTTGGCGGCGCTGTGGTGCGTCGCGACGGCCGGCCGCGCCGCCGGCTTGACGAGGCCCTGCTCGACCGCGCGCAGGAGCTTTTGCAGCGTGATCGGCTTCTCGAGGAACGCCATCGCGCCGTACTTGGTCGCTTCGACCGCGGTGTCGATCGTGCCGTGGCCGCTCATCATGATCACGGGCATGGTCAGCTGCGACGTCGACGCCCATTCCTTCAGCAGCGTGATGCCGTCGACGTCGGGCATCCAGATGTCGAGCAGCACGAGGTCGGGGCGGATGCGCTCGCGGCACGCACGCGCCTGCGCCGCGTTCTCCGCCAGCTCGATCGTGTGGCCTTCGTCGGCGAGGATCTCCGAAAGCAGCGCCCGGATCCCGAGCTCGTCGTCGACGACAAGAATGGTGGCCATGAACCTCTAGTGCGTCCTCGACGCAGCGACCGCCTCGTCAGCACCGACACGGACGGCTGCAGCGAGTTTGGAAAATGATAGCGAAACTTGCGCCCCGCGCACGGCGCCCGAGGCGGCATTTCCTTCGCCGCTCGCCGCACTGCCGAGGTTGGCGATGCGGACGCGCGCGCCGTGCTCGTCGGCGATTTTCTTCACCACCGCGAGGCCGAGCCCGGTGCCCTTCTTCTTGGTCGTGACATACGGCTCGAAAGCGCGCTTGAGCACCTTCTCCGGAAAGCCCGGCCCGTTGTCGACGACGACGAGACGCACCGCGCGCGCCTCGCCGCCTTCGTTGCGCGCCGCTTCGGTGACGACGAGGACGCGGCCGTCGGCCTGCTCGGCGATGGCGTCGAGCGCGTTCTGGACGAGGTTGTGGATGACCTGGCGCAGCTGCGGCCCGTCGCCGACGATCTCGGGCAGCCCCGGCGCGAGCTCGGCGTGCAGCCGCCCCGCCTCCTGCGCGCCGCCGTACAGGCCGAGCACCTCGACGACGAGCGCGTTGACGTCGATCGAGTCGAAACTCGACGCCGGCAACCGCGCGTAGTCGCGGAACTCGTTGACAAGCGCCTTCATCGCCTGCACCTGGTTGACGATCGTCGACACCGAGCGCTCGAGCATCGACCGATCGGCGCCGTCGAGCTTGGCGCCGAGCTTGAGCTGCAGCCGCTCGGCCGAGAGCTGGATCGGCGTCAGCGGGTTCTTGATCTCGTGCGCGAGCCGGCGCGCGACCTCGCTCCACGCCTCGACGCGCTGCGCCGAGACGAGCTCGGTGATGTCGTCGAAGACCATCAGCCGCGCGCCCTGCGGCATCGCCGCGCCGCGCACGAGCAGCGTGATCGAGTCGCGCTCGCGGTTCGGCGGCCCGGCGATCTGCAGCTCGAACGAGTCCTGCCAGTGGTCGCGCTCGCCGGCTTCGGGGCTCGCGGCGTGCAGCTCGAAGCGCTGCCACACCGCCTGGCCGAAGGCGCCGAGGCCGGCGACCTCGTCGAGCCTGCGGCCGCGGTAGGCCGAGAGCGGCAGGCGCATGATCCGCGTCGCGCCCGGGTTGACGGTGTCGATCGCGCCGCTGCGGTCGAAGACGATGACACCGGCGGTGAGGTTGTCGAGGATCGTCTGCAGGTTGGCACGCGCGCCCTCGACCTGCGTGACGCTCCTGTGGACGAGCTCGCGCGCTTCGGAGAGCTGCTCGGTCATCTCGGCGAACGAGCGCGTCAGGCCGCCGAGCTCGTCGCGCGAGCGAAACACCGCCTTCGAGCTGAAGTCGCCGCGCGCGACCTGCGCGACGCCCTCGGCGAGCAGCAGCAGCGGCTGGGCGAGCTGGTTGCTCAGCGCGATCGCGAGCAGCAGCGCGCCGAAGACGGCGAGGACGAGCGCGAGCGTCAGCGTTCCGATGTACATCTTGCGCAGCCCCGAGCGCGCCAGCGCGCGCTGCTGGTATTCGCCGTACGCGGTCGTCACCGCGATCGCGTTGGCGGCGAGCGTCGGCGCGATCGGCTGGGTGACGACGAGGAAGCGCTCCTGCTCGCCGAGCGCGAAGTTGCTGCTCGGGATCAGCGCGACCGCGCGCACGCGCGCGTTCGCCGCCGCAGTCGCGTCGTCCTCGAGCCCCTCGGCCTGGCTGACGACGCGCTGCGTGCGCGCCTGGCGCAAGGTCTGCAGCGGGATGCGCTCGGGCATCAGCGATGCGCTCGCGCTCGCCGTCGCGAGCAGCGTCTGCCCCGAGTTGCCGACGACCGAGACCTCCTTGGCCGAGAGCTGCTCGCGCAGCCGCTCGAGCGCGAGCGGCTCGGCCGAAAGCGCGGTCTCGCCGAGGCGCTCGGCGGCGAGCCGCGTCTTCGTGCCGAGGTCGGCGACGATCGAGTCGATCGTGCCGCGGCCGAGGTTGAGGCCGGCGGAGAGCGCGCCTTCGACCTTGATGTCGAACCAGCTCTCGATCGAGCGCGAGACGAACTGGTAGCTGACGGCGTAGATCAGCACGCCGGGCAGGATGCCGACGAGCGCGAAGATCGCCGCGAGCTTGAGCAGCAGCCGGCTGCCGAAGCGACCGCGCGCGACGCGCCAGAGCATGCGCACTGCGGCCGCGACGATGACCGCGACGAGCGTCCCCGCGAGCGCGACGTTGACCCAGAACAGCCACACGTAGTGGCGCTCGTAGAGCGAGGGGTTGTTGGTCGCGACGCCGAGCAGGAAGGCGAGGACCAGCCCGGCGCCGAGCGCGGCGATGGTCGAGATGATCCACGCCCAGCGGCTGCGGCGCAGGACGGCGGACGAGGCATCTGCCGCTGGATGGTGGGAATCGTCGCTCACGGGATGCGCTGCTCGCGCCTGACCTGCAGCTGCCAGTCGGGCTGCCCGGCGATGCCGATCTGCATCGGCCTCGGCAGCAGTGTGACGTCGAGCCGGTAGTTGAACTCGACGTAGTGGCGTCCGTCGTCGAGCTGGTTGGCCTCGGCGACTTTCCAGCGGATGGCGCGGCTGAGCGAGAGCAGCGCCTCCTCGCGCGTCGGGTAGGTCTGGCCGAGCCCGCCGACCGTGGTCACGCGGTAGTTCGACGTCAGCGGCTGGTAGACGATCTTCCAGACCCGGGTCGGATGCGAGATGCGCCGGTCGCGCCAGTACCAGCGGTCGCGGAAGACCTCGGCCTCGGCGACGAAGAAGAGCGGGACGGCGCGCGCGAGCGCTTCCTCCGGTCCTTTGGCGAGCTCGAAGTTGACCGTGAAGGTGAGAAAGACGCCCTCCTCGTCGCGGAAGACCTCGAAATGGGTCAGATCGGCCTCGGCGGCGGCGGCTCGCCGCGGCAACGCGGCGATCCAGGCGGCCGGGAGGACGAGGCGCAACCCGGCGACCCCCAGCGCGCGTAGCACGCTGCGGCGGCGCAGAGAGCCGTGCGGCGGCAACGGGGTCATCGGCGGGCGGTCAGGACGCGGTCTGGTGCTTTTCGAGCAGGGCGAGGAAGAAGCCGTCCGCGGCCCGGGATGGACCTGCGGCAGGCAGCGTCGTCCCATTGTCGGGCAGCGGCAGGAGGTGCCCGGGAGAAGCCGGCCCGGCAGCGAGCGCAGCGTCACTCCATCGTTGCAAAAAAGCGTCGATCTGCTGCGATCCCTCGCTGAGGAAGACCGAGCACGTGCAATACAGGAGCCGCCCGCCGGGCGCGAGCAGCGGCCAGAGGGCATCGAGGAGGCGCGTCTGCATTGCCGCGAGCGCATCGAGGTCGCCCGGACGGCGCAGCCACCGAACGTCGGGATGGCGCCGCACGATCCCCGACGCCGTGCACGGCGCATCGAGCAGGATCGCTGCGAACGGCCGGCCGTCCCACCAGGTCGCCGGCGCGGCGGCGTCGGCCGCGAGCGTCGTCGCGCTCAGGCCCAGGCGAACGAGCGTCTCGTCGACGCGGGCGAGGCGGTCGGCGTCGCGGTCGATCGCCAGCAGATCCAGGTCGGCGAGCTCGAGCAGGTGCGCCGTCTTGCCGCCCGGAGCCGCGCAGGCGTCGAGCACGCGCGCACCCGGCGCCAGCGCCCTGGCGAGGAGGAGCGGCGCGGCGCGCTGCGCGGCCGCGTCCTGGACCGAGACGAGGCCTTCGACGAAGCCCGGGATGTCGGCGACGGGAAGCGGACGCGTCAGCGTCACGGCCTCGCTGTCTTCGACGGCGACTGCGTCGATGCCGCGCGCCGCGAGCGTCGCGAGCACCTCGGCGCGGGTCGTCCGCCGCACGTTGACGCGCAAGGTCAGCGGCGGATGCTGGTTGTCCGCGGCGGCGATCGCCTGCCAGCGGTCGGGCCAGTCGGCCTGCAACCGCTCGAGCCACCACGCCGGATGGTTGTAGCGCGCGAGCGGGTCGGCGAGAGCGGCAGCGACGAGGGCGTCGCGCTCGCGGACGAAGCGGCGCAACACGGCGTTGACGAAGCCGACGCTGCGCGGCGAGCGTCGCCGGGTCGCCTCGGCCGCCTCGTCGACGAGGACGTGGTCGGCGTACGGCGGCCCGCCCGGCGGCCAGAGCAGCGCAAGCGCGCTGAGGAGAAGCGCGTCGACCGCAGGCGGCGGCGGCTTCGGCGCGAGCAGGCGTCGCACGACCTCGGCGGCGCCGAGCCAGCGCAGGGCGTGGAACGCGAGCGCCTGCGTCCCCGGCCGTGCCGGCGTCGGGCAGCGCAGCAGCGCGTCGTTCAGCGAACGGCCACCGCGCACCGCGGCGACGACGTCGGCGGCATGGCCGATCAGCCGCGCGAGCGGCAACGCGGCGTTCGGTTCGCGGGCGGACACGCGGCGAGTCTAAGGACGGCGGCACGGGCGCACGCGGCCGCGTTGCCGCCGATCCCGCTCATCGAGGAGGGCCGGGCGCGCTTTGGTACCCTGACGGCCCTGCCTCCCCGCGAGCAACCATGGCCAGCGAGAAGCCCACCCCGATCTTTCGCACCGAAGCCGACCTCGCACGGATGCCGGCCTCGGAGCGGATTCGCCTGCGGCTGGTCGGCGCCGACTGCCGCTACCACGCCAACGACAACATCGCCGGGTTCATCGAGGACGGCGAGCTCGACGAGCTGCGCTCCGAGGTGGAGGAAAAGATGCAGGGCGTGCTGCGCGCGCTCGTCATCGACACCGAGAGCGACCACAACACCAACGACACTGCCAAGCGGGTCGCGAAGATGTTCCTGACCGAGGTCTTCAAGGGCCGCTACGAAGAGGCGCCCACAGTGACCGAGTTCCCGAACGTGACCCGGCTCAACGAGCTGATGATCGTCGGCCCGATCAAGGTACGCAGCGCTTGCTCGCACCACCTCTGCCCGATCCTCGGCAAGGTCTGGATCGGCCTGATGCCGAACGAGCATTCGAACCTGATCGGCCTGTCGAAGTACGTCCGCATCTGCGACTGGATCATGAGCCGGCCGCAGATCCAGGAGGAGGCGGTGACGATGCTCGCCGAGGAGCTGCAGGAACGCGTCAAGCCCGACGGCCTCGCGATCGTCATGGAGGCCGACCACTTCTGCATGCACTGGCGCGGCGTCAAGGACGACGAATCGATGATGACCAACAGCGTCATGCGCGGCGCGTTCCTCAAGAACACGAGCCTGCGCCGCGAGTTCCTGTCGCTGCTGGCGAGAAAGAAGGTCTGAGATGCTCGTCCGCCTGCTCTACGCCAGTCGCGCCGCGAGCGGCGTCGACGCCGACGCGCTCGCCGCGATCCTCAAGCGCTCGCGCGAGCACAACCCGCAGGTCGGCGTCACCGGGGTGCTCTGCTTTTGCGCCAACTCGCACGTCTTCATGCAGGTGCTCGAAGGCGGCCGCAGCCAGGTCAGCAAGCTCTACAACGAGATCGCGCACGATCCGCGCCACAACGAGGTCGCGCTGCTCAGCTACGAGGAGATCGGCGAGCGCACCTTCGCGAGCTGGTCGATGGGCCAGGTCCACATGAGCCGGCTCAACCCCGCGCTCGTGCTGAAGTACTCGGAAGGTGCGCTGCTCGATCCGTACGCGGTCTCCGGCAAGGCCTCGCTCGCGCTCTTCAACGAGCTCGTCGACACGGCCTCGATCGGCGTCCAGCACTAGGCGAAGCGCTCACGGCGCGAGCGTCGCTTCGGGGCCGGCCTCGGGCGCGGTGACGCGGCGCGACTCGATGTAGATCCGGCCGATCTCGGGAAAGCGCTTGCGCACCGCAGCCTCGATGCGGTTGACGGCGCGCGCGACCTCCTCGGCGGAAACGCCGGTCTTGAACTCGGCGTCGAGGGCGAGCAGCACGTCGTCGGGGCCGAGGTGCATCGTCAGCGGCCAGCCGGCACGGTGCACGCTCGGCTCGCCCTGCGCGATCGCGCGGATCGCCTCCGCCACTTCGGTGTCGACCGCCTCGCCGACCAAGAGCCGGCGCGCCTGCACGATGAGCAGCGTCGAGACGCCGCAGAGCAGCAGGCCGATGACGATCGACGCGCCGGCATCGAACGCCGGCATGCCCAGCGTGTGGCTGCCGAAGATGCCGATCGCCGCCGCGGCCAGGCCCGCGAGCGCCGCACTGTCCTCGGCGATGACGGTGGAAAGCGTCGGGTCCTTGCTCGTGCGCAGCGATTCCCAGAACGGCGCGGCGCCGATGCTCTTCTTGAATTGCTGCACCGAGATCGCGAGGCTCGCCCCTTCGAACACCGCCGCAGCGCCGAGGATCGCGTAGCTCCAGCCGGCATCGTCCATCGGATGCGGCTCGAGCAGGCGCAGGATGCCCTCGTAGATCGAGACGCCGCCGCCGACGCCGAAGATCAGGACCGCGACGATCAGGCTCCAGAAGTAGAGCTCCTTGCCGTAGCCGAACGGATGGCGCTCGTCGGCAGGCCGATCGGCCAGTCGCATGCCGACGAGGAGGAGCACGCCGTCGCCGGTGTCGACGAGCGAGTGGATGCCTTCCGAGAGCATCGCCGAGCTGCCGGTCGCGGCAGCGCCGGCGAACTTCATCGCGGCGATCGCGGCGTTGGCGGCGATCGCGCCGAAGACGGCGAGCTTCGACTCTGCCAACGCCGAGGCTGGTGAAGAAGAAGCGACGAGCCGCCGCGTGCGCTCGCGCCGTCGGCGCGTCAGCAGCCGGTCGGGACCCGCGCGGCCGTCGACGGCGCGCTCGCGCCGGTCTTCGCGCCCGCGACGGCCGACGCGCTCTTGCCGGAGGCGACAGCGGCCGGCCGCACACAGTCGGCCGCGCTCGTCGCCGGCTTCGGCCGTGCCGCGGCGCGCGCAGCGGCGCCGCGTGCCCGCATCTCGTGGCTCTCGGCGCCGAGCGCCGGCGGCACCGGCGTGCCGAGCTGCAACGTGTCGCTCGACGCCGGCGAGCCGGTGTCGACGCCGGCCGGGATGCGCCCCGACGCCGTCGGATTCGCAGGCAGCCGGGGCGGCGCCTTGGTCACCGGTTGCTGCGCCTCGGCGGCGACCGCGACGAAAACGAAGAACGCGGCCGCGAACGCGGCGCGGGCGACGGACGATGGCTTCACGATCGGCTCCCCGGACACACCGAGAGTGTGCTCCAGCGGCGCAGCGCGCGTGTCCGATGCGACGACCGGTGTTGCTTCAGCGCAAGCTGAAGCGGCGGCCGGAGCGTCGTCGCTTCAGCCTTGCGCGTCGCCGCCGGCGTCGCTCGCGCCGGCGCGACGGCCGGCAGTCTTCTTCGCGGGTGTCTTCTTCCCGGGTGTCTTCTTCGCGGCTGTCTGCTTTGCAGGCGCCTTCTTCACCGCAGTGTTCAGAGCCGACGTCTTCGTCGCCGCGGGTGTGGTCGCTGCGGCCTTCTTCGCCGCCGGACCGCGCACCGGCCGCGGCTCGAACGCGAAGACGACCTTGCCTTCCTTCGCATCCCACTCGAGCCGCGCCTTGAACTTGCGCCGCGTCTTGTTGGAAACGAAGCCCTCGAGCAGGTCGGTCGCTCCGCTCGCGAGCAGCTTGGTCATCTGCTCGCGCGCCACCGGCTGCTGCAGGATCACCTTGCCGCTCCTGAAGTCGCACGTCGGCGCCGGCCCGACCGAGTGCTCGCAGACGTAGTTGGCGCCGTGCTCGTAGACGCCGCCGCCGGTCTTCGGGCACTTGCCGAGCGGCTCCTGCTCGCCGAAGTCGACCGGCTCGCCCGACTCGGCCTCGCGCTTGGCGTCCTCGCCGAAGTCGAACTCGAGCTTCCAGTTGTCGATCTCGTCGTCGCGGACGAGGCGGATCTCGGCGGTGAAGGGCCAGCCGGCCTTCGAGCGGAAGCCTTCGAGCGGACCGATCCGCTTGTCGCGCAGGAACGCCTCGACCTCGGCGAGCTCGAACGCGCGCCCGCCCGGGATCTTGCTGATCGAAAAGCCGCAGCCTTCGCGCACTCCGGGAATGCCGGTGCACGCGTAGCGGCGGTAGTTCTCCTTGACGACGCCGCCGCAGTTCGGGCACGGCACCGCGAGCGTCGCGTAGTCGCCGGGGATCGTGTCGCGGTCGTATTCCTTGGCCTTCTTGACAATCCGCTCGGCCATCTGCGCGATCCGCTTCATGAACGTGCCGCGCTCGAGGTGGCCTTTCTCCATCTCGGCGAGCTCGTACTCCCACTGCCCGGTCAGCTCGGGCTTGGTCAGGTCCTCGACGCCGAGGCCGCGCAGGAGCGTCATCAGCTGGAACGCCTTCGCGCCCGGCACCAGCTCGCGCCCTTCGCGATGGATGTACTTCTCGTAGATGAGGCCTTCGATGATCGCGGCGCGCGTCGCCGGCGTGCCGAGGCCCTTCTCCTGCATCGCCTCGCGCAGCTCGTCGTCGTCGATGAGCTTGCCGGCGCCTTCCATCGCCGACAGCAGCGTCGCCTCGGTGAAGCGCGCCGGCGGCCGCGTCTTCAGCGCCTTGACGTCGACGCTCTCGGTGCGCGCGAGCTCGCCGGACGCGACGGCGACGAGATTCGCGTCGTCCTCCTGCGCCTCGCGGCCGTAGACCGCGAGCCAGCCGGGCCGCACCATCACCTTGCCGTTGGTCTGGAAGCGGTGGTCCTTCCCGGCCGCGGCGACGGTCGAGATCCGCGTCGTGACCATGAACTCGGCGCTCGGGAAGAAGACCGCGAGGAAGCGCTTGGCGACCATGTCGTAGAGCTTGGCCTCGACTTCGGACAGGCTCTTCGGCGGCAGCAGGGTCGGGATGATCGCGAAGTGGTCCGAGACCTTGGCGTTGTCGAACACGCGCTTGGCCGGCCGCACGTAGCCTTCCTTCAGCGCCGTCGCGGCATGGACGGCGAGCGGGCGAAGCGGCCCGGGCAGGGTCTCCTTGGCGATCATCGCGATCGTCTGCTTGGCGACCGCGAGATAGTCCTCCGGCAGCGCGCGGCTGTCGGTCCGCGGATACGTCAGCACCTTGTGACGCTCGTAGAGCGCCTGCGCGATCGACAGCGTCGTTCGCGCCGAGAAGCCGAAGCGCGAGTTCGCTTCGCGCTGCAGCGTCGTCAGGTCGTAGAGCAGCGGGGAGGCCTGCGTGCTCGGCTTGGCCTCCTCGGTGACAGCCGCCGGCTGGCCTTGCACGGCCGCCGCGATGTCGAGCGCCGCGGCCTCGCTCCAGAGTCGGTCGGCGCGCTGCTCGGCGTCGTCCGGATTCTTCTTCCACGCCGGGTCGAACCACTTGCCCTCGTACTCGCCGGCGTCGACCGCGAACGTCGCGCGCACTTCCCAGTAGTCGCGGGCGACGTGCTTTCGGATCTGCTCCTCGCGCTCGACCATGATCGAGAGCGTCGGTGTCTGCACGCGACCCACCGTCGTCAGGAAAAAGCCGCCGTCGCGCGAGTTGAACGCGGTCATCGCCCGCGTGCCGTTGATGCCGACCAGCCAGTCGGCTTCGGAGCGGCTGCGCGCCGCTTCGGCGAGGCCGTGCAGTTCCTTGTCCGAGCGGAGGTTCTCGAACCCCTCGCGGATCGCCTGCGGAGTCATGCTCTGCAGCCACAGCCGACGCACCGGCAGCCGCGTCTTCGCATGCTGCTGGATCAGCCGGAAGATGAGCTCGCCCTCGCGGCCGGCGTCGCAGGCGTTGATCAGCTCGCCGACGTCCTTTCTCTTGGCGAGCCTGACGATCGCGTTCAGGCGCGTCTTCGTCTTGTCGAGCGGCGCGAGCTCGAAGTGCGGCGGGATCACGGGCAGGTGCGCGAAGCTCCACTTGCCGCGCTTGACGTCGTACTCCTCGGGGGCCTTGATCTCGAGGAGGTGGCCGACCGCCGAGGTGACGATGTAGTCCGCCGACTCGAAGTACTCGTCGTGCTTGTCGAACTTGCCCGACGCCGGGGTCAGCGCCCGGACGATGTCCTGCGCGACCGAAGGCTTCTCGGCAATGATCAGTGATTTGCTCATTCGTCTCGTTCGTTCTCGACAGGGACGACCGCATCGTCCCTACAATCCGGGCCTTCGCGCACGCGTGCACGCGCGCGCACCCACGAATTCAATGTACCCAAAGAAGTCGATGCCACCGCAAGCCCTTGTCAAGACCCCGCCTTCGCCGCCGGCCATTCAGCGCGGCCGCCGCATCCAGGTGCGCCGCTCCGGCATCCACGGCAAGGGCGTGTTCGCCCTCGCGCCGATTGCCGCCGGCGAGACGATCATCGAGTACACCGGCGACGTCATCACCTGGAAACAGGCGCAGCGCCGTCATCCGGAAAACCCCGACGATCCCAACCACACGTTCTTCTTCCACATCGACGACAAGCACGTCATCGACGGCGGCACCGGCGGCAACGCGGCGAAGTGGATCAACCACGCGTGCACTCCCAACTGCGAGGCCGACGAGACCGACGACTGCCGCGTCTTCATCAAGGCGCTGCGCGACATCGAGCCGGGCGAGGAGCTCAACTACGACTACGGTCTGATCGTCGATGGCCGCCACACGCGCAAGCTGAAGGAGGAGTACGCGTGCCGCTGCGGGACGTCCGGATGCCGGGGAACGATGCTGGCGAAGAGGCGCTGATCGAGAGCGCGACGGTCGAGCACGTCGCCCGGACCGCGTCGACCAACGACGACCTGCTCGCGCGCGTGCGCGCCGCGGCAGCGGCGGGCGCGACCGAGTTCGCGCCGTGCTTGCTCGTCGCCGACGCCCAGACCGCGGGCCGCGGCCGCAGCGGCCGCCGCTGGCATTCGGAGCCGGGCCGCTCGCTGACCTTGTCGCTCGCCTGGCAGCCGCGCCGCGCCGATCTCGGCGGCCTCTCGCTCGCGGTCGGCGCTGCGATCGCCGATGCGCTCGATCCGCCGGACGGTCCGCAGCGCGCCGCGCCGCGGATCGGCATCAAGTGGCCGAACGACCTCTGGCTCGTCGATCGCGCCGGCAGCACCGTGCCGCACGGCAGCGGACGCAAGCTCGCCGGCATCCTCGTCGAGACGGCGCCGCTCGGCGCCGGCCGCGTCGCGGTGATCGGAGTCGGCGTCAACATCGCGGCGCACGCTGCCGACGATGCCGCATCGGGAGTCGCAAGCCTCGACGAGCTCGATCGCACGGCGACCGCGGCGTCGACGCTCGCGCGCATCGTGCCTGCGCTGAAGGCGGCGCTCGCGCGCTTCGCCGGCCAAGGATTCGCCGCGTTCGCCGAGCGCTTCGCCGCGCGCGACGTCCTGCGCGGGCGCAGTGTCGTCGCGGCAAATGGCGAGGTCGCCGGCGTCGCGGCGGGAATCGCTGCCGACGGCGCGCTTCTCGTCGACATCGGAGGCCGCATCGTCGCCGTCACGAGCGGCGAATGGCGGCTGCGCATCGCGGCCGAGACGGAGCGTTCGTGCTGAGGGCGCTCGTCGTGGCGCTCGTCGCTGCCAACGTCCTCTTCTTCGCGTTCACGACCGGGGCCTTCGATGGCCTGTTCGGCTTGCGCTCGACCGGCGACCGCGAGCCCGAGCGCGTCACCAACCAGGTGCGGCCGCAGACGATCCGCCTGCTGCCGATGACGAAGGCGGCGAGCGGTCCTCGCGAGGAGCCGTCGTGCTGGGAGACGCCGACCTTCAGCGCCAACGAAGCGCCCGGCGTCGAGGCGATCCTCGCCAGCGCGCTGCCTGCGGGCTCCTGGGCCGACACGCGCGTCGAGCGCACGATCGGTGCGCGCGTCGAGGTCACGCACACGTACCGTGTCGCCGCTGCCGACGGCGCGCTCGCGGCGCGCCTGACGCTGCTCAGGCTCGATCCGAGCGGACGCGGCTTCGGTCCCTGCGCCAAGCCCCGCTGAGCGCGACGCGACGCGCGCGCTCGCGCGGCGCAATTGCAGCGAGCGCGGCGACCGCGCCGAGCAGCAGAACGAGCCAGCCGGCGTCGATCGCGCCGCCACCACCGCCGCCACCGCCACCACCGCCGGTCGGCGTCGACGCCGGCGGCGTCACCACTCCGGAAACGACGGCCACCGAGAGCGTCGTCGTCGAGCTCGTTCCGAGGTCATCGGTGACGACCAGCTGGATGACGAACGATCCCGCCGCGGTCGGAGTGACGGTGACGGCCGAACCGTCGTTTGCGCCGGTGATCGTCGCCCCGGTGGTTCCGGCGTTGAGGATCGTCCACTGGTACGACGCGATCGTGCGACCGGCCGCCGCGACCGACGTCGACGTCAGCACGACCGCCTGGTTCGCGGTCGGCGTCGTCGTGGTCAGCGAGATCGCCGCCTGCACGCCGGCGGCCGAAGCGACCGCCGCGCGCGCGTCGAGCATGCCGGCGCCGCAGAGGGTCGTGATGCCGACACCGGGGTTCGGGCAATAGCACTCGTCCTGCGACGTGCTGCTCGTCGTGCACGTCGGGATGCCGGCAGTGCCGCCGGTCGTGGGGAACGGACGCGCCGTCGACTGCAGCTTCGACTTCACCTGCGCCGGCGTGAGCGACGGCTGTACGGAAAGCATCAAAGCGACGGTGCCGGAGACGAGCGGCGCCGAGAAGCTCGTGCCGAGCGACGCGTCGAAGCTGTCGGTGTACGCCGCGCCGGCCGCGCCGGCGACCGGCGCGGTCGTTCCCTTGTTGGTGAGCGTCAGGATCGGATAGAGGCAAGGGTCGCCGCCAGCGGTGTTGACGCAATTGCCACCCGGGGCGCTGATCGTGATCTCGGGGCCGAGGTCGGAGTAGCCGACCTTGTCACCGACATGACGCAGCGCAGTGACACCGATCGCTCCGGGACAGTTGGCCGGAATCGATACGCCGTTGCCGCCGCTGTTTCCAGCCGCCACGACGACCACCGCGCCAACGGCATTTGCTTGGCCAAAAGCGTCGATGTAGGCCTGCCCGTTCGCGGCGTCGCACGGGCCGGAGCCACCAAGGCTCATGTTGATGACGCGCGCGGGGTTGGCGTTATGGGGGACGCCGGGAACGTCGATGCCCGCAGCCCAGAGGACGCCCGCGGCGATGTCCGAGTCGAAGCCGCCGCACTTGCCGAGCACGCGCACCGGCATGACCTTGACGCCGCCGTGCGAAACGCTCGCCATGCCGACGCCGTTGTTCGTCGTCGCGCCGATCAGGCCGAGCGTCTGCGTGCCGTGCCACGAGCTGTTCGACTCAGCGCAGCCGAGCGCCGTCGAATCCGCCGCGGTGACGAAATCGCCGGGGTCGGAGGCGTCGGCGTCGCGCCCGTTGCCGTCGTTGGCACTTGTGAAGTCTCCCGGGCTGTCCGCGCTGATCATGTCGTAGCCGGGCAGCACGTTGCCGCCCTGCAGGTCCGGGTGGTCGAAGCGCAGTCCCGTGTCCAGCACCGCGACGACGATGCTCGCGCTGCCCTTGGTGATGTCCCATGCCTTCTCGGCGTTGATCGCCGCCGGTGCGGTATGGGCAGCGGTGCTCGCCGCAGCCGGCGGCTTCAGGTACCACTGGCCGACCGCCGGCCCGCCGCTCGTCGGACCGACCGCTGGCCCCGACGCGTAGAACGGATCGGTCGGCACCTCGACGATGCGCTTGCGCTCGTCGGGAACGGCGTACTCGATGTCGCTCTGCGCGGCGAGCCGTGCCGCGAGCTGCTGCGACGTCATGCCGCGGCCGATGACGACGTGCGAGCGATCGCTGATCGCACGGCCGGCGTCGAGCGCAATGCCGATGCGATTGCCGAGCGCCGAGGCCTGCAGCGTCTGCTGGCCGGCGACCGAGAGCGCCTGCTTGCGCAGCAGCGTCGAGTCGGCGCGATACTTGACGATGACGCGAGCGATCGTCGAGCTTTGCGCCGAAGGCGCCTGCAGCGACAGCGGGCCGACGAGGGTCGCGGCCGCGGCGGCTGCACAGATCAGGAGTTTTCGCATCGAAGATTCCCTGGGACGAAGTCGGGTGCCGCCGCTCACGACACCAAGCGCGCTTTGCGGCCTTCGATCTCGACGGTTTGGTAGATGTTGTTCGCCGCGCGCAGCCGCGCGATCGCCGCGTCGCATTCGGCCGCGCTCGCGCAGTGCAGCGCGAGCGCGTGCCACTGTGCGCTCGTCGCCGCTGCGTAGCTGACGCGCACGCCCGCGATGCGGCTCGCCTCGGCGCCGATCGCCACGGCGTCTTCGGAGCCGCGCACGAGCTTGACCATGACGCGCAGTTGCTGCGCTTCGCCGGCGACACCGCGCGGACCCGGTGCGTTGCACGCGCTCGCCAGCACCGCGACCAGCGCGCACCCGGCGGCGGCCGCGACGACGCTGCGCGTGGCGGTCGAAACGGACATGCGGACCAGTTTAGGTGGCGGTGAACGGGGCAACGTCGACGCTTACCAAGGTTTACCCCGGGCAGGCAGCCGTGCGGCAAAAGTCACACGGCAAGCGGCCTGCCCGCGACGCACCTCATCAGCGATCGCGGCGCAGCAGCGGGATCGGCGCGGCGGCGTCGCCGAGCATGAAGAACGTGTAGACCGCGTTGCCGGGAATGCTGAGCGCCGGGTCCGAGTAGATCGGGATCAGGCTGCCCGCCGCCAACACATCGACGCGCATCGCCGTGCTCGACGCGACGACCGAGTACGACGACGCGCTGCCCGGCATGACGTTGCTCGCGACGACCGTGAACGCGGCGTCGAGCGTGAGCGGCTGCGCCGCGCCGGTGACGCCGTTGAGCAGGCGCATCTTGAGATTGCTCGTCGCCGACGGAAGGTGGTTGTCGTCGGTGATCAGCGTCGCGGTCGCCGTGGCGGCGTTGCCGTAGACGAGCAGCGTCGCGTCGCTGCCGGCAGCGAGCGGCGTCGCCGGCGCACCGATCGAGGCGCCGTTGACGCTGATGTTGAGCGCCGAGCTCGCCGGCACGATCGCATAGCCGCCGACGGAGGGCGAGACGAAGCCGGTCGCGATCGGCGCGCTCGCGGCGCTCGCCGAGACCACTGCGCCGCCGGTCGTCGCCGCAGCGAGGCGAACGCGTGCGTTCGGATTGCGCGCCGCGGTGTAGGTGGCCTGCTGGGCGAGCAACCCGCCGTTGACGAGCGTCCCGCCGACGCTCGGCGTGAGGATGATCGAGGCGACCTCCTGGCTGGTCAGCGCGACGCCGCTGACGTCGAGCCGCAGATCGCTCGGGTTGCCGCCGCCGGTGACGCGGACGCGGTAGGTGCCCGGCGTGAACGACAGGAATGCGCTCGTCTGCAGCGACGTCGATGCCGGAAACGTGAAGCTCGGCGCGGCCAGTGTCGAGATGTCGGTCGCCGGATCGGTGACGTAGACGTCGACCGCGCCGGCGTCGGTCGCAGCGTCGACGACGCGCAGCGCCGTCGTTCCCGCCGCCGGCGCGGCGACGTCCTCGGCGATCACGGTCGTTCGCAGGGTGCCGCCGCTCTCGTAGGCGACGAGCGCGTAGTGCGCGTCCTGGCCGATGGTGGGTGCGATCGTGCCGATCGCGGTGCCGGTCGCGGTGTCGTTGACCTGGAGCGTCGGGCTGCCGGCAGTGACCCCGGCATATGCGCTGACGGTGTCGGCGGGAACCGCGGCCACCGCGCTCGCGCCGTTGGCGAGCAGGTCGAGCGATGCACGCGTCGCGGTGGCGTTGACGAGGCGAACGTTGGCGGTGCCCGAGGACGACCCGCCGCCGCCGCCGCACGCAGAGAGCGCCAGCGCCGCACACGCGACGACGATTGCCGACCGGAGATCAATGTTCTTCGTCACTTCGATGGTTCCTTTGTTGCGAGCGTCAACGCGTCGATCGGCTGGGCGTTGTTGAAAAGACAGGATTGCAACCAACGTCGCTCGTCGGGACATTGCGGGCACCGTACGCAATGCAAAGAAATGTCAACCGGCGAGGACAACGACTTGATTGGGCAGACACGGCATCGAACTCTTGCCAAGATCGCGACTCGAATGCCCATTGAGGGAAATTCAATGATGATGACACGAACCAGGATGGTCCTCGCCGCCGCGGCAGTGGCGGCGCTCGGCACCTCGGGCGTTGCGCGCGCCGCCGAATACGCGCGCGTGGTGTCGGCAAGGCCGGTGACCGAATCGGTCTCGGTGCCGCGTCAGGAATGCGTCAACAGCCAGCAGCTCGTCCAGCAGCAGCCGTCCGGTGGCGGCGCGGTGGTCGGCGCGCTCGTCGGCGGCTTGCTCGGAAACCAGTTCGGACACGGCTTCGGTCGCGCCGCCGCGACCGGCGCAGGCGCCGTGGCCGGGGCCGCGGTCGGCAACAGCGTGGAAGTCGGCGCCAACCCGCCGGTGGCGGTCCCGACCCAGCAATGCCGCACGGTCACGGGCCAGGAGAATCGTGTCGTCGCCTACGACGTGGTCTACGAGTACCACGGCCAGCGCTATTCGACGCGACTGCCCGAGGACCCGGGCCCGCGGCTCGCGGTCGACTTCCGTTCCGCGGGCAACGATGCGGTCGAGCCCAGCGCGCCGGCGCAGTACGGCGCGGTGCCGCCGGCGACGTACGGTGCGGTGCCGCCCGCCTACGGCGACACGGCGCCGATCGTCAACAGCCCGCCGCCGCCGGTGACGTACGGGTCGCCGCCGCCGGCCTACTACCCGGTGGCTCCGGCCGTCTACCCGGCGCCGTACTACTACGCCGCTCCGGTGATCGGCTTCGGCCTCGGCTACTGGGCCGGAAGCGCCTGGCACGGCGGCTACTACCGCCGCGGCTGGTACGGCCACCGCTGGCACTGAGCTTCGCCGAAGGCGGCCGGCGCGGGCACCCGCTCACGCGCTGCGCAGCAGTGTAGTAACGCACCGGTAACGCTGCCTCGCGTACCTTCCGCCTCGCCCCTCGTGCGCATCGCGCGAGGGTCAGGAGGAGGTCCGCGATGAAGAACTGCCGGGTGCCGTTGCTGTTCGTTCTCGCGGCCGCGTCCACCGCCGCAGTCGCTGCCGAGCGCTCGATCGTCGTGCCGGCGAAGGTGACGGCGTCCTGGGGCTATCTCACCCAGTCGACCGTGGTGAAGCCGTCGCGGACGATGGGTGTCGGCTTCTGGCAGCGCGGCTCGGGGGCCAAGCCCGGCGTCGGCGAGCAGTTCGTCTCGGCAATGGAGTTCCAGTTGCCCGAGGCCGCGCCTTCACGCGTGCGCCGCGCCACCTTCCAGTTCAGCGGCAAGCCTTCGCAGTGCATCGGCGCCGAGCCCGTCGTCGTCAACGTCCATGCCTACGCCGCCGACGGCCGTGCCGACATCGGCGACGCCACCGCAGGCCCCAAGGTCGCACAGATGCGCGCCGACTGCACCGACCATGCTGCGTTCTCGCAGCCGATCGACGTCACGCATGTCGTGCGCCAAGCCAGCGTTGCGAGCGGCGTGCGCTTCGTCGGCTTCAATGTGCGCACGGCCAACAACCGACAAGGCCCGGGCCTCTTCGCCCTCGCGCCCGGCACCCTCACGGTCGTTCTCGCCGATGAGCATGTCGATGCGTACCCCGCGGCCCGCGCGGGCACGCCGTCGCACATCGATCCGCACGCCGTGCAGTCGAAGAGCGCACTGGCGGCGAACTCCATCGGCGCGGCCGCGGTCGCCGGCGTCGTCCCCGCGACCTTCCACGGCAACTGGGTGCCGGCCAAGGCGGCGTGCGATTCGCCGCTGCGTCTCACGGTCGGCGGGGATCGGCTCATGCTCGCCAACGGCGGCGATCGCGAATCGCTCGGTGGCATCGAAATGGCCGGGCCCGGCTACTTCCCGCCGAGCTACTCGGGAATCATGGCCGTGCTGATCACAGAGTTCGACGGCCAGCAGCCGGCGACGATGACCTTCAACCTCCGTGAGAAGAAGGGCGTGGCGCAGATCGAGTTCTCGCCGGTGATGCCCGGCAAGGCGACGCCGCAACTGACGGCGTACAACAAGCGCATCACCCAGCTCGGGCTCGCGAAGCGATTTCCGATCGACAAGGTGGCGCTCAAGCGCTGCGCCGCGACCAGCGGCTGACGGCCAGGCGCCGTCTCGCAGCCCGTCGCGCCGTTCGACGCGACCCGCGCTGCATCCGTAACCGATCCGTATCCGCTGCGGGTCGATGCTCCTCGCGCGGCGGCAACCGCGATTCCTCGAGGAGATGCCATGACCCGGACCAGGACCCTGATCGGCGCGACGGCGTTCGCCGCGGCGCTCGGCATTGCGCACGCGCAGGCAACGAACCCGCCGGCGGCGCGGCCCGGCGACGACGCGCTGACCTGCGACCAGATCTACGCCGAAGCGACTGCGCAGTCGCAGCGCGACCAGGCCGAGCGCGAGAAGCGCAACGACGAACGGCGACGCCAGAGCCAGGCGACCGCCGCGCTCGGCACCACGGCGATGCTCGCCGGCGGAGTCGGCGGCACCGCGCAAGCGGCGCAGAAGGCCGCCGAAGCGCAGGCCACGTCCGCCATGGCCGACGCGACCGCGCCGCCGGCGCGCAATCCGCGCATGGAGCACCTGAAGCAGCTGTGGACGCAGAAGCACTGCGTCATGATGAAGTGACCGGAGGGCTCGCGATGAGGATGATGTCCAAGACCCTGGGCGTTGCGATCGGCGCGGCGCTCGTCGCCTCCGCGTGGGCAGCACCGCAGGCGAGCGGCGTCCAGCCCGGCGACGAGGCGATGACGTGCGAGCAGATCGCCGCCGAGCTCGTGCCCTACATGCAGCAGGTCGCGCCGAACGTGCAGGCGCTGGCAGCGACGCAGCAGCGCGAGTTCGAGCACGCGCAGGCCAAGCACGCCGAGCGCCAGCCCGCGCACCAGATGCTCGCGGGGATGGCTGCCGCGACGACCTTCGATCCCACCGGCGCGTCCAAGCGGGCGTACGCGGCGGCCGAGATGGCGCAGATGGCCAAGGAGCGCAGCGAGGACCGGGCGGAAGCCGCGTCGCCGCAGGCCCAGAAGGCAAAAGCGCAGCGCGAACAGATCGCGGCACAGGCGCAGACGCTGCAGGCCGACGCGCGCCTGCAGCGACTGATGCAGCTCGGGCAGCAGAAGGGGTGCGACCGCAAGCGCTAGCGCGCAAAGGAAAGGGGACCCGCGGGTCCCCTTGGTTCGACGAGCGATTCGCCGCCGCTCAGCGCATCGACTTCGCGACGACGCGCGCCATCTCGAGCGTCTTGTTCGAGTAGCCCCACTCGTTGTCGTACCAGGCGATGATCTTGACGAACGTCGGGTCGAGCGCGATGCCGGCGTCGGCGTCGAACACCGACGTCATCGCCTCGCCGCGGAAATCGGTCGAGACGACCTTCTCCTCGGTGTAGCCGAGGATGCCCTTCAGCGCGCCCTCCGACTGCGCCTTCATCTCGGCGCAGATTTCGGCGTAGCTCGCCTCGCGCGCGAGCTCCACCGTGAGGTCGATCACCGAGACGTTGGACGTCGGCACGCGAAACGACATCCCGGTGAGCTTCTTGTTGAGCTCGGGGATGACGACGCCGACCGCCTTCGCGGCGCCGGTCGACGACGGGATGATGTTCTCGAGGATGCCGCGGCCACCGCGCCAGTCCTTGTTGCTCGGGCCGTCGACGGTCTTCTGCGTCGCCGTCGTCGCGTGCACGGTCGTCATCAGGCCGCGCTTGATGCCCCACTTGTCGTGCAGCACCTTGGCGACCGGGGCGAGGCAGTTGGTCGTGCACGACGCGTTCGAGATGACCGCCTGGCCGGCGTAGGTCTTGTCGTTGACGCCGTAGACGAACATCGGCGTGTCGTCCTTCGACGGCGCCGACAGGATCACCTTCTTCGCGCCGGCATCGAGGTGCTTCTGCGCCGCCTCCTTGGTGAGAAAGAGCCCGGTGGACTCGATCACGACCGCCGCGCCGACGTCGCCCCACTTGAGGTTCGCCGGATCCTTCTCCTGCGTCAGCCGGATCCGCTTGCCGTTGACGACGAGCGTGTTGCCGTCGACCGTGATGTCGCCGCGGAAGCGCCCGTGGACCGAGTCGTAGCGCAGCATGTAGGCGAGGTAGTCGGGCTCGAGCAGGTCGTTGATCGCGACGATCTCGACGTCGGAGAAGTTCTGGACGGCGGCGCGAAACACCATGCGTCCGATGCGGCCGAAGCCGTTGATGCCGATCTTGATGCTCATGAGAAAGCTCCGTGAATGCGAAAAGGACTCAGCGGCGCGCGAGCGCAGCGCGCACCGTCGCGACGACGTTGTCGACCGTGAAGCCGAAGTGCTTGAACAGCGCGGGCGCGGGTGCCGACTCGCCGTAGCGGTCGATGCCGACGACCGCAGCGCAGCCGTACTTCCACCAGCCGTCGGTCGCACCCATCTCGACCGCGATGCGCGGGACACCGGGCGGTAGCACCGAGCGCTTCCAGGCCTCGCTCTGGCGGTCGAACACCGTCGTCGACGGCATCGAGACGACGCGCACCGCGATCCGGCCGTTCTCCGCGAGCGCGAGCTGCTGCTGCGCGTTGAGCGCGAGCGAGACCTCGGAGCCGGTGGCGATGATCACCGCGCGCGGCGGCTCGCCGAGGCCCACCTCGGCAGGCTCGGCGAGGACGTACGCGCCGCGCGCGACGTCGGCGAGCGCGACGCCGGCGCCGTCCGCGTCGAACGCGGGCTTGGGCGCGTACGGCAGGTTCTGTCGCGACAGCAGCAGCGCCGTCGGGCGACTGCGGCTCTCGATCGCCGCGCTCCAGGCGACGAGCGTCTCGACGGTGTCGCACGGCCGCCAGACGTCGAGGTTGGGGATCAGCCTGAGCGCCGCCGCGTGCTCGATCGACTGGTGCGTCGGCCCGTCCTCGCCGAGGCCGATCGAGTCGTGCGTGAAGACGTGGACGACGCGCTGTCCCATCAGCGCCGCCATGCGGATCGCGTTGCGGCTGTAGTCGCTGAAGGTGAGGAAGGTGCCGCCGTACGGAATGAAGCCGCCGTGCAGCGCGATGCCGTTCATGATCGCCGCCATGCCGAACTCGCGCACGCCGTAGTTGATGTGGCGGCCACCGCGGCCTTCGGCGTCGACGGCAATCGCGCCGTCGCTCGTGAAACGCAGCGCCGGCGTGTGCTTCGTGTTCGTCAGGTTCGATCCGGTGAGGTCGGCGCTGCCGCCGAGCAGCTCGGGCAACGCCTCGGTCAGCGCCTCGAGCACGATCTGGCTCGCCTTGCGGCTCGCGACCGTCTCCGCCTTGCCGTGTGCGGCGACTGCGGTCGCACCGACGACGTCGCTCCAGCGCGCCGGGAGCTCGCCTGCCATCCGCCGCGTGTACTCGGCGGCGAGCGCAGGATGCGCCGCGGCGTAGGCGGCGAACGCGTCGCCCCATGCAGCTTCGGCGGTGTCGCCGCGCTCGCTCGCGTCCCACGCGGCGTACGCGTCGTCGGGAACGACGAACGGCGGATGCGACCAGCCGAGCGCGTCGCGCGTCGCCTGCACCTCCGGCGCGCCGAGCGCTTCGCCGTGCGCCTTGGCAGTGCCGGCGCGCGTCGGCGCGCCTTTGCCGATCGTCGTCTTGCAGCAGACGATCGTCGGCCTTCCGGTGTTGCGCTTCGCCTGCGCGATCGCGGCGTCGACGGCGTCGACGTCGTGGCCGTCGACGTTCGCGATGACATGCCAGCCGTACGCCTCGAACCGCTTCGGCGTGTCGTCGACGAACCACGGCGCGACCGCGCCGTCGATCGAGATGCCGTTGTCGTCGTAGATCGCGATCAGCTTGTCGAGCCTCCACGCGCCGGCGAGCGAGCACGCCTCGTGGCTGATGCCCTCCATCAGGCAGCCGTCGCCGAGGAACACGTACGTGCGATGGTCGACGACGGCGTGGCCGTCGCGGTTGAACTCGGAAGCGAGCAGCTTCTCGGCGAGCGCCATGCCGACGGCGTTGGCGAGGCCCTGGCCGAGCGGCCCGGTGGTCGTCTCGACACCCGGCGTGATGCCGAACTCGGGATGGCCCGGCGTCTTGCTGTGCAGCTGGCGAAAGCTCCGGAGCTCGGAGAGCGCGAGGTCGTAGCCCGTCAGGTGCAGCAGCGAATAGAGCAGCATCGAGCCGTGGCCGTTCGAGAGGACGAAGCGGTCACGCCCCGGCCAGCGCGGGTTCTTCGGGTTGTGGCGCAGATGGCGACCCCAAAGCGCGACGGCGATCTCGGCCATCCCCATCGGCGCACCGGGGTGCCCCGAATTGGCCTGCTGGACCGCATCCATCGCGAGGGCGCGGATCGCGTTGGCCATGAGCGCCGTCGGCTCTGCGACCGCCCGCTGGACTTCGCTTCGCGTCCCCGGTCGATCGACGCTCTGGCTCACCGGGGAAACGATCGCGTCCATGAAAAAGGTCCGTTCAGCGAGGGGAGCAGGCGATTTTAAAGGTCGGGGGGACCACGGACCCGGCCTCGATAATCGTCCGATGCGAGGCCTGCATCTGACCGCCGACTTGCGCGGCTGCGCGGCGGGGAGCGACGTCATGACCACGCCGGCGGCGCTGCGCTCGGCGTGCCTCGGCGCCGTCGCCGCGGCGGGGCTGACACCGGTCGGCGAGCTGTTCCATCGCTTCGCGACGACGAACGCAGGCGCCTCGGCCGCCGGCATCACCGGCGTCGTCCTGCTCGCCGAGTCGCACGTCGCGGTCCACACCTGGCCCGAGCTCGGCGCCGCGACGCTCGACGTCTACGTCTGCAACCTCGGCGCCGACAACTCGC
>Ga0207689_10000314_pt1 | contig 44825 bp, 32 predicted proteins | sample KBSMisM52_FD_184312 | JGI IMG/M metagenome (GOLD analysis project Ga0207689, IMG submission 184312) | Miscanthus rhizosphere microbial communities from Kellogg Biological Station, Michigan, USA - KBS Miscanthus M5-2 (SPAdes) (version 2) | ecosystem: Host-associated > Plants > Roots >...
ACCTCGAACATCCAGATCGACTTCGCCGTGCTGAGCTTCTCCAATCCGCGCACGGCGCATGTCCGTTATCGCATCGATGGGCAGGACTCGAACTGGATAGAAGCAGGAATACGACGGCAGGCCTTTTATACCAATCTTCGTCCAGGCCAATATCGATTCACAGTAATTACGTCGAACGAGGACGGTCTATGGAACACGCAGGGTGCGACACTGCAGTTCAGCGTTGCACCTGCATGGTTCCAGACAATCTGGTTTCGTACCCTCTCTGTGGTCGCATTCTTCCTGTTGCTGGGCGGCTTGTATCAGATGCGCCTCCGTCAAGTGCGGCACCAGTTCAACGTGAGCCTGGAAGCACGAGTGAACGAGCGGACGCGCATCGCGCGAGATCTGCACGATACTCTGCTGCAGAGTTTCAATGCACTCTTGCTCCGTTTCCAAACAGCAGCAGACTTGTTAAGTACTCGGCCAGATGAAGCGAGGCGTACTCTCGACAGCACAATCGATCAAACTGCCCAGGCACTCATCGAAGGGAGAGACGCCGTGCAGCAGTTGCGGTCGACGAGCCAGGCCAGCAACGACCTGGTAGGTGCAATTGGTTCACTTGGGCAAGCGCTTGCCGATGGATTGAACGGCGATGCCACAGCCTTTCACCTTGAAGTGGAGGGCACGCCGCAAGACCTTCTTCCAATCACAAGAGATGAAATCTATCGGATAGCAGGCGAGGCCTTGCGAAACGCCTTTCGGCACGCACGAGCCCGCCGCATCGAAGTTGACATCCACTATGATAGGCGGCAACTTCGATTGCAGATTCGGGACGACGGACAAGGGATCGACCCACAACTTCTTCGCACAGATGGACTCTCCGGACACTATGGTTTACGCGGGATGCGTGAACGTGCTCAATCTTTAGGAGGCGAGCTCACTATCTGGAGCGAAGCGAATTCCGGTACTGAGATCGATCTTACTGTTCCTTCCTCCAGCGCATACGCGCAGCCCGGTCTTTCCGGTTTTCGGATTCTGGCCAGAAGAAGACAGACAAAATCATGAATGTGGGACCGAGCTCGATTCGCATTCTTGCGGTGGATGACCACCCCGTGTTCCGTCAAGGAATCGCCGGACTCGTTGCTGCTCAGCCGGATATGTGTCTCGTCGCTGAAGCGGCGAATGGGCAGGAGGCGATTCAGCGGTTTCGAGCACATCGTCCAGACGTAACTTTGATGGATTTGCAGATGCCCGAAATTAACGGTCTGGACGCCATGATTGCGATTCGAGGAGAATTCCCTGACGCTCGAATCATTGTGCTGACGACCTATATGGGTGACGTTCAGGTGCTGCGCGCGTTGAAGGCCGGGGCCCGAGGCTACTTGCTGAAACAATCTTTGAACAAAGAACTCACGGATACAATCCGAGCCGTCCATGCAGGAAAAAAAGTACTTTCCAACGAGGTATCCCTCCAACTTGCCGAGCACGCGGGCGAGGATCTGTTGACTCCAGCAGAAATCCGAGTTCTCCGCCTGATTGCTGAAGGATGTGCGAATAAGGAAATTGGTGCGCAGCTCGCAATCAGCGAAGAAACGATTAAGAGCCAGGTCAGAAGCATCCTTTCAAAACTGAACGCCAACGATCGAACTCATGCCGCCATGATCGGGTTGAAGCGCGGAATCATCGAACTCTGATCCCTCAAAAGAGTGATTCAGGCCGACCTTTTTAGGCTTTCGCCTTGAGCCGTCGCAGATCAATCATCTGAACCTGGTGTGCGTAGACTATTCTCATCATTTGCACGTGGCTGGCCCGGGGTCGGGCTCCTTGTCCTGCGAGTTGCTGCAGGCAGTTCATTAATCGCTCACGCCATTCTTGTGGTGGGGAATACACTCACCTTCGGAACTGGCTTCTTCCAACTCTTCATCGCAACTGCCGGACTGCTGCTCATCATTGGACTGTGGACTCCTGTTGTTGCGACCGTTATGGTGCTCTTTGAATTGTGGCGAATCATTTCACGAAACGGGGATCCGGCAAGCGACCTTCTCCTGTGTGCTCTTGCCTTTGCGATTGCTCTGCTCGGGCCTGGAGCCTGGTCGGTAGACGCTCGCCTTTTTGGATGGAAGCGCATCGAGATCGACACTCAAAAGAGCAAGCGCTAACTACCTCAGAAGTGTGACGAACTTACCCTCCCAGTCTAGTGAAACCTAACCCTCGATTTAGGTTTGTCGGAAATCGGAATCAATCGCATAGTGTGCGAAGAAAGGCCGACGAGGATCACCGAATCGGCAACAAGCGCGACACCTACAAACCTTTGTGAAGGAGGAACAAAAATGACGAATGAAGGAAGTGTGATCGGCAGTTCTCCGAATCGGCGCAGCTTTCTGAAGACCGGATTGGCAGCCGCCGGGGCAGTAACCATGGGAACCGGCTTACTCGCCCGCGCCACTGGGGCCTCTGCGCAGCAGACAGGCTCCGGCGGAAGCCTAACTTCAGGTGATGTTGCCATCCTGCAGTTCCTGGCTGCTGGAGAAGCCCTCGAGGCCGACTTTTACACCCAATATAACGAGCTCGGCGGACACCGGGACGCCGAAGTTTCGGGAGGAAGCGGCAATCGAATCTATACCCAGGCGCTGAGAAGAATCGATCCCAATTTCTCTCAATACATTCATGACATCACTGACGACGAGATGAGCCATCAGAATTTTCTGAATGCATATCTTGTTGCGAATGGGGCCGACCCCGTGGATATGGAACCATTCCGTACGTTACCGGGCAGCACCGCAACAGGATCCAGCGGAAAGTTTCGGATTACGAACCTGATGCAGCTGACGATCAACAGCAGCTGGTGGACTCGATACCGCAGCAGTGCGAACAATCCCGACGTGAATCCCATTCCCTTCGAGCAGGCGGTTCCGGACCTGGCCAACGGGACGTTCCCCGCCATTCCAAGGACAGATGACGACCTGCACCCACACCTACACATTCAGGCAATTGCCAACACAGCGGCCTTCCATATTCCTACTGTGGAACAAGGCGGCGGCAGTTTGCGCCTGGCGCTGGCGCAAAGAGCCACCAGCGTGGAAGTGCTACGACTCCTCATCAGCATGGGACCAATTGAGCTCATGCATTTTCAGACCTTGTCAGAAACGGCTGGCTATGCACTGCCGCTCACCGATCCAACCAATGGGCTGACGTTTCCCGACCTCAACAGTGGCGTGGATCCTAATACCGGAGCCAAAGGCGCCGCGGTCAGGGAGATGTTTCAGACGAACCTGATCATGCCGGAACCTTGCCCCTTCATCAGCACGAGCCTGCCGGCATGTTCGGTGGTCCGTCCGACGAACACGACCGGAGTTGCGACGGGAGCGCTCAAGTTCCTAACGGCCATGGGACTTTTCATTGGCCAGTCGGATGCGTTCTTCACGTTTATGACCAATCTGGCCACGGCGGCGGACGCCGCACATCGCGAAGTCTAGCGACTTCGCCATCACGCTGGGAGTTCCGGCAAACACAAGCCGCAACTCCCAACTTCCTCAATCGTTCAAACGCGTGACCTATGTCATGCAGCGGGCCCATCCGTTTAACAAATGAGCCCGATAAGTGGTATCAGAGGAACTCAGCAGAAGGAGACAAGGTTAAGGAGCGCACCATGTTTGAAGGACTGTTTCAACCCATGCATCTGTTGGTCATTTTTGGTATCGCCCTGCTTGTCTTCGGCCCCAAAAAGCTTCCTGAGTTGGGCAAAGGGATCGGTGAAGGCATTCGTGGGTTCAAATCCGCGATCAAACCGGAAGAAGACAAACCCGCAACAGCGATGTCTCCTGCCAACAGCGGGCCAGTTCATCAAAAGCATTCTAGCGAAGCGGAGAAGAGGGCATCATGACGCAGAGTGAATCATTTTCCAATTCGTTGTACACGGACCAGATGCACTTAGCGGAGCGCGAGTTATCAGCGTTCATCGCCGCGGTAGCGGAGTTGTTTGGTGCAGATCAGGCCAGAATGTCGGTAGAGGATTGGCTCGACGAATCGGGGTTAATCGATGTATCGCCTCGATCCACGCACCAAGATTGGCGGGCTATCACGATCGCAGCCTCGCTTCGGTTGGCAAATCGGCTGAATGTTGCATTGCATCGTCAGAGGTCGCTCGGCGCATCGACAACTGGTACCCAGGTATCGCCAATACCATCGTCCAATTGCTTCGATTCAACGCTTGTGTCTTGATGCACTCCACCGGTCCCGCCGCGCATGAACGCGCGGCGGGCCAAGCAAGACTAAATTAAATCCAGTTGGAGGAAAACAAAGTGTCTGAACAAATCAAACTTGATCGCAGATACGTGCGCAATTCGTCCATGACGATCGCCATCGCTGTCACTATCATTGCAGCAGTTACATTGGCAATGAGCGGCGGCCTTGCTGAGGCACAATCCAGCAAGCAGAACGTACCTAGTTCGAATGGTTCTTTCGGGCCCATCAAGCAAATCGATGCAGGTCTCCTCAACGTCGGCTACGTTGAAGCAGGTCCCACCGATGGTACTCCGGTGATTCTCCTACATGGCTGGCCTTACGATATTTACAGCTATGCCGACGTTGCTCCTTTGTTGGCATCTAAGGGTTACCACGTGTTCGTGCCGTACCTGCGCGGCTATGGCACTACGCGTTTTCTCTCTGACGATACATTTCGGAACGGGCAGCCGTCGGTGGTCGCTGTCGACATTATCAATTTTATGGATGCCCTCAAGATCGACAAAGCGATCATCGGTGGCTTCGATTGGGGCGCGCGGACCGCTGACATCATGGCGGTGCTTTGGCCGGAACGCTGCAAGGGGATCGTTTCGGTCAGCGGTTATCTGATCGGCAGTCAGGAATCTGGCAAGGCGCCGTTGCCACCAAACGCTGAGCTCGAATGGTGGTATCAGTTTTATTTTGCGACAGAACGCGGCCGCGCCGGTTATGACAAATACCGCCACGATTTTGCGAAGCTCATCTGGCAGCTGGCTTCGCCCAAGTGGAACTTCAATGATGCCACGTTCAATCGCAGCGCAGCGTCCTTCGACAATCCGGATCACGTCGCCATCGTGATCCACAATTACCGCTGGCGGCTTGGTTTGGCGGAAGGCGAGACGAAATATGACGAACTGGATAAGCGACTTGCCGAAAGCCCAGCTATAACCGTGCCTGCCATCACCCTCGAAGGGGATGCCAATGGGGCACCACATCCCGACCCTGGCTCCTATGCTAAGAAATTCTCAGGCAAATACGCGCACCGGACTATTAACGGCGGCATAGGGCACAATTTGCCGCAGGAGGCGCCAGAAGCCTTTGCCAAGGCCATCGTTGATGTCGACACCTTGGGTCGACCTTAACAGGCACAGAAGTGGAGGTCACGACTATGAGGCGACATTTATTTACTGCAGATTCGGTGAGTCGGGCACTTGGCGTGGCCGGCATCGTTGGATTTGTAGCACTTGCCTTGTGTTCCAACGCCAATGTACTCACGAGGCTTCACATCATGAATACTGCCCACGCGGAAGATGGTTTAGTCGGTGCATTCCACCCGCGAAAACTAGCTGCTGGCGCGACCTTACCGCGCGAATTTTACTTTGCGCTCGGCGACGAAGGTGCCATGCCTAACTTGGACGGTGCCATCGGCTGGCTCAACTCCACTCCATTGAGCAGTAAGTCGCTTCGGGGAAAGGTTGTGTTGGTCAATTTCTGGACTTACACCTGCATTAACTCTCTGCGGCCCTTGCCCTATGTGAAGAACTGGGCGTCGAAATATCACGATGCAGGCTTTGTAGTGATCGGCGTCCACACGCCGGAGTTTTCGTTCGAGCGCGAACCGATGAACGTGGAAAATGCCGTGCGCGATTTGAACGTTGTTTTTCCGGTCGCCATCGACAGCAAGTATAGGATCTGGCAATCGTTTAGCAATCAAGCGTGGCCCGCCCAGTATCTCGTCGACGCGAAAGGGCGAATTCGGTACCACCACTTCGGAGAAGGCGATTATGGCGAAATCGAGCGCGTCATCCAGGAACTCCTGAAGGAGAACGGGGCGACGGGCCTAGCTTCCGGCACGACCAGCGTATCCGGTGTTGGTATCGAGGCCGCTCCCGATTGGGCGGATGAGCGATCTCCCGAAACCTATATCGGCTATCGCCAGGCCCAGAATTTCGCCTCGCCCGAAAAGGTGCACAAAGATTCAATTCAGATTTTCAGTGCGCCCGGGAAACTCTCTTTAAATCATTGGGGATTGAGCGGGTCGTGGAACGTCAATGCCGAGAGCGCCGTGCTGCAGGCAGTGCCCGGCAAGATCGTGCTCCGGTTCCACAGCCGCGATCTGAACCTGGTGCTGGCTCCTGCAAAGGACGGCAAGCCCGTGCGGTTTGTCGTGAGATTGGATGGCGCCGCTCCCGAGGAAAACTGCGGTGTTGACGCGGCCCCGAACGGCTCCGGCGAAATTCGAGAGCCCCGACTCTATCAGCTCATCCGGCAGAAAGGTCCGATCGTAGATCGAACCTTCGAAATCGAGTTCCTAGATCTTGGCGTTCACGCACTTGATTTCACATTTGGTTAGGACTTCGGGAGTCTCTGATGCTGGTTCAATTTTCATGGTGCACAGAACGGCAACGAACAACTGCAAGGGACGGGGGAACAAATGGCTTTCGGAATGCGGTTCTTGTATTTAGCGGTAGTTCCAGTCGTCGCGGTTGCCGTGTGGCCGCAAGATCATTCGACCGGCCAGATGGCGACGCACGATACAGGCTGGGTAGCTTTGATGAAGAACATGGAAACGATGCACGCAGGCATGGCCACCGTAAAACCATCTGGCAACGAAGATGCGGACTTCGTGAACCTGATGCTGCCGCATCACCAAGCTGCCGTTGACATGGCGAGGACGGAACTTCTCAATGGCAACGACCCCCAGATGCGTCGGCTTGCGCAGGAAATTATTACCGACCAGGAATCCGAAATTCAGTTGATGCGGCTCTGGCTTAACCGGCAGAAGGCCCAAACAAAGGATTCGAGTCAACTACAGGGCTCCGGCTCACGAAGGGACAAATAGCCATGAGAATTTATAGAAGTGCAGGTATCGGGCTTTTGTATCTCGGCGCGGCGTTAACTTTCGCTGAGTTCGCATCCGCCCAACAGGCTCCGTGGGCCCGCCCCAACATTCCAATCTCGAACCATGATCGCGTCTACGCCGCAGACCAGACTTCAAATACTGTCTCGGTGATCGATCCCTCCGGTAACAAGCTGCTAGGAGTGATCCGTTTGGGCAACCCCGTGCCTGGGGCATTGTCGCCGCTCTACAGAGGACAACTTCTCGTCCACGGGCTTGGCTATTCGCCGGACTCCAGGACCCTGGCGGTAGTATCGATCGCTTCGAATGCTGTGACACTCATTGACACGGCTACGAACAAGGTGAAAGGGACGGTGTATGTGGGCCGGTCGCCTCACGAGGCGTTCTTCACAGTCGATGGGCACGAACTGTGGGTGACCGTTCGCGGTGAAGACTACATTTCTGTGATCGATCCAAATCAGATGAAGGAAATTCGCCGCATCGAATTGGCCAACGGTCCCGGCATGACCATGTTCGGAACCGACGGCAGATATGCCTTTATATGCTCAAGCTTCACTCTCGAACTTACCGTGGTCGAAACCGGTTCGCATCAGATCGTCAAGCGGATTCCGCAGGCCAGTCCCTTTTGCCCGAACATCGCCGTCAGCCCGGAAAATGACGAAGTCTGGATTACGCTGAAAGACATTGGCAAAGTGCAAGTATTCAGCGCCAAGCCGCCCTTCGAGCAGCTTGCGCTTCTCGAGACGGGACCGATCACGAATCACGTGAACTTTGCAAATAACAACAACGGTAAATTCGCCTACATCACGATCGGTGGCACCAACCAGGTGAAGGTCTATCAGCGCGGCCCCAGTCCAACTCTTGTCGCCACCATCCCGGTCGGGGATTTGCCTCACGGCATCTGGCCTTCCGGTGATGGCACCCGAATTTACGTTGCTTTGGAAAATGGTAACCATGCGGTAGCGATCGATACATTGACGAACAAGGTGCTCGCCAACATCCCCGTCGGTCAGACGACTCAGGCTCTCGTTTATGTTCCAGGAGCAGTTCCGTCCGGCGACGGCACGGATAACCTCGTCCCGCTCGGGGAAGCGGCCAACACTGAGCACGTCCGTTTGGAGGCTGCTGGAACAGTATTGCCAGCGGCACAAGCGTCAGTGGCAGTCAATTCGCTGGGCCTTCTCGATCTTCTCGAGATTGCCGCGAAGGGACTGGCCTCCGGCGCTCAGTACCGGGTATATCTTGCACCGTCCAATGATCCCCCTTACGGGAATCTCGAGCCACTGGCAATTTTCAAGACAAATCCCGATGGCGCAGGAATCGTGCAGGCGCTCGGGCCGCTCAAAGCGCTCGTTCACTCCGGCGCAGCAACCGAAGCATCGCCTCCACAGAGATTCCTGATCATCACCGACGTCAACGATCCATCGCGAGTCGTGCTCCGGCAGGCCGGTTCATCGAAAGGGCCCTAATGGCCCAGTGAGTCTGCGGAAGCAGGCCAGCACGATGTAAGGAAGCTGTCTTCTAAAGAAGGATCATGAGAGTAGGACATCATGAAGCAGAGCGATTTGGCCTCTTCAGTGCCGTTGGCGGCTTAGTTGGGGCTTTTCTGAATACTCGTATTCAGAGCCCTGCCCTGAATATTGTGTTCGGAGCATTGCTGCTCTTTGCGGGGATTTGCGCTTTCACAGGTGTGGCAGAATGAATGCATTTTGGATGAAAGGCCGCTTGGATTGCTGGTGGTGCTTCGCGGTTGTTTGCGGGGTTGGTGGGCAATCAAGGCGGCATCGGTTCAGCCGCGCTGCTAGGCACAAACAATGTTTTCTTCTACTTCTTCACCGAAGACGCCGACACATTCCAGGTAACGAGTGACGTGTTGGAATAATAGTGGGCCAGTATCTCGCGAAAGCTTGCGCCATTCTGCGCCATTGCTTTGGCGCCGGCTTGGCAAAGGCCGATGCCGTGCCCCATCCCCACTCCCGTCAACACTATTTTGTCTCCTTCGGTTTGCAGGATGAAGTCGTCTCCGGGGACGGTATTCCATCCCAGGCGACGGACCAGTCTTAAACGTGAGCCTTCATTCGAACTGCGGAGCTGCGCCGCATCGCTCGGGGCAAGGCGGCGTTGCCAGCGAAACGGATGCTCCCGGCACTGTCTGCATTCGACCGAATAGTAAGGATAAAAGCCATTTGCCATTCCGCGGTCTTTTGGAGTTTTGGTTTGTCCACTGCAACTGCGGGTATACATGGCAGGGAATGGTTGTGATTGGTAGGCCAACACCATTCCGCGAGTGGCTGAAACTGCTTCCGCTACGCGGCTGGATTCGGTGGCTGGTTCGCGTAGAAGCTGGCAATGCGTCGTGTCGCAGAAATCGAATTCGTGATGGCGGCCTTTGCCTGCGACATAGTAGGAGCGCGTGGCAACAGCTTGTGCCTTCAATGCCTCGACGGGAACGTCGGGTGTACTTTCTGCACCGACTACTGAGGCAACGGCCGTTTCAAGATCCATGGAGATTACCGAGATGATGACGCCTGAGCTGGGATGGAGGATTAGAGTACCGTGGTAACGGCGAGTGATTTTCCCCGGGACAGTAACAACAAAGTCTGTCACACTGCCTTCCCGGCTTACCACAGAAATTTGTTTCCCTCGAAGTGTCTGCCCGCCGGCCTTGGCTACGATCTCACTTCCCTCGATGGCAAACTGCGCTGATGCTCGGCTGGAACTTTTTTCTAGGACAAACGATTTGTCGCCAACCTCTACCACAACAGCTGAGCCGTCGGCCGGAGTAAGCCTGAGTTCATGCGGATGAAAGAGTCCTAGCACTCCAATGCGAATTTGCTGCGCTTGGGCCAGACAGGGCAAGAAACACAACAACACGAATTGAATTCTGATTCGCACGCTTAGTTTTGAATCCGTCGCAACATCTCTCCCGCAACTTTAGCGGCTTGTGAGCCAGAAACGCCGTGGACGCGAACCAGCAAAAGAATCTGCGGCTGGTCGGCTGGGGCCATGGCAACGATAAACCCGTCACCCGCGCCATTCTTGCTGTGTGTACATGTGGCGGTTCCGGTTTTGACCAGAGCATCGGGATAGCGCAGAGCACGGTCCACTTCAGTTCCAGTTCCCTGTTGAGCTGATTGCGCCATTCCAGCGAGGATTTGACGAACTCCCGGCTGATCGCGGCGATTGACTAGTTCCAAGTAAGCCCGGACCAACTTCAGTGGTGAAATTTTCCACTCGGTGTTCAGGCCGACAAACGCGATTCCTTTGCTTCGCGGGGGTGGTGATTCTAAGCCAAACCGCTCGGCTATCGGAGAAACTTCAGCGGCCGTCATGCTGGCGGTCAGCATGCGGAAATAGGAATTGCAGGAGTATGCGATCGCCGAGGTCAGAGTTACTTTTCCGTGCCCACGCGGAAACCAACACCCACTGGCTTTTCCGCGACAGATGTGGGTTGGATATTGATAAGAATGCTGCTCGCCATAGGCCAGGGCCGTAAACGGTTTTACCAAAGAACCTGGATAAATCGGCTGATCTACATTTTCCCAGCGCGAGGCCATGACCATGCCGGTGTGCGGGTCGAGCGCCAGGAAGGATATGTTGTCGTCGGTGAAGTCGTGGGTCAGGACATGGTTTACGGTTTGCGCAAATAACGTGACCGGATGATTTTCTTGTGCCTGAATCGTTTGATGGCCGCCGGTTCCTGCGAACACCATCAGAATTGCTAGCAGGCGGGCGGCGATTCTTATTGCGTCCATTCGTAGGTGACGGTTTGAGTGACTTTGCCGGTCTCGGCACGCACGATCACATTTTCCGCTGAAACTCCTGCAAATGTCGAACTGAGGCTGCCAATATTTTCTGAGAAAAACTGCGGTTGGCGCTCGGAGCCATAGTTGCCCTGGCCCCTGTTCGGACGATCCACCACGCTCGAAAAACGAGCGAAATCGTCCCGCTCGCGTTGATGATTGAATCCCGCCACGAGTAAAGCCGGAGCGACTTCGGATTTGCGGTTTAAATTGGCAAGCATGGCTTCCATCATGGATGGATCATCGGCGATCAACATATATTTTCCATGAATAGAAACAACCAGGGGCCACAGGCCGTCGAGTTGCTGATAGCCCGACTTCTGCTGCCATCGAACGCCCAACTGGTTGGCGGTGAGACTTGGCCGGACCAGATCGATGAGTGCGGACTGGACACTGGCTTCATCCCAGTTGGTAGCGGCCGCTAAAGTAATCGCAGAATGAATTCGAACAAATACACCGGCCTTGTCGCGGTCGGACGATTGCACTTGTAAAGATGCTGTGATCTGCGTTTTGTCGAGCAGTTGCTTTAAAGCTGAAACAGTTTGAATGGTTGGTTGTTGGACCTCCGCTTGGTCAATGCGTGTTTCCAGATCAGAGCCTGAGCCGGTTTCGCCCGAGCCTAGTTGTACATCAGGAGCAATCTTGGAAACTGGCGCTGGGCCAAGATGAGGCGTTAGCAATTTGGTTTGGACCAAGTCAAAGCAAAAATCAGACGAAGGCGACGCCTTGGCTTCATACATTCCCACGCCTGCGGATACAAGACGAACCAAGTCCGCCGCTTCGGAGGCGCCCGCGGGGATTTCCGATTCGGTCTTGCGGATCAGCACACGCTCTTCTCTGTATTGTTTGCCAGAACGAAACAAATCGGAGACTGCGCCGGAATATTGCTTCAAGTCGGTGATGTTCTGTTGGACCCAGTAAGTGCGAAAGTAGGGACTGGGAACAATTTTTTCCATGTTGAGCACCATGCGCAGATCGCCGGTTGATCCGGCAGCAGCGACCGACTGTACCCACCAGGCTTCGCTTTCGACTGTGTTCGCCTTGTTTCCTGCCATCAGTTGTAATGCGCCGGCAATAAGAGCTTCACGTGTGGCCAGCAGCATATATTCTCCCGAAACAGCAAATGCTACTTCTTTCTGCGATTCCGGATCGCGCCGTGCGTAGAAATCAACTCCTCCGGCATTGCGCGGTTCAAACTTCGAGCGAGTTTGCCAGAGAGCGCTCTCCATTGACTTCGCCGATGGGAGGTGTGTGATGTAGAGGAACTGCAAGTTGCCGATGTCGTATAGGGCCAGCACACTGTGCGTTCCCCCGATTTGCGTCAGTAAGTCCATGCTGGGAGGAAGGCCGGCGGCGGTTGCAAACTGATCTCCGGCACCTTTCAGGCGCAGGAACAGTCGCGAGCGCGAAAAGACTTGGTAGTTGTCGCTGGCAACCCATTGCCGCTTCTGTGGAGAGGCATTCCAATCTTTCAGCAATGATCCAAAATCTTTTGCCTCAAGATAAAGCAGCGGGCCTGCTGGAACGTAGGGAGCCAGCGACTTTTCGGGTGAAAGCGTGACTTGGTACGCAGCCCAGCCGAGTCCGGCACAGATCACAGCGATGAGAAGGAGTACAGTTGCCAGTTTCATTGCTTTGTACCTCCCTTGGCGGCAGGTTTCGACGCCGGTGTGACGCGAGCCAGCAACCTCGGATGCACCAGGTGGTCTTGCTCCAGTTCTTGGTGGAACACAGGCCTGCGCTGGGCATTTTGCGCTTGCATGCGCAACGTGGATGACAGTTCAGAGATTTTCGTCACCAGTTGCTTGCGGACGGCCATCGCAGTTTCAAGCCGACGCGCGGTTTTGTAATGGGTGACTGCCTCACCCAGACGATTCAGCCGCGCCATCACATCGCCGAGTTGTGCTGCGACCTGCGCCTGCTGCGCACGCGACAGTTTAGCTCCAGGAACAAAATTCGGGCCGGTGTCCGGCGTACTCGAATCGTCGTCGGAAGAGATAATCTGCCCCTCTTCTGACTCTGCGTTCGAGTTGTCCTTGCCCAGAAATTCTCCTTGCGTCATTGGCTCTAGAACAGCCACAGCAAACTGATAGGACTGCTGCGCAGCCAAGGCTTGGAACAGAGGAACGCGGGCGTCATCACGGCGTGGAAAATCTATGATGCAGTGACTGAATAGTTGTGACTTGGTTTGCGCATCCACCGCTCCCTGGGCTGCATTCATCCGAGCTTCGTAATAGTAGAACTTGTCCGCCATGGCCGCAGGAATGCCATTGTGGTACTCGGCAAGAAGATTCAACTCTCCACTTCCCAGGTCTCCAATGGTACGGCTTGGGCCTAGCGCGCTTGCCGCTTGAATGCGGACCGCATACGTACTGGTATTGGCGGAAGCAGCCAGAAACAGAGACTGACTGGCCGCCGCAGCATTTTGCCCTGCTGCCAGTTGCGCCTTCGCCAAACGAACGCGATAGGACGCCTCCCACGGATAGGCTTTTACCAGTTGATCCACAAATTCGATGGCTTCGGCGTTGTGGTTCGTCTTTTCGAGGAACGCGGCGGCCGGTTCAAGGTTCTCAAACGGATTTCCTACCACCACGACCAAGCGGCGCAGAAGGTCGAGAGCACCGGGAGTGTCCCCAGAGGCCAGACGAATTTCCGCGAGTCCAAGAAAGTTGGCGGCGTTAAGCTGGTGTTCGTCAATTTCGCGAGCGAACACGAACTCGAAAATTTTTCGGGCGGATTGCTTATCACCGGCCTCAAATAGCTGCCGTGCCGCTGCGCGCAGACTTTCTGCCGCGGGAGCTTCCTGCGGATTGGCACGATAGTTGGCAATCTTGGCGTCGAGAGTCCCTAACTGCGCGGCCAATTGCAGCTCGATCGGAACCAGCGCAGTAGATTGCGCATCACTTATCGTCTTCGGCAAGGCAGCGATGGCGTCTGCGGCCTGTGAGAACTGCTTGGTACGCACCAGGTATTTGATCCAGCGCACTTGCCACGCACCGAAGTCCGTTTCAGCGTAACTTTTTTCGTACCCCGAGAGCTTGCCGACGGCATCCTGCTTCAGTTGCAGTATTTTCTGATAAAGGGGCGCCCGCTGCGATAGCGGAACCCACGAAGCATCCACCACGTCGGCAAGAATTGCGGTGGGATCCTGACCGGTGCTGGCAAGGTCGATCAGCCATGAGGTGGCACTGGACGGATCAGCGACCGCCATATAAGCGGGACGCAATAAGGCATTCGAACGATAGTTTCCATTGCGCCGGATGTAGGAACGAAGGATAGCATCCGCATCGGGCTTCAGTTCGGAGAACAACTGGCGAGTACGTAGCTGATCGCATGTGCGTCCGAAATCTGCCCAAAACGTTTCTGGCGGATTTTTGGCTTGGCTCAGAAGCAGCGCGTAAGCTTGCTTCCACTGCGCAAGGGCAGTGGCCTTATCGCCTTGCTTGAAGTAGGCAAGCGCGAGGCTGTCATAAATTGACGGACGATTTGGCGAAAGCTCCAGCGTGTGTTTGTAGTCAGCGATGGCGCGTTGCGTATCTCCGCTACCAGCGTAGTAGTCAGCCAAGCTCAAGTAACCTGCGGAACTTGCAGGACTCGATTCAAGCTGAGAAGGCAGGAAATCTTCAGGATTGCCCTGCTTGGTTAGGCCCAGGTATTCGCCATAACTCGAGCCATAGTAAAACCACGTTTTGCCCGCCAGTTGTTGCGAGCGATCCACAGGGTTGGCGAGCCGTTCTGCAATGGTTTGATCTCCCAGGGCGCGGAGAAATGCGTCGCGCACAGTCGATGATTTCTCCGCTAAGTAGAGTCCAGCCAGTCCGGTATATGATTTTGTCCAAATTGGTTCGCGAACTTTTCCTCTGGCTTCCAACATGGAGTGGGACAACGACGAATCCGCATTGGCCAAAATGTAGTCAGCTGCCTTTTGACCTGCATCGTTATTCCAACGGGCGGCAACTTGAACCAATTCCTGAGGCCGGCGTTTCAACAACAATTCAAAATAGCGTTGCTGGTTGGGCGGGCTCAGATGTTCTGGACCAATGCTCGTTAGTACGCGCAATTCCTCTTGTTCGTTGCCAGCGTAACGATACGCCTCAACCGATGTGAGCAGAGCAGTATCCCTGTATCCAGACGGAAGCACAGCCGCCAGTTGCTCCATCTGCGAAGCCAGCTCCGCAAAGCGTCCACGCCTTTCCTGAAGATCAATCAGAGGTCGGGTATTTGGATAGTTGTTCTTTAGCGAGCGCGCATGCTGCATGATGAGATCAAACCGCCAACGCGCTTCCTGATCGGCCAGCCCCGCGCTTTGGGCCCACGGAATGGCCAGCAGGTCCAAATCTTCCACACCCATACCATTGCACTTTGATTCGACAAAGTGAGCAAAATTCAGCCGCTCTTCGGGAGTGAAGTAGGCGTTGGCGGTGGTCCCCATGGTTTCGAGGACCGTGGCCATTCCATGGCGCGCCGTGTAGATACGCGTCTGGCGGACGCGTTCACGCCACTGGCTGTCGGTCAATCCGCCGATGCCTTGTTTTACAACCTGCTCTTTGATCACCGGCAGGACCGAAGATGCTGCATCGACGGCGGCCTGCATCCGTGCATAAGCCTGCTCATGCTGGCGCAAACGGGTCATGATACGCAGGTAGGTTGTGGCAGTAGAACTATGCTCGGATTCCGCAAGCAAGCCTGTGCCCGCGATGTTCACTGCCTGCTCCGCAAAATCGCGCGCCTGCAAGATCATGCCCCACGACTCCAGCTTGTTCGCCACCTGTGCGTATGGTTCGGCATTCTCCGGGCGCCCGTCGATCATGGCTGTTTTCAAAGCGGCGACAACTGCATCCACTTTGCCTTGCCGGGCGCGGATTTCCGCCACCTTAAGCATCCATTGCGGATCTTTATAGGCCAGCTGATAAATCTTTTCGTAGTCCGCGATAGCATCGTCGAAGCGCATTAAGCGCTCTTCGAGCCCGGCGCGCGCAATGTACATGTCTGCACGGTCAGGACGAACAGCGATTGACTTCGCATAGGTGTCGATCGCTGCCGGATAATTTTCCAGGTTGGTGTAGATGTGGGCCAAGATCATCGACCAGTGATAATCGCGTGGAGATTGGGCAACGGTCTTCGAATAGAAATCGACGATTTGTTGCTGTCGCTGATAGCGCAACGCGTACAACGCGGTTTCCGTGGCCAGCGCATCGTCATCGGGAAATTTGTTGATGAGTTCGATGTACTGATCCACTGCGGCCGAATATTCCTTCAACCGGGTCAAAGCCACGATCAAGCCTCTGCGCAGAGTTGCAATTTGTGCTTTACGCGTGTCTTCCGGCAAAGACGCAGTGCGGAACAGCGCGATCTTGTCTATGTAGTATTGCTGCAAACCGCGGTCGTCACCTTCGCGGGCGTATGTATCGGCCATGGCGGCGAGGTATTCGCCGTTGTAAGGAGAATTCTTGAGCAGGCCTGCTAGCAGATCACGCGCCTGCTGATATTGTTTGGCCTCGGTCGATTTGCGGGCAGCTTCGTAGGTGAATTGCCCGCTCAATTCAGGGTTGGCATCCTTGGCCGCTTGCTCCAATACGCTAATCGCTCTCGTGTAATTCTTTGTGCGCCAACAGAAATCAACGGTCGAGCGCACGACTCCAAGGATTTTCGGGTTCTCCTGGTAGAGCGCTTCGACATTGTTCTCAGCTGACGCAAAATCTTTGCGGCCCTCGTAGAGTTGAACGAGCGCGTAGCGAATTCTTAGCCGGGCGACCGGGTCACCTGTGAGCGCGGCTTGTTTCTCCAACGCATGCTGACGCACCAGTTCGAATGATTTCTGTTGCGCCAGGTTCTCGATGTACTCGGCGTGCTCGATGGAGGTCGTTCCTTGGGCTATGCCGTCAAGGAATGATTCAACGTCCTTCTTGCGTTCCTGCGCTTCCAGCACTTTGACCCGCAGGTCAATCGCACGCAGCGATGGAGTGGGCAGCGTTGCGATGTTGGTTGTGCTCTGATCGACGAGTTCACGATGTCTGGGCCTGCGAGCCAGTTCCAGCAGGCGCAGTTCGGCCTGGGAGTCAGCGGTGCTTGCCAGCGCGCCCTTCACGTACTCTTCAACCGCACGCGGATAGTCGCGCTTGTTTTCGTAAATCGCGCCGGCCTCGTAAGCGTACAGGCTTTGGTCTGCCAGACGCTCACGGCCCTTGTTCAACAGGCGCAGCGCATTTTCGAAGTCGTAATAATCCCAATAAATGGTGGCGGCTTCGAGATATCCGCTAGACTCACCGGGAGACACCTGGGGAATGCGTTCCCAGTAAGGTGCGGCATCGCTGAAGCGGTCTTTGTCGGAGTAGATGTCACCGATGCGGGCCAAAATTTCCGTACTGCGTGGATTGGCTTGCAGGAGATTATCTTCAATCTTCACCGCAACGGCAGTGTTGATCGGTTCGTAATACGCAAGCGACCGATAAACCGAAGAGGCAGTTTGGGCAATTTCCGGATCGGCCGGATACTGCGCTGCCAGCGACTTCAACAATGGCGCACTCTCTTCAAAATGGGATCGCCAAAGATCAGCGTGGGCGATAAAGCTGGCCGCGGCCGGATTGCTCTCCCAGCTTTGCACATTGGGAACGGATTGGCGAAGGCTGCTCAGTTCGTCATTTAATTTGTGCGTCCGCGACAGATATTCAAAAAACTCATTGCGTAGATATTGATCTTCGAACCAGTGCTGGCGGAGAAGAATTTCCCACTTCAATGGATCGTAAGTATGCTTGTCCATGTATGCGTTCAGGAGATTTCTCACAAACACTGGATTGTGCGGAAAACGTTGGTTGGCGAGCAGGTTCAGACGTAGATACATCTGTGGAGAACCACCATAAATGTTCGCGAAATAGCGTTCGAGGTCCGTGCCGTTGAAACTCTTGATGGCATCTTCGGTGAGCTTTTCAAAATCGCTGTCCCTGCGGTAGCGGATGTAGAACCGCGCCAGCTTGTCAGTCCATGAGCGATCTTGAAAGCGCGCGATGGCCCGGCGATAGACCTCCTCTTGCTGAGTTCCTAAGCGGTTTTGATCGAGAAACACTGCCAGACGTTCGTATAGACCAGGATCGTCCGGATTGTGGTCAATCTCCACGGCGAGGACATTGAGCGCCTTGGGAATCTGTTTGGTTTCGACCAGACGCGCAAGATAACGCTCCAGCACACGCGCATATTCCGGCGAGCGCGGGCCGGATTGAACTGCCGTAGCTGTCGGTGTATTGACCTTGAAAGCTTGACTGGTAGGGTGTTCACGCGGTGTGCTGCGTTCGCTGACTTCGGATTCTCCTTCTCCGCCGCCTTCGCCTTCTTCGCTCATGGCTTCAGTGTTGGAAGGGTTGGCGATATTGGAACCATAGCTGGATTGGTATTCGCCTTGCTGCTCCGCCATCCCGAGCGGTACATTCTGTGCCTGGTCAGCTAACTCCTTGAGCACGGAGTCATAGATGGCAAATTCGCTGGCCGTATCATGCTTGCGGGCGTAGGCATCGGCCATCAGAAGAGAAACAGTGGTGCGTTGGGGAACAGTGGGAAAGCTGGCAAGAAATTCACGCCCACCCTGGATTACGGCATCGCTCTCTCCTGAGCCGGCGTAAAAATCGAGCAGCTTGGCATGCAGTTCTGGACGTTCCGCAGAGTTGGAAAATTTCGCATCCAGCAACGCCAACAACTCGGCGGCACGCGAACGGTGAAAGTATGGAACGGCGCGCTGTTCCTCCTCAGAATATCGCGTAGCCGGTTCGGTCGTGTTCAGGATCAAAGACAGAATGCCGTTGAGGTAGCCCGGCCCCTGGTCCATGGTGGCGATATCGCGATACATGGAAAGCTCGCCTGTGCCAAAGCGGATGTTCGTTTCAGGAGCGGTGAGCAATAGGTTCGTCAGTCCGGCAACGGCCCGCTCCTGTGCATCAGACATTTCTTTGCTGTTGTAGAGAGCAAAGTAATAACGGGCAGCTTCCGCGTACGAGTGAACATCTTCCAGAAGCCGGGCGCAGATATAAAGCTGCTGCGAAGTCCAGGGAGACTTACTGGCTTCTTTGTGTAGACGAAAATCTGCAATGGCCTGCTGGGCGACGTCGATCTTGCCCTGCTGCTGGTAGTAGTAAAACACGCGTGCGGTCGCGTTCAGATCTTCCGGATTCGCCTTCAGGGTGGCGCGCGCCTGATCGAGAAACTTGCGCAGGTTTTGGGTCTCACGCAAAAGATCAAAGTAGCTCTTCACCAGCTCCGGGTCCCACACGGGTTCGAAGTCCTGCTCGTAAACCGCCAATCCTTCACGTACCGATCCCTGGCGATACTGCACCATGGCCTTGGCTTTGACCGGGAACACTTCATCTTTAGGAAATTGCTTGTGGTAGTCGGCCACCAATTGCGTGGCGGCAGCGTATTCCTTCTGACTTACCAGAAATTGCAGGAAACGTGCATAAAGCGACTGTTCCTGCGGGTATCGCGCAATCCAGGCACGGTATTGAGCGATGGAGACATCTTTCGGTAGTCCCTGGTCCTGAATGACGCCAAAGATGCGATCGAAAGACCGCCACGAGCGTTGTTGCGGAGGCAACGTTAGTTTTTCCGAAGCCAGCGGCGGAGCGTTCGCAATCAACGATAGAGTTTTGATCTCATCGGCCGGGCGCAGGCGGCGATGATAGAAATCTGCCAGTGCCAACTGCGCTGCCACCTTGTCGGAAGAGTTGTCCACAAAACTTTTCCAATCGGTTTCCGCGGCGGTGAAATCGATTTGCTGCTCGTCTTCGAGGGCGCGCAGCGAATAGAGTTCTGCATTGCGCGGCTGGGCCTTGATCAGGTTGCCCAACTCCGGACTCGTCTCCTTTGGAGGACGGCGGAAGGCCACGGCGCCACCCGGCAGCGACATCATGCGGAAAAACACCGCCTCAACTGCCGTTGAGGCCTCGAGATTGCGAATCCACGATGGCAGTTCCGCAAAGGCGGCGGCTGCCCCGAGCGTGACGACTAAGAAGAGTGCAGGGCGACGACTACGGAAGCACTTCAATTTGCACCTCCTGCGTCCCGATGTTGTGTGCAATGTCTTCCGCAGTGACGGTCAGCTTGTACGCGCCGGGGACAGTTTCCGCTGGAATGAAAAGTTCTCCAGTATTGGCCGAGGCGGTCGGGTCCCAGTGTAAGGCAACCGGAGCCGCTCCATCCAAGCGAGCAACTAGCGTGCGAGTGCTTTGCGACGCGCTGACTTTCAACGCGACGCTTTGGCCGCGCTGGTATCGCTTCTGGTTGAGTTTCACTTCGACCACTGGCGGCTTGCTCGCGATCACAAATGTTTTTGCCTCACGATAGGTGCGACCCAAGCGGTCGCGCAGGATCAGGCGCACTGTGTAGGTTCCATCCTGCATGTCGGTAGGAGCGAGAAAGCGGGTCTGCCAGGTGTCTTCCTCCGAGAGATACCGCAGCGGCTGCACTAGGCCGAAGGGAAACAACGCAACCACCGAAACGATGGATTCATCCGTCCTTACCCGCAGCACGGGATCGCCGGGACGAATTACCCGCGGACGCAGCAAGGCACGTGGCACTGCTAAGAACGAAGTGTAGGGAGTGACAAATTTGTATTGTCGGGCAAGGCGGATGATTTCATCGATCGTGGCCTGGTCTTCGCCTTCGCGCTCGATCCTTTCTAGCAATGCATCGACTCGAGCCTTGGCCCAAAGCCTCGGCAACTGCGGATGGTCGAAGGTTTCCTTGGGCAAGTTTGCCTTTGCGGAAAGTTCAACCGAGGCGCCGTCGCGTAGGCCATGAACCTGGAAGCTGACGTTATCCTGGGGCTGCCGGTAGCGTCCGACCCACGAGGCAAGCGAACCGGAGAAAGTGGCATCCTGCAAGGGATAAATGGTGTCCACTGAACTTTCCGGATTGATGGAGAGTTGCAACTGCCCGATAGGACTACGGCCGACCTTTGAAAGGAAAGAGTTCAGCTTGAAATCCATAGGCTCGGTCGAAAGGACATGCTCAAGCAAACCATCCTGTCGCGCCAACATGCGGAACAGCGGCAGGTTGGCGTCATCGCCGACAGCAAGAATGTAAGTGTGCGGGCGTTGCGTCTCTGGCAACTGCTTCCATGCGGAGGCATACCACGCGGCCAGTTTGCCGTTTTGAATGGGGCCGCGAGTTGCGCCGCCATCGCTCAGAATGACCAGATAGGTATTGCCCGCGCCGGGCACGGACGCTTGCTGAAGTCCGGCTTGCAGAGCATGTTGCAGGTCTGTTCCTCCGCGAAGGCGGCTCGCACGCACAAAATTAATAGCTTTCTCGATATCTGCGGGGCTGGCAGAACTCGACGAAAATACCTGCGTTTCGGTATTGAATAGCACCAAGCTGAAATGGTCCGTTGACTTCAGGCCGCGAACCAGCGTTTCGAAGGCCTGATAGCTGCGCTCAAGTTTCTCCCACTGCATGGATAGCGAGATATCGAACAGGACGATTACAGTCTTAGGCACACTGCTCGCGGTCGCTCCGGAAGATGAAGTTCCCCCGAATCCCATTAGCGCCTCAGCTTCGAAAAAACCTGGTTCATTCGTGCTGCGAACGGGTGAAGTCTCAGTTGGCGAAGGCTGGCCGCTCACCGGATTGCGGTAAGTCAGAACTTGCAGCGTGTCCGCTGCCTGGGAATCGAGATCGTAAGTCGTGACGAAATCCTCGCCCAGATTAACGTTGTCACCCTCAAAGTGTCCCTTCACACCATGCGAGGTGTTCTGCTCAAACTGCAAAGGGAAGGTCTTAGCAGGCGATTGGAAATTGCGCATCGCATGAGCCGAGTGCAGTTCGAAATCAATCCTTAGATGGCGCGCCACCTGCGCTGAGTAGGCATCGGGTCGCAGCGGAATCGCAAAATAGGACTTAAGATTTTCTACAGGAATTGATTCGTGATACTCAATTTCCAGCCGTTTGGTCCCATAGGCTGGGATGGGTACAATCCGCGCACTGAACACTGAGGTGCGCTTGGCCTCTTCCGCGCCGCGCTCTCCCATTTGCAACAATCCGGGATCGATCGACTGCTGCTTGAGCTGGTTGTAAATCTCTTCCGCACGCTTGCGCTCGAGGATCACCGCCGGAATGCGTACCGGGCCATCCCAGGTGGCGAAATCAGAAATCGTCGCATGGCTAGGAAGAGCGAAGATGTAGTTCCCTTCTTCGATGTGGTTGGTGTGATTGGCGAAAATTTGCTTCACGAAGACGCGGGCATCCCCGTTGTCGATGCGGATGGTGATCTCCATCTCATCGAGCGAGAGCACGGCGGCATCGGGCTGCTGCTTGTCACGCGGGATGAGCACGCCGGCGTCGGCGAACAGCGGGCTGGAAGCGAGCAACGAAATCAGGAGCGACAACACTAGCTTTTTCATGAGTGCAGCTTCTGCTCTGGTATGCGAACCAGGCCGTTATCTGTGCCGATGTAGATGTATCCGTTGGCAGAGGAAAACGCGGTCACATTGCCGGATGGCAAGCCTTCCGTGATGACTGCCCAGCGCCCGGAGTGACGGTCATAAACGTACAAACCTTTCCCCAGAGTTCCGGCAAGTACATAGCCGGGAGTCACCAGCATGGCGTTCGGGTTGACTTCAAATTGTCCCGAGGCGGTCTCGTAAGTGTGGAAGCGGCCGGAGCGGTCGAGACCAAGTATGCCCGCGCCATAAGTTCCGACCATCCACTCGTCACCGAGTGGGACTACGGCGGTAATCCAGTTGTGTTTCAGATTTGAGGTGGCGGTGGTGTAATTGACCGCGACGTATCCTTTATTAAGTATGGAAATACCGCCGAGAGTTCCAGCCACCAATTCATCGCCCGAAACTCCGAGCGCATATACGTGGTTGTTCACCAGTCCGTGGAAGGCGTACATGCTGCGTGCGCCCGCGCTGTCCAGGAAAGTGAGACCAGCAGGAGTAGCCAGGGCCAGTCCATCGCGATAGGCTGCTACGTCGGTGACGTGATCGGCGATCAAACCATCTTTGCGTGTGAGGACTTGCTGCTCACTGCCCGTGCGGTCGAAGCGGACCAGGCCGTTGGCGGTCGCTACCGCCACTGTGCCAGTTTTCGCATCCGGGACAATGCGGTTCACGCAGAACACGTGTTGATCTTCTACGTGCCGCGAATGGCTGGCGTTTGTATCTAGAAGATCCAGGCCCCGATCGAAGTATCCCACCCAAACTCGGCCGTCTGTATCGGCCGTAAGCGCTGAGACATTTCGATCGCTTAACACCGCAGCTTCAGGGCGAAGCACCTGTTGCCATCCGAAGGCGTGCGGCCCCTTACTGTAAAGTCCATTGCGGGCGACTGCAAAGACGTCATCTCCGGAAGCAAACAACTGACGCACTTCGGACAGCTTGGAATTGACGGGTGCATTAGGGTTGGGATGGCGCCCTTCGAGAGGAATTGAAATCACGCCCTGGTCTTCCGAGCCAACATAGAGTTCATTTTGCTTGGGTAATAAAGAGGTAGCAAAAACTCCCGGAGCGAGCACCCGGGAAAAGCGTCCAGCTTTGAATACCGCAACCCCTACCGGTGTGCCGACATAAGCCTGATCCCCGAAGACCGCCAAGGACTGCACCTGAGGATCGGGTAAGCCTTCGGTTTCGCCAAAACTGTCGGTTTGGCCGGCGTGGAAGTGGAGGACACCATGATTTAGGGTACCAACCCACAGGTTCGCCTCATCTCCTGCCAAAGCAGTCACGTATTGGCTTTCCAGCGTTGGGTGGAGCTCGGCAATCTTTCCGTCATAAATAAGGACGCCGTGCTTCTTTGTCCCTATAAGAAGGTGGCCCGAAGCTGACGGCAGGATTGCGGTTACAGTCCGGAAATCAGCGTTGCTGGGCAAAATTTGCCGGAAAGCGTTGCCATCGAAGGCGAGGATTCCATCCCCGGCGGTGGCTATGACCAGTTCGGACTTGTGAGAATCTGACAAAACCGCCGGGGCCACGGCAATCAATGGCGATCCTGGGAGTTCCCTGCCCACCGCATATCGACGTAGCAACGCACCTGCGGGATCAAACTCCAGTAACCCCGCCGGGCCAGCCATATAAAGGTGATCGTGAAACTGCGCCGCCTGGGAAAACACCCCTGGGGAACTGATGACTTCAAAATCAGAGTTAATCGGTGCAAACGGACGGACGGTAAAAGCAATTTCTCGCTCGGCCTTGACCTCAGCCACCGAAGAGATCAGGGCGTGCCGTGCTTTCCAGATAGCAATGGCGCCCATCCCGAGTCCGATCAACAACCCAGCGGCGATCACCACAGCCATGGATCGAATAAAAATACGCTTCATCGAGTCTTCTCTAGCAGAGGAACTATAACGCGCAGGCTTCTCGAGGCAAATACAAAGCAAGGCACATACCACTTGTTCTCACCTAATACTCGCCGAATATTTTGCGAAGTCGCTTCGAGGTGGGTGTGGAAAAACTTAGACGCTGTGTCGTAGTAGAGACAGATGGACGAGGCTCAACAGAAGAAGCAAAGGAGACATCTCGTTACAGCAGAGATCAATCTTCCGGAGAGCCCGTCCGACAAGGAATCGACTCTATCCCACGTCACCGGTCTTCGGGCGCGCAGGATGGAAGCTTCGACGACGGCAGCATAACGATTCCTAACGAGGAGGAACAGTATGGGACTGTCATGGCAACAAGGTCCATTATCAACGGGAGCAATCGGCTGGTCTCTCGTCGCGGAGCGCACTTGTCGTCTATAGGTCGCCACATTTTAGATGGTCTCTCATGCAGCGACGCCCTGGCTGTTGGTTCGGATTTTAGGATCACAATCCGCTCCATTACTTCACGGGAAGAGCGCTTCGAGTTTACGTATTGCTTTGAGGGTGTCGCTCAGGACTGTCTTCCCAACCTGCTCCTCAAACTCCTTCTGCAACCTGTCAAAGGCACTGATGACACGCAAAGCACACTTCTTCCCCTGTGGCTTCAAAGTAAGCTCGTAGGCGCGTGCATCCCCTGAATCGATCCTTCTCTGCAGAAGCCCCTTTGCTTCCAGAGACGAGATGCAGTGGCTCACATTTCCCCGGGTGGTTCCGAATGTGTCTGCCAATTGCGATGGCTTTACTGGTCTCGGCACCTCAAAGAACATCGCTGCCAATACGAGCCCTTCCAGAAAACTAAGGTTGTCGCCGGCAAAAACTTGCGTGGCAAGCGATTCGAACCGGCGCGCTGCCCGGTTAACCGCAAACATGGGACTCTCGCGGAGAAATGCGTCGATACGCATGGTTCAATAAATAATAGTTTAGTTTGTCAATTATCAAAAACAATATCAAATCATCGTTGATTAGCGATCCGACAACGGTCAGGATGCAACCCTGTTATTGGAGGCAGTTTGCAAAAATCCGCCTTGTTGGCTGTTTTGCTTGTCCTTCTCTGCCGGATGCCTGGTGCCCAAGCGCAGACTTCGGAGTCGGTGTGTCTACAAAGCGGCACAACTCCTCGATCGACTGATTGTCAAAAGCTAGAAAAAGAAAAAATCGAGCCGCGCAAAGAGGTCGTCGTCGTCACCGGGACTTTCGCTCCTATTCCCATCGATAACATTGACCGCTCCGTCACAGTCATCGATACGGGCGAAGACTCGCTCCTCTACGACCACTGGACCGACTACCTCCACGCAGACTCCTCGGTCGATCTCCGCCAACGCGGCCCCAACGCAGTGCAGGGGGATCTCTCGATTCGCGGCTCCACTTTCGGACAGACACTGGTTCTGCTGAACGGTCTGCGACTCAACGACGCCCAGAGCGCACATCACAACCTAGACCAGCCCATCCCCACCGATTCATTGCAACGGATCGAAGTTTTTCGGGGAGCTGGTTCTGCCTTCTATGGATCGGACGCGGTAGGTGGTTCGGTCAACTTCATCACCGGCCCGCCCAAAGTTTCTGAGGTCCGTGTCGGATCAGCCATAGGCAATTTCGGAGTCAACCAGCAGAACGCCTCGCTCGCCTACGTGGGCAGAGGCTGGAACGAGCAGCTGAGTTTCGAGCGCGACTTCTCCAGTGGCTTCCGCCCCGATCGCGACTACCGCAGCATCAGCACCTTCTCCGATAGCGGACTACACACTGCGCTTGGCAACACGCTGGTGATGCTCGGTTACAGCGACAAACCGTTCGGCGCCGATCAATTCTACGGAGATTTCAACTCCTGGGAACGCACCAAAGGTTGGTTCGCAGGCGTTGAGCAGGATTTGGGTGAGCACACCCAATTTGATCTTGGCTATCGTCGTCACACCGACGTCTTTATTCTGTTCCGCGACAATCCAGCATTTTTTTCCAACAACCACATCTCCGAAAGCTGGCAGACAGCGCTGCGCCGTAAACAGCCGCTGGGGCAGAACTCCACCTTTTTCTACGGAGCGGAAGGTTTTCACGACTCCATTGACAGCACCAACCTGGGCCGGCACGCCCGCAGCCGCGAGGCAATCTACGTTGACTATGATCTGCGGGCGTTCGGACGCTATTCGTTTTCTGCCGCCGCTCGCGAGGAATTTTTCGGCGCAGGGCAAGCCGAGTTCAGCCCAACGGTTTCTGCCGGTGTAACACTCAAAGCTGGATGGAAACTGAAAGGCAGCGCCAGCCGAGCCTTCCGCTTGCCCACTTACACCGACCTCTACTATCACGACCCGGGAAACGTCGGGAACCCTGATCTTCGCCCTGAACACTCCTGGAACTACGAAGGCGGCCTGCAATGGGACACCGGAGGCCGCTATAACGCCGACGTGACCGTCTTCCACCGCCGCGATCGTGACGTCATCGACTACCTCAAGTCGCCCACTGTGTACATCGCCACCAACATTCAAAGCCTAAACTTTACCGGCGTTGAAACTTCGCTCGAAGCCCGTCTCCCACATCAGCAGCGCGTGCGACTTTCCTACAGCGGACTCTACGGCGTGCAGCGAACACTAAACGGGCAACAGACGAAATACACCTTCAACTATCCCGTCCACGATGCCATCGTCTCCTGGCAGGGTGTGCTGCCGGGAAAGTTCATCGCCGGCAGCCGCGTCGGCGTCGTCAGCCGTTACCAACGCGACCCCTATGCATTGTGGGAAGCTTCTCTAGGCCGCGAATTCCGTTATGTCCGCGCGCACCTCTCGCTGGCCAACATCACCGACACGCAATATGAGGAGATCGACGGCGTGATCATGCCCGGCCGCACTGTGTTATTTGGCTTGGAGTTTCGTCTAGTGCGAGAACGACATTAGAAAACCCCGACTCCTACGCAACGTGCTCGCAGCGCATGCATTGAATTTGCATTTCTGCGTACCGCTCGATGAGCGTCGTCCGGATCTTATCGAACATTGGTATCGCGTAATGTCATGCGTGCGATCTACGCCATTGCGGACCCGCTGCAAGGTACTCACCTGGCAGGAACTCAGCCGCTGTCTTCCGATAGCATTGCAGAGATTCTTGGCAGACAAATACGGAATTCGTTCAACCTATTGTTCTCGTGACAAGGTACATGGCTTCCGTCGTGGAACAACGGGCTGCGGACGCGCAGTAACCGTTCTGGACGCTGTTGAGTTTGTCAGGAATCCCAATAGAGCTAACCCAATCGCTTTGACTAGGGTTTGTGTCATTGGAGGTTACCTCGCACTTAACTTCCTGGCTAAAAATGAAACTTTACGCCTCCCCCGACCGTGCGCGAGGGCGCGTACTGAATCGGGATTTCTTCACTTTCTTTTGCTATTTGATAAGTACTGTTGGATATATTAGTGACGTCGAATTCGAGTTCCAGATGCCGCGGTTCTCGGCTCCAAAGCGTGATGCCGGTGGCCAGATCCGTGGTGAAGTGCTGTGGCAGCCGCGGCCCATTTTCAACAATCGTTCCACTACCGTATCGCATCGCAGTGCCGGTCCAAAAATCATGCCAACGGTTGTGATAAGAGACTTGCGCAGTAGCGGTATGAGTCTGGTCGAATGCTGGGATAATGCGCTCTCCATCCTCCAAGGGTTCGTCACCGGCGAACCCTCCGGTAACCGGCCCATAGAAGTAGGTGCGGGAAAGCGCATACTGGAATCGTCCGCTGATACCCAATTGTTGAAGTTGCCGGATATTCAGCACCACCTCAAGACCTTTCGCGCGAGCCTTAGCAAAGTTAATGGGCACGAATATGCGCGAAATGCTGATCTCGTGATTCTCAAAAGCATTGTGTCCGTTGTGTAGGTACGCATTCACCTCCAAACTGACGCGGGGATGAAGCTCCTGTGCCCATCCGACCTCAAAGTAATTCTGAGTATAGGGCCGAACATTACCCACACGCTGATCTGGGTCAGCCGCATTGTTTCCGATGAAGCTAGCAAGCAGCGAGTATTCGATGGGCGGTGGAGAGAAATACCGGTTGTACGCGGCATGCAACACAGATTTGGTTTTGGCGAAATGATACGCAACACCCATGCGCGGACTAACCTGATCATCGGCGCCAACTAAGTCAAAGTAGTCATAACGGAGACCTAAGTCGAAAGTGAGGTTGTGACCAGGTGAGAAATGGTCCTGCGCGTACAAACTGGCCTGACCGCCGAGTAGGCTTCCTGAAAACGGCGGAAACACGTCGGGATCACCGCGGCCGTCAAAGAAGAAGCCCTCCGACTCCCGCAAGCGTACAAAGTCGACACCTGCTTTGAGAAAGTGTCCTTTCCAATAATGGGAAAGATCGCTTTTGATGCCTAAGCTTAGAGGTGCGCGTGAAGCAATGGAGACCGGAGTATCGGGATCGGTAGTCGGAAGGACTCGGTCTGAGCCAGTACGCTCATACAGAGAAGTAGAAAGCAATGTGTCAGGGGAAAATGTGTGTACCCATCCTAGAATGATGGTTTGCTGGCGTAAATGCCGTTGCGCGTCGCGACCAGCTTCCTCGTCTTCTGAAATGTTGGGCTGCTGAAAATTGCTTCCTCCTCCCATGAGCAACAACTTGAGAGTATCCCTACCACCCGCGTGCCAATCGAATTGCGCCGTCGCCCGAGATCCTTTACCGAAGTCATACAGCTCTTTTGGTTCCGGTGGGTCTAAATAACGTCCTGAAGTAAATCCATCGACGAAAAAGTAGTAACCAAGTCTCCCTGCCAGACCGCCATAGTCCGCGTTCAGATCGTAGTTCTGCAATGTGGCGCCGTGAAAATCAATATCGCCATGCCCCCCAACATCTGCGCCTGAGCGCGTGGTGATGTCTAACACACCGCCAAAGCGATTGCCGTATTCGGATGTAAAGCCTCCCGTCATCAAGTCAAGCGTCTCAAAGATTTGCGGGCTAAGGCCAGGACTGAACTGTGGCTGAGTATTTTCGAGAAAGGAAACACCATTTAGAAATTCATGAAGTGAGAATTCCGTACCGCGCACAGCCAAGAAATTATCGTGACTGTCACTGGCTCCAGGCATGAGGTTCGTGGCGATTGAATTTGTCGTGTCTGTCAGGGGTTGCGGAAGGGCCTCAAGTTCCCGGTGCGCGAATGTGTAGGAGCTTCCGGTTTTTCCCGGGTCGACAGTTAGGAAACGAGCGTTTACCTGGATAGTCTGTTGGACTGTTTGCTTTTTCTGCAGATCAATGGAGAGCGATACGGGTTGTCGGGCTCGCAGTAGAAAATTGTATTGTGCCGGATAGTAACCATCGGCCTGCACAGTTATTCGTTGATCCCCGGATTCAACGACTCCAAACTGAAAGCGGCCTGCCCCGTCTGTTTCTGCTGTCTGCGAGATACTAAAACCAGGGCGTTGCAGAGAGACAGTCGCTCTGACGATGGGCTCTCGGTCTGGATCGTAGACAATGCCGTCGACGAGGGCCTGCCCGCTCGCGTATACCGTGAGGGCTAATACAAACCAGAGAACCCGGAGTGTAGCCATTAGCGTTCCTGTTTCTGCGCTTCGAAGTCAGCTAGCAGAACTCATCTCGGAGGTGTTGTCGAGCCCCCATTCACGATCGAGTTTCTCCCGAACTGTATGTAATAGGGGTCGAACCGAGTGCCGGTCGCCGGCGCAGTATTCTTGAACACTGCGTAGCCGCTTCCGTCAAAGAGGAGTGAACTTGGTGTATTGCGGGCGGCACTGAAATAGTCTCCATAGCGAATGGGTGTACTGGCTACAACTGCATCGCTCAACTCGGGGTACCACACAATGAAATCTCCGAGAATACCGACAGCATTGTTGCCATAGAATGTTTTCCCTCCCCAGCCCAGGGAGATGCCTACCTCGCCCTGAGAGTTCGTGGCGAGGCTTGGGTAAGCGAAAGCGTAGTCGTCGTTCCAGATTTGCCACTGTGAGATTACGCTGTAGTTGGAGGTATTAATCTCAAGGACCTGAACCTGTGCGTTTTTGAAATTCGCATTGCTCGATGCCGTCCATGCAAACCAAACTTCATTTCCCACACGGCGGGTCACGCCTAACACCGCGTTCCCAGGAAAACCGAATGACAGCCAGTCCTTCCCATCTGGGGCAATTGACGAAATCGTGCCATTTGGCCAAGTGTTGATAGCTATATCTCTCCAGAAATACTGGTTGGAATTTTCCGGGCAATTGAAAATTCGGATTGTGCTATTGTCCTTATGTCCCGCCCAAAAAACGCCGTCGCTGGTATTCTGCGAAATGTGCCCGCCGTAGGCTAAAGAACTGTCGGAAGGAGTCGTGTATCCCAAACCAATCGACTGCCCTTTGCTGATGTCTGCGAGGGGTATGCGGACCACCAGCAAACCGTTGCTGACTGCGTCCGCGCTGAAGTAAAGAAAATTGTCGCCGACCGACAAGTCGGGGTAGTCCATGGTGGTAGTGCCAAGGCCAAATGTGGATGAAAATAAGTCCCAATATGTCCACGACGTCCCGTTATTGTTGATGACGTCCTGCGTGCTGGCAGCGGCGATACGCACCTTATTAATGCCGTTCAGACATCCTCCAGGACCGGTGCCACAAAATTGCATCAACCAGATGAAACGATCGATCTGGGGAACGTAAATGAGTCTTTGGTCGCAACAAAGGCCTGCGTCGAGTGCGTTGCCATTAGAGTCTTTAGCTGGCCCGCTGGGAAAGATCGTAGTTGGGTTTAGGAGCTTGTAGCTTACAGCGCCGTCAGTAGAAAGCAGCACGCTCGTGTTATAGGAAAACATCACAACATTCCCATTGCGCGCAGCATTCACATCCGGAGGCGTGCCCACTGTGCCTGCCTTGGTGCCGAGATTGTTGTAGGTGGAGAAGACAACGGGATCACCCGCACCGCCGAGGGGCGGATTCTGTTTGTTGTTTTGAATCTGAAAGAGCTTCGAGCCGACGCTGGTGGGAGCCAGGGTCCCGCGCAATGGGCCATCTGGCACGGTTCGCGCTCGGTCCTCGTTGTACCCTTCTGGCTTGGGAACGAAAGGCGGGTACTTCCCTCCGACGGCACGACTTGGTGGCACAGTGGCTGTGTTCAGAGGCTGCTGACTAGATCCGTCACCCTTACGGCGTGGCCGGCAGTGGCAATAGAAGAGCCAAATGATCACAGCGATCAGGAAGAAGATCACAACGATAATCAACAACTGCAACAACCTTCGTAATGAACTGTCCATATAGATCCCCCTTCCGCATTTTGCTTTTCAATCTGTTGTTCGCGATGTGGCGACGCGGAGCCGTGGCGTTTGTTTACGGGGGTAGTGACAGCCGACTGTCGATGGTGACTTGGGCTATCGTGAATCTTGAGCGTGTCGAAAAGCACTACAAACGCCCAAATGCAGATCCCACGCTATTTGAAATGGGGCCCGATGAACTTGGAGGGAAGCAAGCGAATTCTGCTCCTAAGAGTGAGTAGAGTCAAGCAGAATTTGAGACCGGTGGCCTCAGCGCGGCACGGCACGGCACGGTAGCTTGCCCGAGGTGAGATCACGCAACGGACCCCTTGCAGCAGAAACTATTTCGTGAGCGCTACTCGAATGATGACACCGTTGTTTTGCCAGGAACCAGGAAATAGTCAACGCAGACTGTCCAATTATTGTTGAAGGCATCGCGAAGCAAGTCAAGCATGCCGCTCCGAGCCGGACCATGGTTATCGCTCCGGAGTTGAAAGCCGAAGGGCTCGCGGCGGATCGTTCGCCAGCTTGGTGACAACTTCGACGTCGATGAAGTGGTTGGGTGGCCCGAAACCTGAGCCAACGTCGTGGGTGCGGAGAAAGGTTAAGTTTCCCGCATTGTTGGATCAGCGCGGGCGGCGGGAAAACCGTCGAAACCGATGCGACTGAGAAAAGTCGCTCCATTTTGGCAATGCGCTACGCAGCGCTATACCTGGAAGGAAAGCTCTCAGCTTTTGGGTACTCCAGTTCCCGCAATGCGAAGTGCATTCTGGCGGGAGATCAATGGCATCAGAGGCAAACTGAGTGGCTGCCAGAGGATGCTAATAAATAAGGACAGAGATTCCAGGCCATCCCGGAGCAGCTAAATCGAGTTGGCAGACTTGAGAAGCGGTATCGGCGACATTTCCGCTCTCAATAATAATGGGTTATATAAGGTGCAAAACATTATGGTTTTGGGTATTATAATACCCATTATGGGAAAGAGAACACCATCGGTCTTGCCCCGCATTTCGCGCCTGCTTCGCAGCTTTGGTGCGAACCTAAAACTGGCTCGGTTGCGGCGCAAGTACTCAGCTGAAATGGTGGCTCAACGTGCCGGGGTCACCCGCAAGACGCTGTCTGGTGTTGAACGGGGCGACTCCACGGTCGCCATCGGAACCTACGCCCGCGTGATGCAGGTCCTACGGCTGGAAGGTGACTTGGCCAAGCTGGCGGCCGACGACCCTTTAGGGCGGCAGCTGCAGGACGTAGGTTTGTCACCAAAACGTCGGGCTCCGAAACGGTCAACACCTTCAGGATCCCAGGAAATTGAACATGGGAAGGAAGACTTCTGATGGCGGGCCTGGATCTAGTTCACGTGCACATTGACCTGGAACGCTACGAGCGTCCGGTTCCGATCGGCGTGCTTCACCGCCGGCAAAGCGGCACAGGAGAGATTTTTTCCTTCGAGTATGACCGCACCTGGCTCGAACGGCCGGAAGCCTTCGCGTTTGATCCCGACCTGGTCCTCGCCGCTGGCCATCAGTATCCTGCGCCTGATCGAAAGAACTTCGGAATTTTTCTGGACTCGTCCCCCGACCGCTGGGGCCGGGTTTTGATGCAACGCCGGGAGAACACTCGGGCCCGCCACGACCACCGCAAACCCCGTGCCTTGACCGAATGGGATTTTCTCCTCGGCGTTCACGATGAAACTCGTTCGGGTGCATTGCGTTTCCGCGTTGCCGAGGACGGGCCTTTTATTGATAGCGATACTGAATTTGCCGCACCCCCATTGCCTTCACTACCAGAGTTACAGGCGGCAAGTTTGCAGTTTGAACAGCATCTCGATGAGGAAGACCATCCGGAGTACGAAAAGTGGCTCACCCAGTTGTTTGCCCCTGGGAGTTCTCTTGGAGGCGCACGACCGAAGGCCTCCGTGCGTGATCAAAGCCGGGCTTTATGCATGGCTAAGTTTCCCAGCCGCAAAGACACTCGCGACATGGGCAGCTGGGAACTGGTAGCGCACCGGCTCGCTTTAAAGTCCGGCATTGTCGCCCCGGAGGCGAAACCGCTTCGTTTCGCTGACAATCCGTATACAACCTTCCTGGTGAGACGTTTCGACCGCACTGCCCGGGGCGGCCGGCTCGCTTTCATTTCCGCGATGACTCTTACGCAACGGCTCGACGGGGAGCAGGGAGCGAGCTATCTGGAGCTGGTCGATTTGTTGCAATCGCGCGGAGCAGACACGCAGGCCGATTGCCGGCAACTGTTCCGTCGCGTGCTATTCAATATCCTGATTCACAATACGGACGACCATCTCCGCAATCACGGGTTCTTTGTCGATGAAGCCGGCATCCGCCTTTCGCCCGCCTATGACATGAATCCCTCGGTGGATCGCACGGAACTCACCTTGGCGATCAACGAAGTAGAGACTGCATGTGATATTTCTATCGCCATGGACGCGGCCAAAGATTATGGGGTGAACGCGAAAGACGCGGCTACGATGCTTAAAAAAGTGCAGACTGCCGTCGCGGGATGGCGCGAGGAAGCAACGCGACTGAACATTCCAAAAACAGAGCAAGACCTCATGGCAGATGCATTTCAGTCGGCATAGCCTGCTGGCACCGCTAGGGCTTAAAAGCAGTACCTGGTCCAAGGCATCATATTCCCCACCAGGGCAGCCCGAATCTTTGCGCCTGGCGACCCCATTCTGTTTTGGTGAACCACCACTGAGCATCGTTTTAAACTGATTCATTGGACCTCGTGTTCGGTCCAGATGCGGGACACGCAAGGGAACGGAGTTTTCGCGATTTCTTCCGCTTGCCACCGACGAAGTAGAATCGCAGGCAGTCGGTGAACCCTGCGTGCCGTTTTGGGTCTCGGGCTTCGTGAATGCGAGACGCCCCATAAAGTTTCGTTATCTCTATTCGGCATTGCCCTCTCAGATGTTGTCGGCAGCAGGCCCGCCTGATGAGCTTCCGACGATAGTGACGGCAGAGGAGCAAACTGACGTGCATACACGCGACGACTCGTTAACTGGGTTAACACGGATCCATGAGAGTCGCATTGATAGTGCGTGTTAGGGTTGTCGTTTCTGAGGGGCAAAGCGCGATACATTTTTTCGGCGAGCCGAAGGGGTGGGATGTCGATCGATACCAGTCACAAATCAAGAGTAGTATTGGTCTTGTTTCGCAATGCCGATTCCCTCGGCTGCGATCCACCACTGCCAGGAAAGGGAAATGACAACAATGTCCATCTATAAAAGTAATGATGAGAGCATGCCAACTGATACCAAGGCTTACTACGAGACAGTTGCTAGTCAAAAGGAGATATATCTAGAGGAGAGAGAGGAAGAACTACCCGCAATTTTGCTCTTTGATAATCCATCTCCATCAGAGAGTGTCGATAAACAACTAGACGATGCCGCCGAGGAACTTATTACCGGCGATTCTGATGATCCTCCACTCAGCGAGGAGGCAGTCGCGGAGATGCTGAGAATGACTCAAATGCCTAAGGGGCTCGGCCGGATATATGAGGTGTGAGTTGACGGTGGGTGGGGTAACGCTAGGTTCTCCGCGCCCAGTTTCCGGCTTTTTTCGGAAAAAATTACCCGTTGATGTGATTACTGCTGTTGCTGTTTACCAACGTGCTGCTGACGTACACAAAGGCCACTGGAGATGATGCTGCAGCAACGGTTGAATTGGCTTTAGTGGATGAGGAACTGGTCCGAGTGGACGCCAGGGCTGTGCTGGCGCAGATCACGGCCAGAACGGTGTATAGACGAACCGTAGCCTGATACGACATACAATTGTAAACTCCTGGAAATTTGGGATCGGACGCACATTCAGATGCAGCGCTGGACTTTCGGTTGGATTGGCTTCGTTCTGTAGGTAGAGTGTTGTAAGTGGAAGTCTAGACTTACTTATTATTTTATTGCCCGAGCTTTCTGCTCACTAGGTCAGCGAGTAAAAGTTTGTAAACCCAAATTTGATCGGCGATTCAACTCAGGAGTTTGATGTATGTCCGATTGTCCTAAGTAACCTCCATTTTAATTTCCGAGTGTTAGCCGCGCGGCAATTCGTACCAGGCGGAGGCGCCATGTTGCGATCCAGGTTGTGTGTTCTTCTGCCCCTTGTATTATTTGTTCTTTCGGCCCCTTGCAGACCTGTACGACCCTGACGCCATGCCGGAAGATTTGCGCCAGGCGCATCAGCGCAAGGACGAAGTGTTGGAGCGCATTTACATCTCGTTAAGATTCACGACAACCCATACCAAATAGACCGACCGGCTCCGTGACGCACCAAAAGTCCTTTCTTCACTAGATTGGCGAAGGTCGCCTTGGCGGTGTTCGGGCTCGCTTTATGCTCGCGCACCATATCACGTGTCGTGACCCGTCCATGGGCTTGCACATAGTCCATGATTTTCAGCGCCAATTCGGACAGCGTAGAGATTGCAGCCTTCTCTTTTTCCACCTTTGTCGCAAGTCGGCGCTTCTGTTGCTGCAGCGCGCGCAGGAAAAACAAAAGCCAAGGTTGCCAGTTGGTTTTTTCGGTGTGAAGCGTGCTCTGTGTTTGTCGCAGCGCTAGGTAATACTCTTCCTTGCTATTCTCAATCACGCTTTCCAGAGAGCTATAGGGCACATAGGCGTAGCCCGCCTGCAGCAGAAGCAGAGTGGTGAGGATTCGACTCAAGCGGCCGTTGCCATCCTGAAACGGATGGATCTCCAGAAAGACCACGATGAATACGGCGATGATGAGTAGCGGATGTGGCCGGCGTAGTTCACGAGCGTCTTTGAGCCAGGCGATGAGTTCGGCCATGCGCCTTGGCGTGTCGAAAGGCGAAGCGGTCTCAAAGACAACGCCAATCATCTTGCCATTCGCATCAAAAGCACCCACATCGTTCCGAAGCCTTTTGTACTCGCCTCGGTGCCGCTCGTCCTTGGCACTATGCCGCAAAAGGTCGCGATGCAACTGCTTGATATGGTTCTCTGTGATGGGAATATCTGCCCAGGCTTGGAAAGCCGTTTCCATGACCTCGGCATAGCCGGCAACTTCCTGCTCATCGCGAGTAGCAAATTTCTTGATTTCCACACGAGAAAGCAACTGCTCGACCTCGCGGTCTGATAGCTTGCTTCCTTCGATGCGCGTGGATGAGCCGATACTTTCAATGGTAGCGACCCGGCGCAGCGCATTTAAGCGCTCCGGGGCGATAGTTCCCAAGGCACGCCAAGCCCCTTTAAATTCATCGATTTCCGATAGAATCTCAAGGAGGTCGGCCGTTATTTGTATCTGCTCTATTGCGACCATACCCGATTATGTACCGGATTATACCGGATTCGTCTACCGGAAAAATTACCGGATTATGCCGTTTTCGGGCTTGCCAAGACACTCGACTCGACTGCATGGGCAACAACACAGCGTTCAGGATGAAAGGACCTTCTCAAACGTGAGGAGAATTGCAGAACAGGCGCATTGCGCGGCACCCTATTGCGGGAAGTTCATTTTTGCCAGCAGTTCCTGGAAGCGCGGATCCGAACGAATGGAATCAAACCTCGGGTCTACGCGGAGCCAATACAAGCAGCTACGGTTTCGATAGGCTTTGTCTAGCCAGTCAAATGCCCGATCATTGTCTCCCAGTTGCGCGTAAACGCCCGCGACTTCATAGGGGCAAACATAAGGAGTACGTGCGGTGTGCCACGCCGGCGCTGTACCCTGACTCTCCCAAGTCTTCTGTAGCCGCCGCAGAACTCGGTTTGCGTCAGCGCGTCTGCCGGCACGCGCATACGCGCTAGCCAAGCTCGTCAGGAGCAATGGGCTGTTGTCCACTTTGGTGGCCTTTTCTGCCTCACTGATAGCAGTGGCGGAATCGCCACCTTCCGCACGCGCTAGCACCAGCCCGAAATAGGTGATTGCATCGGGTTCAAGATCGAGTGCCTTCTGATACTGAACAATGGCTTCATCGTATTTGTGAGCCATAAAGCACGAATAGCCTTCACCCCGGTAACTTTGGCCGAAAAGCGGATCCAGCCTGTGCGCTTTTTCGAAGTATGGCATCGCGTCCGTCTGCCGTCCCAGCATAGTCAAGTACTGTCCGTACATGACATAAGCGAGCGGATAACCAGGATTCAACTCTATGGCCCGCCGGAACTCACGTTCTGCCCCAGCCCAATCCCAGTCGTAAGACAGCTTGATCATTCCTAGTGAGGTGTGCGCCTCTGCAAGCGAGTCGTCCAGTTGCAACGCCTTTTCAGCTGCAGCTCTGGCTTTAGTGGTGGCTTCGACTGGGCTTTCATGCACATCCATCATTTTGTCAATGTAAGCATCGGCCAACCCCGAGTAGAGCAGTGCGTTTTCGGGATCCTTTTCCAGACCGGATTGGAAGTAATCGATCGCGTTCTGAACATCTTCCAATCCTCCCCGTTCCATGATGTGACGTCCCTTCAGGTAGAGTTCATACACATCGGGATTGATCACACGGTTCCTGGATAAATGTCCCTGCTCGTCGGGAGTAACCACTGCATGCACTTGTTCCGCGATCGCTTGCGCTACCTGGGCTTGCAGCGCAAGAACATTCTTCATTTCACGCTCGTAGCTTTCAGACCAGAGATGCTGGTCCCTTGCCGCGTCGATCAATTGCACGGTGATGCGGACGTGATCCGCCGAACGCATCACCGACCCTTCAATGACGGCGTCTGCATGCAGTTCGCTGGCTATTTCGCGCATCGATTTTTTTGAACTCTTGTACGGTGTGACGGAAGTGCGCGAGATGACTCTCAGGTCTTGGATTTTCCCGAGATCTGCTATCACAGAATCCGTCATGCCGTCGACAAAATATTCCTGCTGCGGATCACCTGAGTAGTTCTGTAACGGAAGAACAGCAATGGTCTTGAACTGCGGCTGGACAAGTGATCGCCTGATGCTAATCCAGTAACCAAACGCACCCAAGAACAATAAAACAATCACTGAGGCTGCAGCCGCCTGGGCGCCACGCTGTCCATTTAAGCGTATGCCAAGCCGCCTGACTTCAGTTTTCGCACTCGCCTGCGAAACGTTGTCCGGAATCTGATGTAGAGAAGACACCAGATCTCCCGCAGATTGAAATCTCTTGTCGGACTCCTCCGGTGCTTGTGCGGAAGGCGCTAGGGTTGATGGGAAGATATCTGTCACGGAGGCAATGAAGCGATACCCGCGACCCGTTACCGTCTGAACGAATTTGGGCTGCTCGGGATCGTCTTTTAGGACCTGGCGGATCTTGCGAATTGCGGAATTGATGCTTGTATCAGCGTCCAGGAAGACATTCCTTCCCCAGATCTTCTCCACGATCTGTTCACGCGTAACAAGCTGCCCGCGCTTTTCAACCAGCAACAGGAGCAGCTCCATTGGAATGCGCTCCAGCTTGACGGGTCGACCAGCACGCCGCAATTCATAACCGGTTGGATCCAGCTCAAATTCATCTCCGAGCTTTAGGCGATTCGAGAATTGGACTGGCTCCGGAACCATACAGAACAACCCGAGGAAGTGTGTGACATTCTATACCCGTCTCGCCATCCGATAGCAACTCACGATTTTTCTGTAGCTTACAGCGTCACAAAAAGTCAGAAATTCTTCAGAACTCCGCCATTGTCAAGCGGCTCCTCAACACAGCAGGATGCCCGAACAACGGATGAAAAAGGAGTTCTCGAAAATGTTCGGCAACCCAAGGACAATCTCAGCACTGACGGTTGTTGGCTTGCTCGGCATAGTGGTTTCTGCCCTGTTTGCGCAGAATACTCGCTTATGGTTTAAGGCACACGATCCCGGGCCGCGGCCGACTCCCCAGTCTCATATTCCGAATCCCGTGCCAGGTCTGAATGAAAATGAAACGGCACTATTCAACGAGAGCCTGCTTCGTGTTTCCGAACTCGAAGGTTCCTGTGATACTTGTGTTCAACAGCCGCCCAATGTTCCGCCGGTCGATCCTGATCCCGATAACCCATTTTCTCCGCTCTCCCTGGTGAACTCGGCGGGTATGAGTCCGGTCTTCAATGCCGACCAATGCTTCATCTGTCACTCGCAACCGATGATTGGTGGCAGCTCACCCATGCACAATCCGGCGGAGAAGATAGCGCATCGCAAGGCAAGATAGCTGCAGCCCAGGGAGGTTGGCCTCATGTCGACTAACTTCAATTCCAATACAAGCGACTGGCCCAGTCAGAAATTTCGACCTGTCTTTTCCTTTACTCAGTTGGAGGCCTCGATCGCGCGCAGCGCTACTGCGATGAAAAATTTCCTGTTCACTATTTTCGCGTTGCTGCTCTCCATCGCAGTTTTCGCCCAGTCCTCGCCATCCTCAATTCAACAAGCCGTTGCTCCTCGGATTGTCGAAGTCCGCAGCGGCGCTGTCCGCTTGAAGGCGTACTTCTGGAAACCCGCTGGTCCAGGTCCGTTCCCGGCTATTTTGTTCAATCATGGCTCTGGCGCTGACGACCCGCAGCATACTGCTGGTCGGACCATGGCCGAGGCCGCTTCCGATCTCGCCCCCGTCTTTCTTAAACACGGCTACGCCTTCTTTTATCTTTGCCGCCGTGGCCAGGGGCTTTCCGCCGACCAAGGCCCATTTGCGCAGGACCTCCTGAAAGAGGCGGAAGCCAAGGGCCCTGACGCCAGAAAACAGTTGCACTACCAGTTGATCACGGGCAGCCAACTCGATGACGCTCTCGCAGGCCTAGAGTTCTTGAGAGCCACGCCAGATGTAGATCCCAAACGCATCGCCATCGCGGGCCATTCGTTCGGCGGAATGCTCACGCTGCTTTCTGGCGATCACGACAGCAACATTCGCGCTGAAGTAGCGTTTGCCGCAGGCGCGAAGTCCTGGCGTGTCTCGCAAGAATTGCGCGACCGCATTCTCGCGGCAGTCGACAAAACCGTAGCGTCCATCATGCTTGTGTATGCGGCCAATGATTTCGACACGACACCCGGAAAGGACATCTCCGCGGAACTCGACCGGCAGCACAAGGCCCATTTGCTCAAAATCTATCCCGCGATCGGCAAGACCTCCGAGGATGGGCACAGTCTGCTCTATCTTGGCATCCCACAGTGGGAGTCTGATGTTTTTCAGTTTTTGGACGACAACGTCAAACGCTGACAGCGCAGGCTGAAAACAAAAAAGATGAAGGCGTCAGCAACGGCGGAACGAATCGCCGCTGCTGGGTTCGTCGCACCTTAATGCAGCGCGAAAGATCTCCAGTTCGGGATATTAATAATCCATCGGCCCGGGATAGTTGTCGTTGCAGGCGAATCCGTCTGCCCGCCCGTTGTAATTCCTCTGTACTTAGATCAAGTTCGAATTCGGACAATGTCCTCCTGACGCTGGCCGTCAGTCATGCGAGCGTCCGCTTCTCTGGCGATATACTTGACCGGCAATTTAGGTTCTTTTCGGCCAAGCTATGGAATGTCCTTTTTGCCAACGCCAAATTGTCGCGTACTCGAAGCAGTGCAAACACTGCGGGAGAGCGATTCCGCCTGGCCAATATTTGTTAGAGGAGTCTGGATTAGTCGAGCCTACCTCTTTGGCTTCCTTGGGACATGCCGCTAAACGCGCGCCTGGGACTCAGGAGCAATACCGTTACGCCAGGCTGGGCGACCGCTTTATCGCCTTTGTGCTCGACACCGCGTTCCTGTTCGGCCTCTATGCTCTTGTGGATTCCTGGGCGTTTATGCGTTGGGGTTCGGTGGAGGGCAACGAACTACGGCTCACGACAGCGTCTTTGCTAATCGCGATCACAATGAATGCCGCCCTGCTTTTTCTCTATGGTTTTCTGCTGGAGGCGGCATGGGGCGCCACACTCGGCAAGGCCATGGTCGGAATCAAGGTTGCGGGAGCGGGACGACCGCGCTCTATATCAAATTGCGCCCTACGCAATCTGCTACGGATCATAGACGGGTTGGGCTTTTATCTGGTGGGGACGGCCGTCGCTGCCTGCTCCGCTGCTCGCCAGCGCATTGGCGACATCTACGCTCGCACGGTCGTCATTGAGGACAGCTTCGGGAGCGGTATCCGGGTGGCTGCGATTGTGTTATGGGTTGGGAGCTTGGCCGGAGCAGGATGGGCTGTACCTCGCGTTTGCTCGGTCAATCGCTTGGTCACACCGCTGTACCTCAGCCAAGTAATCATCCGGGTCGGTAGAACCGAAAGCTCGGCTTATTTCCAGGTTAGCGGTTTCACTGTGAACGTTCAGTTCGCCTCGAAGTCCCCCGGCTCATAAACGCTCGGGCATCAGCCAAACGACGTTATCCCGGTCGAGAATCCCCGTTCCAGCCCTCGGGGTAGTTGTTCGCCTCTTCTATATATGCGATGGCCAGGATGAGCAGGCGCTGATCTGTTCCCCCAGTCGGCCCCTGGTCGCAACCTAACCCTTGGCACTGCCCTTGTCTAATGCCGGCTTCCCAGCAATCAGGTGGCTCGCACGAAAGTATCGGTCGGCGCATGCCCTGCGGGTCAGTATGAAGATCGCTCGATTACAACTAGCGAGAATGAAACTGCAAGCCGAGTGTTAGCACCCGTGTACTGTTGTTGAGGCCAGCAATCTCCTGAATACTAGCCGGCGTCTGAAAAACTATTGTTCAAGAACTTCCGGGAAGACACAAAGATGAAGAATACAGCGCAATTGTCGATGATGATTGGCCTTGCTCTGGCATTATCGTTTGCCGCTCCTGGGAACCTGCATGCCGCCCCGGTGCCTGGAGACAACAAGCCTGACAGGAAGGTTACTGACGCCACGGCTGACCAACAGCAGATGAGGGGTCTCGACGAACAGGTTCAGGAGGTCAAGTCAGACGTCCTCAGCATTGCGGCCGAGCTGAACCAGCTGGAGGAGAAACTGCTGTATCCGTCAGGGACACAGGTCGCGATCTTTGTCGCGCTGGCCAAGGGCGACCAGCTGCGTCTTGACGCTGTGCGGCTCGAGATCGACGGGCAGCTGGTTGCGCATTACATCTACAGCGCCAAAGAACTCGAAGCTCTGCGCAAAGGCGGCGTGCAACGTATCTACGTCGGCAATATAGCGACGGGGGACCACCAGCTCAACGTGCTCGTCGACGGCAAGCTTAAGACCGGCACTGACTTCAGCCGCACCGAACACTTTACGTTTCACAAGCAAGTGAAACCAAAGTTGGTGGAACTGACGGTGAGCGGTCCGGAGTCCGGCAAGACTCCGATTGCCTTTGGAGAGTTGTAATCGATGCGAGCGACACCCGCAATAATCGGATTCTCTCTAATCTTGGGACTCGCTTCCCATCCGGCCTTCGGTGACGACGTAAAAGACCTCTTTTTCGGCGAGGCGCTCTATCACGCCGACCAGGGACAGTATTTTGAGGCAATCCAGCGGCTCGACACCGAACTTGCCCAGTACCACGGTCTGGACGAGCCCGAACTCGATTCGCTTCACCATCACGTCAACCAGGCTGAATTTTCAGTCGGCGATTTTGAGCTTGACTACCGCATGCATCACCGCGCAGGGCGCGCGATCAAGAGAGTGCTCGAAGGCAATGTCGATGATGTCGTACGAAACGAAGCCGCGTTCAGGCTCGCCCGCATTCATTTCCAGAAGGATCAGTTCGATGATGCGCTGCAAGCGCTCGGGCGGATCCACGGACCGGTGCCCGAACAAATAAAAGACGACGTGGAGCTTCTGCGCGCGAATATTTATATGGCGACAGGCCGGCCAGGCGACGCGGTCGAAGTGCTCAGACATTTGCAGAACGATCAGAGTTTGTCAGGGTTTGTCGCTTACAACCTCGGTATTGCTTTGTTGCAGGCCGGTCGGCAAAAGGATGCGGTTGAACAACTGGATAAGGCCGGGCAAGTGACGGCGGACGATCCCGCTGGGCTGGCGATCCGCGACAAGGCCAACTTAGTGCTCGGTGCTCTCCTGTTTGAATCGGGAGACTTCGAGCGGGCAAAAAAGTCATTGGACCGCGTCCGCCTCGATGGACCGTTCTCGAACCAGGCTCTGCTGCGGGCAGGGTGGGCCGAGGTCTCGGCACAACAATTTGATCGTGCGCTTGTTCCCTGGAACATCCTGGCGAATCGCGAACCGACCGATGTCGCAGTCCAGGAAGCCATGCTTACCGTCCCACATGCGTACGCCAGCCTAAAGCTGTACGGCCGTTCCGCGATCATGTACGGGCGCGCACTCGAGCTGTTCAGCAACCAGATCAAGAAGGTGGACGCGTCGATGGATAGCGTCAGGGAAGGGCGGTTTCTCAAGGCGCTGATCCGTGAGGAGAGCCGTGAGGACCAAACCTGGGTCATCCGCCTGCGCAGCCTGCCGGGTGCGCCGGAGACCTACTACTTGATGGAGTTGATGGCGTCCCACGACTTCCAGACTGCTCTGCACAACTATCTAGACCTGGAAGACCTGCGATCGAAACTCATGACCTGGCAAACCGGCCTCGACGCCTTTGATGACATCATCCGTCTGCGCAAACAGAACTACGATCCGCTGTTGCCAGTTGTCGACGCACAGTTCCAGGAGTTGGATTCGCGCATGCGCCTGCGACTCGAGCAACGTAAGCACCTGGCCGAGCGCCTGCAGACGATGTTGACCGCCCCGCGGCCCGACTATCTGGCAACCGCAGACGAGCGGAATGCAGGTGAGCGCATTGCACGTATCGAAAAGCAACTCGGCAACTCTGATAGCGCCGAATCACTCGCGCTTCGCGAGCGCGCCGCACGCCTGAGGGGTGTGCTCACGTGGAAACTCGAAACTGAATACCAGGACCGGCTGTCCGCAGCTTATGAGCACCTCAACGAATTGAATACGCAGGTTGACGTTCTCACCCGACAGTACGAAGCCTTCGTCAGGACAAGGCAGGCAGCGACGCACAGCTATGTCGGATACAACGCCCAGATCGCACAGCTTCGCGAGCGCGCGCGCCGCGCGCTGGAGCGTGTCGACACCTTGATGGCCCAGCAGGGACACATGATCGAGACCGTCGCCATCAACCAGCTCCAGGCCCGCCGGGAACGACTGGTGGCCCAGCAGACCGAGGCGCGTTACGGCGTCGCCGATAGCTACGATCGAACTGCGCGCCTCCAATCCGGCGCGGAGGGACACTGATGCGTCGCCATACCGGTGCCATCGTGCTTGCGACAGCTCTCCTCGTCGGCTGCACCGCGCATCACAAGCCAACGCGGGCGACACTCGCCGACCTGCATAACATGCGTCCGGACGTGCAGGAGGTAAAGGTCGATCAGGGTCTCGATCAAGCGATGCAAAGTTACCGGCGCTTCCTCGAGGAGACCCCCGAGACGTCGATGACTCCGGAAGCGATGCGGCGTCTCGCGGACCTGCAAATCGAGAAGCAGTTCGGCATACACACGGGCGATCTCAAGCCGCGCGAAATGGCCACTCCCAAGCCCGGTGAGGCACCTGCGAACACCGCAGCCCATGCGCCCG
>Ga0207689_10000315_pt1 | contig 44755 bp, 71 predicted proteins | sample KBSMisM52_FD_184312 | JGI IMG/M metagenome (GOLD analysis project Ga0207689, IMG submission 184312) | Miscanthus rhizosphere microbial communities from Kellogg Biological Station, Michigan, USA - KBS Miscanthus M5-2 (SPAdes) (version 2) | ecosystem: Host-associated > Plants > Roots >...
AGGCCAACGCGGCGTGTACCCCTCTGGATCACCACAACTACCATCAGTGACATTCGCGGCTAGCTACCGCGGATAGGAAGCCCCTGAGTCCTCCCGGCTCGGGGCTTCCGCCGTTCCGGGAGACAAAAACGTGAATATCTGTCCCTACTGCGCCTCCGTCATGGCCAATCCACGGCGAGTGCAGTGTGGCGAGCCAGATTGCCGGCGCCAATGGGACCGCGATCGGGTTCGCAGGTTTCTCACTCGACGCAAAGAGCAGGACGGCGTCCGCTACGAGGACCGCTACATGGTCACGAAGCCCTGCCTCGACTGCGGCGTCGAGATCAGGACCCGCAGCGGCGCCCAGCGGTGCCTGCCCTGCGCTCGCCGCAAGAGTTCGGCCGCGGCCAACGCGGTTCAGTCGGCCCGCTTCGCCCGGGCGCGGGAACAACGCAAGCAACTAGTGCCCGCAGGTCCGCTTCGGCCAGCCGAAACGCTCGTCTTCCGCCTCGCGCGGGAGCGAGTAGCCCGTTATGCCGCCGGAACGCGGCCAAAGAACCGCATCTGGGTTGGCGCCACGTGCCGAAGGTGCGGCGAGGGTTTCGTCTGCATGTGGACCCACACCCTGCCGGCGTATTGCTCGCGATCCTGTTCGAGATCGACGCACAAGGTCCGCCGCCGAGCCGCTGAGCGCGGCGGGACTCCGGTTCCGTACTCCCGCGCGGAGATCTTCACCCGCGACCGTTGGGTCTGCCAGTTGTGCGGCAAGCGCGTGAAGCGGTCCGCCGCGGTGCCTGATCCGAAGGCGCCGGTCATCGACCACATCGTGCCGCTGGCCGCAGGGCCGGAAGTGGGCGGCGTGGACGCCCCGTGGAACGTCCAGTGCGCCCACTTCCTCTGTAACTCGATCAAGCGCGACCAACTCGCCGCGCCCGCGCTGTTCTAGGAGCACCGTGGCTGGATATGGGCCTCCGCCGGCCGAGAACAAGCGTCGGCGCAACCCGGACAAGTACGAGGGCCTGCAGGTGACCGTCACGGCTGACGGCAAGGCGGTCGCGCCGCCACTACCGAAGGGTTACAGCCCCAAGGTCGAGGGCTGGTACGCCACGTGGACCTCCGCACCGCAGGCGCAGGCTTTCACGGTCACCGACTGGCAGCGGCTGCATATGCTCGCGCCGCTAGTTGAGCGGTACTTCGCCACGTGGGACCGCGCGTTGATGGCCGAGATCCGCCTCAACGAGTCCCTGCTCGGCGCGACGCATGTCGACCGGCTTCGGGCGCGGATCAAGTTGGCCGAGGCCGAGGCGGAACGTCAGCCCGACGCCGCCCAGGACGAGGTGGCGTCGCGTAGGCGCAAGCGGATGCAAGATGCCTCGTGAGCTCATCCACGCTCCGGAGCACGACCGGGACCGGTCGCTAGGTCATCTGGCCTGGGACTGGGTCGAGCACTTCTGCGTTCACGGCCCGGGCGACGTCCAGGGCCAGCTGGTCGAGTTGGACGGCGAGTTCGGCGGGTTCATCGTCGACTGCTACGCCCTGCGCCCATACGGGCGGAAGTTGTACGACTCGGCGGTGATCTCGCGGGCCAAGGGGCGCTCCAAGAGCGAGTTGGCCGCGTTCATCGCCCTATTCGAGGCGTTCGGACCGGCCCGGTTTGACGGTTGGGCCGAGGGCGGCGAGATCTTTCGCTGGCGCGACTTCGTCCACCGCTACGAGGCCGGCGAGCCGATGGGCAAGGTCGTCACCTATCCGTTCATCCGGTGTCTGGCGACGGAAGAGGCCCAAGCGGGCAACACGTACGACAACGTCTACTTCAACCTGACCGAGGGACCGCTCGGGGACGGTCTGCCGAAGGGTACGGCCGGTCTGACGCGGGTGTTCATCCCCGGCGGCGGCGAAATCCGGCCCTCGACGGCGTCGAGCTCGTCGAAGGACGGCGGCAAGGAGTCGTTCACCGTCTTCGACGAGACGCACCTGTACTCGTCGCCTGAACTGCGGCGGATGTACACGACCGTCGACCGGAACTGCCGCAAGCGCAAGGCGGCCGAGCCGTGGGCGCTGCAGACGACGACCATGTACCAACCCGGCGACGAGTCGGTGGCCGAGATGACGCACACCCGCGCGAAGTTGATCGCCGAAGGCAAGACGCGGGCGACGCGGCTGTTGTTCGACCACCGCGAGGCGCCGGCCGAGGTCGACCTGACCGACATGGGCGAGATGGTCTCGGCGCTGCAGGAGGTCTACGGCCCGTTCGCCGAGGTGCTGGACCTCGAGGGAATCGTCGAGAACGAGTTCTGGAACGTCGAGAAGGACGTCGAGGACTCGCGTCGGTACTTCTTCAACCAGCCCACCGCGGCGCGCGACGCTTGGACCACCCACCCGGAGTGGGAAGCCAACGCCCACCCGGAGATCGTGGTGGCCGACAGCGACCCGATCGTGCTGTTCTTCGACGGCTCAAAGTCCAACGACTCCACCGGCCTCGTCGGCTGCCGCGTCGAGGACGGTCACGTCTTCGTGATCGACGCCTGGGAGCGTCCCTACGGACCTGCGGGCGAGGGCTGGGAAGTCGACCGGGCCGACGTGGACCGGCAGGTGCGGGCGACGTTCGCCGTTCGCGAGAACGTCATGGCCTTCTTCGCCGACGTGCGCGAGTTCGAGTCGTACATCGACACGTGGGGCGCTGAGTTCGGCGAGCGCCTCCTGGTCGACGCGGTCCCGGGGCGAAAGCGGCATCCGGTCGCGTGGGACATGCGCTCGCGCGTGCAGGAGTTCACCGAGGCGTGCATGCGCGCGGCCATCGACATCGCGGGCCGGGACTTGCCGCACGACGGGGACAGCCGCCTGGCGCGGCACATCCTCAACGCGAGGAAGGCGCCGAACAAGTACGGCGTCTCCATCACCAAGGAAGCCAAGAACTCACCGAAGAAGATCGACCTCGCGGTGTGCGCCATCGGGGCGCGGATGGTCCGGCGCCTCGTCTTGGCGTCGGAAGCGTGGGCCAGGCGTAGTCAGCAGGTCGGCAAGAAGGCCGGACGGGTGAGGGGCTGGTGAGCAGTGCCTCTCTCGGAGGATGACGCCCGCGAAGTGCTCGACGGCCTGATGAAGTGCCGGGACCGGGAGATGCGCCGGCTGGACCGGATCCGCGGCTACATGCTCGGCGAGACGTGCATGGTGTACTCGCCGCGTAAGACGACCCGCGAATACCGGCAGCTGGTGAACATGTGCAAGGTGAACGTGATGCCGTTGGTGGTGTCGACGTTCGCCGAGAACCTGTTCGTCGAGGGCTACCGGCCGGCGAAGCAGGCGAAGAACGCCAAGGCGTGGGAGTTGTGGCAGGACAACCGGATGGACCAGCGCCAGTCGCTGATCTACCGGGCGGCGCTGACCTACGGCCTGTCCTATGCGACGGTGCTGAAGGAGAAGGGCGACCCGACCGGGGCCCTGATCGAGCCGTACTCGCCGCGGCACCTGACCGCGGTGTACGAGGATCCGACGTCGGACGAGTGGCCCGTGTACGCCGTGTGCGTGTCGCAGGGCTACGACGCGGCCACCCGCAAGGACGTGACGCGGCTGCGGCTGTATGACGACGAGTGGGTGTACTACTTCATCAAGCCGGCGGACAAGTCGGCCACCATGGTCTACGTCCCGGACGAGTCCGGCGCGCACGGCCTGGGCGTGACTCCGGTGGTGCGGTTCGTCAACGCCGGCGCCGACCTGGACGACGGCGCGGTGGGCGAGGTCGAGCCGCTGATCGAAATGCAGGACCAGCTGGACAACACGACGTATGGCCTGTTGATCGCGCAACAGTTCCAGGCGTTCCGGCAGCGCTGGGTGACCGGCATGACGATCGAGCAGGACGCCAACGGGGCCGACCGGGAGCCGTTCAACGCCGGCGTGGACCGGGTGTTCCAGGCCGAGAGCGTGGACACGAAGTTCGGCGAGTTCGGCGAGACCGAACTGAAGGGCTATCTCGACTCGCGCCAGTCGACGCTGCGGATCATCTCGGCGAAGGCGCAGCTGGCCCCGCACGCCCTGCTCGTCTCCGACGGGGTGTCGAACCTGTCGGCCGAGGCCCTGGCCGCGCTCGAGGCGGCGCAGCAGCGCAAGACGGGCGAGCAGAAGACGTCCTTCGGTGAGTCGGTGGAGCAGATGCTCCGGCTGGCGTCGAAGGCGTCCGGCGACTCGGCCGGCTGGGACGACACGTCCGCGCAGGTGGTGTGGCGGGACACCGAGTCCCGGTCGCTGGCGCAGGTCGCCGACGCGCTGGGCAAACTCGCGACGATGCTGGCGATTCCGCCGCAGGCGCTGTGGGGCCGGATCCCGGGCGTGACGCAACAGGACCTGGACATCTGGGAGAAGTTGGCCAAGCAAGAGGTCGGCATGGACGCCGGCATCGTGTCGCCGAACGGCCAGCCGCAGATGCCGATGGCGCCGACTGGACAGGGGGCGCCGCCGAATGCCGCTCCAAACGGCCGAACGGCTCGCGCTCCAGCACCAGCGTGACCTAGCCACCATCGCCGGTGCGACCACCTCGGTCGTCGCCTCAGTGGCGATGGGGGCGGATCCGGCGACCATCTCGACGTGGTACTTCGGCGTGGTCGACGGTCTGCTGGCCCGCATCCAGGCCGGCCACGCGCAGGCCCGCCTCTCGTCTACCCAGTTCCTGCAAAAGCACGCCGCCATGAACGGCGTCGACCTGACCCCGGTCCCGGCGTCGCTGAACATGGAACGCGCCCGCACCTCCCTGCGGGTGACCGGCCCGGTGGCGTTTCAGACCGCCATGCGGGCCGGACAGGACGAGGAACAGGCCATCCGGTCCATGGCGACGCAGATGGCCGGATCGTCGCAGCGGCTCGTCATGGCCGGCGACCGGGACACGTTCGAGCAGACGCTGAACGCCGGTAAGGGCGTCATCGGCTGGCGCCGTCGGCTGGCGGGGCGCTCCTGCGGCTTCTGCGCCATGCTCGCCTCCCGCGGTGCCGTCTACGAGACCCGCAAGTCCGCCACCCAGGCGAAGGACGGCCTGGCGTTCCATGACCACTGCAACTGCTGGGCCGAGCCCATGTACAAGCATGAGACGGAGCCACCTGAGGTCCGTCTGCTGCAGCGGCAGTGGAGGAACGTCACCGCCGGTAAGCGGGGCGGGGGCGCGGCCCGCGCGTGGCGCCAGCATTGGGAAGAGAACGTTTCCCCGGTCGAGCGGGAACGCCTCGGCATGGCCGCCGCGAAGGCCGCGCCGTCGCCGATCCCCGGCCCGCCGGTTCCGACGCCGGGCGTGGTGGTCCGGTCGGCACTGGACTCCAAGAAGACGCTGAGCGGGCTCGAGCAGGCATGGACGGCCGAGGCAAGACGCATCACTGGCCGCGACCTTGACGTTGTTATCCCCGCCGGCACGTCACTGCAGACGGCGAAGGAATACGCCGAGGGTGTGCTGCGGGGCATGGAGCGCTTTCCCGACTCGGCGCTGCAGCGGGTTCGGTTCGGGCAGATGGCCGGCGACCACTACGCCGAAGCCGGCGGGATCGATATCGAGTTCAATGAGCGCTGGGCCACCATTCCCAACCGGCCCGGTCTGCAGCAGGGCATCGCCCGGGACATTGAAGGCTGGGCGCAGGGCGTTAATGGGTGGGGCGCGCGCGGTGGCGGGACCACGCTGGCCGTTGCGCTCCACGAGTTCGGTCACATCGTTGACATCAACGACCTCGGCAAGCGTGGCGCGACGCTGGGAGTTATTGCCCGCCATGCCGCCCGTGAGGGCATCGGCCCCGACGAACTGATCGCCCGCGACATCTCGGTCTACGCCACGACGCACCCCAAGGAACTCGTCGCCGAGGCGTTCATGGATGTGATGCTGCGCGGTCAGGCCGCCTCGCCGGCGGCGCGGGAGATCTTCGACCTGCTCGAGGCCGAGTACTTCCGGGCCGGCGGGCGGATCACACCGTCGTTCGGGACGTTCCCGGCCAAGGCGGCCCCGGTCGCGTTGTCGAAGATGACCGTCGCCGACCTGCGTGCTCTGGCCAAGGAACGCGGCGTCACCCTCCCACCGAAGGCGCTGAAGGCCGACATCGTACGGGCGCTGGAGGAAGGGCCGAGCGCACCGACCCCACGCGTGGTCAAGGCCCGCGCTGGGTCGACGATCGGCGATGTCGAGTTGGGCCCGACCCAAGGCCAGGTGGCGCTGGGCGAGGCCGACATTCCGCGCAGGCCGACTGGCGACTTCAGGGACCGCCCATTCGACGGCCCCGACGGTGCGGTCGTCCATAGGGGCGAGCCGCTGCCGGAAGGGTTCGAGAGTCCGCTCACCGCGATTCGGCGGGGCGAGTTCGAAGTCCGGCCGGGCCTCACGGAGGCCGAGAGTCAGGCACTCGACCGCTATGTCCTGAGCAGGGTTGCCGACCCCCTGAATACCGCGCTGCGCGAGGGCCGGACTCCTCCTTTGGGAACGGTTCAGGTCGGTCGCGAGACCGTCGACCTGGATCAGGTCGCGGCCGAACTTGACTCTGCGATCGCCGCTAGCGAACTGGCCGCCGACACGATCCTGTATCGCGGCGCCCTGATGCGATCGGCCGATCTGAGGAAACTCCAGCCCGGCGCGATTACACGCGAGGATGGGTTCCTGTCCACAACGACAGACAGTCAGAACGCCTACGCCATCATCAACTGGCGCAGGGGTAAGGATCCAACGGGCGGTAGAACGCCGGTCACGTTCGAGATATTGGCACCCAAGGGCACGCACGGCGCGGTGGCGCACGTTGACGAGCTTGAGGTCCTTTTGGGTCGCGGCCGCCGGCTGCGGGTTGTTGACATCCTTCGCCCCACCCGTCCGGGCGATGTACGTAAGATCACCCTGGAGTTGTTGCCGGAGCCGCAGGCCATCGTTGCGACGGCGGTCAAGCCCAACCTGTCGAAGCTAAAGGTCGCCGACCTGCGCACCATGGCAGCCGAGCGCCAGATTCCCATCCCCGCCAAGGCGACGAAGGCGGAACTGGTCCGCCTCGTCCAGTCCACCCCGGACGAGATCAAGGCCCTGCAGCAGAAGGCCATCCGCGACGCGGCCCGGGAACGCAACCGGCTCATCGAGTCGTCCACCGGCACCGCACGCCTGCTGGCTGAGGTGGACGAACTGATCTCGAAGGGCGCGTCGAAGGCGACGATCCTGCAGCGCCTCGACCCGAAGCTGGTCAAGCCGGAGCAGGTCTTCGCCGGTGCTGACCCGGCCATTGTCGACGCGCTGCGGGTAGCGGTCGAATCGGGCGACGCGGCGAAGCTCCGTACGGCCCTGACGCGGGCGGGGACGAAGGCGAAGGTCAAGCCGATCTCCAAGGCCGGGGCGAAGGTCAAGTTCGACCCGGCCACGATGGAGGCGGTGGCCGGGGAAATCCCCAAGGGCGCCCAGGTCGTGGTGTTGACACGCGGATCGACGCTGACACTGCCGGACGGGTCGACGATGCAGTTGACCAAGGCGAAGGTGACGGCGGTAGCGACGAAGCCGGTCAAGACGGCCGTACCCAGCCGCGAGGCCCCGACTGCCGGCGAGATCATGCGCCTGGCTGACTACGACTGGCGCGTGTTGCCGGAGGACGAGCGGCAACTGCGCTTTGCTGCCGTAGAGAGCGCGATCCGCCAGGTTGTCGATGGGGACTTTAACGGCATCACTGTGCGCCTAAAAAAGGAAGGCGGCGCGTCCTTCTCAACTGGGTTCATTGGGATAAGCGGCGACCTCATGAAGAACGGCCGTAAGGTCGGCACGTTCTATCGGACAGTCGGTCGCGACCGGGCGACGGGTGACCTCGTCGCTCAGCACTCGTATCTGCATCTCACGCGCGGCACGCAGGGATCCGGGTTCGCCGAAGAGTTCAACCAGAACCTCTTCGAGTGGTACCGCCGATCCGGAATCAAACGCGTCGAACTCACGGCCAATGAAGACGTCGGCGGCTACGCGTGGGCGACCAAGGGCTTCGAGTTTGAAGACGCGGCAGCCGCTACGGAGTTCTTGGACCGCGCCCGCCCGCTGCTCGATGCCGCGCTCAAGCGCACACCCAAAGGGCTCACCGCCGCGCAGGTCCGCGAACTCGACGCATACATCCGCGACGTCGAGGCGGGGCGCGCGCCAGCACGGACGCTGGATATCGCCCGGTTCGGCCGAGCGCCCGGACAGGGTGGCAAGGATGCGATTTGGGCCGGTAAGTGGTTGATGTTGAAGAACCACTGGAATGGCGTCCTTGATCTATGATGGTTGGCGTGGCGGTCAGGCTCGATCCTCCCGACGTTCGGCGCAGCCGATCACTGGCCACCGCGCGAGTCGCGAGGGCATGGACAGCCGAGCAACTCGCGGCCGGACTCGACGGGCCGACGCCGGAGGACCGCAAGGACGGCAGCGACTACAACCTGCACGTACCCGAGATGGAAGCCACCGGCGAAGCGCTCGACGAGTTGTTCGGCGCCACCCCGTGACCTCCCGTCGTCCGTCCCAGTGCGGGGTATGCGCCCGTTACCGGTCGTTCCTGACCACCGGCCTTGACGGTCCGTCCTGCTCGGCCTTCCCCGCCGGCATCCCTACCGCGATCTTCGACAACGATCTGGACCACCGCCAGCCCGTCGAGGGCGACCACGGCCTGCGCTGGCTGTCGAAGGACGGGGCAGCGTTCCCCGACTTCGCGTTCGTCGGCCCCATCTAGACCTCCGCGCGCACGCGCGGACAGCCCCGGAAGCGACATGCTCCGGGGTTTTTCCATGCCCGCCGACAGGTGGGCAGTTCACCGAACGCCCGACATGGGAGTTACCGCATGACCGAGCCGACAGGCACCCAGGAAGAAAACGAAGACGGCACCGAAGGCACAACCGAAGTCCCGGCCGGCGGAAAGAACTGGCAGGCCGAGGCCGACAAGTGGAAGGCACTGGCCCGCAAACACGAGTCCGACGCCAAGAAGCTGGCCGCCCTCGAGGAGGGCCAGAAGACGGAGGCGCAGAAACTCGCCGACGCCCGCGCCACGGCCGAGAAGGAACGCGACGAGGCCCGCGCCGAACTGCTGCGCCGCGACGTGGCGGCCAAGGCCGGTCTGCCGGTCGAACTCGCCAGCCGGCTACGCGGCAGCACCGAAGCCGAACTCGAAGCCGACGCCAAGGAACTGCTCAAACTCGTCCCCAAACCGCCGGCGACCAACGTCCGCGCGGTTGCCGACCTACGCCCCGGTGCTCTCCCGGCCGCGGACGTTCACTCCTCGACGTTCGACGCCGACGCGTTCATCCGCGACAAGGCCCGCCGCCGATAGACCCGCCCCGAGCTACGGGGCTCCCCACCAAGAAAGAGAGGCCCCGTGGCCACCTACAACGCGGGCGTCGTCCGGCGTTCGAGCGGATCTGACCCGCTCGTTCCGGAACCGCTCAGCAACCAGATCCTGCAGGACCTGCCGGCCCAGTCGGTCGTGTTCGGGCTCGTGCCCGAAACGCAGCGGGTCACCATGTCGGCGCTGACCGAGCGCATGGCCGTCCTGTCGGCCCTGCCGAGCGCCTACTTCGTCTCCGGTGACACCGGCCTCAAGCAGACGGCGCTGCAGCAGTGGCGCAACAAGACGCTGACCGCCGAGGAGATCGCGGTCATCGTCCCCGTGCCGCTGAACTACATCGACGACGCGAACACGCCGATCTGGGACCAGGTCCGGCCGCGGCTCGTCGAGGCGGCCGGCGCGCTGATCGACGAGGCGATCATCTTCAACATCTCCGGCAGCAAGCCCGCCACGTGGGGGCCGGACATCTACCACCGCGCCATCCTGGCCGGCAACTACGTCCACGAGGGCTACGGCGTGGACCTGGCCGTGGGTGTGGCCCGCGGCGGCGAGCTGCTCGCCGCCGACGGCTACGACATGAACGGCTTCGTCTCCAAGCCGGGCATGGGCTGGCGGCTGGTCCAGATCCGGTCCAGCGACGGCGTTCCGATCTACCAGCCCAACCTGCAGAACGCGGGCGTGGGCAACCTGTACGGGCTGCCGCTGCGGTCGCTGAAGAACGGCGCCTGGAACGCCACCGAGTCCACGCTGATCGGTGGCGACTGGTCGCAGGCCATCGTCGGCATCCGCAAGGACATCACGTTCGAGGTCTTCACCGAGGGCGTGATCTCCGACGGATCCGGCGTGGTCATCCACAACCTGATGCAGCAGGACTCGGCCGCGATCCGTCTCACGTTGCGCGTGGCGTGGGAGGTCGCCAACCCGGGCAACCGGCTCAACACCGACACCGCCGGCGCGGCCGGCGTGGCGCCCACCGAGTCCACCACCCGGTGGCCGTGGTTCGTCCTGCGGCCGGCGGGCTACACCTACTCCTGACCGGGAGATCCGCGCGCATGAAGGTACTGGCACTCGCTCACCAGTACGTCCCGGTTCGTAACGCGGGCGCGGAGACCATGCTTCACGGCATGCTCTCCGCGCTCGCGCGGGCGGGCCACGATGTACACGCCTCGCTGTCCATGCAGGACGGCGAGCCCTACGAACACGACGGCGTGAAGGTCTGGCCCCGGCAGGGCCCGAAAGCCCACCACGCCAAACACCTGCCGGCCAATCTGCTGATCGGCCACCTGGAAAACACCCAGCCGGCTGCGTTCCTCGGCCACCTCAATGACGTCCCGACGGTGCTGGTGCATCACAACACGTTCGAGGCGTCCAAGACCTCGCTGCACCTATACGGCGCCCGGGCCGACCTGGTGGTGGTGAACGGCCGGTGGATGGCCGACGACCTCGCCGCCTGGCACGCCCACCAGGGCCTACCCCAACCCCGCACGATCATCATCCGCCCGCTCGTCCACCGCGAGGACTACGCGGTCGACGGACCACGCACCCACGTGACGCTGGTCAACCTCAAGCGCCTCGCGGCCAGTGGTCCGGGTGCGGGGTTGAGCAAAGGCGGCGAGACCTTCTGGGCGCTCGCCGAGCGCATGCCCAAGACCCGCTTCCTCGGCGTCACCGGCTCGTACGGCGTCCAGCACGAGGGCGACCTGCCCAACGTAGAGGTTATCGGCCACGTTCCGTCCGACCGCATGGCAGCCGACGTCTACGCCCGGACCCGGGTCCTGCTCATGCCGTCCAGCTATGAGTCCTGGGGCCGGGCCGCCACCGAGGCGACCGCGGCCGGGATTCCGGTGATCTGCTCGCCCACTCCTGGGCTGATGGAGAACCTGGGCGCCGCCGGGATCTACGTCGACTGGCAGGACGTCGACGGCTACGTCCGCGCGCTGAGCACCCTGGCTTTGCCACGTGCTTACGCCGCCGCGCGGAAACGGGCGCTGGCCCGGGCCGGGGAGCACGAGCGGATGCGTGAGCAGGACGAGGCGAGCTGGATAGCGGAGGCGGAACGGCTCGGCGCGCTGGTCGGTGCCCGGTGAAGATCTCGGCCCTGATCCCGTTCCGGTCGCAGGACCCGCAACGCATCAAGCTGTGGAACTACCTGCGTCCGCAGTGGGAAGCCCTCGCCCCTGACGTCGAGTTGTGCACCACCACCGACACGGACGACCCGTCGCAGACGTTCAGCATCGCCCGCGGCATGAACCGCTGCCGGGCCATGGCCACCGGCGACATCCTGCTGGTTCACGGCGCCGACCAGCTCCTGCCCACACCCGAGGTCTGGGACCGGATCCGCACCACTATGAGCGTGGCCCCGTGGATGTGGGTCTACTCGCAGTGGATGGCTGTCCAGCCCTGGTCGACGCGGATCATCGTTGAGAGCGGGGGCGATCCGGCGCACCTCGTCCTCGGCCCCACGTTCGACCACAACTGGGCCATTGTCGCCGTCCGCCCCGATGTGTGGGACGCGATCGGCGGGTTCGACGAACGGTTCGTCGGCTGGGGACCTGAGGACGTGGCGTTCCGGACGGTGCTGCGGACCATGTACCCAGAGGGTTCCGACGTCGGCGAGGGCGTCATGTACGCGCTCTGGCACCCGCAGGCGCCCCGCGACCACTTCCAACGCAACACAGAACTTTGCCAAGAGATCGTCGAGGTTGCCAAGCGCGGCCGCGACGCGATGGGGGAATACCTCGCCAACCGCGAGGTGCGGGCGTGACCTCGGTCGCCATTCTGGGCCGCGGGCACCTGGGCATAGCCGCTCTGCACGCCTGCACCGTCGCCCGGTTCGACATCCGCCGGGTCGTGGTGAACCACGCCGAGCCGGCATGGGACCGCAGCCTCAGCCGGTTCGTGCGGCGGTTCTACCCGCAGATCGACCTGGACACGTCCGGCGACTGGCGGGCCCTGATCGGCCTCGACGTGGACCTGATCCTGTCGGTGATGTACGACCGGATCATCGGCCGGGACCTCATCGAAGGCCCGGCCCGGGTGCTGAACCTGCACCTGGGCAAGCTGCCCGAGTACCGCGGTATGCGGCCCGTCAACTGGGCGCTGTTCAACGGCGAGAGCGTCGCCGGGGTGACGCTGCATGAGGTGGACGTCGGGATCGACACAGGCCCGATCGTCGCCCAGACGACGTTCTCGATCTACCCCGACGTCGACGAGGTCCGCGACGTCTACGGCCGGGCAGTCCGGGCCGGGGAACACATCCTGCTGGACACGCTGCCGATCGTGGACCGGATCAAGGCCGTGCCGCAGGACGAGACGCGGGCGGCCTACTACGGCGCCGCGGACATGCCCCGCCTCGGCGACCGGATGGACTGGACCCGGTGAGTCTCGCCGTCCTCATCCCGTACCGGCCGGACACGCCCGAGCGGGTCGACATCCAGGCCACCACCGCGGCCCTGTGGCGCCGGCAGGGTGTCGAACCGATCTACGCCGACGACGGGCTGATCGGACTGTTCAGCTACGCCCGCGCCGCGAACCGGGCCCGCGCCCGGACTGACGCCGAGTACCTCCTCGTCTACAACACCGATGCCCTCCCGCTGAGCATGGCTTCGCTCGAGCGGATCGAGAAGCTGCTCGCCTCGGGCGTGCCGTGGACCGCCGTCTTCGAGGGCCAGCGGCGGTTCACCACCATCCAGACCGACCGCCTCATCGACGGCGAGGACCCGTTCGACGTCGGCCCCGCCGAAGGCGATATCGCGATGGGCCGGGAGGCCCTGCCGGCGGTGCGCGCCGACGTGTGGGACGACCTGGGCGGCATGGACGAGCGGTTCGTCGGCTGGGGCCCGGAGGACTTCGCCTTCCACCGTGCGCTGCGGCTCATCTATCCGGACGGGTGCGACGAGCCCGCCGAGGGACTGTTCCAGTCCCTGTGGCACCCGGACGCGCCGCGGTCGGCGTTCAACGCCAACTCGGCACTCTGGCACGCCTACCTCCAGCACACCGACGCCGCAGCGATGCGCCGACACCTCGAGGAGGCGCGTGCACGTGGCTGACCTCGCGACGACCGACGACCTGGAGGCCCGCCTCGGCCGCTCCCTCACGGCCACCGAGGACACCCGCGCCACCGCGTACCTCACCGACGCGTCGGCGCTCATCCGCGGCTACACCCGCCAGACGTTCTCGGCTGTGGCCGATGATGAGGTGGAGCTCCGCCCGGTCGGGATGCGGATCCGACTGCCAGAACGGCCGGTGACCGACGTAAGCGCCGTGGTGGCGATCGGCTGGGGCGGCATCGCCGACTTCACCATGCCGCTCGGCTCCTGGGGCTGGGACGGCATCGACATCGTCGAGATCGCCCAGTTCAGCGGCAACACGTTCATCAACCTGCCCGACCTCGCCGTCGCGCTTGAGGGCGGCTACCCGGACACGTACCGGATCACCTACGACCACGGCGACGACACCATCCCCGACGACGTGATCGCGGTGGCCTGCGGCATGGTCCTTCGCACCCTGCTCTCCCCGTCGCTGGTGGAGGGCATGACGTCGGAGCACATCGGCCAGTACTCCTACCAACTGGGCCAGTTCGCCGGCGGCGCCGCAGCCGGGGCGACGATCCGGCTGACAGAGGCCGACAAGGATGCGCTGTCGCGCTACCGGCGGATGGCCACCACGGTCCAGGTGCGGGTATGAAACTGATCTCGGGTCGGTTCACCGCGACGAGGTGGCAGCGCCTGCTGCCGTTCATGCCCGGGCTCATGCGCTCGACTGACGGCCGCCTGTGTGGTGCGTCCTGCAACTTCTTCCGGTGTGGCTACTACGTCGGCTGGTGGCCCTACTGATGGGCGTCCCGGCGGCGATGCTGCCGCAGACCATCACCCGCATCCGCCCGGCCACCGCCACGGACACCTACGGAAACACGACCTACAACTACACCTCGCCCACCTCGTCCACGTCGATGGCGGCGTGGCTGCAGCAGGACGACCGCACCGAACCGCTGACCGACGGCCGGGATCCGCTGGTGCAACGGTGGCTGATGGTCACCAACGACGCCGACGTGCAGGGCCGGGACCGGATCACGTTCGGCACGCTCACCTTCGAGGTGGAGGGCCCGCCGGAGCCGACGTACACGCCGGCCGGCTACCACCACACCGAATCGACGCTCAAGTTGGTGAGCGGGTAGTGGCACGCCTCATCCGCTACACCGCGAGCCTGCGCGGCATGAAGGAACTGTCCAAGTCCCGCGCGATCGACGCCGACCTGGAACGCCGCGCCCACGCCGTGGCGCTGGTGGCGCAGTCCGGGTTCGACTCGGTGCCGGTCCACACTGGACGCGTCGAGGTCGAGGTGTTGCAGGAAGGCTCCGACTCCGACCGGGCCCGCGTCGCGGTCATCGCTAGGCATCCGGCCGCGCTTGGACTTGAGGCCGACCACCGGATTCTCGGCTCAGCGATCGGGGCGGCCGGCTGATGGCCTACCCCGACCTGATCGACCTCGTGCGTGACCACCTCGCCACCACCTACACCCCGACCACCGTGGTGACCCGCGTCCAACTTCCCCGCCCGGACACGTTCATCCAGATCCGCCACGCCGGCGGTACGGACCTGCGCCCGGTGCGCACCCGGGAACGTCTCGACGTGTTCACCTGGTCCACCAGCGAACCCGCCGCGCAGACCCTCGCCTTGCAGGTGCGGGCCACGCTGCACGCGCTTGCCGGCACGTCGACGCTCGGCATCATGGTCTACCGGGTGGACGAGTTCCTGTCCCCGCGCCCCCTGGACGACCTTGAGGCCGGTGCATTCCGCAGCTGGGCGACGTACCAGTTCGACCTACGCGCCGACGACGCGATCGCTCACTAGACCCCCGGCTTTCCGCGCACGGCCGGCTGTTCACCAACCCATTCGCACGGAAGGTAGGAACGCATGAGTTTGCTCGCAGCCGCTGTGCGCGTGGGCGTGACTGGGGAGCTGAGTGTAGGCCCCGTGGGGACCGCGGCCCCGACCACTTCAGTCTCGGCGTTGAACGCCGGATTCCTCGGCATGGGCTACGTGTCCGAGGACGGCGTCACCGAGTCCTACGACGACACGATCGAGGACATCGTCGCGTGGCAGAACGCCACGATCGTGCGCAGCAACACCACCTCGTCCAAGGCCACACTGCAGATGACCCTGATCGAGCACAAGGGCGACGTGCTCGAGCTGTTCCACAAGACGTCCGTCACCGCGGTTGTCAGCTCCGGCCAGTGGAAGATGGACGTCAAGGCGCCAGCATCGGACCCGCGCGCGTTCGTGCTCGACGTGATCGACGGGTCGAAGCACCTGCGGATCTACGTGCCCACCGGCGAGGTGACCGAGCGCGGCGACATCGTCTACGCCAACGGCGAGGCGATCGGCTACGACGTCACGATCACCTGCTACCCCGACTCGAACAACGTGGTGCTGACCAAATTTTCCGACGATACCAATTTCGGGTATTCGTGATCTTGAGCCCCGGGGCGGACATTTTCGCGACCAAGGATTCCCGATCGCCTTGGGTCCGCCCGGCCAACACCCGCCAGCCCGCGCCGCGCGGACGTGGGCTGGCGGGCCTGACCGTCCGCGCCCGCGCAAGGAGATCCGCGCATGTCCGACCAGTACGACTACGACCTCGACGCGCTCGAGGTCGAGGCCGAGAACTCCCCGCCGTTCAAGTTCAAATGGCGCGGCGAGATCTGGGAAATGCCGCTCATGTACGCGATGCAGTTCCGCGACCAGCTCGACCTGGAGAACGCCACCGTCGAGGAGTCGATGCGGCTCATCATGGGCGAGGACCAGTTCGACCGGTTCATCGCCGAGCCCATCACCACCGGCCGCATGCGGGACTTGATCGCCGCCTGGCAGCGGTTCCAGGGCCTGGAGCCGGGGGAATCTCCGGCCTCGTCGCGTTCCTCCGCGAACACGGCGAGGCGGTCGAAGCGGACCTCGCGTTCCGCCAGATAGATCTGCGCGACCTCGGCACGCTGCGCCTGACGTGGCGGCGGCTTCGGATCCTGATCGAAGCCCTCGCCCTCACGCCGGGCACTCTGTTGCACCGCCGGCTGTCGGGTGACGACTGGACGCTGGATCAGCACCTGCTCGCCATCGTCGCCGACCGGCTGGCGGTGGCGAACTGGCAGCGGTCCAAGGACGGCCAGAAGGGCACCCGCCGACCCAAGCCCATCTCGCCGCTGGCGAAGCCGGGCGGGCTGCGCTACGGCAAGACCGAGCGCGACCCGGACGAAGTCAAGGCAGTCCTCCAGCGCTACCGGACCGGACAGATGGCTGGGGGGTGAGCGGTGGCGGCGGAGGTCGGCAGTGCATTCGTCTCGATCATCCCGTCGCTGAAGGGCTTCTCCGCCAAGCTGCGGGCCGAACTCGCGGGGGAACTCCGCACCATCGACCCGGTCGTGAGCCAGGCCGGCACGCGCGCCGGCCACACGTTCGGCAACTCCATGTCGACGGCGCTGACGGGCGCGATCACGAAGATCGGCACGCTGCTCAAGACGGGCCTCGTCGTCGGCGTGGCCGGGGCCGCGGCCGGCCTCGCCGCGCTGACGGGGTTCGGGCTGAAGTCCGCCGCGGCACTGGAACAGACGAGCATCGGCCTCGAGGCGCTGGTCGGCAACGCGCAGGACGCCAAGAAGTTCCTGGGCGAGTTGCAGGACTTCGCCGCGCGGACGCCGTTCGAGTTCGCCGGTGTGGCCGACGCATCCCGGCGCATCCTCGCCTTCGGGACGTCGGTGGGGATCGCGCGGGAGCAGGTCATCCCGACTCTCACCGTCATCGGTGACCTCGTCTCGGTGCTGGGCGGCACGCAGGAGAACATCGACTCGGTCGTCCGGGCGCTGGGCCAGATGGCGTCGAAAGGCAAGGTCTCGCAAGAGGAGATCCTCCAGCTGGCCGAGGCCCTGCCGGGCTTCAACGCCAACGCGGCGATCGCCGGCCAACTCGGACTGTCTGTGGCCGACACGCTTGAGCTCATCACCGCCGGCGGCGTCGACGCCAAGACGGGCATCAACGCGCTGCTCGCCGGCATGGCGGAGTTTCCCGGCGCGGCCGGGGCGATGGCCAAGCAGGCGGAGACGCTGAAGGGTGTCTTCTCGACCTTCAAGGACACCATCGCCATCGCGTTGACCAACGCCTTCCAGCCCGTCATTCCGGCCATCAAGTCGTCCCTGACCGAGATCACGCCGATCCTGGGCGCGTCCCTGGACCAGCTGGCGCCGGCCCTGGGCGGGCTCGTGGCGGCGTTCCTGCCGCTGCTGGGCATCCTCACCCAGGCGTTGACGCCGGTGCTCATCCCGGTGCTCGAGGCCATCGGCGCGTTGATTCCGCAACTCACCCCGAACCTGGCCCCGCTGGGCCAAGCGCTGGCCGAGATCGTCCAGGCCGTCGCGCCGCTGGCGCCCGAACTCGGCAAGCTGGCCGCAGAACTCATCTCGGCCATCATCCCGTCGCTGCACGAGTGGGCGCCGCTGCTGCCGCCGCTGGTCGAGTCGATGATCCGGCTGACCACGGCGCTGCTGCCGCTCATCCCGCCACTGACCGACCTGCTCGTCCTCTTCGCGAAGACGTCCGTCGGCGGCATCGCACTGCTGATAATCACGCTCGACGAGTTCACGGCGGCGCTGACCTTCCTGCAGGGCCTGGACGTCGCCGGCATCTGGTCCCGGATCACCGGCGCGTTCTCCACCGGTGTGCAGGCGATCGGCACGTTCTTTTCCGAACTGCCCGGGAAGATCGGGGCGTTCCTGTCCGGCCTGCCGGAGCAACTGTCCAACCTGGCCAAGGAGGCGTTCAACCAGTTCGCGTTCGCGGTCGGGTTCGGCATCGGCACCATCATCAAGTTCTTCATCGACCTGCCCGGCAACATTGGCGCGCTGGTGAGCATCCTGTGGAGCAACGTCAAGGCGCTGTTCACCTCCGGTGTCGAGGACACCAAGAACACGGCCATCTCGGGCTTTACGCGCTTCCTCGACTTCGTGCGCTCCCTGCCCGGCCAGGTCATCGGCGCGCTGTCGGCGCTGCCCGGGCAGCTGGTGGCTTTCGGGTCGAACCTGGCCAGCCAGATGTACTCGATCGGGCAGAGCATCGTCATGGGCGCCATCAACGGCATCCGCTCGATGATCGGCAACCTCATCGGGACGCTGCGCGACGGGTTCGCCTCGGCTGTGGCCGGAGTGAAGCGCGGGCTGGGCATCGGCTCGCCGTCGAAGGTGTTCGCCGAAGTCGGCAAGGACTCCATCGCCGGCTACGTCAAGGGCATCGAGGACTCGGCCGCCATGGCTGCACAGGTGACCCTGGGGGCGATCCAGCCCGGCGCCGCTGCGTCGCCGGCCGCAGCGCCACGGCCCTCGCCGGTCGAGGTGCGCAGCGACGACCCGCTGGTGCAGACGGTCATCAACCACATCCGCGAGGCCGTGCGCACCACCTACGGCGGGAACGTGGACTTCGCGCTGGGGACGACGTGACGTTCCCAGGCTCGGCCGACCTGAACATCATCGTCGAGGTGTACCTGGGCGCGGACCCGACCGACTTCCCGCAGGACTGGCCGGCGCCGACGAACTTCTCCGATCGGCTGCTGCGCCAGCCGATCCAGATCCGCCGGGGTCGGGGCCAGAACCAGAAGACCGCCTCGGCCGGGTCCTGCACGTTGTGGCTGGACAACACCGACGGGGCGCTGACGCCTTTCCTGGCGACGTCGAACTACTACCCGGAGTGGGACCTCGGGGTGCCGATCCGGGTGTCTGTGACCGACGTGGGCACGACGCCGCCCTACGTCAGGCACGCGGGGTTCGTGGCCGACATCGAGGCCGTGATGGTGCCCGGTACGGGCGGGAAGAACATCTCGGCAGTCAAGGTGACATCGGCCGGTGTGCTGCGGCGGATCAGCCAGGGCGCGGTGGTGAAGTCGGGTCTGCGCCGCCGTATCCAGGCCACAGAGCCCTACTCGTACTGGGCGCTCGATGACGGCCCGCTGTCCGTGGCCGGCGTTCTTACCGAAGGCATCGGCGGACCGTTCCAGGCGAGCCTGTGGAACGGCGGCACCGTCAACCCCGGATCGGCCCAACTTCCCTCCTGGCTCGGTACTGGTCTGGAACTCGATGGGGCCCCCGAAATCGTCGTCGCGGAAGCGACGTACAACACCGCGCTGGCGCCAAGTAGTCGGCTGGTGCTCGATGCCACGCTGTTGGTCAACTTCGGCACGGCCGACGCCTCCCCCGAGGGGCAGGTAACGAGCTTCGGCATCCTCGACAGGCACACCAACGCCACGCTCACCTCGACGCGCACCCAGTGCTGGATCATGCAGCTCGACTTCGACAACATCGCCGGGACGATCGCGCCGGTCTTGTATGCCGCGTTCGGCGGCGGCGCCACCGTCTTCACCGCGAGCAGCGGTGCTATCGCCGGGTTCGATGAGACAGTGCCGCACCACATCCGGATCGACCTTACGCAGACCGGCGCAGACATCGCCGCGGTCGGCTACCTGGACGGCGTGGCTTTCGGCTCCGGCACGCTGGCGGGATACACCCTCACCAGTTTCAACCTCAGCGTGGTGCGTCTAACCCACTACGAAGCGAGCGACCCCAGTTCGTCGGTGGTATATACCGACATCGCCGTATGGGTCGACGCCGATCCGCCAGGTGTTGTGAACACTGCAGATGGGGCCCTGGGGTTTGCCGGCGAATTGGCCCATGATCGCATTGATCGCAATTGCAGCGAGGAAGGTATCCCCTATTCGGGGACCGCGACCGTTTCGAACGAATGCGGTCCGCAGCCGGTTGCCGACATCGTGGGCGTGCTGCAGGACACCGAAGAAATCGACCACGGCATGTTGGTGGAGGACTTCGGCTGGGGCCTGGACTACCGGGCCTCGTCGCAGCGCATCAACCTGGAACCGGTCATCACGGTGGACCTGTCCACCTACCGCACCACGGCCGGTACACAGGCCGATGTGCTGACGCCGGTCCGCAACGACGCGCGGATGCGCAACGAGTGGACGATCACCCGAGAAAGCGGCTCGTCGGCGACGGCCAGCGATCCCGTCCACATCGCCAAGCGCGGCCGCTACGACGACTCCGCGACGGTGAACGTCGAGAACGACTCGCGACTCCTCCACGAGGCCCAGTGGCGCGTCCACGAGGGCACCTTCGAGGGCCTGCGGTACCAGACGATCCCGCTCGACCTGGCAGCCAACCTAGATGACTAAGGGGCCCTAAGCAGTGGACATCTACCTGTGCGAACCGGTCGGCCCGTTCCCCACCGCAGCCGGCGGACAGTTCGACACCTTCACCACCAAGAAGTCCGTCGACCCGCTGCCCGTCTCGGTCATTCCCGCCGGCAAACTGCGGCAGGGCTCGAAGCTGCTGCTGCGCGCGCGCGGGCACTACGGCACCACCGGCACACCCAACCTGACGTTCGGGTTCTGGTTCGGCACCCGCGCGCTGGCCATCACCGGTGACATCGCGGTGTCCTCGGTGATCGTCACGCCGTCGGGCGCAGCCGCGTTCCCGTGGGAGATGGAGTGGGAAGGCATCGTCACCGCCGTCGGCACGGCCGGCACGATCGTCGGGCAGGGCCACCTCAAGCAGGGCACCTCGCTCACCGCCTACTCGGTGTTCCCCATCCCCATCACCGCCGCCCTGCGGACCGTGGCGAGCTTCGACACCACCATCGAACGCGCGGTGGGTGTGTCGGCGACGTGGGGCACGTCCAGCGGCTCGAACCTGATCGTCGTCAACGAGTTCGCCGCACTGATCCTCAACTAGGCCACGATGGCGACCAAGTCCGACCTGCCCTGGCCGCTGCTGCTCCGGCTCGTCATCGGCGCCCGGTCGCGCGACGCGCACGGCGCGGCGCCGCCGGTCGACTTCGGCATGCTGGGCGACTGGCTGCTGGCCGACATCGGCGACCGGATCGACCGCACCAACGCCCTCGTCGAACACCCACCCGAAGACGTCCGGCTGGAGATCGAGGGCTACACCGAGACGATCCGGCACCGTGGCTGGGCGGTGCAGCTCAACGCCGAACCCTACGACCCGTGGCAGATCGGCCTGCTGGCCGGAGTCGGTGACGCGGGTGACGACCTCGGCCGACTGGCCGGGGACGACAACGCGGCGATCCGTGCGGCCATCACCTCGACGGACACGTCCATCGCGTTCGACCCGAACGCGTTCCGCTGGACGATCTACGCCGGCCTGGTCCTGGCCGGGGTCACCGGCAGCTATGCGTCCACGCCGGACACGGGCGTACTGGACATCACCGGTGACGTCGACCTGCGGGCCGACGTGACGCTCGCCAACTGGAACACGGGCGTGTTCCGCACGCTGGTGGCCAAGTACACGACAGCCGGTAACCAGAAGTCGTACGGCCTGGGCGTCAACAACGTCGGCCAACTGGCCATGTTCTGGTCGAACGACGGCTCGACCGACCTGGAACTGGACTGCGCGACGTTGCCGACCCCGGGCCCCGGTGGGCGCCTGGCTGTCCGGGCGACGCTCGACGTTGTGAACGGCGCGAACAAGACGGCCACGTTCTATACGGCGCCGACGATCGACGGCCCGTGGGTCCAACTCGGCGCAGCCGTGACGACCGCCGGCAACACGTCGATCTTCTCAAGCTCCGCCGTCCTCGAGGTCGGCTCGATCGACGCCGGAAACTTCGTGCTGTCGGGCACCATCCACGCGGCGCAGGTCCGCTCCAGCATCGACGGCACCGTGGTCGCCAACCCGAACTTCGCCCAGGCCATGGGCACCAGAAGTTTCACCGACTCGGCCGGACTGGTGTGGACGCTCAACGCCGCCGCCTTGATCGACAGCGATTTCCCGCTGGACGTCAGGCTCGGCGGCGAGCTTGCCACCGTGTCGGGTATCGCCACGACCCCGGCCACGTTCGTCGCCGCCGGCACCGTGGCGCATGCCAACAACGCCAGCGTCACCCCGTCCCTGCCCGCTGGCGTGGCCGCGAACGACCTGCTGATCATCTTCGCCGCGATCCGCAACTCCGGCACCGGCACGCCGGTCGCACCGACCGGCTACACCCGGCTACCGATCTTCGGCTCGACCGACAACGCGCAGGTGTTCGCCAAGGTCCACTCCGGAACCGAATCGGACCCCACGGTGACGTTCAACAGTGGCGTGGCCAACGCCGACACGTCGGCCCAGATGTGCGCCTTCCGCAGCATGCCCATCAGCCTGCCCGACCTGGCCGACATAGTGTTGGCGCCCGCGAACACGCAACTCAACGCGTCGGCGCAGAACGTGGCCGTGCCGGCGCTGTCGCTCAAGCCGTACCCCGGACAGGTGGTGCTGGCGTTCGGCTGGAAGCAGGACGACTGGACCTCGGTCACATCGCCGACGGGCTTCACCGAGATCGGCGAACCCGACACCACCACCGGCGACGACCAGGGCATCACGTGGGGATACCGCATCGACACAACGCCGGCAGTGGTGTCCGATGCGTCGTTCACCGTCACCGGCGGCGCCGCGGCCATCTCCCGCTCCGCCGTCGCCGCGCTCGCCGCCGGGTTCCAGACCATGACCGTCTCAGCGAGGAGTGTCAACGGCGTCGTGAAGTCACACGCCGCCGGAACGCTCATCGAGGTCGCCGACCCTCTGATTGCGGGGCTCTGACGTGGGTGACTGGACCGGCACCGTACCGACCTTCGCCGCCGGCGCGAAGGTGCGCGGCGTCGACATGCAGACGCTGTCTGACATCGACACCGCCCTCACCACCGCCTGGACGTCGTTCACGCCCGTCTTCACCGCGGCCGGTGGCTCCCCGGCGGTCGGCAACGGCACCATCTCCGGCGAGTACCGTCGCCTGGGCAAGATCGTCGAGTACCGCGGTTCGTTCATCTTCGGGTCGACATCCAACGCCGGCACGGGTGAGTGGTACATGAGCTCGCCGTTCACGGCGAACCTGCCCGACCTCGTCACCGGCTCGGGCTTCCTACACGACTCCGGGACCTCCTACTACTCGTGCACCTGCGCCATGCGCAGCGCGGCGACGAAGCTGAACTTCATCACCTCCGCCACACAGGTGGCGGCTACGACGCCGTTCACCTGGGCCGCCGGTGACCGGATCATCTGGAACGTCCTCTTCACCACCGCGTAGGAGGCGCACGTGCCAAGGATGATCGTCGCCGAGGACATCCGCCGTCTCATCCAGTTCGTCAACCGGCAGATCAACCGCCTCGAGAAACGCATCCAAGCCGCCGCGTTCCAGCGCGAGGCCCGCCACGCCGAGTTCAACCTCACCAGCATCGCCGTCGGGACGCAGGAGGTCGACGTCACCTGGGCGGTGCCGATTCCCAGTGACTTCGCAGTCGACGTGGCGCCGCCTACCTGCGCGGCCGCGTTCGTCGGCCTTCTCACGGCCAGCGTCAAGGCCGGCACCAAGACGCCAACCGGTTGCACGGTCATCGTCGCCAACCGCTCGGCCCAGGTGATCGGCGCGGCCGCGTTCGACGTGCTCGCCTTCCCGCTGTAGGAGGTCGCCGTGCCGAGCTATGTGCAGTTGGAATCCGAAGACGTGTGGCTCGAGCAGTTCGTTCCCGACAACCTGACCGCGCTGCTGATCGAGCCGCTGCGCGAGTTCTACGGCATGGACGCGTCGCAGGTCGGCGCGCCGGGCGACAACAATCACCTCTACGGCCGGCACCGCTCGGCGAACTGGGACCGCCAGTCCGTCTACTGCACCGACCGTTCATACGGCACCACCTCAACGCGTGACCACGTCGGCGGCCAGGACTGGTACCGGGCGTGTGACGTCGGCATCCAGGGCCAGACGCTTTACGACGCATCGCACCGCATGGATGCGCTCGTGCGCTCCGGTCAGGCGCCGGGCGTTGCCGAATGGTTCGGCACCTTCGACGGGCAGAACGTCGTCGGCTGGTACGAAGGTCACCCGTCGAGTTCGGACGACTCGCACCTGTGGCACCTGCACGTCGGCCTGTGGAACGACTCCGCGAACGACCCCGAACTCATGCGACTGCTACTGGCCACGATCACAGGAGAAGACATGGCTACTCCCGAAGAGATCGCCGCGGCGGTATGGAAACTGGTGTGGCACAGCCCCGACCAGCCCAACCCGAACAACGTGATGATGGGCGACCTGCCGTTCGCCGCAAACAAATACCTCCTCGACATCAAGACGGCGCTGGTTGCCCTGCAGACGGCGGTCGACGCCATCGACTGTGGCGAGGGTGGCGGGACTGTCGACGTCAAGGCGATCGCTGACGCGGTGGCCGATGAGCTCCGCGCTGATCCCGAGCGCGACGGTGACGACACCTAATCGGCCCGACGGCCCGACGTGGCCGGAACACTTCCGGGCGCTGCTCGACGAAATGGACCGCCGGTTCACCGCGGACATCAAGGCGCAGGACAAGGCCGTTCAGATCGCGATGATCGCCTCAGAGAAGGCGGTCGTCAAGGCCGAGATTGCGGCCGAGAAACGCTTCGAGTCAGTGAACGAGTTCCGCGGCCAGCTCGCCGACCAGGCCGCCACCTTCATGCCACGCGCTGAAGCCGAGCAGCGCATCGCCGCGTTGGCCGAGAAGATCGACGACCTGAAGGGTTCCTCGCGGGCGGGCGCCTCGGCACTGTTCGGCTACCTCATCGGCGCGGCCGGCCTCGCCATCGCCATCATTGCGTTCGTCACCCGATAGGAGACGCCATGAGCATCGCCGTCATCTTCCTTCTCATTGCCGCGATCCTGTTCGGCATCGCCGCCTTCGTCCCCGTCAGCCGGATCAACCTCGTCGCCGCCGGCCTGTGCGCCATGGCCATCGCGTTCATCGCCGACCGCATCTGAGCATAACCCCCGCACCCTGGACCCCGGTGTGGGTAGCACGACCCGCTGAAGTGGGGACCCCCCGTGTCAGTCGAGAACTGGGCCGCCGTCGGCATCGTGTGCTCCGCGATCCTCGCTGTGGCCGGTGTGCTGTTTCTCGTGACGAGAGGCATCCGACGTATGTGGCATCTGCTGCGCAAGGTCAACCGTCTACTGGACCAGACCCTAGGCAGCCCGGGCCGGCCGTCGCTGATGGACCGCGTCGAGGGCATCGAAGCGAAGATGGCCGAACATTTGCATTGGCATGCCGGCCCGGGCGGGCGACCGGCCCGGGCGGAGCACCAACGCGGCAATGATGCCGGGCCGACACCGCGCCGACGGTAGGAGGAAACCCATGTTCGACCGTTACGCCAAGGCGATCACCGGGGCCATCATCGCCGCCCTCGGGGCATACGCCACCGCCGCGTCGGACGCCTCGGTCACAGCGCCGGAGTGGGCCGTCATCGGCATCGCGTTCTTCGCCGCCCTCGGCCTGGTTTGGGCAATTCCCAGCGGCGGGCAGCCGATGACGGCGTACCCACCGACGCCCGACACGGTGACGACGGTCAACGTCGACCGGGGCCCGCTGCCGACCACGGCGACGTCCGAGGTGAATGTGCGGCCCGGCTCCGGTGGGCGCATCGTGAACGGCGACTACACGTGATCACCTGGCGCCGGGTCAGATGCGGCTCGGGTGCCTGCCTTGAGGTCGCCCACGACCACCGGCGCGAGGATGTGCTGCTCCGGTCGTCCCTTCGGCCGCAGAAGGTCCTACGGGTTACCGCCGACGAGTGGGACGCGCTCATCCGCGCGATAGGGCGGGGCGAGATCGAGTAAGGCACCGAGAACACGAACGGCCCCGGTCTTCGGACCGGGGCCGTCGTTTGTTGTCTGGGCACAAAGAAGGGGCCACGCCCTCTAGACGTGGCCCCTCCTCTGTCACCGTACCGAGCAGCTAGAGGGACTGCTGGGTCCACCTAGCACTTACTGCGCTACCGCCGGGGAAACCGGCGCCACCCCTGCAACTTCGAGCATCCTGTTCGCCTCGGCGGCCGTGTCCGGCAGCTTGGGCGCCCGCGGCTTGCGGGTGGGGGTCTTGCGGGTAGTGGTCCGGGTCCGTGCCGCCTTCTTGCCCGCCGCCACCCGCACCGGGTCCTTCGCCCGGGCCTTCGCCTTGACCGCCGAGGTGACGAACTCCGAGAGGAGGTACGCCACGACGGTCCACAGGTTCGAGCACTTCGCTCCGAGCGTCCCACCGGCGATGAAGTTCGCCGAGCCGGACACCGCCACCGCTGCCACCAGAACCACCAGGGAGGTCCAGAAGCCGCGGCGGGCCACGTCAGGAATGTGCAGAGCGATGTTGCAGGTGATGGCAAGCAGGTCGACGGTCAACGGAACCGCGTACTGAGCCACCCGGTCAACGCCCCAGTCCGCCAGCAACGCGCGCTGGTGGCCGTAGGACACGAACGCCGCCACGACCATGATGAGCGTCGTCGAGAAGCGGGTTCGCTGGAACGCAGTAAGACTGCGCAAGTACTGGAACATGTGGGTCTCCCTCCCACTGGCACCCTCGGATGGGGTGCGGGGTGCGCCCGCGCCAGTGAAGGCGGCAGGGGAGATGACACTGGGCGCTGAAGGTCTTAGGTGCCCGGCCTCTGTGTGGCTGTGGCCGGGCGTTCAGCCTCCGGTGTCGTGGGGATCCCGGTGTGCCCGCCGCGCCCATGTCGCAGGTCGCGGTTCCTGTCTCTACCCCTCGGAGTTGGCGAGTAGGGGCTCTCGCTCGCGGGTGCCTGGGCCTTGACTCCCAGGACGGGCCGGCCGGTTCCGGTCTCACCCTGTCCGTTCACCGTGCTCCGTAGCGGACGGCGCACGCCTCGCACAGCACGGGCCATGCGGCCCACAACGGTACGTACCGCGCCTCGCCGGGAACCTCTTCCCGGGCGAGCGAGTGGGCGCTGCCGATGCATGCCCACTCGGGCCGGACGTAGGGCTCGACGCCGAGAACCGCTGCGAACAGCTCGGCCTCGCGTCCCTCCGCCTCGGCGGCAACGAACGCTTCCGTCCACTCGGGGAACGGGATCTCAAACATGGTGGTCTCCCTCCACCAGGCACCCTCGGATGGGGTGCGGGGTGCGAGCGCCGCGGATGAACGCGTCTGGGGAGATGCCTGCTCGCTGCTTTGCTTGCGGCCTGACGGCCACGGCGTGGGCTCGGATCGCTCCGAGCCCCACCGGAGGTGTCAGGATCAGGCGCGTTCGTCGGTGCGCCAGCCGTATGTTGGGTCGCGTCGCGGCGGTGGCTTCCGTAGCTCGGCCAGTGCCGCCAAGACCTGATCCTGGGCGAATGCTAGGCGTTCCTGATCTTCCTTCGTGGCGGTAACGACGCGACTCATGTATCCGACGGCGCGCGCCAACAGGTCGTTGACCTTCTCTTCAGTGTCGTCAGCCATCTCGGGGCCTACCCCTTCTCCTCCCGATGCGGAGGAGGAAGAACAGGAGCCGCCGGTCTGGGTGGTTCCTGCTCAACCTTCACCGCACCTTCACGCCCTGAGTAGGTCGTCGAGTCCGGCACCAGTGGTGATGCCTACGTCGAGCTTCACGATCGCCGCAACGAAGCCTGCGGCCCGAGTGACCCGAGCCACAACTCCTCGCTGGCCGGCATACATGCCGGACTGGACAACAACCGCGTCGCCGACGTCGATGCCGTACTTGGCGATCTCGCGCGCAACACTCCGATCCATGGGTCCTCCTTTCGTAGGGAATCCGGGGCGGATCCCCTCGCGTGGACTCTGCGGGTGCTACCCCCGCCGCTGGCCTTACGCCTCGGTGGTCGTTCAGGCTGCCTACACGCCCGTTGGGGAAGTCCTTGGCCCGGGCGCCGGTCGCGCATCGCGCGGTGTCGTCTGCCTCGGGCGGTCGTGCGCATGGAGTTGTCAAGGTGCGGCTGTGTGAACCCCATGATACCCCGGGGTACCGCCACACGCAAGCCCTACTGGCCTGCGCACTTGTCCCCCTACTTATAGGGGTCTCGGCGGGAACGGACATTCTGGGGTAACGAATGGGGCAAACACGCCGGGGCCGGACAGAAAATCAATGGACCGACGTCCATATGTCCATAGTGGACGGGGACAAGCCGGACACCCACGTACGACTGGGCAACGGGATCCGGCCGAACGGCTGACGTAGATACCGGGGGGTATCGGACACGTGTGACCCACGCCACACAATGAACGGACATAACGACGCCCGGCGGGAACGAATCGGACAGCCTGCTATGCGGCCCGTGTCGCCTTGGCCCGAATCCGCCTGTCCGTTTCGGCACTCGCGGGCCGGCCTTCCTGGCGCCGGTTGTGCTGCTGGATCGCCTTGCGTACCGCCGCGATCGATACCCCGAGCGCCCGCGCCACGGCCTCGGCCGACTCGTCACGGGTCGCCCGCCACACGGCCTCGTCGGCGAGCTCGGCAGCGTCGGCCGCGGCCTGCGACAGATCGGCGGCGAGGCGGCGGGCGGTCACGGCTGCGCGGATGGTGTCCACGATCAAGATGATACCCCCGGGTGGCGCGCCGGTCGTACCCTTGCCGGCATGAGCCCGTCCGCGCGCAAGGCCCTGATCATCACGTGCATCGCTGTGTCCGCCTTCGTCGTCGCGTGCGGCCTGCCCGTCGCGGCGCTCGTCTGGGCCGCCTACAACACCCCTACGCCGGTCGAGCAGGAGGTCGGGGCCGCAGCACCAACGCCCGCTACGACCAGCCAACTCTCGCCCACGACCACTACAGCGGCCGCAACGACCCCTGTGGCGACCACCCCGCGGCCGGCCACCACGCCGTCAGGGTTCGACCGGGCCGCCTGGGACGCCTACTGGAGCAGCTGGGCGCAGGCGAGTTACGGCCGCCACGTCACCGACGTGTCCTGGAACGGCATCGCGTTCATCGTCCACACCGATCTCGTCGCCGACCTCGACGCGAAGACCCCGGCGACGCAGATCTGCATGGCCGCGTCCGGGTTCTGGGCGCCGGGCTTCCGGCCGGTCCAGGTCTACGACCGGGCCGAGACGGTGCTGGTGTCGCGGCGCAGTGCGGGCGAGTCCTGCACCTGGCGGCGTTAGAACCGCTCGAGCGCCATCGCGAAGGCGAGACCCCAGAACAGGAGTTCACCGACGCCCATCGGGTAGATCTGCCGCCAGAGAAACCGCAAGATCCTCCGCATGGGCCGGTGCTCTGGGGTCTCGGTCATCGCTTCAGCCTTTCCCTCCGGTGCATGTGGCATCGGCAACGGCCCGGCGCCGCGTAGGCCCACACCACCAGCGCCAGCATGGCAAGCGCGACCACGGCAACGACGACGATCTCCATGGCGTCCTCCCGGTTGGAGCGAGGGGCCCCGTCCCCCCGGATTGGAACGGGACCCCTCACCGGCCCCGCCACTCTGACGGGGCCTTCGACACCCGGCGCCGCATGCGGTCCGCCGGGGCCCTGTCTAGTTGTCGTGCTCCGGGTGGACGACCCGCCGGTCGCCGATGCGCTGGCTCGGTGCGCCGGGCGGGGTGTCCTCTGCGGTTGCCTCGACCGGCCGCAGGGCGTTCGGTCGGCTCAGGCCGTGCTGTGGTTGCTGCCGGTTGCTGCGATACCGGGACAGCGGATAGATCGGGCCACGTCCCATGCTTTCCCTCAGCCTCGCCTCCGCCTTCAGCTCGCCCTCGCGGAGCAGCTGCTCGGAGTACGGGATCAGCTTGGCCATCGGCATGGTCGGCGGGTCGGGGTCCTCGTAGTCGTAGCGCGGCGGCAGGATCGGCCCCGGGTCGGGCTCGACCGCGGTCGGCTTCTTCCAGGCGCGCGCGGCCCACACGGACGCGACCGCAATCAGGACGATGGCGATGGCGAAGTACACAAGCTGCCTGGTGGTCATGGGCGGTCCTTCCGGGAGCGGTAGGTGCGTCGGGGGCCGGGCTGTGAGGCAACGGCCGGACTGGGGGGACGACCACCGGCCCCCGACGCAATCCCGGACGACCCTCGACGTCCGGGTAGGTGCCCACCTGCAGGGCGGCGGGCGATGGGGCCGGGAAGCGGGCTGTGTCGCGGGAGTCCAGTTCCCACCCCGCTTCCCGACGTAGAGACCGGACGCGACCAGCCACCCCCATGCCCCTGAGGTCGCGTCCGGCGTTCATGAGATCGCCCAGCACCACGGTGCAGGCGATTCGCCGATCACCCTGAAGTACTCAGCGTGGATCGCGCCAACGCCGAGGCCGGCCATGCGGCGTTCCGCCTCGCCGTAGCACCACCTGCAGTGCGGGCCGACGACGGCCGGGCTGACCCATAAGCGCCGTCATCGCGGACTCCGGTGGGACGCGACCTCGCTGAACTCGGCATCGAACACGCGGTTGCCCTTGTAGAACAACCGCAGGGCGCCCGTGTGGCCCTCGCTGTCCGGCGGGCGGACTTCGTCGATGGCGTTCCAGCGGTGCCGGTTGCGGTGCCACACGCCGAAGGCGACGAGCGCACCGGCGGCTAGTAGGCCGGCGGCGAGCATGACGCCGAGGACCTTCAGAAACTCGATCACGACCATCTCTCCCTCGGGGCGGAGGTTCGTGGGCCCGGAGGCCGGGGCAGGGCCCGGCCCCCGGGTGGCCACCGGCCCCATCCCGCTGCTGAGGTGGGAGGTCGCCGGCGCCGAAAGCCAAACTTACGTAAGGAAGTTGTGCGTCGTCAAGAGGACACGAGTGTCATCTTGCTTACGGAAGCCATTTCGTGATGTGATCCCCTCGCTGAGGTGGGAGAGATGGATCATGGTGAGCAGGAAAGAAATGATGGCGTCCATCAGGGCGCGCGTGGAGAGCGGCGAATGGGAGCCGGGCCAAAAGTTGCCCAGTACCCGTGAGCTCATGTCCGAGTTCGACGTGAGCGAGTCGACCGTTCTCTCCGCCATGCAGCTGCTCGAGGCGGAAGGTCTGATCGTCAATCGGTGGGGCGCGGGACGGTTCGTGCCGGGGTCCAGGGCACCAGATGCAGATGAGACCGAGTAGCTTCCTTACGTAACATCCGTTGGCTAGCTAACAAGCCAAGGATGCATCTGCAAATCGTCCGTTCGGCCGATCGTATTTAGCCGATCACGCAGCGTAGAACGTTTCCACAGGTGAGGACCCTGGACCCGGTCCCACTTTGTCGTGGACTCCCGAAGGGACTGACACCGTGCGCCCGTTCCGTCCCATTCTCCCGCCGCTCAGTCCCACCACCGTGGCCGTCATCCTCCTCACCGGCGTTGCCGCCGCGGCCGCGCTCACCGTCGGCGCGTGGACGCAGGTGGTCGCGGTGGCCGTCGCCGCGTTCTTCGTCGTCGAGGGCGGCGGCCTGGTGCCGGTGGTGGCGCGCCAGGTGGCCCGTGAGCGTCGGGCCCGCGAGGAGGCCGAGCAGGCGAAGCAGGCGGCGTTGCGCTCGGCGGAGGCCGCCCGGGAGCGGGTGAGGATCGTCGAACAGAAGGTGATCGACTACGCCGCGCAGGCCGTGCGGGACTCCAAGGAATGGGACAGCATGCACGAGGTGACGCAGATCCTGGAGATGGTGCCAGCGCAGGAGAGTCGGTGGAGCGCGCTCTACGACACGCGCAGCCGCCCGACCGACGCGCTGACGATGGAGCTGATGGGCGATCTGCTCGACTAGATCGTTTAGTCAGACGCCGCCTGAGCACTTTACGCTCACCATGGACCAGCATATTCCCAGGTCAGCACAGCGTTCAGACCTCGCCGCCTTACAAGCGGGGGGTCGCTGGTTCGAACCCAGCCGTGCCCACCACGAAGCCTCTGACCAGCCAAAACATTCAGCGCCTTGACCCCGCCACATCTTATCGAGGGTTGCACAACGCTCAGTCAGACGTAAACTGAGCGACGTGATGAGCCCCCTTGATCGACAGATCGCTAGCTTCGGCCGCTGGCTGCGCTTCGAGAACAAGTCCGAGAAGACCATCACCATCTACGTCGCCGCGGCCACCAAGCTCTCCGGGTGGCTCGGCTCCGAGCGTCACGTCAGGGACTGGGCGATGGTCGAGCCGGAGCACATCCGCGACTTCATCATCTCGATCCTCGACACCCGCTCAGCCGGCTACGCCAGCAACCTGTTCCGGGCGCTCCAGCAGCTGGCCAAGTGGTACTCGCGGGAAGAGGACGTGCCCAACCCGATGGCGAACATGCGACCGCCGATGCTGCCGGAGCAGGAGACGCCGGTCCTACGGACCGACGAACTCAAGGCGCTGTTGAAGTCCTGCGAGGGCAAGGAGTTCGTTCAGCGCCGCGACGCCGCCATCATCTACCTGTTCCTCGACTCGGGGATACGTCGCGGCGAGCTGACGGGGCTACGGGTCGACGACGTCGACCTGGACCACCGCGAGGTGACCGTGTTGGGCAAGGGCCGGCGCACCCGTACCGTCGCGTTCGGACGCAAGGCGGCGTGGGCACTGGACCGATACATCACCGAACGGGCCCGGCACCGCAATGCCGAGGAGTCGGCTATGTGGCTGGGCGAGAAGGGCAAGGGCCCGATGACCGGCAGCGGCGTCTTCCAGATGATCCAGCGCCGCGGCGAGCGCGTCGGCGTCAAGGGCCTGCATCCGCACACGATGAGGCACACCTGGGCCCATCTGATGAAGCAGTCGAGCATGTCCGACGACGAGATCATGAAGATTGCCGGCTGGCGGTCACCGCAGATGCTCGCCCGGTACGCCGCCTCGACCGCGGCCCAGCGGGCGCGGGACTCCGCCCGGCGCCTGGCTCCCGGGGACCGGCTCTAACTACCGGCGGCGCGTCGTAGTCGGTGGCCGACGGCCCTCGACGACCTCTTCGAACTCGCTCATCTCTTCGACGATCTTGTTGAAGATGGTCAGCGACCGGGCGGTGTGGTTCAGTAGCGCCCGCTTCGCCTTCGCGGTCGGCAGGTCCTTGTATCTTGCCCAGACCGCTTCGATCTCTTCCGGCAACTGCTCGGAGGGTCCGGCGGCCACCATGCCCAGTGCCTCGGGCGTCAGGGTCGGGTCGGCGGCCAGGAGCATCTCGCCGAGCGATCGACCGAGCGGCGGCGCGATTTTGCGTAGCACCTTCAGGCCCGGCTGGGCCGCCCCGTTGCGCAGGTTGGAGATGGTCGAGCTGTCCACCGGCTCGTCCGGATATTGCTCCGCGGTGAGTTTGCTGAGCGCGGCACCGCTGAGGCCGGCCTGTTTCATCGCCTCAATCAGGTAGGCGCCGAAGGAGTCCGGGTCCGGCTCGGGGACGGTCTTGACCTTCGCAACGCCCAACGCTCTCGCGCTGGACCGGGCTGGAACCGCACGGTGTCCCTGACTCACACGAGTGTCCTCAGTTGCCTGCACGGACATCACCATAGGTCTATTGCCTTTTGACATGCAAGCCTCGGCGTGTCTTGTGCTTTGCAAAACCAACGAACAGGGTTATGGTCTTGGCGTGCCCAAAGTACTACCGAGGCGTCGCATACGGCTCCGCGTCGACAAGTTCGAGGCGTGGATCGAACCGCTGAAGCTGCCCACCCTGGCCGACAAGGCGCGGTTCGCCAACACGGACCCCGGTCACTTCTGGCGTGTCTACCACGGCAAGAAGGGCGCCGGCGGCATCTTCGCCAACCGGGTGCTGAGCGCCAACTGGCCGCAGCCCAAGCCTCCGGCGTTCGAGGACCTCTTCGAGTTCGAGGAGGCGGCCTGATGGCGCACCCAGACCCGGCCGCACGCACCCTCATCAGCCGTATCGGCGCCCACCGCAAGTGGGCCAACACCGATGACCGGAATGCCGCAACCGCACCAGCCCGGGCCGCGCTGAAGGACCGGTTCATTCGTGAGGCCCGAGAGCGCTACGGCGACCTCCCCGAGCACGAGCTCGCTATCCGGGCCGAGCACGTGCGCAAGGAGTACTTCACCCGGCTGGCACTCCTGTCGGCCGAAGCCCGGCGCCGGAAGAAGGCCGCGGCATGACTGGCGTGCCGGGCTTCGGTCGCCCAACCGAGGCCCTGTACGAAAAGCTCGACGGTCTGTCCCTGACTGCCAGGACCGCGTGGCTCGAGGCGCAGACGAATCCTGACCGAGCGGAGGAAATCCTCGAGGGCTGGGCACGCGAGGTGAGGCACTTGACCACCATCGCCGGGCTCCACCTCAGTGCAGCCGTCGAACAAGGAAAGAAGCGTGGCAACGCTGCCGAGGCGGCCAAGATCGACGCTGAGCGGCGGATCCGCAACGGCCTACACGTCGTCGCGACCTCGGTGCTTGGCGACGGCTTCAACCCGCACGGCTACTACGTCTACTGCCTCTGGGGCCAGGACGAGGAGAAGCCGTTGTATGTGGGGCAGTCGACCAACATCCTCTCCCGGCTCGGTTCGCACCTGGGCGACGGGCGAAAGCGTCGTGAGGTGCGGCGCGTTTCTCTGATCGTTTGCAAGGGACCGCGGCATATGACCACTACCGAGAAGCGGCTGATCAAGCACTACCAGCCGGAGTGGAACTCGGTCGGGATCGAGCGCAAGCGGCGGTCAGCGAGCGTCGACGCGCGATCGGCGGCCGCCGCATGACCCCCACCCGCCGCGAGACCACCTACCTGGCCCAGACCGGCCGGGTGACGTTCACGGCGCAGCAGGAACGGCGCTACGCCAAGAAGCTTCACGTCCCCGCCGGGGCAGCCTCCTCCCGTCCGGCTGGGGATCCGCTAGCCACACCTCCCCAGCAGTCCGGCTAGCGGCCGGGGCCGGGCCCGCGCATGGGGTGCGCTGGGCCCGGCCCCACAGACGTCCGCCGGCACTTCCCCGCTGGCGGAAAGGAAGTGGACCGGCCCTCGGCGCTGGGAGAGAGCACCGGGGCCGGTCCACCCACAGAACAGAAAACGACCAGCGCCCCGCTACCAGGTTTGGAGACCGAGCGGAGCGCCAGACGAAGGGATCATATCGTGAGCATCGCCTGGGAAGACCCGCCCGCCGGGACGGCGCGGTCAGGGGTCACCGACTGGCGGCGCGTTGCCGACGAGTTGAGGCAACGGCCGGGTCAATGGGCCGTGGTGGCCACGCGGCCCAGCTCGGGCGCGGCCGCGACCATCGCCGGCGCCATCCGGAAGGGCTCCCGCGCCGGTATGCCGTCGGGCGCCTTTGAGGCGCGGGCCAGAACCGTCGACGGCGAGTGCCGTGTCTACGCCCGCTACGTGGGTGAGTCGTCGTGACCGCCCCCAAGATCCCGACGTGGCGGTGGATCGTCGCCGGCATCGCCGCGATCCTCGGCACCGTGGCCGGCATCTTCGGCGTCCGACGGCTGCGGGGCAAGCGATGACCTCCACCATCGCCACCGACGCGCCCACCCGTGTAGTCACCGCCTACCGGTGGCTACAGCGGGGCGACCTCGACATGGCCCGCTCCTATCTGACGCAGCTGTCCGGCACCGAGCGGCTCGAGGCGCTAATGAACGCCGAACGTCTCGCAAACATGCTGGCCCAGCTATCGCTGCCGACCGCTGAGGACGTCGCCAGGGCGGCGCTGCAGCCCGACTCACTGCCGGAGGAGCACCTTCACACCTACAACGGCCTCGGCCTCTGTGCGTGCGAGATGAGCGACCCGTCGGAGGCGGCTGCGTGGGCGCCGGACTGCCCGAGCCTGCCCGACGGGTTCGCCCTCAACGGCCGGGCCCTGGACGCCTGCACCTGGTGCGGGATGGCCGACTGCGACGAACGTCAGGTCCACGCCCGACTGGACGCCATGAGCGAGACGACGTGGCGGCGGAGGGCGACATGAGCGGCGGGCTGGTCTTCGCGATCGTCTACGTCGCCTTCGTGTGCGTCATGGCCGCGGCGCTCGCCTACAGCGGACGCGAGTCGGCCGAGGACTTCTGGGCGCCCGAGCCCGAGATTCGCGAATCGCGATTCACGCCCGGGATCTGCAAGGGCTGCGGACGTAACGCCGGCCACAACGCCGGCTGCCCGAACCTGCGACGGCACCGGGCCGTCCGTGACGGAAGGACCGAGACGTGACCCTTTACCTCCTGCTCGCCGTCGGCTTCGTCCTGCCGACGGGCTCCATCGGCTTCGACATGCTGCGCGAGATGATCCGCGACGCCGCCGGCATACGCACCGAACGCGACATCGCCCGACTCACCGGCCCCCTACCGCCGGCCCGTCTGTCGCTGCTGCCGGAGGACTGGCCCCAACCCCTGTCACCGCTGGACCTGCCCGGCATCGGCCACACCGCCGAACTCGCCGCGGTCGAACTGCGGTCGCGGGTGTTCGTGGCCGAACCGGAGCCGATCGTCGCCCGGCTGGCGGTGCTCGGCGGGCGGCATCGGGCCGGCGAAGCACCCGGCACCGTAGCGCAGCGGGCGGCGTGGAACTCGCCCACCGGACAGTTCTGGGTCATCGTCGACCGGCTGCGCGACCTCGAAGACCCGTGCTCGCACTGCGCGGCGCCGGAGGACGGGGAACCGGCCCACGTCGGGTGTCCGGGATGTAGTTGCAGCTGCGGGCTGGTGACGGCATGAGCTGGCTGCGCTGGGCGTTCGTGAGTGTCGGTTACTGGATTCGTCCGTACGACATGCTCGCCGATCGCCGTCGATGGTTCTGGCAACCGCAGCAGCGGTGCGGAGCACCTCAAGCGGTCATTGACGCGGTCATCAAGATGATGCAGGAGGGGGAGAAGACATGAGCCACTTCCTGCGCCCGATCCGCCGCCACGACACGGCCCGCGGTCACAGTTACAAGGACGCCGCCGGCAACCGTGTGCCCGGCGTCACCACCATCATCGGCGACGGCGTACCCAAGCCGGCCCTCATCAACTGGGCCGCCAACGCCACTGCTGAGGCCGCGGTCGACCGGTGGGACGACCTGTCCGCCCTCGGCCCCGCCAAGCGGCTCAAGGAGCTGCAGGGCGCCCGGTACGAGTCGAAGGACGCCGCCGCCCGACGCGGCACCGAAGTGCACACCGCCGCTGAACTGTTGCTGGCGGGCAAGTCAGTGAAAGTGCCAGAGGAGATCGCCGGGCACGTCGAGTCATACGCCCGGTTCCTCGACGAGTTCCAAGTCGAACCCATCCACGTCGAGTTCTCCGTCGTGTCCTACCGCTGGGGCTACGCCGGCACCGCCGACCTGTGCGCCCGCCTCGTCCTGCCCGACAAGGGCCCGACGACGCTGCTGATGGACCTCAAGACGACCCGGTCCGGCGTGTTCGGTGAGACGGCGCTACAGCTGGCCGCGTACCGCTACCCCGACGCGTGGATCGTCGACGGCGAAGAGATCGAACCCGTCGATGTCGACTACTGCGCCGCCATCCACGTCCGCGGCGACGGGTACGACCTCGTCCCGGTCGAGGCCGGCGAGCAGCAGCACAAGCAGTTCCTGTACGCGATGAAGGTGAAGCAGTTCGTCGACGGGTCGCGGGACCTCGTCGGGGCACCGATCATCGCGCCCACCACGTCCACGTTCCGTCTCGTCAGGGAGCAGCAGTGACCGTCGACATCGCCCGCGCCAACGGCAACGCCCTCGCCGTCCTCGGCGGCGCCAATGAGGCGCTGGCCAAACTCGCCGACTGGGTCCAGGCCGCCGGCCACGCCCAGGAGCTCGTCGCCCAACTCATCGACACGCCGTTCGTCCCCGACGCCTACCGGCCCAGAGTCGAACCGCGGGCGACACCGCAGCAGCAGGCCGCCGCCCGGCAGACCGCCATCGCCACCGGCACCGCCGCCGTCCTGCAGGGCATCACGTTGGGCCTCGACCCGCTGACCTCGCTGCAACAGATCTACCTCGTGCACGGCCGGCCCGGCATGTACACCGAGGTGAAGGTGGCGCTGGTCAAGAGCAAGGGCCACGAGGTGTGGACCGAGGACATCAGCGACACCCGCGCCGTGGTGTGCGGCCGCCGCGCCGGCACCGACTACGTGGAGCGGGTCACCGTCACCATGGAGCAGGCCCGCAAAGCCGGGTGGACGTCCAACCAGGCGTACGCCAAAACGCCGCAGGACATGCTCTACGCCCGCGCGGCGGGCCGGGTGTGTGACCGGGTGGCGCCGGACGTGCTCATGGGCATCGCGTCGGTCGAGGAGATCCAGGACGCGATCACCACAACGGCCGAGGCTGGCACGCGGACGGTGTCACCCCGACGGCGCACGCCCCCGCCGCCGGCCATCGAGGCGACTGCAGCCGAGGACCCGCCGCTCGAGGAGACGCCGCCGCCCCAGCCCGAGCCGGAGGCCGAGGCCCCCCGACTCATCACCGCGCCGCAGTCCAAGAAGATGTTCGCCCTGCTGCGCGAGCAAGGCCTGGGCGAACGCGACGAGACGCTGAGCTTCATCCGCAACCTCATCGACCGGGACCTCGAGTCCACCAAGGAACTCACCGTCGCCGAGGCCGGGCAGGTCATCGAAGCGCTCGAGGACGCGCCGCCCGCCGATGAGCCGGAGCCGACGCTGGACATCGAATGACCGCCGACCCGATCGCCGCCGCCATGGCTGAGGACGAGTTGCAGGCCAACGTGATGGACGCCTGCCGCGTGCTCGGGTTGCTGGCCTACCACACCCACGACTCGCGGCGCTCGCCCGCCGGCTTCCCCGACCTCGCCATCTGCGGGCGGCGGCTCATCTTCCGGGAGTTGAAGACGGAGCGCGGGAAGGTCAGCCCACAGCAGGAACTGTGGCTGGCCGCGCTGCGGCGGGCCGGGGTCGACGCGGACGTGTGGCGGCCGGGGGACTGGCGCGACGGGAGCATCATGCGGCAGCTGCAGGGGCTGCGGATAAAGGCGGCGGTGTGATGGCCGCCAACCTCGCACTGCTCACCAGCGTCGCCCAGGAACTCATCGTGCGGGTGCGCGACGACGACCCGGCGGCGAACGGCCAATGGCTGTCCGGCGTGCTCCCGGACCCGGGCGACTGGTTCCGGCTGGCGTTCCTGCTGGCCACTGCGGTTCCGGACGACCGGAGTTGGACCGAACTCACGTCGTGGTTCACCGGCGAGAGCGATCGGGTGGAGGCGCGGCGGCGACAGTGGCGTGAGGCGAAGCGGAGGAGGGCAGCGTGACCCATCCCTACGTCGACGACGGCACCGCCGACTTCCGCGGCGAGGGTCGGTGTGCTGTCAGCGGATGCGGGCTGCCGAGGACGAACCGGGCGCACCAGTTGCCGGACCACGCCGAAGCATCGGCCGAACACCGGCGCCGGGCCGGAGAGCAGGAGTAGATCGGGTGAGCTGGGTTCGCCGCGACGATCAGGCGTCGATCCACCGGAAGGTGGCGCCGCTCGACGATGCCACGTACCGACTGTGGTCCGAGGCCATCGAGTGGTGTTCCCGCAACGGCACCGACGGTGTGATCCGGGCCGACGAGTTGGGCGAGGTGTCGAAGCGGGCCAGCCCGGCGCGTGCCGCGAAGCTGGTCGAGCGGGACCTGTGGCACACCGCCGACGTGTTGTGCGGGAGCGAGCGGTGCACCATGCCCGGTTCGGACGGCTGGGTGGTGCACGACTACCTGGACTACAACCCGTCCCGGGCCCAGGTGGTCGCCGAGAAGAAGGCGAAGGCCGAGAGGACGGCCCGGTGGCGCGAGAAGAGACGAGGCCGTGACGCGTCACGGGACGGGCCACAGGACGCATCACAAGACGCACCTGTGATGCTTCCCCGTCCCGTCCCGTCCCGCCCCGCCCCGAAGGAGGCGGGGGCGGGGCCCCCGAAGCCGCCGCCCGCCGCCGCTGGCGACGGGGCCGCAGCGGGCGGCGGACAACCGAACTCACCCCTGTGCCCGACCTGCGGCAACACCACCACCAGCGCCTACCACCGCCGCGTCTGTGGCGCCGAAATGGGTGCCGCATGACCGACCTCCTGTTCGCCTACGAGGTGGCCCGCCTTTACGGCGTGCACCGCAAAACGGTCAACCAGTGGGCCCGTGAAGGCAGGCTGCCGGCGATCCGGCCGGGCAAGGAGTGGCGGTTCAACCGGCACGTCATCGAGAAGCTGCTGGGGGAGAAGTGAACGTCCTGTCGCTGTTCGCCGGCATCGGCGGCCTCGACCTCGGCCTCGAGCGGGCCGGCATGACCGTCGTCGGCCAGGTCGAGCTCGACCCGTTCTGTCAACGCGTACTCGCCAAGCACTGGCCGGAGGTTCCCCGCCATGACGACGTCCGAACAGCGGTGGAGTGGTGGCTGGGTCGAACCCGTCCTGCCGTTGACGTGGTCTGCGGAGGGTTCCCCTGCCAGCCCGTCAGCCTCGCCGGCCGTGGACTCGCCCAGGCCGACGAACGGTGGCTCTGGCCCGCGGCGTGGGCCGTCATTCGCGACCTACGACCGCGCTGGGCGGTGCTGGAGAACGTACCGGGTCTCCTTGGCCGGGGACTTGGAGACGTACTCGGCGACCTGGCCGAGATCGGGTATGACGCGGAGTGGGACTGTGTACCGGCTGCCGCCGTCGGTGCCCCTCACCGCCGCGATCGGGTCTTCGTGGTTGCCTACCCCTGCGGCGAGCCCGGGCGGCTACAACCAGAGCCCAAGCCCCGGCGCCGCGGTGCGGCCGAGCCTCGGCACCATGGCACGGCGGGCGATGTGGCCCACGCCGACGGTGACGGGCAACTACAACCGGGCGGGGACGTCGGCGAAGAGTGGCGACGGTCTGGCGACAGCGGTCCTGCGGTCATGGCCGACACCGACAGCGAAACTCGGCGACCCGAAGCGGGGCATGCCGTCACCAAGTGCTGCGGGGGCACGGCTGCGGGCCGGGCGCAGGAACCTGGACGACGCGGTGGTCTGGGCCACGCCCACGGCCCGCGTCGCGGGCCGTGGGCGTGGCTGGACTGGTCCCGGCCGTCCACTCTCGGAGCAGGCTGGTGGGCCGCTGAACCCGACGTGGGTCGAGTGGCTCATGGGGTTCCCGCCCGGGTGGACCGACTTAGATCCCTCGGCAACGCCGTCGTCCCCCAGGTCGCCGAGCACATCGGACGACTTGTGACCGCCGCCGACACACACCGGGAGGCGTCGTGAGCAACCTGCGTAAGGCCCTGCTCGCCGACCACGGCTTCCGCTACGACATCGGCGCCGAACAGCGGGCCGACCGGGCTGTCGCCATCGTGGCAAGCCGCCGAGGCCGAACGCGACGCAATGCGGCCAGTGGTCGAAGCAGCGGAGGCGTGGGCCGCCGACGGGCCCAGCCTCGACGGCTGGCGCATTCCGGCGATGCCCGATCACATCGACGCGCTTCTCAGGGCCGTCGACACCTACCGGGCGGCCACGCCCTCCACACCGGGGGGAGCACGACCAATGGCTGACCAAGTACTTGCCTTCGCGGACCTGCTCGCGCAAGCCATCCGCCTGCTACTTAGCGACTATGTCGAGGAACAGCACGTTTCCCGGTTGTGGCGCTGGTCCGAGGATGAGAACTGGCTCGTTCTCGACGGCACCGAACGCACATTCCTCCCGGTCGCCGCCGAGCACGCCACCACGCGTCTCGGGCCGACACTTCACGGCCTCATCGACGGTATCGGCTGGCGCGTTGACCTGCCCGAACTGTGTGACACCAGCATGCGCAACACGGTGCTGGACTTCATGACCGCGCTCGGGTACCCGGTGGGCACCGATGGCTGACGCGAGGGCGGCCACACGAGCAGAAGGGAGCGGCGAGTGATGCCCAACAAGCCCACAAGCTTCCGCGAGATGGTCGAGGTCATCGACGGCCTGCCCACCGTCCTCCGCATGGCGCGCCGGATGCGCGGCCTGTCGCTGCGCGGTGTCGCCGAGGAGTCGGGCATCTCGTTCAACTCGCTCAGCCGGTGCGAGCGCGGCGGCGAGATGTCTACGACCAATCTGCGCCGGCTGCTCGTCTGGCTCGACGACCCGCCCCGCCTCGATCACACAGAGGAGACGCCATGACCGAACCCGCCGCGCCCGCCGTCGACCTTGTTGACGTGACCGGGCTGAGCCTCGACGAACTGCTCGCCATCGACAACCCGCATGTGACCGCCAGCCTGGCCAGGGTCATCAGCGAGGACGACGAACAGGACGAGATTGTGGCCGGATTCCAGTCGGCGATCTAGGAGAAACTGCATGCACGCTCCGGACCACATCGAGGAGACCCCGTGAGGTTCGACCAGTGCACCGAGACGTGCACCACCGACTGCGGCCACTGCAAGGGCCGACCCGTCGAGGCGCTGCGGGCCGACAACGATCGGCTGGCTCGGCGCCTCGCTGGTCGCTACGAAGAGACCGAGAAGCTGCGCGCCGAGCGGGACAACGCCCTCGCCGAGGTCGCCCGCCTCCAGCGGGAACTGGGCCGCGCGCAAGACGAGGTCGGTCGGGTCCGGACACGTCTGCTCGACGAGGCCGCGTTCTGGAAGGGCCAACGGGATCTGGCGGCGCAGGTCGCCGCGAAGATCGCCGATCTCGACGAGGAGTCGCCCGCGCTTCGCCAGATGTTGCGCACCGAGCGAGGCCGCCGCGAGGCCGAGGAGGCCAGAAACATCAGCCTCGAGGTCGAGCGGGACGCTCTCGCTGCCCAACTCGGCGTCGAGGAGGCGAACGCGGCGCAGGGCTGGAAGTGCTTCAACGACCAGCTCGACGCGACGCGCGAACTGGACGACCTGCGAATGCGAGAGATCGGTGAGCTGACACGCGACCACGCCGCTCTCGCTGCCCGGCTGGAGCGAGCCGAGGCCGACATGCGCGTCAAGATCGCGGCTGAGATTCGGGCGATCGACGTTCAGCGCATCGCAGACCTTGACGGCGACACCGCACGCGTCGGGCTCACCGTGGCCGCCCGCACCGCTGAAGGTACCTACCGGGCGGCCACGCCCTCCACACCGGAGCCGACGCCATGAGCCAATCCGAATCGCGGCGACGCACCGAGGTGGTCGGTGTCCGCCTGGCCGCCGATGAGCTCGCCGTCGCAACGTTCATCGCCCGCCGCCGAGGCATGAACGTGCCAGAACTCATCCGGTCGTTGCTACACGTCGCGTCGCTCGACTACGCCGGAACGGATGGATTTCCGGCGGCTACACGAGCAGAAGGGACGGCGGCCGAGTGACGGATCTCGCAACCATCGCCGACGCGGCCGACGCCCTCACCAACCCCATCCGGGTCCGGGAACCGCGCCCCTACTGGGACGCCAATCGCAACCGAAAAATCGACTACCACGTCCACACCCTGCCGTCACTGCTCGACCAACTCCACCGGGCCATGATTCCCGGCGAGGTGTATGTCGAAGACCAGAACCGGGTCCACCGCACCCCACGCTCCATGCCACCTGGCCGCCTTGAAGCGATCAACGCCCTCATTCAGATCGAAGCCGGCGCCGCCCTGTGGGTCATCCGGGTCCGGCTGGTCCTGCGGGAAACGGCCGCATCGAACATCCGGGCACTGGTGGGTGCCCAAACCGACTCCGACACCGCCCACGAAATCCTCACCGACCTGCGCCGCTGGTACTCATGGGCCGCCACCCTTACCGGCTGGGAGAGGCCAGCCTGGCGCCCCAACGCACCCTGCCCGGCCTGCGAACAGCACGGCCTACGCGTCCACCTGGCAAGGCAGACCGCCGCCTGCGTCAACTGCGGCGCCGGCTGGACACCCGACACCATCGGCATCCTCGGCGACTACGTCACCGGGCTCACCAGCGCCGGTGCTTGACCTGTCGCCAGCATGATCTACGATCGGATGCATACGGAGCGAGTCTGTCCCCAGAGAGGATCAGGCTCGCTCATCTTCGTTGTCCGGACCCCATCCTCGAGGAGGCCGGCCATCCTCACGGACCCCTACCCTCTCGGCCAGATCGTCGACGAGGGCGACACCATTCTGCAGACGCGGCGCCTGGTCAAAGGCGCTCGACCCACGGTCATCCTCCATTGGGGTGCACCTGTGGACACCGACCCAGCCAACCGGATCCCGTCCGGCAACCAGGCACCAGCACCCAGAAAGGCGCTAACGATCATGGATCTGCACGCTGACAAGAGCGTCTCGGCCACGGCGGAGTTCGGCGACGAGTTCGGCAACCCCACCGGCGGCGCTGCGGTGACGCAGACGCTCGTATCGGACAACGAGGCCCTCGTCACGGCTACCGACAACGGTGACGGCTCGTTCACCGTGGCTGCCGTGGGTGGGCTCGGTAACCTCGGTGTGGCCAACCTCACCTACACCGCCGACATGCCCTCCGGTGCCACCCTCACCAGGGTCGAGGCGGTCAACGTGATCGCGGGCGACGCCGAGACGGTCGCCCTCACCTTCGGCCCCGAGACCGAGACCACCCCCGACGTCTGATCATCCCCCCCACCAGTTGACCCCCGGGGGTAGGTGAAGCGTGCCCCCCACCGCTTCATCACCCCGGGGTCACTGGACACCCGACCCCACCTCGAGGCGCGCTGACCCCAGGCCAAAGGGGTGGGGTGCCCTACGCAGAGCTGTCCTGGACAGAGACCACCGGGTATGCCAATGGCCAGGGTGCACCGCCCTAGCCACTGACGCCGATCACATCGGTGACCGCAATGACCACAGCATGGAGAACCTGCGTTCGTTGTGCTCCCCCCACCACGACCATCGCTCCGCACAACAAGGGGCACGGGCGCGGTGGGATCGAGTGAAGAAGAGCATGACCAGGCCCAAGGGCAAGCATCCTGGCTTGCTGTGATGGTGGGACTACCCAGGGTGTGGGGGGCTGCCCACCTCGCCCCTGCCACCCGTCCC
>Ga0207689_10000316_pt1 | contig 44720 bp, 40 predicted proteins | sample KBSMisM52_FD_184312 | JGI IMG/M metagenome (GOLD analysis project Ga0207689, IMG submission 184312) | Miscanthus rhizosphere microbial communities from Kellogg Biological Station, Michigan, USA - KBS Miscanthus M5-2 (SPAdes) (version 2) | ecosystem: Host-associated > Plants > Roots >...
ACGGTGATTCTCACCCACGCCGACCTTGAACGATTTCTCGCGGCAACGGGACATGCGCCACGGGTCATCGAGGTCCCCGGCCCAGGAGCCTGTCGGACTTGATTTCACGTATGCGTTGCTGGGCCAGAAAGCGTGTCCGCAAGGCGCGAGGTGCGGCCGATATCGGGAATATCGGCAAGCCGAGCAACGCGGCGGACACGCTTTGTGGCTGCAACCCGAAGGGACGGGAGCGCTTTGGACGCGGTTCCGCGTTGCTCGCCCTTGCAATAGTCGCGCTATTGCCGCGGGCTCCCGCCTTGAACCGCGCCCAAATCGCCCCCCGTCGCATACGCGAAATCAAGTCCGACAGGCTCCTAACGTAGCGGCAGCGTGAACGTAAACGTGGAGCCGGCGCCCACCTGACTCGTCACCCAGATTTTGCCGCCGTGAAGCTCGATGAACTTGCGCGAGATGGCGAGCCCGAGCCCGGTGCCCTCGATCTTTTTCGCCGTTGATCCGACCTGCCGGAATTCCTCGAATACCGCTTCCTGGTCTTCCGGCGCAATGCCCACGCCGGTGTCGGTCACGGCAATCTCGGTCCCGTCGTCGTGCGCGGTGGCGCGGACGTCGATCGCGCCGCCCTCGGGCGTGAACTTCAGCGCGTTCGACAGGAGATTGAGCAGCACCTGTCTCACCTTGCGCTCGTCGGCATGGATTTTCCCGAGGCGTGGGTCCACCGCCGAGCGCAACGTAATCGAGCGGCGCTGAGCGCGCTCGCGCACCAGCGACAACGTGTTGCTGATCGTCGCCGCGATCTCGAAATCGCTGGAATCGAGCTCCATGCGGCCGGCCTCGATCTTCGACAGGTCGAGGATGTCGTTGATGAGGTTCAGCAGGTGCCGGCCGGACTCGCTGATGTCGCCGACGTATTCGGTCTGCTTTTCGTTCATCTCGCCGAACAATCGCTCGGAGAGGACCTCCGAGAACCCGATGATGGCGTTGAGCGGCGTGCGCAGCTCGTGCGACATGTTGGCCAGGAATTCGCTCTTGTGCTGGCTCGCGGTCTCGAGCTGCCGGCTCTTGATTTCGATCTCCCGGAAGAGCCGCGCATTCTGGATGGCCAGCGCCGACTGGGTCGCGAACGTCTTCAGCAGGTCGATCACCGAGGCATCGAATTCACCGGGAGTCTTTCGGTACACGACCAGCCCACCGAGCAGATGGTTATCGCGCATCAGCGGCACCGCCATCAGCGATCGGTAACCCAGCCTCAGGACAGCCTCCCGGAGCCGGCTTTGATAGCTGGCATCGGCCACTATGTCGCGAATCTCCGCCGGCTCGCCGCTTATCGCCATCCGTCCGAGTGCACCCTCGCCCTTCCGAATTGGCTCGGCCCGCAGCGCGGTGACCACCTCGTCTTGCAGGCGATCCGCCGTGTGCAGGTAGAACTCCTCGCGGGCTTCGTCGTATTCGTAGATTGCTCCTGCGTCCATGCCCGCAAGCGCGGTGGCGCGCGAGACAATCGTGGAAAGTACCGTCTCCAGATCGAGCGTCGAGCTCACCGCCTGGCCGACGTCGCCCAATGCCTTGAGCTCTCCCACCGACCGGGTCAACTCCCTGGTTCGCGCTTCGAGCTCGTTGAACAGCCGCACGTTCTCGATTGCAATCACTGCCTGGTCCGCAAACGTCTGGAGGAGCGCCACCTGCGCTTCCGGGAACGGGCCGGCTTCGGCCCGGCCAACGGCGATTCCGCCGATGGCGTTTCCCTCGCGCAACAGCGGCACGGCCAGGACGCTGCGGAACCCGCCGGCGGCCGAGCGAACCCCCAGCGCGCCGACGTAATCCCTGTCCTCGACTACGTCCGGGATCGCAACGACACTTTGCGTCATGATCGCCCGGAGGACCCCCGTACTGCGGTCGAGCGGCCGCGGATAGAGCTCGCGGAGCGCCTCGACATAATCCGGATCCTCATTCACGAACGCCGCCAAATGAACCAGCTCGCCGTCGTACGTGAAGACATTTGCCGAATGCGCGCCACACAGGTCGTGCGCGGCTCTGGCGATGGTGTCGAATACCGGCTGCACATCGGTTTGCGACTGGCTGATCACGCGCAGGATGTCGCTGGTCGCGGTCTGTTGCTCGAGCGCCTCGGTGAGGTCGCGATTGCGAATTTCCAGCTCTTTGAACAGGCGCACGTTCTCGATCGCGATGACCGCCTGGTCGGCGAACGTTTCGAGCAGGGCGATCTGCGATTCGGAAAATGGCTTGATCTCGGCACGCCAAACGCCGATCGATCCGATGGCGCGATTGTCCCGCATGAGCGGCACGCCGAGGACCGTCCGCGCACCAACGCGCGCTCCTGGGGCCGACGCGTAGTCAGGATCCGCGGTGAGGTCGGGCGTCTGGACGACCCGGCACTCGAGCGCGGCCCGGCCGGACACGGTATCGGGGCCGACTCTGCGCGGATAACCGGCCTTGAACGCCGCGAGATCGTCCGCAGTCATGCCGTCGGTTGCGACTAGGCTGAAGTCTTCGCCGTCAAGCAGGTAAACGCCGGAAAAGGCCGCGCCGCAGAGCGAGCGGACGCTCCTGACGATCGTGTCGAAGACCGGCTGCACATCGGTCTGCGACTGGCTGATCACACGCAGGATGTCGCTGCTCGCAGTCTGTTGCTCCAGCGCGGCGGTGAGATCGCGATTTCGAAGCTCCAGCTCCGAGAACAGGCGCACGTTCTCGATCGCGATCACCGCCTGATCGGCGAACGTGGTCAGCAGCGCGACCAGGTGATCGGGAAACGCGCCCGGCTCCCTGCGCGAGACCGCGATGGCTCCGATGAGCTCTCCATCGCGAAGCATCGGCACTCCGAGCCCGCTGCGCCAGCCTCCGGCCATCGCAAAATCGCGCGAGTACGTCGGGTCGGCCAGCATGTCGGGAAGATTGACGATGGCCCTGTTGGCCGCTGTGCGGCCCAGCATGTTTTCCGGCCCCGGTCGCATCGGAAACATGCGCTCGACGATTTGCAGCGCTTCGGGCGAGAACCCGTGGTGGGCCAGTGGATGAAGCAGCTCGCCGTCGAATCGCGCGGCAATGCTATGGTCCGCGCCGCACAAGCGGACGGCACTGCGCACGATCGCATCGAAGACCGGTTGCACATCGGTCGGCGAGCTGCTGATCACGCGCAGGATCTCCGCCGTCGCGGTGCGCTGATCGAGCGCGGTGGTGAGATCGCGATTGCGTACACCCAATTCGGTAAACAGGCGCACATTCTCGATCGCGATCACCGCCTGGTCGGCGAAGGTCTTCAGCAAATCGATCTGCGCATCGGGAAACGGTCTCGCCACGTTCCGATACACGGTGATCGTTCCAATCGGCTGCCCGTCGCGGAGCATCGGAACGGAAAGGACACTGCGGTAGTCCGCGGCCCTCGCGACATCCTGGTACACGTACTCGGGATCCTTGCTGATGTCGGGCATGTGGACGATGCGGCCCGTCAAAATGGCGCGCTGCGTGGTGCCCCCGCGGCTTGGCCGGCACGGGTACGCAGTACGAAACGCCGTGGCACCTTCCGGGTCCAGGTTCTGGAAAGCGCCGATGTGGATGAGCTCGCCGTCGTATCTGAAGATAGCGCTGAATTGGGCGTCGCAAAGACGCAGCGCGTTGGCCGCGATCGTTTCGAAGACAGGTTGCACATCCGTTGGCGAGCTGCTGATGACGCGCAGGATCTCGCTGGTCGCGGTCTGCTGCTCCAGCGTTTCCGTGAGGTCGCGATTGCGGACTTCCAGCTCGGTGAAGAGGCGCACGTTCTCGATGGCGATCACCGCTTGATCGGCGAACGTCTTCAGCAGCTCGATCTGGGCGTCTGGAAACGGCTTCGCCACGTCCCGATACACGGTAATCGTTCCTATTGGCTGTCCATCGCGCAGCATCGGTACGGAAAGTACGCTACGGTAGTCGACGGCTTGTGCAACGTCCTTGTGCGTGTACTCAGGATCCGCGCGAACGTCGACAATGTGGACGATGCCCCCGGTAAGAATTGCGCGACGCGAGGGGCTGCCTCGACTTGGGGGCGCGGGAAAGGCGTTCCGAAGCGCCTCGGCTCCTTGGGAATTCAAGTTGCGGAGCGCGGCGATGTGGATAAGTTCGCCGTCAAATCTGAAGATTGCGCTGCGCCGGGCGTCGCACAGGCGCAGGGCGTTGGCCGCGATGGTCTCGAACACCTGCTGCACTTCGGTCTGCGACCGGCTGATCACGCGCAAAATTTCACTGGTGGCCGTCTGCTGCTCGAGTGCTTCCCGCGTGGCGTGGAAGAGCCGCACGTTCTCGATTGCGATCGCGGCCTGCGTGGCAAACGTCTCCACGAGGGCCACCTGGTCGGGGGTGAACAATCCGGGTTCGCGGCGCCAGAGAAAGAGGGCGCCGTAGGCGTCGCCCTTGTGCATCAGCGGCACGGCCAGCACGGCCCGCATCCCGCCCAGTCTCGCGTTCCCCGATGCGGCGGGAAATTCGGTGTCGAGCAACGGAATCACATCGGCGTGATGGACGGTTGCGCGGTCGAGCACGGCACGGCCAGTGATGGAAGTACGCTGCAACGGCACCGCGTTCATCGCCATCGGGTATTCGCCATCGACCGAAAAGTGGGCCAGCGGACGCATGAGGTCGCCCTCGGCGAGGATCACGCGCGCGAAGGGCGAGTGGCAAAGGCTGGCGGCCTGTTCCGCGACAGCATCCATGACAGGCTGGATGTCGGTTGGCGAGGCCGACATCACGCGCAGGATCTCGCTCGTGGCCGCCTGTTGCGCCAGCGCATCCGCCAGCCGATGTTCGACGGAGCGCGTGTCGGCGGCGGCGCGCGGGCGCGACCGACGGACGGGAGAAAGCTTGGCTCCGACCTTGGCCTTGGCGGTTTTCGCTTCCCGATCCATCGACCCCTCGCGCAGTGGACGGCACGCCGCCCGGAGACTGCCGACAGGCTAGGCGAATGCGCTCATGGGAGCAAGTGCCATATTCCGGCGCGGTGCCGCTGTCAGTGAAAGTCACGCGACCGGGTGGGCAGCGACCCCAGCATCGGCGACAAATCGACGAGATGCCCCGCGATCAGGTGAACCACGTCGCTTTCGCGCTCGACACGGCCGTAGACCGCCATCAGCCGCGAGCCCAGCAACTCGCGCCGCTGGCGATCGAACAGATCGCGCCACACGATCACGTTGGTGGCGCCGGTTTCGTCTTCGAGCGTCACGAAGATTACGCCGCTCACGGTATCCGGCCGCTGGCGGCCGATGACGATGCCGGCGGTGCGGACGCTGCGGCCATGCGGCGTGCGCGCGACGTCGGCCGAGGTGATGAGCCGTTTTGCCTGCAACTGCGCGCGCAGCAACGCCAACGGATGCCGGCCCAGGGTGAGCCCCAGCGCGCGGTAATCGGCGGTGATGTCCTGACCCTCGGTCGGTGGGGGAAGGGCAGGCGGCGTTTCGGCGAAGGTCGCGCCGACACTGGCAAGGATAGGCGGCAGCTTCTCCACGCCAGCGACGTCCCACACGGCTGCATGCCGATGGCCGGCGAGGGCGGCCAATGCGCCCGCCGCCGCGAGCGCGGTGAGATCGCGCCGGTCGAGTTGCGCGCGATGCGCGAGATCGGCGACGTGCGCGAATGGCTGCTGCGCGCGTGCGGCGACGATGTGCTTCCCGCTTTCCTCCTTCAGTCCACCAATCATGCGCAGGCCGAGACGAAGCGCTGAAATGGGCGCCGCGCCTTCGAGCGTGCAATCCCATTGACTGATCGCGACATCGACGTTGCGTACTTCCACGCCGTGCCGCCGCGCATCAGCGACGAGCTGCGCTGGCGCATAAAAACCCATCGGCTGCGAGTTGAGAAGCGCGCCGCAGAAGGCCGCGGGCTCGTACAGCTTGAGCCACGACGACACATAGACGAGCAGCGAGAACGAGGCCGAATGCGATTCCGGAAAGCCATATTCGCCGAAGCCCAGGATCTGCTGGTAGATCTGGCGCGCGAAGGCCTCGCTCAACCCGCGCGCGCCCATGCCGTCGATCAGCCGTTGCTCGAATTTTTCGAGACCGCCCTTTCTGCGCCACGCCGCCATCGAGCGGCGCAACTGATCGGCTTCGCCAGGCGAGAACCCCGCAGCGACGATCGCGAGCTGCATCACCTGTTCCTGGAAGATCGGCACACCGAGCGTGCGCTCGAGCACGCTTTTCACCGCTTCACTTGGATAGGTCACCGGCTCCAATCCCTGCCGCCGCTTGAGATAGGGATGCACCATGCCGCCCTGGATCGGGCCGGGCCGGACGATCGCGACCTCGATGACGAGATCGTAGAAGCACGCCGGCTTGAGACGGGGCAGCATCGACTGCTGCGCGCGCGATTCGATCTGGAACACGCCGATCGTGTCCGCACGCTGGCACATTGCATAGACCGCGGGGTCCTCCGGCGGAATGTCCTGCATCCGTATTGCCACGCCGCGGAACTGCGAAACCATCGCCAGCGCTCGGCGAATGGCGGAGAGCATGCCGAGCGCCAGGCAATCGACCTTGAGCAGGCCGATCGCATCGAGGTCGTCCTTGTCCCACTGGATTACGGTGCGCTCCTTCATCGTCGCGTTCTCGACCGGCACCATGCGTTCGAGGAGCCCGCGCGCGATCACGAAGCCTCCGACGTGCTGCGAAAGGTGGCGGGGAAAGCCCATGAGGTCGCCGGTGAGTGTCACGAGCCGCGCGATCAGCGGATTGTCGGGGTCGAAGCCCGCTTCGCGGATCCGCGCGGGATCGACGTTGCGGCCGTCCCACCAGGCGAAGACGCCGGACAACCGGTCGACTTGCGCCAAGTCCAGGCCCAGCGCCTTGCCCACGTCGCGCACGGCGCTTTTCGGCCGATATGTAATGAGAGTGGCGGCGAGCGCCGCGCGGTCGCGGCCGTATTTGTTGTAGACATACTGCATCACCTCTTCGCGCCGCTGGTGCTCGAAGTCGACGTCGATGTCGGGCGGCTCGTTGCGCTCCTTCGAGATGAAACGCTCGAACAGCATGTTCATCCGCGCGGGATCGACTTCGGTAATGCCGAGCGCGTAGCACACCGCCGAGTTCGCCGCCGATCCGCGGCCCTGGCACAGGATGTCTTTGCTGCGCGCAAACGCGACGATGTCCTGGACCGTGAGGAAGTAGGGCTCGTATTTCAATTCCGCGATCAGTGCGAGCTCGTGCTCGATGAGCTCGCGGACGTCGGGTGGGGTCAGAGACGACTTTTCCTGCAACGCTTGCAGATGTCGATGCTGCTCGCAAAAAGTCGTCTCTGCCCCCACTTTGCCATACCGCCGCGCCAATCCGGCCTCCACCAGTTCGCGCAGATGACTCGTTGGCGTGGCGCCCGCGGGCACCAGCTCCTCGGGATATTCGTAGCGCAGCTCGTCGAGCGAGAACGTGCAGCGGGCGGCGAGATCGAGCGTGGCATCGGTCAATTCGCGTGGATAGAGCCCGGCGAGCCGCGCGCGCGAGCGCAGATGGCGTTCGCCATTCGGGAACAGCGCGTAACCGCATTCGGCGAGCGGCGTACGCAGGCGGATCGCCGTCAGCGTGTCCTGCAGCGCGCGCCGGGCGCGCGCATGCATGTGGACGCCCCCAGCCGCGACGAGCGGCAGTCCGGCGGCGCGCGCGAGCGCCTGCAGCGAGGCAAGGCGCGCGCGGTCGCCGGAGCGCGCAAAGAGCTCGGCTGCGATCCACGCGCGGTCCGAGAACACGTCGCTGAGCCAGCGGGAATCGGCGGCAGGCAACTCGCCGCGCGAGACGGGTGGAATCCATAATGCAAGGCAACGCGGCGCCACGCTGGCGACATCGTCGCGCGTGAGCGAGTACGTGCCCTTGACCGCATTGCGCCGCCCGCGCGTGATGAGCTGCGCGAGATCGCCGTAAGTCGTGCGGTCGGTCGCATAGAGGACGAGTTGCAAGCCGTCGGCCAGCGTGAATTCGCTGCCGATGACCAGAGGCAGCCCGGCGTCCCTGGCCGCGAGATGCGCGCGCACCATCCCGGCGACGGAGCATTCGTCGGTGAGGGCAAGCGCCGCGTAGCCAAGCGCCTGCGCGCGTTCGACCAGCTCTTCCGGATGCGAGGCGCCGCGCAGGAACGAGAAGTTGGACAGGCAATGCAGTTCGGCGTAGGGCGGCAGCATGACCCCGCCATTATACCGTTTATTTATACGGTACAAGAGTGCGGTCCCGCTGTGTCGTTTCAGCCTCAAGCGCTAGCGGAACGGGAATGCCGCTAAGATGCCGGGTCGTTCCATGCAAGACCGCGCCGCCGGCCTTGCACCCCTCGACCTTCGATACCTTCACGCATGCCCGCCATCGCCTTCGATCGCTTCTACCGCTACGCCGAACTCACCGAACTCCTGCACGCGTTTGCGCGCGAATACCCGCAGCTCGTCACGATCGAAGCGATCGGCAAGAGTCATGAAGGCCGCGACATCTGGGTAGCGACGGTCACCAACGGGCAGACGGGCCCCGCCGCGGACAAGCCGGCGTTCTGGGTCGATGGCAACATCCACGCCACCGAAGTGGCAGCATCGGCGGCGAGCCTCTATTTTCTGCATGACCTGGTCACGCAATACGGCCACGATGCCGACGTGACGCGCGCACTCGATACGCGCGCGTTCTACGTTTGTCCCCGCATCAATCCCGACGGCGCGGAATGGGCGCTTGCGGACAAGCCGAAATGGATCCGGTCCAGCACGCGGCCCTATCCGCACGGCGAGGAAGACATCGAAGGGTTGACCGTCCAGGATATCGATGGCGACGGCCGCATTCTGCAGATGCGCATCGCCGATGCAAACGGCGTCTGGAAAGCGCATCCGGAGGAGCCGCGGCTCATGATCCGCCGCGAGCCAGCCGAGACCGGCGGCACCTATTACCGGATCGTGCCCGAGGGCACGGTGGAGGGCTACGACGGATTCACGCTGCGTGTCAAAAAACCCGTGCAGGGGCTCGATCTCAACCGTAATTTCCCGGCGTCCTGGCGCCAGGAATTCGAGCAGCTCGGTTCAGGGCCGTACCCCGTCTCCGAGCCGGAAATCCGCGCGGTGGTCGACTTCGTCACCCGGCATCCGAACATCACCGGCGGCACGTCGTTCCACACGTGGAGCGGCGTGCTGTTGCGGCCGTTCGAGCATACGCCCGACGAGGAAATGCACGCGGAAGACCTGTGGGTGTACCAGGCAACCGGGCGCAAGGGCACCGAGCTCACCGGCTATCCGCACATCTCCGTCTATCACGAGTTTCGCTATCACCCGAAATCCGTCATCGGCGGCACGTTCGACTGGCTCTACGAGCACCTGGGCATTCTCGTGTGGGTCGTCGAGATCTGGTCGCCGATGCGCGAGGCCGGCATCACCGACTACAAGTTCATCGACTGGTTTCGCGATCACGCGCCCGACGACGACCTCAAGATGCTGCGCTGGAGCGACGCCACGCTCGGCGGTCTCGCGCACGTTCCATGGAAGCCCTTCGATCATCCGCAGCTCGGCAAGATCGAGATCGGCGGCTGGAACCGGTTTCACGCGTTTTCCAATCCGCCGCCGCAATTCCTCGAGCGCGAATTGCGGCGCTTTCCGAAGTGGCTCGTCTGGCAGGCGCTGATCTCGCCGAAGCTCGAGCTGGTGCATGCGGGCGCGACACCCGTCGGTGGCGGCAACTACGCAATCGTGCTCGTCGTGCAGAACACCGGCTGGCTGCCATCGTACGTGTCGAAGCGTGCGCTCGACCGCAAGACGGTGCGCGGATTGATCGCGGAAATCGCGCTACCCGCGGGTGCGGCGCTCGTGCAGGGCAAGCGACGGGCGGAAGTGGGACAGCTCGAAGGCCGCGCCTACAAACATACCGGCATTTCGTTCTGGCCGGATTACCACGTCACCGACGATCGTCTCAAGATCGAATGGGTCGTGCGCGGCAAGCCCGGCGACGTCGTCAACCTCGTTGCGCGACACGAGCGCGCCGGGACCGTTCGCGTCGATGTGACGCTTTCGTGACTCGCAAACCGGACTTTCGCGGGTAGAGTTGTGGCAATGCCGGCGATCGCTGACGCGAAGCAAGGAGGAAGTCCGTGAACACCCGTACTCATGCCCGCTGGATTCGTATCGGCGCGGTAATCGGACTCGTCGCGGCGGGCTGCGCCGCGCCGCCGCCATCATCGCCGCCGATGCCGGGGCTCGAGCGCATCGAGCACATCGTCGTCATCTTTGCGGAGAACCGCAGCTTCGATCATCTGTACGGTCGCTTCCCCGGCGCCAACGGACTCGCCAACGCGACGGCCGACCAGATGACGCAGCTCGATCGTGACGGCAAGCCGCTGCCCGAGTTGCCGCCCGCGTGGAAAGGCAAGGATCCGGACCCGGCGTTTCCGTACCGGCTGCCGAATCGGCCGTTCCAGCTCGATGCGCCGCCGCTCAACCTGCCGCTGTCGCAGCAGGTGCGCAGTCCCGTGCACAAGTACTACCAGAACATCGAGCAGATCAACGGCGGCCGCAACGATCGCTTCGCCGAAGTGTCGGATGCCGGCGGCTACGTGATGGCGTACTACGACGGCACCAGGCTCGCGATGTGGCAGTGGGCGAAGGACTACACGCTTGCCGACAATTTCTTCATGGGTGCGTTCGGCGGCTCGTACCTCAATCATCTGTGGCTGATTTGCGCGTGCACGCCGCGCGACGAGAATGTGCCGGCGGGCATGCGCGCGCAGCTCGACGACCGTGGATTCCTGAAGCGCCGCCCAGGCTCACCCGCTTCGGCGCTCGACGGCGACCTCCTGGTGTTCGACGGCGATTTCACGCCCGACGGTTACTCGGTGAATACGACGCAGCCGCCCTATCAACCCTCGCTGGTGGCACCCGCGAAGGGCGGCGACGCCACGCGGACGGATCCGGCGAAATACACGCTGCCGCCGCAGACGCTGAGGACGGTCGGCGACACGCTGAGCGCCAAGGGCGTGTCCTGGGCCTGGTATTCCGGCGGCTGGGACGCCGCGATGAAAGACGGCATGCAGCCGCCCGAGAGCAAGCGCGCGGTCATCTACAACCGCGAGAAAGACGCGATCAACTTCCAGGCGCATCACCAGCCGTTCAACTATTTCGCGCGCTATGCGCCGGGAACGCCGGATCGCGCGCAGCACCTCAAGGATTACAACGATCTCGTCGCCGCGATCGACAAAGGCAACCTGCCGCAGGTGGCGTTCTACAAGCCGCAGGGCTCGCTGAACCAGCATCCAAGCTATACGGACGTCCAATCCGGCGACATTCACGTCGCGGAACTGCTCGCGAGGATCAAGGCGAGCCCGCTCTGGGCGTCGACGGCGATCATCATTACCTACGACGAGAACGGCGGCTTCTGGGATCATGCGCCGCCGCCCAAAGGTGACCGCTGGGGACCAGGTACGCGCATTCCAGCGATCATCGTGTCGCCATTCGCAAAAAAGGGCTACGTCGACCACACACCCTACGACACGACGTCGATCATCAAATTCATCACGCGGCGCTTCGGTCTCGAGCCGTTGCCGGGCGTGCGTCCCGGCGCCAGCGATCTCACCGCAGCGTTCGATTTCGCGCGTTGATGCCGGGACGGAAGGGACTCGCGGGCGTTCCCCGCGGCGTGTGGGTGCTGGGCATCGTCAGCCTCTTGATGGATGTGTCGTCGGAGACGATCCACGCGCTGCTGCCGCTGTACATGGCCACCGTGATGGGCGCGAGCACGTTCGTCATCGGCGTGGTCGAGGGCATCGCCGAATCGATGGCGCTGATCATCAAGCTCTTTTCCGGCGTTCTGTCCGATTGGTTTCGCAAGCGCAAGCCGCTGGTGCTGCTGGGCTACGGTCTCGCCGCCGTGTCCAAGTTCGCGTTTCCACTCGCGCCTACGCTCGGCTGGATCATTGCCGCACGCTTCGCCGATCGGGTCGGCAAGGGCATTCGCGGCGCGCCGCGCGATGCGCTGATCGCCGACATCACGCCCGAAGATGCACGCGGACGCAGCTTCGGACTGCGCCAGGCGCTCGACACCGTGGGCGCGATCGGCGGTCCGCTGCTGGCGCTGGCCGCGATGGCGATATTCGCGAGCAGCTTCAAGGCGGCCTTCTGGATTGCCGTCATCCCCGCCGTGCTGTGCGTGATCCTGATTGTCGTGGGCGTCGACGAACCGGAGAAAAAGGGCGATGACGCCGCGCCCAGGCGCCGCGTGCGGTTTTCCGATGCGCGGCGGTTCACGTCCTCCTTCTGGATCATCGTGGCGATCGCCGGCGTGCTCACGCTCGCGCGCTTTTCGGAAGCGTTCCTGGTGTTGCGTGCGCAGAACGTCGGCTTTGAAGTGGCGCGCGCGCCGCTGGTGATGGTCGTGATGTCGATCGTCTACGCGATCACCGCCTACCCGGCGGGCGTGGCGCTCGATCGCGGTCGCGGCGCGCCGCTGCTCGCAGCCGGGGTCGTCGCGCTGATTGCCGCGGATATCGTGCTGGCGCTCGCCAGCGGAGCGATGTCGGTGCTCGCGGGTGCCGCGCTATGGGGGTTGCACATGGGGCTCACGCAGGGACTGCTTGCCGCGCTCGTGGCCGGCGCAGCGCCGAACGACCTGCGCGGCACGGCGTTCGGCGTGTTCAATCTCGTGTGTGGCATCGCGCTGCTGATCGCGAGCGTGCTCGCGGGCTGGCTATGGGACGCCTACGGTCCCGCGCAGACCTTCTATGTCGGCGCCGCGTTCACGGTGGTTGCCGGCATCGGCCTTCTGCTGCGTCGGAAGGATGTCGGCGCGCTCGGCAAAGCGGCATGACGGTGTCGGGGCTCGGCCGGTTGCGACCGCAGCCGGCCCCGGCCTGCTGCTGCGCTTACTGAATCACTTCGTCGGCACGCAGCAACAGCGATTGCGGGATCGTGAGGCCAAGCGCCTTCGCCGCCTTCAGGTTGATGACGAGCTCGACCTTGTTCGGCTGCTCGATCGGAATTTCGCCGGGCTTCGTCCCCTTGAGGATCTTGTCTACGTAGACCGCCGATCGCCGAAAGCCGTCGGTGATGTTCGCGGAATAGGCCATGAGTCCGCCCGAGTGGACGAACGCGATGTTCGCGTAGATGGCGGGCAAGCGAATCTTGTCGACCGCGGCCACCACCTGCTTGCTGTTCGCCGTCAACAGCGTGCTTCCCACCGCGGCGATCGCTTGCACATTCATTCGGGCAATGCCCGCGATGGCCGGGCCGATGTCGCCGCGAGTGCGGACCTCGACTGGGTGCACTTCCAGATTCAGTGCCCGTGCGGCCGCTTCGAAGTTCTTCAACGACCTGACTTCGGCCGCGCTTTCCGGGTAAAGAATGACGGCGAGATGGCTGAGGCCGGGTACGATTTCCTTCAGGAGCTCGAGCCTCTTCCCGGAGAGTTCCAGGCTGATGGACGAGGTGCCCGTGACGTTGCCTCCCGGCTTTGCCAGGCTCGCGGCGACGCCGAGCTTCACCGGATCGCTGCTCATGACCATGACGATCGGAATCGTCGATGTTGCCTTGCTCGCCACTTCAATCGACGTTGCGCCATAGCAAATGATGACGTCGACTTTCTGGCTCACCAATTTGGCGGCCGCTTCGGGGAGGAGCTCGTAGCGATCCACCAGGGAACGATCGTCGATGCTTATGCTCTTGCCTTCGACATACCCCTGCGCGCGCAGTCCGTCACGAAGGGCGGCGATGTACGGAGCAGAATTACCGCCATCGATCCACAACAGCCCGATCCGCGGCATGTTGCCCGATAGCTGCGCGAGGGAGGCGAGCGGAACGGCGAACGCGCCTGCCCCGATGGCAACGATCAGCTTGCGACGTTTGTTCATTGATATCCCATGATGGCGCCGAGTATGCTCGCATCTCACGCGGTTGCGACCGCTGTCAGCACCGTGCCGCCCAGGGCGCCGGTTGCCAGGGCCTCCCGTAGCGCGCCGTACCAGCCGGTCACGAATTCATACCAATCGGCGCCGTGCATCGCGACGATCGCCGACCGGTTGCGCTCGAATCGGCGCAGCAGGTCGGCGTAGGCCGCCACGTACCGTTCGGACCAGTCGTCGACTGCCACCAGATTCCAGGCGGCTTCTGTCATCCACGCGCCGATGTGCTCGAGCACGATGGGTGCGCCGATTTCCGCGCCAAGCGCCCGGGGCAATTCCGTTCCCGCGGGTTGTGTGTAGTCGTAGATCAGCAAGCGGCCGCCGGCCTTGCAAGCCATCCGGATCGCGCGGAGCGCTGCGCGCTGGTCTGGAAATGCGTAAAACGAGTTGAACAGATACGCGAGATCGAAGGGCTCGCCATTCAGACGGTCCAGCGCCAGGACGTCGAGTTGAACGAATTCGACGCCGGGATATCGCTGTCGCGCATATTCGATCGACGCGCCATCGACGTCGATGGCCACGACCGTGCCCCATTCATGGCGATGGAACCAGTCCGCCGTCCCGCCGCGACCGCAGCCGACGTCGAGCAGCCGATGGATCTCGGCGCGCGGGAGGCCTTGCGCTACCTGCGCAATGGCCTGTTCTTCTCCCGGATGTGCATAATCCCCGCCGCGAACCATGGCCAGGATCGCCTTGCCCTGCGGTGAATTCATCCGGAAGCGCATGCGGCAACTCCAACCGAAATCGTCCTGGTCACTCGCGATCAGCCTGCCAGCGGCGGTTCCTCCATCGCGGCAATCTGCTCACGCAGCTCGAGGATCCGATCCTGCCAGTATCGCTGCGTGTTGAACCACGGGAACGCCGCCGGAAATGCCGGATCGTTCCACCGGCGCGCAATCCAGGCCGCATAGTGGATCAGGCGCAGCGTGCGCAGCGCCTCGACCAGATGCAGCTCGCGGCGGTCGAAAGCCGCGAAGTCTTCATAGCCGGTGAGGACATCGGAAAGCTGGCGCGTCATCGCCGCGCGGTCGCCGGACAGCAGCATCCACAGGTCCTGGACCGCCGGTCCGGTGCGTGCATCGTCGAAGTCGACGAAATGCGGGCCATCCCCGGTCCACAGCACGTTGCTGGCGTGGCAATCGCCGTGCAGCCGCAGCGTTTGCACGTTGCCTGCGCGCTCGAAGCAGTGACGCACCCCCGCGATCGCCATCGCCGACACGGACTGGTAGGCGTCGAGCAAGTCGGACGGCACGAAATCGTGCGCCAGCAGGAAAGCACGCGGTTCGTCGCCGAACGTCGCGATGTCGAGCACGGGACGGTGCGCGAACGGCGCGAGCTTGCCGACCTCGTGGATGCGGCCGATGAAGCGGCCCAGCCATTCGAGCGTGTCCGGGTCGTCGAGCTCGGGCGTGCGGCCGCCATGCTTCGGATACACGGCGAAGCGCAAATCGGCAAAGTAATGCAGCGTGCGGTCGGCGAGCATCAGCGGCGCGATCGCTGGAATCTCGCGCCCCGCCAGCTCGGCCACGAACGCGTGTTCCTCCACGATCTGCGCGTCGCTCCAGCGTCCCGGCCGGTAGAACTTGACGACGATCGGCGCCGCACCCTCGCAATAGACGAGATACACGCGATTCTCGTAGCTGTTGAGGCCGAGGAGCCGGCCATCGCCCACGATGCCGACGGTGTCCAGCGCATCGAGAATCCGGTCCGGCGTGAGCGAGGCATAGGGCGCGGTCTCGGACATGCGAGGCATTGTACGGTGTGCGCCGCTCGTCCATGATCGGCGTAAGGAATTACCGGCCGCGAGCGACCATCGCGCACGCGACGCCGCTTGCGTTCCCGCGCCTGCGGCGCGACGATACGAAGGGTGCGCGTCCCGACCACGCAGGAGACGATCCGATGACGGCTGCAGCAACACCGGCTTCAACCGGGGGCGGTTACCTCTACTATCGCCATACGCTGCCGGTGCGCGTCATGCACTGGATCAACGTGATCGCGTTGACGTGTCTCTTCATGAGCGGGCTGCAGATCTTCAACGCCCATCCCGCGCTCAATTTCGGCAAATCGTCGTACGACGGTACGCCGCCGACGCTCGAGATCGGCGCGCGCGAAGGCGCGAACGGCCAGGTGATCGGCGTGACCCGCATTTTCGGCAAGGAGTTCGACACCACTGGCTTCCTGGGGGCGATGCACGCCGACGGCCAGGTGATCCATTCGACGTTCCCGCCGTGGATGATGCTGCCGGGCCCGCAGTGGCTGTCGATGGCGCGCTCGTGGCATTTTTTCTTTGCGTGGATCTTCGTGATCAACGGCATCGCCTTCATTCTCTACGCGATTTTCAGCCGGCACTTGAGCCGGGACCTCGCGCCGACCCGCGAGGACCTGCGCGGCATCGGCGCGTCGGTCCGAGAGCATTTGCGCTTCAAGCATCCAGGCGGAGAAGCAGCCAAGCGCTATAACGTCCTGCAGAAGCTTGCGTATCTGATCGTAATCTTCGGACTGCTGCCGCTCATCGTGCTCATGGGCTTCGCGATGTCGCCATGGCTCGATGCGATCCTCTCGGGCTGGGTCGATCTCGTCGGCGGAAGGCAGTCGGCGCGCTCGATCCATTTCATCGTGGCGTGGCTGCTGGTGGCATTCGTCGCCATTCACGTTTTCCAGGTGATCATCACCGGGCTCTGGAACAATCTGCGGTCGATGATCACCGGCCGCTACCGCGTACCTGTCGAGGCGCATCATGAATAGGCCATTCCGTTTGCAACGCCGTTTGCCGAGGCGCCATTTCCTCGCCCGCGCGGCGGCGGCAACGTCGGCGCTGTGGCTCGCCGGCTGCGACCAGCTGTCGCGTACCGAATGGTTTCCCAAGGTTTTGAACTCCGTGGAACCGCTGAACCGGGCGGCGGCCAAGCTTGTCGGCCGCCGCGCGATGGCGCAGGAATTCGCCGAGTCCGATCGGTCGCCGACCTTTCGCAGCAACGGCTCCGACGATCCGGGTACGCCGCAATATGACGCGTGGGTCGCGAACGGATTCTCCGATTACGCGTTGATGGTGGGGGGCCTGGTCGCCACGCCGCGCAAGTTCTCGCTTGCCGAGCTGCGTGCGCTGCCGTCCCGCACGCAGATCACGCGGCACGATTGCGTGGAAGGCTGGAGTGCTATCGCCAAGTGGAAGGGAGCGAAGATGTCCGCGCTGCTCGACATCGTCAAGCCGAAACCCGAGGCGCGCTACGTGATGTTCTACTGTGCCGATCCGATGTCGATGGACGGCCGCGATCTATACTACGAGAGCATCGACATGGACGACGCAATGCACCCGCAGACGATCCTCGCCTACGACCTGAACGACGCGGCGCTGCCGGTGCCCAACGGCGCGCCGATCCGGCTGCGCGTCGAGCGGCAGCTGGGCTACAAGCACGCGAAGTACGTCACCAGCATCGAATTCGTCGCGAGCTTCGACAAGATCGCCGGCGGCAAGGGCGGCTACTGGGAGGACCAGGGTTACCAGTGGTTCGCGGGGATCTGACGCCTGCGCGTGAATCGCGAGCCTTGCTTCGCGTTCGAGCGCTGGCCCGCTACGCGCTCGCCCGCTCGACCAATTCGAAGCCGACATCGACGATGGGCGGAGCGACCTCGCGATCGGCTAGTCGCTCGCAGATCATCTCGCCGGCGCGTCGACCTATTTCATAGCGCGGTACCCTGATCGTGGTCAATGCCGGTACGACCTGCGCCGCCAGGTCGAGATCGTCGAATCCGGCAATGGCGATCTGTGCGGGGACATCGATCCGGCGCCGCTGACATTCGAACAATGCACCCACCGCGATGGCGTCCGCCGAGCAGAACACCGCGCGCACGCGCGGCGTGCGCCCGAGGAGCGCAGCCATTGCCTCCGCACCGGACGTCACTTCCAGCGTGGTATCAATGCACAGCTGCTCGTGAACCGGACGGCCGGCCTGCCGATGCGCTGTCTCAAAGCCGTGGCGGCGATCGCGTGCGCGGTCATTGCCGCCACGATGGGCTCCGATGTAGCCGACGGGATCGTATCCGCGCGCCATGAGGTGCTGCGTGACGCGCATCGCCGCCAGCACATTCGAGTAGCCGACGACCATGTCGATAGGACGATCGGTGAGGTTGCCGCCTTCGACGACGGGAACACCGGAATCCCTCAGCAAGCGTGACGATGCTGCCGACCGCATGAGCCCCGTCAGGTAAAACGCATCGACGCGACGCGACAGGAATTCCCGGATCAACGCCTCCTCTTCCCGTGGCTCGAATCCGCTGACCCCCAGCAGCAGGTGCAGATTGTGCACTGCCAATACGTCGGTCAGCCCCTGGATGATCTCGGCGATCAGGGAATTCGTGAGCAGCGGCACAATGGCGGCGACCATGCCCGAGCGCTGGGAAGCGAGGCCGCGGGCGGTCAGATCCGGCGTGTACCCGGTTTCCTCCAGGACGGCGCGCACGCGTTCCCGCGTCGCTGACGCCACTTTATCGGGATCGCGCAACACGCGTGCGACAGTCATCGTCGACACGCCGGCGGTGCGCGCGACATCCAGCAGGCGTGCGCGCTGTGAGTGTTTCCTGGTGCCGGTCATGGCTTGCCGTTGGTTATGCGGGGATCGTCGCCCGTCCGCTCGTCGGCGCCGGCCGACGGACTATGTATGCGGCAACATCATACCCGATGCACAGCGTCCGAGGTCGGCATGCTTCCCTGCGAGGCTCTCGCAGATCTCGTTGCGTCGTGTCGATGTATGCGCTAACATTTAACAACCCGGTCCGTGATCGTACGGTACCGTCGCAGCCGCATGCGACGACCGCAGGCGAGGAGAATGCAGCGCGTGGTACCCGGAAGTGACACAGCGACCTTTGACGGCTTTCGCCGGCCCGACGGCGCCGTGGGCGTGCGTAACGCCGTGCTGATTCTCGGTATCAACGGACTCGTTGCGCGCGCGGCCGAGCGCATCGCGCAAGGCGTCCGTGACACGGTATTGGCGGCCACACCCTATGGACGCGGACAATTCGGCGCCGATCGCCGTGCGCACGACGATCAACTGGTCGGCCTCGGTCGCAATCCGAATGTCGCGGCAATCCTCGTGGTCGGTGCCGATCGCCGTACCGCCGAGGCCATTGCCGCAGCCATTGCCACTGCGGGCAGGCCTGTCGAAATCGCGACGCTCGATGACGTCCACGAAGACGCGGTAGCGCTCGCTACGGCGGGAATTCGAATAGCGGCCCGCTTGGCGCGCGAAGCGTCGCGACTGCGGCGCGAGCGCGTTCCCGCAGCCGCGCTGTTCGTTGGCGTGGAATGCGGACACTCGGATGCGACTTCGGGACTGGTTGCGAATCCACTGGTGGGTCGGGTGATCGATGCATTGATTGACGGTGGCGGGCGCGCGGTCTTCGGCGAAACGATCGAATGGCTGGGTGCCGAACATCTGCTGGCGCGGCGTGCCGCCACGCCGGAAGTGGCCGGCGCCATCGTCGCTGCGGTGCGCCGCCGCGAGGCGGAAGTCGCGGCGACGGGCGTCGATCTGACCGGCAACAATCCGGGCGCCGAGAACATCCGCGGCGGCTTGAGCTCGATCGAAGAGAAATCGCTCGGTGCGATTGCCAAGGGCGGCACCCGGCCGATTCGCGGCGTCTTGCAGCTGGCGCAATCGCCTCCCGACCCTGGTCTCTATGTGATGGATGCACCGGGATTCTCACCGGAATCGATGACCGGTTTCGCGGCCGCCGGCGCGCAGCTCATGCTGTTCACCACTGGCGCAGGCAACAGTTTTTGCAATGCGCTGGCCCCGACGATCAAGATCAGTGCCCACCCGAAAACGGGCGCGCTGTTGCCCGAGCAAATCGACTTCGATGCCGGGCCCGTGTTCGCAGGTACCGAGGACATCGAAAGCGCCAGCAAGCGTCTCTTCGCGCTGATGCTCGCGGTGGCCTCCGGCTTGCGCACATGGGGCGAAGTGCTGGGCGAAGGGAGCGAGTCTTTCGTACGGACCGGAGGCTCATTGTGACGTTGTTGAGGCGGCTCGCCGGCGTGGGCATCTACCTGCGCACGCTGACTGCGGCGGCATTGGTCTGGACGGCGATCGCCTGGTGGGTCAGGAACCCGGTCCTCCTGCCGCCCCCGGTGCGCGTTGCCGAGGCGTTGTGGGGATTGGCGATGGACCTCGAGCTCTTTCAAAACGCGGCCATCAGCCTTGGCCGCATGCTGCTGAGCCTGGCGCTGGCGTCCGCGCTCGCGATGCCGCTGGGCTTCGCGATGGGGATGAGCCGCCTCACGGAGGATCTGGTCGATCCGATCGTGGAGGGGCTGCGCCCGATCTCCGGCATCGCCTGGATTCCCTTGGCGCTCTTTATCTTCGGAATCGGCAACACGCTGCCGATCTTCATCATGACGTACGCCGCATTCTTTCCGATCTTGCTCGGAACGATCGCCGGCGTGCATTCGGTCGATCGCCGATTGGTGAACGCCGCGCGGACGATGGGCGTCCCGCGCTCGACCATCATCGGCCGTGTGCTGATCCCCGCGTCGTTGCCGCCGCTGCTCGTGGCCGTGCGGCTCGGCGCGGCGTCGGCGTGGACGGCGGTCGTGGCGGCGGAGCTGATCGGTGCACCAAGCGGCCTGGGCTATGCGATCGAGTGGTATCGCGGCTTGCTGATGACGCCGCAAGTGATGGCGTACATCGCCACCATAGGCGTGCTGGGGTTCGCATGCGATGCGGCGCTGCGTTGGTTGAACCGGGCCCTCACGCCGTGGCAGCCGATTGCCGACGTCGGGAGTGCGCGATGACCGCCACGGTGGCCCAGCGCGCCGCGCGCGGTTTCATGCTGCCCGTTGCGTTGATCCTGTTGTGGCAGGCACTTGGCATGCTGATGCACGACGTCAAGCGCATGCCGATTCCATCGCGGGTCCTGACGGCGGCAGTGGATCTGGTTGGCAGCGGCGAATTGCCGCTCGCGATCACGCAGAGCCTCGGCCGCGTGTTCGGAGGATTCGCCGTGGCAGCGCTCGTGGCCATTCCACTTGGCCTCGTCATGGGCAACGTGCGGAGCGTCGAGCGCAATCTCGATCCGCTGATCGAGAGCTTCCGTCCGATCGCCGCCATCGCAATCCTGCCGTTGGCCATCCTGTGGATGGGGACCGGCACGGCGGCGGCCGTGTTCATCGTGAGCTACGCCGCGTTCTTTCCGCTGGTGATCAACACGGTCGCTGGCGTGAAACGCGTCGAGCGCAACTTGCTGCAGGCGGCGGCAACGATGGGCGTCGGGCGCGCAACGATGCTTCGCACCGTCGTCCTTCCCGGCGCGCTTCCTTCCATTGGCGTCGGCATGCGCATTGCGCTGGGGGTCGCGTGGACGGCGATCATCGCGGCCGAGCTCGCGGTGGGCGCCAAGTCCGGCGGCGGCGGTTCGGGCGGCGTGGGCCAGATGATGTTCGTGTTCTACGCGTACAGCGTCGAGCTCAACCGGATCGTCGTGTGCATGATCGCCGTCGGCTGTGTCGCCTATGCCCTCGACCGTTTGCTGCGCGCGGCCCTTGCCCGGGCGATGCCATGGACGCGGTGAATGGCGCGGTGAAGTTGCGGATGGACAAGCTGGCGAAGCAATTCGCGCTGCCCAACGGTGAGCGCACAACCGCCGTCGAGGATTTTTCGCTGGACGTTCGCGAAGGTGAATTCATGGTCCTGGTGGGGCCATCCGGATGCGGCAAGACCACGGTGCTCAATCTTCTGGCGGGCCTTGACGCGCCGACCTCCGGTGTGCTGACGATCGACGGACGCCCGATCACGGGTCCGGGCGCGGACCGCGGTGTGATGTTCCAGGACTACGCGCTGTTCCCATGGCGTACCGTACGAGAGAACGTGGAGTTCGGATTGCGCTACGGGCCGGCCGGCCATGGCATGTCCGCCGACGAGCGCAATCGCCGCGTAACGCGCTATGTCGAGCTCGTCCATCTCGAGCAGGCGCAGGCCAAGTATCCGCATCAGCTGTCCGGTGGAATGCGCCAGCGGGCCGCGCTCGCCCGCCTGATGGCGAACGAGCCGGACGTTCTGCTGATGGACGAGCCCCTGGCCGCGCTCGACGCGCAGACGCGGCTCGTACTGCAGGACGAGTTGCTGCGCATCTGGGGACAGGATCGTCCCGCAAGCGAACGCAGAACCGTGGTCTTCATCACGCATGCGATCGACGAGGCCGTGTTTCTTGCGGACCGGGTGGCGGTCATGACCACCAACCCGGGCCGTCTCAAGACGGTGATCGACATACCGCTGACGAGACCGCGCAACGATGCAACACGCGCGCGCCCGGAATTCCAGGCACTGTATCAGGAGATCTGGAATCTCATTCGCGCCGAAGCCTACCGCGCCACCGTGACCTGAAGTTCAACGAAGGAGGAGTGCCATGACCGGGAAGATTGCCACCGCTTCACGCCGCCGCTTCATAGCGACCGCCGCCGCAGGCGCGCTTGCGCTTGCGGCGCCCTATGTCCGCGCGCAAACGCGCAAGTCCGCCAAGATTTCCATTGGCCGCCAGCCGTGGGCGGCCGGGAACTCGCCCGTGACCCAGTACATGATCAACAACAAGACGTTCGAGAAATTCGCCGGTGACGCGGGCTACGACCTGACCGTCGATTATCGCGACTATCCATCCGCGCTGCCGATGGTCGAGGCGTATCTGTCGGGCAATCTCGACTTCGGCATGTGGGGCAACACGCCGATCGTGCGGCTCATTGCGCAGAATCAGCCGATCAACCTGCTGACCGTCGGCGAAGGCCACTTCCGGTTCGTGCTCGCCACGCGCAAGGATTCGCCGATCCGCAACATCGCCGATCTCAAAGGAAAGACGGTCGGCGCATTATTGGGCGGCGATCCGTTCAACGTGCTATCGCAAATGCTTCGTTACGAGCTGGGCAACGCCGACCCGAAGGCGCATAACATCACCGTCGTCAACACGCCCACGCAGGCGCAGGCCGCGGCGATGCCAACGGGGATGGATGCCGCGATCCTCATCTACCCGGCATTCCTCAAGGCCGCGACCGAGGTGGGCACCGTCGGCATCATGAATTCGTTCGGTTATACGGAAAGTCACTACAAGGGTCCCGCGGGCGAAGGCGCCGGCATCCTGCTCGAGTCCGTCAAGAAATCTCCGTTCTTCCCCGACGGCTACTACCTGCACCGCTCGTTCTGGATGGGGCATCCGAAGCTGTCCGCGAGCGATCCTGCACTGGTGACCGCGTTCGTCATGGCGCAGCAGGATGCGGTCGTGAAACTCTCGGCGATGGACCGGGGACAGGTGTCCGAGCTTGCGCGCAAATACTGGGAGCTCGATCCCAAGCTTGGTTCGCTGGTGGTCGGCGACGACGTGCTGTTCAGCCGCGGCTGGTGCTGGCCGACCGAGGGCGACGCGACCGCGGTGCTCGAGATCTCCAAGTTCATGGTCGAAGGCAAGCTGATCCAGAAGCCATTGGCGTGGTCGCAGGTGCGCGACAGCTTCGCGCCGTCCGCCAATGCGTTGCGCGATGCGTATGTGAAGTCGGGCAGCAAGCCCGACGCGGCGGCGTTTGCCGCGACCAACGTCAAGGACCTGCGCGGTCTGCCGGCCTGGGATTACGCGAAATGGCGTGAGCGCACTTGAGAACACAAACGACTCCTGATCACCCTCGGCGAAATGTGATGAACGTAGGATTTATTGGATTGGGAACCATGGGTGCGCCCATGGCGAGCAATGTCATGAAAGGCGGTCACCGGCTTACGGTGTTCGACGTCAATGCTGCCGCGATGGAAACGCTCGCGGCAGCAGGCGCCGCGATGGCTCATTCGCCCAAGGAGGTGGCCGCGTTGACCGACGTCGTGATCACGATGCTTCCCGATGGGCCCGATGTGGAGCGCGTGGCGCTCGGGCCGGATGGCATCATCGAGGGCGTCCGCCCCGATTCGATCTACGTCGACATGAGCACGATCGATCCGGCGACAACCCGGAAGGTCGGCGCTGCGATGGCGCGGAAAGGGATCGCGATGGTCGACAGCCCGGTCGGCAAGACCGCGGAATTCGCGGTCGCGGGCAAGCTGACGCTGATGGTGGGCGGATCGGTCGAAGCGATCGCACGTTGCCGGCCGGTGCTCGACTGCATGGGAACCGATTTCTTCCATTGCGGAGAGCTGGGCGCCGGCGAGGCGATGAAGCTCATCAACAATCTGCTTGCGACCGTGTTGCTCGAAGCGTCTGCCGAAGCGCTCGTCGCCGGAGTGAGGTCGGGCCTCGCGCTGGAAACGATGTTGAGCGTGATGAAGACAACGATGGCGTGGAACAACCAGATGGCGATGGCGATGCAGAAGCGGCCGTTGCTGGGCGATTTTCAGCCGGGCTTCATGCTCAAGCTTGCCCACAAAGACTGCCGGCTGGCGTTGCAGATGTATGAGAGTTTGGGTGTGACGGCGAATGCCGGTCGCGCTGCGCTCGCAAGCCTGAATGAAGGCAGGGCCAAGGGCATGGACTTGCTTGACGTCGGCGCATTGCTCAAGCTGCGTGAGGAGGAAGCGCAGGTTGAGGTGAGGCTGCGTCCCGCATGAAAGGCGAGCGCGCGCCGACGCGAGCATGGAACGCGCTGGCAATTCATCCCGGTGACAATGTCGCGGTCGCGCTCGAGGATATCGGGAGCGGCGCCAAAGTGCGCGTTCGGGTGGAGGGGAGGGTGACCGAACTTGTGGCGTCGCAGCCCATCGCGCTGGGCCACAAGGTTGCATTGGTGGATCTCGCCCCTGGCGACGCCATCGTGAAGTACGGCGAAACGATCGGCGTTGCGTTGGCGCCGATCGCGAAAGGCCGCCACGTGCATGTCCACAATCTCATCAGCCAACGCGGCGGGCGTCCATGACCTTCGATGCTGCGGAACGAAACCGCGTGGGCACGCGCGACGTGCTGGTTTCGCGTCTCGGAATCGGGACTTCTCCATTCGGTACGCTGGTTGCCGCGCAGGGTGACGAGGTCGTCGCGGCGACGATGGAAGCGGCGGCGGCGGCGGGCCTGCGCTATTTCGATACCGCGCCGTTCTACGGATACGGCCTCGCCGAACACCGGCTGGGCCAGGGTCTGCGCGGAACAGTGCGCGACGAGGTGGTCCTGTCGACGAAAGTCGGACGCCTTTTCAAGCCATCATTGACGTCACCTCTCCCGGCGACGCGCGGCGGCGAGCGTCCCTTCGCGATGGTCTACGACTATACCTACGACGCGACGCTCCGGTCGATCGAGGACAGCCTGCTCCGGCTCGATAGCGGCCGTATCGACATCGCATTGATCCACGACGTGAACCGCCGCTGGCAGGGTGATCAACTCGAAGCGCGCTATCGCGAGGCGATGGCGGGTGCGTACAGTGCGCTCGATGCGTTGCGCGCACAGGGCGTGATCAAGGCGATCGGCGTCGGCGTGAACGACTGGGAGATCCTCCTGCGTTTCGCCGCGGATGGCGATTTCGACTGCTTCATGCTTGCCGGGCGCTACACGCTGCTCGACCATTCGGCGATCGACCGGTTCCTGCCCGAATGCGCGCGGCGCGGCATCGCGGTGCTCGCAGCCGCTCCCTACAACTCGGGCATCCTGGCGACCGGTGCGCGGCCGGGCGCGACATTCTTCTACACCGAGGCAACGCCGGAAATCATGGAACGGACGCGACGCATCGAGGCCGTCTGCGCGCGCCATGGCGTGCCGCTTCCAGCCGCGGCGTTGCAGTTCGCGTCGTTTCACCCTGCCGTTGCGAGCATCGTGGTGGGCATGCGCAACGCCACCGACATCGTCGAAAACGTCGCATACTTTCGGCACCCGATTCCCGCGCAATTCTGGCAGGAATTGAAAGCGCATAGGCTGATCGCCGATGCGGCGCCAACCTCATTGACGGTGTAATGGGCCAGGATGCTGTGCAGGTTATCGATGGTTGTCCGGTATTTGACCTTCATGCTGGTGGCGGGATTGGTAGCGCCAGCCGCGGTCGGCGGTGACCTTGTTCAGCTCGACCCTTTCGGGCAAGCGACAGCAGGGTTTGCTGCTTGTCCGCCGGCGCGGCCGCATCTCCTGACACTCGAAGAGTCCCGCACGGAGGCGCACGTGCGAATCGAGCGCGGCACACGGTGTGCATTGGAGGGCACTTGCGAGCCCGGCGGCGCCTACAAGCGCGACCCCGAGATCAACGAACAGGTGCGCGCGGCGATCGCTGTCGAGCATCGCTTTGCCGACACGTCGGTCTGGGTGACGACGTCACGAAAGTGGGCGACGCTCGAAGGCTGCGTGCGAACGTCCGCGGAGCGCGCGGCGCTCGTGCGGTTCGTTACCAAGTTGCCGAACGTGGAGCGTGTCTTCGACGAATTGCGGGTCGGTGCGCATCGGGCGTCGCGCTGAGCGGACGCGGATGCCCATCCACGGCGCAGATCGCAGGCTGGTCACGCGAATCCCGCAGCTTGTGCGCCGTGGCCCCGTGACGCAGCGCGCACGCGCCGCCATCTTGCCTCGCAACGGCAGTGCAGGCACACTCCCGGGATGCCGCGCTGCCGCACTCATTCGTTGACCGGTACGACGGTCCGGGCGCATTTTCGAATCTTTTTGGCGGCGGTGCTCGCGGCTGCGTCCTTTGGCGCTGCTGCGCAGGTCGTCCTCTACGACGGCATCGATCTTCGGGGCCGCAAGCTCACCATTCGAACCGACGAGCCGAATCTGGCCGATAGCGACTTCAACGATCGCGCCGCGTCGATGCTGGTGCGCGGTGGACCGTGGCAGATTTGCGTCGACCCCGATTTCCGCGGCGACTGCACGGTCCTGCAACCCGGCGAGTACAGGAACCTCGACCGGCGCTTCGCGCGCACGATCTCGTCGCTGCGGCCGATGGGTGGCGCGGCGCGTCAAGAGGGCTCCTACGCGCCGCCCCCTTCCGCGTCGCCGGTCATTGCCGTCCCCGCGATTCCGTCCTCCTGCAGCGTCGGGCCGGTGGGGTCGTGCTCCGGCTGCCAAGTCACCTGTCAGCCGGGACAGCAGGCGAATTGCACGCGCGGATCGGAGTGGGCCCACGCCGCGGGAACGCGGGGGGATTGCGCCTTTCAGTCGCGTTGCGAATGCAAATAGTATGCGGTGAATGTACCCGCGCCGACGCCCGTGGCGCGTCCGTTTTTGTTTCCGCTGCAGCCAACGAGTGCGTCTGTGACCGTGTTCACGCGAAGAAGCCGTGCAGGAACCACTCGCCGTCGTCGATGCCGAAGCGATGGTCGCGATAGATCCACACCGTTTCGCCCGCCGGTGTATCGGCAACGTAGTAATCACGGCGCACGTCGGCGCCATCCCACCAGCCGGACTCGATGCGTTCGGGTCCATCGCGCAGCACCCACGGTTGCATCTCCAGTAACTGCGCAACCGGCTGCGGCTCGCCCAGCAGCCAGATCGGCCGCGAGGCTTCAGGTAAGCACGATACTGCCGCGGGCTTGACGCGGGAATTTCTCGCGGGTCGTTCAGCCTGTCCGGCCGCAGTTGCGATTGCCGCATCGCGCATCGCGAGCTCGGGCCGATGCTCGGGAAACGGGACGAGGCGCGTCAACGCTTCTTCGCCTAACCGCGCGCGCAGGCGGTCGAGCAGCGGGATTTCGGCCGCATGGACATCGTCGCCGGGCAGAAGACCGAGGTTGCGGCCCGCGAGCGGCGCCATCTCCTCGCTCGTCAGCGTGATGGTCTCCACGGCGGCAGGCAAGGTCACTCGCGCGAGCCGCTCGCGCAATACGCCGAGCAGATGGGCGGGGAGCCGCGCCGGCGTGCCGAGCGCGAAGGGCACCACGGTGTCCGGTATGCCGCGTTGGCGCACGTAGCGTTCATGCGCCAGCGCAAGCGACAACCGCACGGCGCCGAGGCCGCGGGCGGTCAGCCACGTCGCGAATTCCTGTACGAGCCGCTGCACGCCGAAGCCGAGCGCTTCGACGTCGTGCACCGGCGCCGGCAATTCGAGCCGGCTTGCAAAATGGGGTGGCGGCACAAAAGACGCGCGCGGATCGGATGCGCGACCGAGCGCACGGTCGAGCGTCATCACGAGCGTGGCGCCGAACCGGCGGGCGAGCCCGTCGCGCGGCAACGACGTGGCCTGCCCGAACGTGGTGATGCCGGCTTCGCGCAATGTCGCGCGCGTGGCGTCGTCGAGATCGACCAGCATCAGCGAGATGGGCGCCAGGGCGGCGGGCAACTGCGCAGGCTCGGTAACGGGCTGCGTATGGCCGGCGCGTGCGAGCAGCAGCGCGGCACCCGGCGTGGGCGCAATGCCCACTTGCGTGGCATAGCCCAGCGCGCACGCGCCGCCGACCAGCCGTGCCACGACGCGCGGCAGGCCACCGAACAGGCGCAGGCTGCCGCCGATGTCGGCGACGATCGCATTGGGCGGCGCGAGACATGCCATCGGCGTGAGCATCAGCGCCATTGTGGCGAGCTGCGCGAGCGCGCGGGCTTGGGCATCGCTGTCGCGATCGCGCAGGACGAGCTCCGGTGCGAGCGCCAGTGCGCTGGAAACCAGCTGCTCCGCACGGATGCCTGCGGCCCGTGCCGCGGCGTTGGCCGCGACGACACGTGGGTAATGGCCGCCGCTGGCGACGACGAACGGACGCGCATCGTCCGGCGCGATCGCGCGCGCGAAAACGTCGAGCGGCAGCGAAGGGAAGAGGAGACAGGCCCAGAGCATGCTGCAAGCACGCGAGTTGTTGAAACTCCTGACGCCGCAGGTCAGGCGGAAGCCTTGGCGCTCCAGATCGCTTCCTCCGACAGCCCCAGCTCGGCCAGCTCCGCCGCGCGCAGGTGGGCCTCGTTCGCGCAGAAAAATTCATCGAGTTGCGGCGGCTTCACCTGCGTGCCGGAGAGCATCGCGTGCGCCTGGCCGCGATGGTGGATCTGGTGCTCGAACAGATGCGCGAGGAGACGCGTCGCGCTCTCGTATTCGACCCCCGAGCGCCGCAGGACCGCCACCGGCAGCTCGAGTTGCGCATCGGTCAGGTCGCGGCAGGCTTGGAGCAGGCGCTGGTCGACCGCCTGTTGCGCCGTCGTGATTTCCGCGCACGTTACAAACGGTTCTTGCGGATCGAAATAGTTGCGGGCGTCGGCATTCACCGGCTGCCCGCGCAACGCACGCTCGAGCGCGTCGACGTAATACCAATCGACGGTGACGATGTGATTGAGCGTGGCCTTGAGCGACGGGAAGAAGCTCGTCCGCGTCGCGGCGAAATCGTCCTGCGAGAGGCGCGCGCAAGCGGTGAGCAACCGGTGATTGGCCCACGCATTGTTGGCGGCCATCGTGTAGAAGTGATGCGCGAGAGAAGACATGGCGGAGGCCTTTTGCGAGGTTGGGGTCGAATGGTCCCGAAGACGCCTACGGCGTCCTCCCGCCAGGGAGTACCCGCCTTGGGGCGGCCCGGCGGCGGGTGAGGGTTCCCCCCGAAGACGCCTGCGGCGTCCTCCCCCCAGGGGGCACCCGCCTTGGGGCGGCCCGGCGGCGGGTGAGCGCACGGCAAGCCACAGGCGTACGGTGTTCATTGCGTACCGGGGCTGGCGTTGATGCGCGTCAGACGGGGCGACGCGGCGGCGTTGCCGATGGACGCGCTGCCGTAGTGCAGACGGTCGATATCGATCAGGATCGGCTGCGGCAATTCCGCCCCGCGGCGCTTCAATATGCGCACGGCGAGCTGTCCGTCGACGGGCGCCAGCGCGAGACGCAACGGCGCTGCGGTGGCGCTGCCGCGCTGGCCCGGACGCCGCCATAGCGCACCCCACGTGCGGCCGTCGCGCGCGGCGACCTGCAAGCGGCGCAGCGCGCGCTCGTCGTGCGTGGACAGCCACGCGAACGCGGCGCCACATTCGGGCGCGCGCAACGCCTGCTCGAACGCCCACAGCGCGTCTTTCGGGGCTTTGCAGTGCACGACGAAAAGACGGGCGAGATCGAGACCGGCCGCCGCGAGTGCCGGCGCATAAGGCAGGTGCGGCGGCGCGATCCATACGACGTCACGCTGCTGCGCCTGCACGTATGCGAGCGCGGGCAGCGTGAGCCGAATTTCGCCGACGCCTTCGCGCTCGAGCAGCAGCTCCGTCAACGCGCCCTGCGGCCAGCCGCGTCCCGGCAACGCGGCATCGAGGGCCGCGAAGCCCGACGGCACGGCCGCGGGCTCCGGCGCGCAATCGTCGCCGCGCCAGATCGCGGGATTCTCGAGCAGCGTGGCGAGGGCCGATGCCGACGCGGACATTGTGCTGGTGCGCTTCAGGCGGAAGGCGGCCAGTGCCGGAGGAACACCGGCGCCACGCGTGGATCGCCTTCGATCTTCGTGAGCAAGGCGCTGAAGGCCGGACGCGAGGCCGCCAGATGCTTGCGCGATCCCGACCACTTCGAGACGACGGCGGCGAGGAGATCGAGCGCGCCCGGACGCTCGCCCGTGAGGAAAGGCTGCGCGGAAAACGTATCGGCGAACACCTCCCACAGATAATGGAGCCGTTCCATCGAGCCCGCCTTGATGCGCTTGCGCGTGTCTTCGTCGGCGTCGCTGCACCAGCGTTCCGGATAATCGATGACGCCGATCGCGGCGTAACAATTCGCCGCGACATAGACGAGACCGCGCAGCACTTGCGCGCGCCGCGCCGCATCCGCCGGCAGCAGCCCGCTTGCCGGATGCGCGAGGCCGAGGTGGATGAGAATGGCGGCGCTTTCGGTGAGCACCGAACCGTCGGGCAGCAACAGCGTGGGAATCTGACACAGCGGATTGACGCGCTGCAATTCGTCGCGGCCGGGCCCGGGCTCCCACGACGCCGCATCGACGCTGCGGAAGGGTTCGCCGAGCAGCGTCAGCGCCGCCTCGACGGCGGCCGAGCCCGAGCCTTTGGTGCCGAAGAGCGCATACGTCGCGCGCGAAGCGGCCACACTAGCCCTCCTGCGACATCTTCGCGAAGCGGCGGTCGATCTCCTCGGGCGAGACGTCCTCGACGTGCGTGCCAATGGACCACACGTGCCCGAACGGATCGACGAGCGTGCCGGTGCGGTCGCCGTAGAACTGGTTGGCCACCGGCCGCCGTTCCTTGCCGCCCGCGGCGATCGCCTGCGCAAAGATCTTGTCGACGTCGGTCACATAGACCATGAGGCTGACCGGCGTACCGCCCAACCCCGGCGGACCGCGATAGCCTTCCATTTCGTCGGCGAGCATCACCGGCGAATCGCCGATTTTTATTTCGGCGTGCATGAGCGTGCCGTTCGGTCCGTCGAAACGAAACAGCTCTTCCGCGTTGAATGCGCGCTTGTAGAAATCGATGGCTTTGGCCGCGCCGTCGATGATCAGATAGGGCGTGACGGTGTGATAGCCGGCGGGGATGGGTTTGACAGCCATGGGAATCTCCTGAAAAAAAATGGGGGAAATGCTGCTGCACGAGAAACAACAACCGCTCGACTGCAAAAAGATCCGGGTGGCCCAAGCGAGCCACCCGGAAAGCCTTCAGACAGGATGCGGATGACGAATAGCGTCGAAGTTGGAAAAACGCATGGCGGCTTTCTTCACTTGCCACGCGGTGTAAACAGCTCCACCGGATTGCCGGACGGATCTTCGATCAGCAATTGCCGGCCGCCGGGCCCGCTGACGATGTCGCTGCGCAAGCGCACGCCGGCGGTCCGCAAGGTAGTGGCAATCGCGTCGAGGTCGGCCACTTCCAGCACGAGGCGGTTCCATCCGCCCGGCGCGGGTTGCGCGCCATCGGGCATTGGCCGCGCGGCCGAGGTGCCCGGACCGGACAACCACAGCATGAGATCGCCGTGGCGGACCATTGCAATGGGCGGTCCCGGCCGTTGCGCGAGCTCGAAGCCCAGCCGGCTCACATAGAAATCGAGCGCGGCGTCGACGTCATGAACGAAATAGCGGATGGTGGCCATCTGCAGCTCCGGATGTGTTGGATACGTAGAATCGGATGCGTAAAAATCACAACGAACGGCTCGGCCGGATCACGCCCACGGCGACGCCTTCGATGGCGAAGGGCGTTTTCTTCGGGTCGACGACGATCGGCGCGAACGCGGTGTTCTCGGCCAAGAGCGTGATTTCACGCCCGCGGCGTTTCAGCCGTTTGACGGTGACTTCCTCGCCGAGGCGCGCGACCACGATCTGCCCGCTGCGGGCATCGGCCGTCTTGTGCACGACGAGAAGATCGCCATCCAGGATGCCGGCATCCTGCATGCTGGCGCCGCGCACGCGCAGCAGATAATCGGCGTGCGGCGTGAACAGCGCGGCGTCGATCCGGTATTGGGCTTCGATGTGCTCGGCGGCGAGAATGGGACTGCCGGCGGCCACCCGGCCCACCAGCGGCAGCAAACCCTGGATCGGCACGCCCGGGAACTCGCGCAGCCGCAATCCTCGCGCAGTGCCGGGCGTGAGATCGAGCGCGCCTTTTTTGGCCAGCGCCTGCAGATGATCCTCGGCCGAGCTCGCGGTGGAAAACCCCAGGCCCGTCGCGATTTCCGCGCGCGTGGGCGGCATCCCCGTGGCTTCCATGTGGCTGCGGATCCAGTCGAGGATCTGTTGTTGCCTCGCCGTGAGACGCGGCGGCTCCGAGAGGTCGGCGGAGGCGCTACGGGAGAAGGGGCCGGAAGAGCGGGAGAGGGCCATGCGGATACCGTATATATACTCGGTACCGTTATTATAAACGGTACGCATGATCCGTCAAGCGGTAACGCCGGTTAATTAAAAGCCCGCACGTTAACCGGCCTGGCGCAACGCCGGTTAACCAAACCGTCTAAAACCGGCCCATCACCGCGGAGCAGCCGCTCCCGCGGGCAACTCGTTACCTTGCTTGTCCGAAGTGGCGGGCCACACCAGCGTCGTTCGCTTCGCCCCGCGGCTCGCATCCACCGTCGCAGTGCGGACCTGGCCGTTGGCCTGCGCCGCTACCCGATACTGTCCCGGCGGAAGCTTGGCCAGGAACATCGGCCCGTCGGAGACGGTATCCAGCACGGTATTGCCTGCCGGATCGGTGATATGGAGATTCACATCGGCGAGAAAGGCGCCTGTCTGTTCGGCGAACACGAGCTGCACGTTGAAACCGTAGCGACTGATCGCATCGGCCAATTCCGCTTCGTCCTTGCCCACGCCGCCGCTGACATAGGTCGTGTGATTCTGTGTCCGGGGTTGCAGCGTGGCGGCATTCTGCGCGCCCGCGCTCGCGGCGATGCCGACCCCGACGATCCACAGGGCAAGCGGCATAACGTTTCGGAAATGCATGGAAATCTCCTGATGACGAAATGAAGGGCGGCGGCCAGCGCCAGCTCGCGGGCCTCCCGCGTGCCCCATCATCGCAGGAAGGTTCCATTGCACCCATTGGCGGCCGGCGCGTCGTCATGTAGGACGTTTCCGATAGGAGCAGCGGCACGTGCGTCAACTGTCTGCATCGGGCGGCCGTTGTGGACGGGAGCAGCCGCCTCCGCTGCGCCGTCGAGGATTGAATGCACTGGTCACCGTGGCTGCTGTCGCTTTGGATGCTCGCGTTCGCGCACGGTGCGTTCGCTGTGGAACGCGCCGAGCTCGCCAACCCGGCGATCGACATGGAGGGATTCCTGCGCGTGGCGAACGAAACCGCCGCGCATCGAGCCTCGCATCGGCTGTCGGAGGACGAGTTCATCCGCATGAGCCGCGTGCCGGGCACGGTGATCCTCGATGCGCGGAGCAAGGCGATGTACGATCTGCTGCATGTCCGCGGCGCCGTCAACCTGAGCTTTCCCGACATCTCGATCGACAGCCTCGCGCAAACCCTTCCCGACAGGAACGCCCGCATCCTCATCTATTGCAACAACAATTTCGCCAACCTCGAGAACGCGTTCGCGACGAAGCTGCCGAGCGCATCGCTCAACCTGTCGACGTTCATCGCGCTTTACAATTACGGCTATCGCAATGTGTACGAGCTGGCGCCGCTGCTGGACGGGCGTACGACGCGGATTCCGTTCGAGTCTTCGCTCGCGCGCCGCTAGCCGGGGCCGAATTCCATTTGCCCTGAAATTGCAACGAAGGGGGAACCGATGGCCAAGCAATCGCTGTGGAAGGCGGAGGACATCCGCGCCCGCGAGAAGTCGTTCGCGCAGACGCTCAATCCGAACTCGCTGTTCAGCGGCGCCGCGCTGTCGCGCCTGGCCGGGATGCAGCGCGCCCATGTCTCGCTCGCCCGCATTCCGCCGGGCAAGGATTCGTTCGCCTATCATGCGCATCTGCTCGAAGAAGAGTGGATCTACATCCTCGCCGGCAGCGGCATCGCCGAGATCGATGGGCAGGATCATCCCGTGGGACCGGGCGACTTCATGGGATTTCCGACGCCGTCGGTCGCGCATCTGCTGAAGAATCGCTCGACCGAGGATCTGGTCTACCTGATGGGAGGCGAAGATCGGCCGCTCGACGTCATCGAGTATCCGCACGCCGGCAAGCGCTACCTGCTGCAGGCGACGCCGCAGGGCACCGAATTCTACGAGCTTGGGGAACCGACCAAGCCGTTCGGGCCCGCTTCGGATCGCTGAACCGGCGCCATCGGCGAAGGGCCGGCCCGGACCGCCGTGCGCCGTCGTCTTCGCCGGACTTGCGACAGGCCGTGCGTTCCGCGACCATACGTCCATCGTCGTTGCGCCCAGACTCATCAGGAATTCCGCCATGCTCGCCTTGCGTCCCGGTTGTGAATGCTGTGACAAGGACCTGCCGCCCGATTCCACGGAAGCACGGATCTGCTCGTTCGAGTGCACGTTCTGCGCCGCGTGCGCCGACGGCGTGCTCCGCGGCATCTGTCCGAACTGCGGCGGCGAAATGATGCCGCGGCCACGCCGTCCGGCCGCGAAGCTCCACAACCATCCTGCGTCGACCGAACGCGTGTGGAAACCGGGCGGATGCGAGCGTATCGCTTGATTTCGCGTGCTCGCCGGAGTGCCGCGACCAGCACCATCCGATGACGGTGACGCTCGATACACGCTGCTGCATCGTCGGCGGCGGCCCCGCCGGCATGATGCTCGGGTTTCTGCTCGCGCGGGCCGGCGTCGACGTCGTCGTGCTGGAAAAGCACGGCGACTTTTTCCGGGATTTCCGCGGCGACACCATCCATCCGTCCACGCTGGAAGTGATCTACGAGCTCGGCCTGCTCGACGCATTTCTTGCGTTGCCGCACCAGAAGGTGGAGCAGCTGACTGCCAGCGTCTACGGGCAATCCCTCACCCTCGCCGATTTCACGCATTTGCCCGTGCATTCGCCGTGCCTGCTGTTCATGCCGCAGTGGGATTTCCTGAGCTTTCTCGCGACGCACGGGAAGCGCTATCCGGAATTCACCGTGCGCATGCAAACCGAAGTCACCGACGTCGTCATGCGCGATGGGAGAATCGCCGGTGTTACGGCCGTCACGCCGGATGGCGAGCTCGAAGTGCGCGCGGATCTCGTCGTGGGCGCCGATGGCCGGCATACGACGGTGCGCGAGCATGCGGGGCTCGCGACGATCGCCTCGGGGGCGCCGATCGACGTCCTGTGGTTTCGCCTGCCGCGCACCGGGGACGCGGTTGCCGCAACCGGCGGCTACATCGCGCCCGGGGCTTTCCTCGTCGTGATCGACCGCGATACCTATTGGCAATGCGGATTCGTCATCCCGAAGGGTGCGTTCGTCGCCATTCAGGCCGCCGGCCTCGAGGCGTTTCGCGCGCGCATCGCGCAAATTGCCCCGTCGCTTGCGGCGGCGACCGGCGCGCTCACGACGTGGGACGAGGTGAAGCTGCTTACCGTGCAGATCGACCGCATGCCCGTGTGGTATCGCGAGGGATTGCTTTGCATCGGCGATGCCGCGCATGCGATGTCACCGGTGGGCGGCGTGGGCGTCAATCTCGCGATCCAGGATGCGGTCGCGACGGCCAATCGGTTGGCGGGTCCGTTGCGCGAGCGGCGGCTTACGATCGCCGACCTCGCCGCCGTCCAGCGCCGCCGTGAATGGCCGGTCCGGGTCACGCAACGGGGGCAGATCGCCGTCCAGAATAACGTGGTGATCCGCGTGCTGGCGAGCGCGCAGGCGAGGGATCGCCTGCCCCTTGCGCTCCGTCTCCTGCGACGGTTCCCATGGCTGCGGCGGATTCCCGCCCGCGTCATCGGCATGGGCGTGCGGCCGGAGCACGTCGCGACGCCCGATATCCATCCATCCTAGAACGAGGCGGGAACTTGGCGGGCCCGCGCGCTGCCTACGCGCAGTACTGGCAAACGGCGGGCCGGCACATGACGGCGCGCCCGCTGCGTGTTAACGTTGATGGCGATTCCAACGCATCGGGCGAGGCGGTGTAAGCGATGAAAAAGGTGGCGCTGTACAGCAGCTCGAACCGGTCGCGGAAGGCGCAGGCCGCCGCAACTGCCGCCGACGGGACTCCGCAGGCGCCGATCGCCGCGCCGCCTGGCCGCCTGCGCCGATTCTATTCCCGCTTCGAGCGCTCCATTCTGGTCATCGCCGGCGCGCTGTTCGCCGTGGCGCTGGTCGTGACTTATGCCAAAACGCGCCCTGCCGCGCACGAATATACGCAAAAGGACATCGACGCTGCGGTGCTGCACACGCTCGAGAACAACCAGCTGCCGTCGATGGCGACCAAGGCCTTCGCGGCGATCGAGCCTTCGATCGTGCGGGTGATGGGCTACGGTCCGGAAGGCGCCGACGACGAGGACAAGAACAAGGACAAGGACGGAAGCAGGGAAAAGGACGCGACCAAGGACAAAGGCGCGTTCAAGAGCCCGGGCAAGGACAAGGAAAAGGACAAGATCGGGCGCAACGACGGAGGCAAGGAGAAGTCCGCGGATATCGCGAAAGGCAAGGACAAGCTGGCGGAAAAGGCCAAGGACAAGCCCGCCGAGAAAGGGAAGGACGACAAGCCGGCCGACAAGGGCAAGGACGACAAGTCGGCGGAGAAGGGCAAGGACGACAAGCCCGAGCGGCGTGGCACCGGCATCGGCACCGGTGTGGTCATCGTCGACAACGGCACCATCCTGACCAATCTGCACGTCGTGCTGGGCGCCGAGCGGATCAAGGTGCGCTTCTTCGACGGCATGGAGGCTGATGCCGTCGTGATCGGCGTGCGGCCAGAACATGATCTCGCCGTGCTGAAGGCGAAATCCGTTCCTGACGATCTGGTGTCGGCGACGCTGCGATCGACCGCCGATCTCGCGATCGGCGATCAGGTCGTCGCCGTCGGATTTCCGTTCGGCATCGGCCCGTCGGCGTCGGCCGGCGTCGTCTCCGGCCTGAAGCGCGAATACCATTCACCGGAAGGCAAGCGGATCCTGACCAACCTGATCCAGTTCGACGCCGCCGCCAACCCGGGCAATTCAGGGGGTCCGCTCGTCACGGCGGACGGTGAAGTCGTGGGTATCGTGACCGGCATTCTCAATCCGACCAACCAGCGCGTATTCATCGGCATCGGCTTTGCGGTGCCGATCGAGAATGCCGCGGCCGCCGTGGGAATGTCGCCGTTCTAGTTCGCAGCACAATTCGCGAGCGGCGACGCCAGGGCGCACATCCTTCAACGCAGCACCGACTCAGGACACTAGGCACGCATGGACAACCGGGACAATGACAGCGGCGATGTCGCCACGCTGATGGAGCGCATTCTCTACGAGGTGAAGAAGGTCGTCGTCGGCCAGGATCACTTTCTGGAGCGTGTGCTGGTCGCGATCCTCGCGCAGGGCCACCTGCTGGTCGAAGGCGTGCCGGGGCTGGCCAAGACGCTGACGGTGAAGACGCTGGCGCGTACGGTGCGCGGAACCTTCAAGCGCATCCAGTTCACGCCGGACCTCGTGCCCGCGGACCTGGTCGGCACGCGCATCTACAACCAGAAGACCGGCGATTTCGCGACGTCGCTCGGACCGGTGTTCACGCATCTGCTGCTTGCCGACGAAATCAACCGCGCGCCGGCCAAGGTGCAAAGTGCGCTGCTCGAAGTCATGCAGGAGTACCAGGTCACGATCGCCGGCGACACGCATTTCGTTCCGCAGCCGTTCCTGGTCATGGCCACGCAGAACCCGATCGAGACCGAAGGCACGTACCCGCTGCCCGAAGCCCAGGTCGACCGCTTCATGATGAAGGTGCTGGTCGGCTACCCCAACGAAGAAGAAGAGTTCGTGATCGTGCAGCGCGTGACCGGCGATCCGCTCGATGTCGTCGCCGTGGCCACCACGCAGCAACTGGCCGAGCTGCAGCGGGAATGCCGGCGGGTCTACGTCGATCCCAATCTCATCACGTACGCCGTGCGCCTGGTGGCCGCCACCCGTGATCCCGACAAATTCGGCATCAAGGACTTCGCCCGCTATCTATCGTTCGGCGCGAGTCCGCGCGCCACCATCCACATGATCGAAGGCGCCAAGGCTCTGGCGTTCCTCCGTGGCCGGACATACGTGCTCCCCGAGGATGTCACCGATCTCGTGCCCGACGTCATGCGGCATCGGCTCGTGCTCTCCTACGAGGCGCTCGCCGACGGCCAGACGGCGGACATGCTCATTCACAAGATCATGTCGCACGTGCGCGCGCCGGAAAAGCCGCTCGAGACCCATGTCCGCGTCGCCAACGCCTGAAAGCGTCCTTCGCCGTCTCGAGTGGACGGTCATCCGCCGCCTCGACGGGTTGTTGCACGGCGATTACCGGACGCTGTTCCGCGGTTACGGTCTCGACCTGGCCGATCTGCGCGAATACCAGTACCACGACGATGTCCGGCATATCGACTGGAACGTCACTGCGCGGCTGCAGACGCCATACGTGCGCGAGTTCAACGAGGAACGCGAAGTGGCCGCATGGTTCCTGCTGGACCTCAGCCCCTCGGTCGACTTCGGTTCCGAGCAAGTCAAAAAGCGCGCGGTATCGACGGAGTTCGTCACCGTCCTTGCCCGGCTGCTGACCAGGCACGGGAATCGCGTGGGGGCGATGTTCTACGGCGGGGAAGTGGATACGGTGATTCCCACGCGCAGCGGACGCCGGCACGTGCTGCACATTCTGCATGGGATGCTGAATCGTCCCGAGGTTCGACAGTCGGCACCGACCGACCTCAACAATCTGCTGCGTCCGGCGTACGACATCATCCGCCGGCGCTCGCTCGTGTTCATCGTCTCCGATTTCATCAGCCGGCCCGGGTGGGCGGAAACCCTTGCGCACCTCGCGCGGCGGCATGAGGTGATCGCTGTGCGCCTCTACGATCCGCTCGAGATGGAGTTGCCCGATCTTGGATTGCTGGTGATCCAGGATTCGGAATCGGGCGAGCAGATCTTCGTCGACACGCACGACAAAGGTTTTCGCAAGCGCTTCGCGGAACTCGCCGTCAAGCGCGAGGAAGAATTGCGGACGGCGTTCCGCCGCGCAGGGGTCGACGCGCTCGAGCTTGCGACCGACGACGATCTCGCCGATGCGATCATGCGCTTTGCCGACTTGCGCAAGCGGCGCAGCCAGCTCGCCGCGGGCGGCGGCATCCCGCGGCACATGGGGGCGGCATAGTGAGCCCCCCACGCTTGCGGCCTCATTGGCCAATTCGGCAGCTGCGCTGCCCCCGCAGGGGGCGTTCGCGCCTTGGGGCGGCCCGGCGGCACTCATGACTTTTCTCTGGCCCGACATGCTGTACCTGCTGGTCGTCGTGCCGCTGCTGGTGCTCGCCTATTGGCTGTTGCTGCGGCGAAAGAAGAAGCTGGCCGTCCGCTACGCGAGCCTTGCGATGGTCAAGGACGCGATGGGCGCGGGGCAGCGGCTCCGCCGCCATGTACCACCGGTGCTGTTCCTAGTCGCGCTGACGCTGATGATCATCGCGATCGCGCGGCCGCAGGCGCTCGTCATGCTGCCTTCGCAACACGAGACGATCATCCTGGCGATGGACGTGTCGGGCAGCATGCGCGCCACCGACGTCGAGCCCAATCGCCTGGCGGCCGCGCAGGCGGCGGCGCGCGCATTCGTCAACGACCAGCCGCAGCACACGCGAATCGGCGTGGTGTCATTTGCCGGCACCGCGGCCGTGGTGCAGCCGCCGACGCGCACGCGCGAGGACATCATCGCCGCGATCGATCGGTTTCAGTTGCAGCGCGGGACGGCGGTCGGCAGCGGGATTCTCGTCTCGCTGAAGACGATCTTCCCGGACGCCGAGTTCGATCTGCGGTCGTGGAATCCGCGTGCCGATCAGTCCAAGTCCACGCCGCTCGACAAGGCCGGCCGCAACGACAAGCCCGCGGTCAAGCCGGTGCCGCCGGGGTCGTACACGTCGGCGGCGATCATTCTGCTCACCGACGGTCAGACGACGACGGGCCCCGACCCGATCGAAGCGGCGCGCATGGCCGCCGAGCGTGGCGTGCGCGTGTTCACGGTCGGCATCGGCACCGAAAAGGGCGAGATGATCGGCGCGGAAGGCTGGTCGATGCGCGTGCGCCTCGACGAGGCGTCATTGAAGCAGATCGCAAACGTCACCCAGGCCGAATATTTCTATGCGGGGACGGCAAACGATCTGAAGAAGGTCTACGAGTCGCTGAATTCCAAGCTGGTATTCGAGCAGAAGCAGACGGAGATCACCGCGCTGTTCGCGGCGGCCGCGGCGCTGTTCGCGCTACTCGCCGCACTGCTCTCCATGCTTTGGTTTGGACGAATCATGTAGTGGCGTATGCCCGCGTCCAGCGACACGATCTAGTGATGAGCCTGTGGCTGGCCCAAGGACACGCTGCCTTCGATCTTCCGCCAAGGCAGAGTGAACGCGGAGACTCCGGGGGTGTTAGCGTCGAAACAGCGGCACACGAGTCCAATGCGCTTTCTAGAGGAGTCGCGCTCATGAGCCGCACCACGCAGCGGTTTTTCCGATGGCTCTTCGTCCTGGTGCTGGCGGCATTGTCCGGCGCCTGCGCTGCCCCCGGCCCGGTACCCGCGACCGTGCAGCCCGCGCTGGCCAAGCTCGCCGAACCCTACGCGGACGGGCTGCGAAAGGTCGGCGTCAGCAGCGTAATGGTCTACGCAAACGGCGCGCGCGTGCGCGTGGCGAGCGTGATGGGCGAAGTTTATTTGCGCTACCCGGGAGGCCTTGCCCCAACTGCGTTTGCGCTCTATGTGGGCGCCCGAGACGTCGAAGCGGATTCCGACACGTTCAGCGCGGCCAATTCCGCGCAATACGAGGCCGCGATGAAGGCGATTCTGCCGGAAGCCATCAGGCAGGTGACTGCGAACAACATGCTGCAGATGGAGATGAACCTGGGAGGAGCCAGGGGTCGCTGACCGGTCGAGAATCTGCGCCGCGCGCGTCCAGGCGCCGGGATATCTTATGTCTGCATTCGAAAGACGCCCAACGACTGTATCAGCGCGGTCGCCGCTTCCGTTTTGGGGTTCAGTGACTGAATGGCAGCTCTTGGGAAGTCAACCGGCTGAAGAGGGCCGCTAACAGCCTCCCGCGTCAAGGCCCGCCGGTTATCGACAACGTTTACGTCGCTTTCACGTTTCGGACGCCCGCTTCGACGCAACGTTGTGTCTGTAACGGGTCGACACCGGCTTGATGCCCTGCGCCGAAGCGGACGCAAGCCGAAACGCCCACTCTCGGTGAGCGCCGCTGTCTCAGTACGGCCAGTTGCAGACGGTTAGCGTCACCGTATAATTTACCCGAATCCAGCCATTCGCGAGCGAAAGAGGGCGACGCTAGGGCACATGGGGATGTTTGAATTTCGTAGTGTCGACGAGGTGATTCAGTGATGGACCGGCGGACTTTCGCCGGCACCGTGGCAAGTGCTCTGCTCGTAAGATCGTTCCGCGCGAGCGGGCAACCGGCGAAGAAGGCCCCCCTTATCGGTGTTCTCCATCCAAGCACTGCGGCTTCTACTTCGCATCACGTCGAGGCGTTCAAGCAGGGGCTGCGTGAGCGAGGGTATGTCGAAGGGCAAAACATCGTTGTGGAGCGCCGGTTCGGTGACGGGAAGACCGAGCGGATCGCCGAGTTCGCCGCCGAGCTGGTGCGCATGAAGGTCGATGTGATCGTGACGACCACCGACGGGGGGATCACGGCGGTCAGACAACAGACGGAGACGATTCCGATCGTGATGGCATCCAGTACCGATCCGGTCGGGACTGGCTTTGTCGCGAGCCTGGCGCGTCCCGGCGGGAACATTACGGGGCTCACCGTGATGTCCGCGGAGCTCGCCGCCAAAAGACTGGAATTGCTTAAGGACGTCGTCCCCGGACTCTCCCGCGTCGCGATGATGTGGAATCCCGACATCCGGGGTGCCGTGCTTGTCTACAAGGAAACGGAGAGCGCGGCCCGCTCGCTGCGGCTGCAGCTACAATCCGTCGAGGTGAGCCGCGCCGACGACTTCGATCGCGCGTTTGCGGCGCTGACGGCCGCACGTGCGGAGGCATTAATGATTGTTGGATCCACCCTTGCATTCACGAATCGGGACCAGCTTGCGAGCCTGGCACTGAAGCATCGGCTGCCATCCATGGGCGCACAAAGAGAGCACGCGGAAGCTGGCAGCCTCATCGCTTACGGGCCGAGCCTTGCCGATGGGTGGCGGCGCGCCGCGACGTATGTGGACAAGATCCTCAAGGGAGCCAAGCCAGGGGAACTCCCGGTCGAGCAGCCTACCAAATTCGAACTGGTCCTCAACACGAAGACCGCGAAGGCGCTGAGGCTCACGATCCCACCGCCGCTGCTGCAACGCGCGGATGAGGTGATTCAGTGATCGGAGCGGTACAACTCGCTCGCCGCTCTGACGGACCTCGCTGTAGCCGCTGGCCAAGTTGATTCTTTGAACGTCCGCTCTGTAACAGATCGAACGGCTGGTCAGGGTCGAACTGCGACCGTCGACGATCAACCGCTCGCGTTCAGACTTGAACGTCGCTGACCGGCCAGGAGCGGTCTTTTGGTGCGATACGCAGAATTTTGCCGAAAGCCGTCCCTACTGAACGAGCTCCGCACCACGCAGCAGCAGTGATTGCGGAATGTTGAAGCCGAGCTTCTTCGCCGTCCTGGAATTGATGACAAGGTGGTATACGGTCGGCTCTTCCGCTGGAAGCTCGCTCGGCTTCGCCCCCTTGAGGATCTTGTCGACGTAGACCGCTGCACGCCCGAACAGGTAGTCGTCGCTAGGCCCGTAAGACATCAACCCGTCCTCGCGGACGAAGGAGGCAAACTCGTACATCGCCGGGATGCGATGCGCCTCTGCGTAGTCGAGCACGCGCTTCCGATTGAGGTTCGTGAGCACGTCGGTCACCATGATCATGGCATCGGGCCGCTCGCGGTTCATCGCCGAGAACGCGCGCTCGAAGTCATCGGGCTCGCGCACACCGAGCGGTTGTATGGACACCCCCAGCGCCTGGGCCGCACGGTCGATCTCTCGATAGCGTTGTGTCATCGCGCTATCCCGCTCGTTCCACAGCACGGCGATGCGCGAGACGGTTGGCACGGCCTCCTTGAGAAGCTCGAGACGCTTCGCGCTCAAATCGATCGCGTTGTCGCTCATTCCAGTGACGTTTCCGCCGGGCCGCGCGAGGCTTGCGATCAGCCCCTGGCCCACGGGGTCGGTGGACAAGGCCATGACGATCGGAATGTCCGAGGTCGCGTTCTTGGCCGCGCGAGCGGCGCCCGATGTTTCCGTAACGATGACGTCCACCTTCAGAGCCACGAGTTCGACCGCCAGCGCAGGGAGCCGCGCGCGCATTGACTCGGCCCAGCGGCCGACATATGTGACATTCTTCCCTTCGACGTATCCGAGTTGGGCCAGCGCCTGCCGCAGCGCTGCCGGCGGCGCGCCATCGTCAGTGCGGGACCCTAATGCCAGGTATCCGATCTGATAGGTCTTCCGCGCCTGCTGCGCTTTGGCGAGCTGCGCCGCGAGAACTCCGAGGGCCAGGCAACTAGTGAACAAACGCCGGTCCATCACTAGATCACCTCGTTTGGATGACCTCGTCGGCGCGCAGCAACCGCAACGATTGCGCAACAGGGAGGCCGGGCGTAGGACAGTCTAAATGGTAACCGGCGAGTGTCAATAGTTGGCAAGGAAGTCGAGTCGAGGACAGTCGGTGCGTGTAGCGCCGGATATTGCTTACTAAGACGCGATTCGCGGCAAATGTCCGCTTGCGAAAAGGTCGAACGACCGGAGCGGGTCGAACTGCGACCGTCGACCGTCAAGTTGCTCGCGTTCAGACTCGACGGTCGCTGAACGGCCAGGACCGGTCTTTGGTCAGCCCCGCCAAAGTTCGCGGGAAGCCGTCATTGACTGATGGCGTGTTCCACAGTACCCCTACCAGCTTTCTTTGAAGGGGCGTGCCTCAACTTCGAACGACCATGCGGAGCGGGGCTGCGTAGTCAGATGAAACGCTGTGTCGGCCAAATCGTCCGGCGCGATGAAGAAATCGTCCGGCTTGTCCTTCATCATGGTGCGCGTGCGCGGCAGGTCGACTACGCCATCAACAATAATCAGGGAGACGTGTATGTTTTGCGGCCACAGGTGCCGCGCCATCGACTCGGTGAGGCTCTTCTGCGCGGCCTTCGCCGGCGCGAATCCCGCCGTGCGGGCCACGCCTCTCCGCGACGATGTGGCGCCGATCACGACGATGTTGCCGCCGCCTTGGGCTTTCATCGGCGGGATAACCTGTTTCGCGGCGAGCAAGAGGCCGAGCGTGTTGACGCGAAAGGCACCCTCGAGGACCGCGGGGTCGATGTCCTCGACAGTACCCCACGTGCCCGAGCCCGCGTTGTAAACGAGCGTGTGCACGGGGCCCATCTCACGTTCGACCGCTTCGAACGTGCGCGCCACCGAGGCGGCCTCGGTCACGTCGCAACGGTATGCACGCGCGCCCGCAAGGCTTGCCGCGAGCGGCCCGCTTGTCTCAGTCGTTCG